>JGI24700J35501_10930440_pt1 | contig 14130 bp, 7 predicted proteins | sample TergutTh196P1_FD_35501 | JGI IMG/M metagenome (IMG submission 35501) | reverse complement strand
GGTCTTTATTTTGGAAAACGAACGTGTAAATATGCTCGTTGGCTCTAAGTTCCGTTGGAATATTGGATAATTCTATTTTTTCATAGGCTAACATATCAATCAAAAGTTGCGAGGTTTCAAACACATAATAATTGTGGTAATTCAAAAAATGGTCTGTGTGTGGCTCGTTTAGAGTGCGGGTTTCTATTTTAGATATTTCTTTACTTGTATTGGCTATTAGGTTTTTTAGGATTGATAGCCGTACTTCAAAGTGTGTTTTTGGCATGGTTTATACTCCTTTCAAAAAAAGCAAGGCGGCTTGGTGTTAAGCCGCCTTGTGATATTCTTATTCCACCTACTTTCTTTATGGCATTACACTTGTGGGCGGCAAAAATCCATTATTATTACTTGACGGATTTATATTTGTTATGCTAGACGAACCGCCGCCCATATTGGTATTGTTTGGGCTAGTTTGCGGAATGGTCGGCATTACCTGCGGAGTTGTATTGTTCATCATGTTTCCCTGCCACCTCGCACTATTTACGCCCTGTTGAAGAGTATCAAACCATGGGATTCTATTAGGGTCTTCGATAACGAACGGAACGCCGTCAATCCAATTTACCCATACATCAAATGTACGATTCAAAGAATCCGTAACAGTAATAGTGCTAAAAGTACCGTAACTGGGCGGTAAAAGTGATACATTTCTATCACGGCGAATATTTAGCATTGACTCGTCAACTCGTACATTATTGGATTGCGTGGGTTGTCCGAGTGTGTGCGACCAATTCGGACCTGTACTGAAATTATAATTGCGTGACGGGGAAATTCCTTGCGGAATGTTGGAATTTAACGGTTGCCCCATCTGCACGGAAGTGGGGGCAACTAAGCTACTTGCCTGTACTTCTATTGGGATAAAAAACCCTATTGTTGTTCCTGTGGCAAGTGCCACGATGGTTGTTATTATTAGTTTTTTCATAATACTCACTCCTATTCTATTTTGTGCCGCCTGTCTGCCGACAGGCAGGTCAGTATATTTGAGATTTCTTCTGACGCTCCTAGCAAAAAACCTGTTTTTGCTATTTTTCACATAACGAAAAATTTTCATTGGAATACCTCCACAGCCGCCACAACACGCCGTTGATTACGAACACCCTCAAAACAAGTTACGAGCGTAAGCCGATTATCGCCAAAATCTACGAAAGGCGAAAAATCTGTTTCCTCTATAATAATCTCGTGAGAAACAGCGTAAGTCCGAGTAATTTCGCCAAGTTCAAGTGTTATAATATCGCCGATATTCAGATTTTTCACAAATTCGAAATATCCTGCGGGTCCTCTGTTATGTCCTAGCAAAACGGTATTGCCAAAATTAAAGCCCGAAAAGCCGAAACGCCCTGCTCCTTTGTCCATGTTTGAAAGCGTTTCGCCCTCGAAAACTCTAATAGTAGTGCCTGTGCGGTTGATTGTCATTGTGCCAATTCTTGTGCCTGTGGCTACCTGCCCGTCCGGCAGGCGGGTGCCGTAGTTGTTGGAAATTTCGGCTATTCCACTTGGATTTATTGTGCTTGCCGTGGTTATCGTTGTGCCGTCCGCTAAATATATTGGGGCGGATTGTACAGTTACTGGTTGTTCGATGTGGATTGCCTGTGCAGTAGGGCTTGCTCCGAAAGCGTGAGGCGGTGTAGCTAATGTTGACAACGTCCATATTGGTGTGAATGTTACCGCAAATGCGGAAAACACAATTATTAATTTTTTGAAAATGTTCATGATAATTCTCCTTTCTGTGTTTATCTGTCATGGCTGTAGCGTTTCTTTGGCTTGGGCTGAATAGCATTAGATTTAGCTTTTTTCCTTTTCCAATCTCCGAAAAGACGGCAATAAAATCTGCTCATACCGCAACAAAACAGCCGATTTCAAATATTCCTTGCGAATGTCCGAAATTTTAGGCGTTTCGTCAATAATATTGCCGATTTTGCTCAGGTCAATTTTTGGTACAGTACGTTTTATAGCATTTTGCAAATCATGCGGTGGATTTTTGAAAATTTCATGGTAAAAAATCCGCTTGCCGTTCATATAGTAGCACGAGGTTATGTTAAACTCAACATTCTTAAAATCAGTCCAGTTTTGCAGCAATTCCGCCATTCTATCGTCCGCAAGCAATGCCGCTAAAGACGATCCACAATCATATATAGGTGAAAAGGAGAGATTGCCGTCAACGTTGATAAACCCCCAATTATTCAAGTGCCTATCCGAATTTCCAATCAAGACATCAATAACGAACGTGTCCCAAAAGCTATTTATAGCCCCTATTTTATCTACAATTAGGGGGTTTGTTGCGATAACCTTGTTCACAGTTTCAATGGTTACGTCCGTTTTTTTTGTCAGCGTTTGGTTGCAAAACTTGGCAAATTCGTGCAAAGTTGCACCGTTTTGAGTAAAATCTTTACAACCAACAACTATTTTTTGATTGCCCTCCATGTCGTTAAAATAGCCTAAAACGGTTTCTTGTGTCGTAAAGCCACATTCTGCAAAAATATGCGAACCGATGTACTCCGAAAATTGATTGTTCATGTAGCTAAGAGTATTATTTTGTTCTCTTACTGGGTCGGGGTACTTTACCAAGTACACGGTATTATCGTATAAAATCGTTGTTTTTAATTCCGAACCGCCAAATTTATTGAACAGTTCCTTTCCTAATGTAAAATCAATCATTTAGCAAACCCTCCAAATAATCATAAATCTCTTCCGCCTGCATGGGGGTCAAACGCCCCTCGACAACTCTGTGTTTTACGGTAAAAAACAAAACTCTTCCCAATCGTTCCAACTCCAGCCGAGTATCAATCGTTTTAAGCAAATTACTCTGTTCATACGAATGGTAAAAGTCCGATAAATCCTCCGAAAGACTGGGCATATTCACAAAATCTTGGGGATTATATTTATATTTTGAAAACGCTGTTGCCACGCAAAACCACCTCTCTCGTTGATTATGTCTTAATAATATCACATCCCACAAAAAAAGTCAAAGGGGCGAAAAAATTTTTTTCGCCCCTTAAAAACCAAACTCCTACCAACCAGTCTGTGGAATCCGTTCATTTCCGCCAAAAATAGTAGTTCCAGCGGTAGAGTTGCCGATAACCCACTCAATTCCGTGCATTCCGCCAACATCAACCCTGTCGACTATCTATCATGATTGTTGTGTTTTTTTGGCTTTATCTGTTGAACCGACTTTTTGCTCTTTAGACTATCCAAAACGTTATCAATATTTTGGCTGTTTAGCGTTTTAGGATAATCGTCCTCAAATTTCAACAATATATCTTTAGATTCCAACTCGCTTTTTTGAATTTCTCTGTAAAAAACATCATAATCTGTACTGTTGAACAAGGCATCCAAAAATTCTTTTGAAGTTTTGGGAATAGTAACGTTCTCGCCGTACAATTCAATCAATGCAGAATGTATAGTTTTCCGAGAAATAGGATTACCCAATCGCTCGTGTTCGGCTAAAATACCTGCAACATCGGACAAATCATATTTATATCGTCTGCCGCTTTTCAATTTCATGGCTATGAGATACTCCGCTGACACAACACGCACATCAAGCACGTTCGCAAAAGTGCGGTAGTGCCTAGAAACAACAACTAACTTATCAGAATATGAATCCGTATTCCTAAAATCAGAATTGAGCCAGTTGGGAGGTAAATCATGCAAATCAGACACACGGCTAACAGCGTCTTTCATTGCCGAACTAGCCCTTACAATAGCATCAATATCGTGTGTTACATTTCTGAATCCGTACTGGGCTATAATCGCCGCTCCGCCAATTAGGACAATCTCGGCGGGCATTTTACCTGTCTGCCGACAGGCAGGCCACTTAATTTACGGTATATTTTGCCCAAATCTTTAAGATAATCGTCAAAATTTTCTTTTGTTATAAGTTTAGCAGACATTTCGCACCTCACATTCTACAATATTAAATCGCAAAAATTCGGGAATTGCCTGACTCACGCTCTCTTTTTTTGGCTCGTCAGTTCCGAAAGCGATACATTCGGTAATTACGCCAATAGGATAGATTGGTTGTTGGAATTTTGCGGTCCGCAAGCTGTCAAAATTGGTGCATATCGGAATATCGTTTATACGACTCAAATAATCAAGCATTCCTAAAAGATACAGCGATTCTGCGTACCATTTTGCTTGCCATAATCTGTCTATTTCATTGCATTGCAAAACAAGCAACATAAAATCTATATCGCCAATTTCTTTCAAAAAGTGGCATATGTTGCCTTTGTACACCTCAAAAGGAGGGCGATTCGAGGTTTCTATGTCTGCAAATTTATGCAATATTTTTTCGTTTTTATTCATAAAGCTACCTCTTTCACATCTTTCATTATTATGATTCGATAATATCACACCCAACAAAAAAAGTCAAGTGGGCGAAAAAATTTTTTCCGCCCACAAAAACTAAAGCCCCTACCAGCCAGTTTGCGGAATCCGTTCATTTCCGCCAAAAATAGTAGTTCCAGCGGTAGAGTTACCAATAACCCACTCAATTCCGTGCATTCCGCCAACGTCAACTCTGTTTGCGAAAATCATTCCGTTTGGCAAAATTGTTTGCGAGCGAGGTATAACATTTACGATAACTTGGGCGTTTTCTACCATTGTAAATCCTGCGGGAACTTGCCCAAAATGTACGCTAAATTCCGTTAAAATTTCGCCTTGTGCAAGTCCTAAATGTGCGGGTCCCAACTCAATAACGTTATTTCTTGCACTTGACAAATTATCCGCAATAATAAACTCGTTTCCGAGATTTGTAATGCCACGGACATTGTAGCGAATATCGGCGTTAAACGTGCCTGTTACCAACTGATGCGCCCTAACCGCTTCCGTTGGCAAAATATCTCTCCAGAAGAAATCTCCCAAAGGTACGCTGCTTTCGTTGCGAATATTTCGGATTTCGTACGTCATTTGGTTGCCCTGCATAATTTCACGAGGAGCAGTTTTATCGATATTTACGCCGATATTTGCGGAATAATTGACAAAAGTCGCCCTAATTATTTGCGTGGCAAATTCCACATCAAAGTGCAATTCTTCACGATTTATCGAGTAAAATTGCGGTGCGGTAACTTCCACAGCAAAGTAGCGACCAATCGGCAATGGGCGTGATACAGCGATTCCTCGGTTGTTCGATTCTATACGGTCAACAAGGTTGCCTGTTCGATATTCAAAAATTTCAAAAACAGCACCCTGTAACGGCGTTCCTGCGGGCAACCCGTTAAGTTGATTGTCGTCTGCGGAAACCTTTGTTATTTGCAACTGCCCCGCCATTGGCACATTTTCCCAACGGATTTCTGTGATTTGCCCTGCGGTAAATTCTATCGTCCGAGGTATATCGTCCGAAAAATATCCAGGTGCGGGACGTGTTTCTCGGATTGTGTACCGCCCTGGTGGAAGAATTGCCGCCAAATCAATAATTCCGTTGTTATCGGTGTAGAAAACTCCCATAACGTTGTTGTTGCGGTCAAAAATCATAAATTCCACATTATAAATCGGCGAACCTGTAACCGCATCAACTTTCAACAGCCGAACGCCGCCCATTCCGTGGTTTACGACTTCCAAAACAGCTTGATAACCTGGCGTAATCGTTACAACGTGGACGGTTTGGTCAAGTTGATAGCCTGGCAACGCCCTAACTTCAGTAACATGGTAAACTCCTGGAGTTAAATGGTTCAGCAAAATGCGGCCGTGTGCATCTGTTACAAAACCGCCTGTAGCCGTCATTTGTGGGCTGTTGACTGGTGTACCTGGTTGATTTTGGTCTGCTATGCTACCTTGCACAAGCCGACCGTCAGCATGACGTATTTCAAATTCCACTCCTGCGAGCGGTTCGCCAGTTGCTCCGTCAGTTTTCACGATTAACAAGCCACTTGCAGGAATGTTTTCTACAACTAACAAATATTCTTGTCGCCCGCCTGCCGAACGGGCAGGACGTGTTTCCGAGTTTATTTGTATTAAAATCGGCTCTGTAAGCGGGTGGAAACCTGCCGCAGGGCGAGTTTCTGTTAGAAAATACGCACCATCTTCTATTGCAGGCAAGTATATAAGTCCGTTGCGGTCAGTTACGAACTCAAAAAAGCCTGTTTCTGGGTTGCGAACTGGGCTTGCAAAATCTCCTCTAAGGTGCGTTAATTCAAACACAACGCCCTCAATCGGTTCACGTGTAACGGAGTTTATTTTTCGGATAACTAAATTGGCGTGGCGGAAGTTTTCTATTGTAATCACACGATTAACACCCGATTCCACAGTAAAAAGCGTGGGATGAGCTGCTGTATAGCCGTCGAGCGGTTGTAACTCGATTGCTAGATAACGTCCGATTGGTAGGCTGTTTAGGTTAATTCTGCCTGTGTTATCGGTTGTCCAAACTGTGGTTAAATCACTTGGATTTAATAGGCGTTCTCCTGCTTGCCCATTTCCCAAATCATGGGCTATTTCAAAGCGAACTCCTGCCAATGGTTGTTGCGTGTCGCCGTCAACTTTCAAAATTGCGATGTCGGTCAATCGGAAATTTCTGACAATTATCGTCTGATTTACCCCCGTTTGAACGGAAAATAATGTCGGTTCGCTTGCAATATAGCCTATTGGCGGCTGAATCTCAATTGCCATGTATTGCCCTGCTTGTAGGCTATTTAGATTGATTCGCCCTGTGCTGTCTGTTATCCATTCTGTCGTGTTAGTTAAAGGGTTTATCAAGCGTTCGCCTGTTAATCCACCACCCATATCTCGTGCAATTTCAAAACGCACACCCTGCAAAGGTTGCTCGGTGTCGCCGTCAATTTTTAGCAAAGTGATGTCTGTCAATAAATAATTGCGGATTATTATCGTCTGTTGTACTCCGTCTTGAACGGTAAATAATGTTGGTTCGCTTGGCGTGTAGCCTGTTAATGGGCGTGTTTCTATTGCGATATACTGCCCTGCTTGTAGGCTGTTTAGGTTGATTCGTCCTGCGTTGTCTGTAATCCATTCTGTTGTGTTTGTAACAGGATTTAACAGCCTTTCGCCAGCCATTCCACCACCTAAATCTCTTGCAATCTCAAAAACAACTCCTTGCAACGGTTCGTCTGTATCTCCGTCTAATTTCAAAATTGCGATGTCTGTCAACGGATAATTGCGAATGATAATTGTTTGATTTACTCCAGTTTGAACTGTGAATAATGTCGGTTCTCCTGCAATATAGCCAGTTAGAGGTTGCGTTTCTATTGCGATATATTGTCCACTTTCCAAACTATTGAGGTTTATCCGTCCTGCATTGTCGGTTGTCCACTCAATCGTGTTTGTTACTGGGTTTATCAAGCGTTCGCCAGCCACACCGCCTCCAACGTCTCGTGCAATTTCAAATCTAACGCCTTGCAAAGGTTGGTCATTTGTGCCGTCCAATTTCAAAAGAGAAATATCAGATAATCTGTAATTGTGAATTATGATTGTTTGTGGACTTCCACTCTCAACTGTGAATAACACAGGCTCGGCAAGTGCGTAACCGTCAAGGGTTCGAGTTTCTATTGCTATGAAACGTCCATTTGGCAAGACATTTAAGGCGATTCGCCCTGCGTTGTCGGTTGTCCATACTGTTGTCATTGTTGCAGGATTTATTAGCAATTCTCCTGCCGTGCCGTTTCCGAGGTCATGGGCGATTTCAAATTGAACACCAGCCATCGGTGCTTGCGTGTCGCCGTCAATTTTCAAAATTGCCATATCTGTTAGCCTGTAATTTCGGATTGTTATGATGTACTCCATATCATAGCCAACTTGAAAAATATGCGGTGCGATTGGTGCATAACCAGCTTGTGGACGTGTTTCTGTGGCAACGTAAGTTCCTGCGTCCAATTCGGGCAAGCGTACCATACCTGCGTTGTCGGTTACAAATTCATAGCCGCCTGTCATAAAATTGCGTATTCTAAGCCCTGCAAGCGTTGAAATCTCAAAAATTACGCCCTCGATAGGCAGATTAGTTTCGCCGTCAATTTTGTGGATTACGTACGTTGACAGGCGATAATTTACAAAACGCTCCGTGCGAGTTTGCCCCGCCACAAACTCCACCGTTCTCGAAGTTTCGGCTATTGCAAAGCCTGGCGGTGCACGAGTTTCAATGATTTGGTAACTACCTGGTGCTAATTCGGGAACACTTGCGTGTCCGCCCATGTCGGTCGTAACTCTTGCGACCAGTTCTCCGCCCAATGTGCGGATTTCAAACTCGGCATTGGCGAGTGGTACACCGTTTTCGTCTACTTTTTCAATAATTAGACTTGGCACAGGAAAGTTGACAAATCTCACAGTTTGATTTTGCCCCGCAACCATTACTATTGTTTGTGCCTGTTCGGTAATAACAAACCCTGGCGGTGCACGAGTTTCGGTAACAATATATGTGCCTGGTGCAAGGTTAGGAATGTTTGCCGTTCCGCCTTGGGTTGTAACAACTCGGTGGACAAGTTCGCCACCTGGAGTACGGACTTCAAACTCGGCGTTTGCAAGAGGATTACCGTTCGGGTCAACTTTTTCAATAGTCAATCCTGGAGCAAAAAAATTGACAAAACGAACGGTATAACTTTCTCCTGCCACAAATTCTACAATTTGGCTAGATTCTGTTATAACAAAGCCTGGCGGTGCACGAGTTTCGATGATTTCGTAAGTGCCTGGTTCTAAATCTGTGATAATTGCAACGCCGCCTTGATTAGTGGTTACTCGGTGCAACAGAGTTCCCGTTGCCGTTCTTACTTCAAATTCGGCGTTTGCAAGGGGATTGCCATCGCCGTCAACTTTCTCAATCGTCAAACTTGGAGCGGGAAAATTGACAAATCGCACTGTTTGATTTTGCCCTGCCACCATTGTAACTGTTTGAGATTGTTCAGTAATTACAAATCCTGCGGGTGCACGAGTTTCTGTAATTATATAAGTGCCTGGCTCGAGATTCGGTAAATTTGCCGTTCCGCCTTGCGTTGTGGTTACTCGTTCCACCAACTCGCCATTGGGAAGACGAACTTCAAATTCCGCATTAGCTAGAGGAATACCGTTATTATCAACTTTTTCAATCGTCAATCCTGGGGCAGGAAAATTGACAAAACGGACGACTTGATTTTGCCCTGCAACCATTGTTATTGTTTGAGATTGTTCAGTAATCACAAACCCAGCGGGTGCACGAGTTTCAGTTATAATATAAACGCCTGGCTCGAGATTAGGCAAATTCGCCGTTCCGCCTTGTGCTGTTAATACTCTTTCAACCAATTCGCCATTCGGACGGCGGACTTCAAACTCCGCATTGGCAAGCGGATTGCCGTTATTGTCCACTTTTTCAATAGTCAACCCTGGGGCGGGCAAATTGACAAATCGGACAGTTGCCGACTGCCCCGCCGCAAGGTTTATTGTTTGAGTTTGCTCTGTTATGATGTAACCTGCGGGTGCTCGACTTTCTGTGATTGTATAACTGCCAGGCCCCAGCCCAGTAACTATAGCAACTCCGCCTGTGTTTGACGTAACTCTTGCGACCAATTCTCCGTCAATTCTGCGAACTTCAAACTCCGCATTGGCTAGAGGATTGCCGTTGTTATCTACTTTTTCTATGATAACTGTCGGCTCTAAACGGTTCACAAATCGCACGGTTGCGGTTTGCCCTGGCACAAGTAAAACAGTTTGTGATGCAGTATCCAAAACATAGCCCAACGGCGGACGGGTTTCAATAACTTCGTAACTGCCTGGTTGCAAGCCTGTAACGGTTGCTTGTCCGCCTGTATTTGTGGTAACTTCGGCGACTCGAGTGCCTGTGATTGTACGAACCTCAAAAACTGCACCTGCAAGTGGATTTCCGCTTTCGTCAATTTTTTCAATAATGATTGTCGGCATTAACTCGTTGATAAATCGCACAGTTGCGGTTTCTCCTGCTTGTAAATCTACAGTTTGAGTTCCGTCAATAGCGACAAATCCTGGGGGTGATCTGCTTTCTATGATTTGGTAAACTCCTGGGGCTAGGTTGAAAACACTCGCCGTTCCGCCCACGTTCGTTACAACTCGTTGAATTAACGTGCCTGTAGCAGTGCGAACCTCAAATTCTGCTCCCATTAATGGATTGCCAGAGCCGTCTACTTTTTCTATGAAGATTCCTGGATTGCGGCGGTTTACAAACACCGCTCTTGCCACGGTTTCGGGATAAACTCGTATGCTCAAACCTGGCGTAACCATTGTATAGCCTGGCGGTGCTATAGTTTGCTCCACATAATACCAATCGGATTGCAAATTGGGGACTGTGATAAGTCCGCTTGCTGGCGTTACGAAAGTGCCTATAAATTCGCCGTTTTGGTTGCGAAGAACAACGGTTGCCCCTGCAAGCGGAGAACCGAACTCGTCAATTACTTCAATAATTAAGCTGCCGAGCCGTGCCGAAACAAACGTCTCAATAGACCGTGCTTGTGGGCGAATTTCCACATTTCTAACAGTTTGTGGGTCAAATTCAAAACCGTATGGCACTTCAATTTCTCGGACAACAAACCAACCAAGTAAGCCGTCAATCTCAATAAGTCCGTTGTGGTCGGTTATAAATTCGCCTATAAGTTCGCCGTTTACACGAGTTACATTAAATCGAGCTCCTGGAATTGGGTCATTGCTAAAAGCGTCAATTTTTCGGATAACCAATCCAGAGTAAGGGCGGTTGGTAAAATCTAAGAAATAAGTTTGACCGTCCGCAGGAATGAAGATTGTTTGCGGAACAGCCACCGAACCGAAAGTATATCCGTCTGGTGCTAAAATTTGCGTAACAACGTAACTTCCTGGTGGCAAATTTGGAACTAGAAATTCGCCTTGTGCATTCGTCCGAAAAATGCCATTTCCTGTGCCAACAACTGCTCCGCTAGAATCTTGTACACGAAACTCGCCATTTTGTAACGGCAAGCCTGTAACTTCGTCCCGCAAAGTTACCAGAAGCGAGCCGTACGGGTAGTTTGAAAACTCCAATTCTAAAATTGTGTGTCCGTCTGGCATTAGATAGCCGTGTTGCGTGTTGTTGACCGACAAAACATAATTCGGCGGTGCTTGCGTTTCTCGTACAGCGTAAGTGCCTGGTTCAAGCCCAGTTATAACGATAACGCCTGTGTGCGTGGTTGTGTACATTCCAATAACCGTGCCGAGCGTGCCGCTCACACCTGCGGAAATATGGATAAGTTCAAAGGTTGCACCGCTTAAAAGTCGCCCAGTTGTGATGTCGGTTTTCTTGATAATTATCGAGTTTAGCGGCCAATTCCAAACGTCATCGCCAGTTTGATATTGGTTGCCGTCCGAAACTGAAATTCGCCCTGCTACCATTTCTCGGATTTGCTCCTCTGTCATGTTTTGTGCATCTTCGAAAGTTGGAGCAATTCCGCTTAATTGTGGCGGTGGATTGGGTTCAATTTCTTCGGGCGGAAGTGGTTCATTTTGCTCGGGAATTGGCGGAATTTCAACCGTATTGGCTACTTCAAGCCCAAAAATATAAGAAATTAAGCCGTCCTGTATAAGCTGATACGTGTTTTGCCCTGGAGCAAGGTAAACTCTGTAGCTATTGTTGCTGTTTAACGCCATTCCTGGGGCGGCTCGAGTTTCGGTAACTCGATACCAACCTGGTTGCACGAACGGCAAAATTATTCTACCATGAGAATCGGTCAAGAAATGTCCCAAAATTATCACATTTCCGCTGTTGGGAACTTCGTATTCAACTCGGAATTGCGTGAGCGGCACAGGTTGATAAGTTAGGGCATTCATTTTCGTGATTACAAGGGACGGAAGTAGCGTATTTTCTACTAATAAATGATAATCTTCATTCGCCCTAATTTCAATCGTCCACGACCGATTTTGCTCCATTGGGTCAAACCAATAATTATTGGCGGCACGAGTTTCGGTAATTCTGTAGATTCCTGGGGGCAATTCTTCCCAACGGATTCTGCCGTTTTCGTCCGTTCTAAATGGGTTGCCTGTCAGCATTCCTGCCCCTGGTTGGTCGAGTTTTTCTATTGTAAATTCTGCGTTTGCGATTGCCGTTCCAGTTATTGAATCTCGTTTTGTTAATTCGAGATATGGGCGGCGGCGATTGTAGAAAGTTACCGTATTATCCTCGCCAGCACGGAGCGTTATACGTTGCCAGTTCGGCTCGGAAAGGCTGTAGCCTGGCGGCGGAATTATTTCAGTAATTATTAGAGTTCGCTCTTGGTCTCCTGTGAAAAGGACTTGCGGAATAAAAATTTGTCCGTTTTCGTCTGTCCGCCAATCTCCGCCGTTTGGGTTGGACAACGTTTGTCCGTTTTCGTATTCTATTGTAAAAACGGCATCGGGCAATAACAAAGCAGGATTGTCTAAATCTCGTTTTTCTATTGTCAAACCTGGATTTGGCAAATTGAAAAATGTAACAATGTTGTTTTCTCCTGCTCGCATGGTTACAGTTTGAGAATTTGGCGTTGAAAGGGCATAACCTGGCGGAGGAATTATTTCGGTAATTATCAAAGTTCGTTCGGCTTGTCCCTCAAAAAGAGTTTGGTCTAGGAAAATTTCTCCGTTTTCGTCCGTTGTAAACGGCGAACCTGCCACCGTTTGCCCATTTTCGTACACAACCTCAAAAACTGCTCCTGGCAAGGTTTCTTGCGTATTTGCATCTCGTTTGATTATCGTTAATCCTGGGTTTTGCCAGTTTTCCCAAGTAACTTCGTTGCGACCAGACCGCATAACAATTTCTCGAGGACCCGCTTGCAAAACATAGCCAATTGGCGGATAAATTTCTTCTAAAATATATGTGCCGTTTGGAATGAACGGACCTTCAAATTTTGCAATTCCCTGTTCGTCCGTTTCGGCTTCCCATGTGCCTTGTGTGCCAAATTGGTCAAGTCCACTAAGGCGGAATCTCGCCCCTGGCAAGGCTTGGTGGGTTACGCCGTCAACTTTGAAAACTTCCAAAGTTGCCATTGGAATATTGTAAAATCTCAAAATTGGTGCAGGACGATTTGGATCGTCTGCACGTTGCCCCCACGAAATATCAACCGATTGGAAGTTAGGTTCGCTTAACATATAGCCTGGCGGTGCTTGAACCTCGGAAACTGTATAAGAACCAGCTGGCAAATCTTGAAAAACTACACGCCCGTCATTATCAGTTATCAAAGTCATGTCAATTACCACAGGAGCGTTCCCCTCAACAAAAAAACCCTGTATGCGAAAATGGGCATTTGGCAAGGGTTCGTTGGTTTCTTCGTCATGCTTGTAAACTACTACTTCTCCGAACGGATAATTCTCAAAAGTAATTAAAATGTGATTTTCGTTGGGTTCTTTCTCGATAATTGTGAACGTTTCGCCGTCCTCGCTGTCGATGTAAACATTGGGCGGCAATAGCCAAAAGCCGTACGCCGTGTGCTGTGGAAGTAGCGAATAGCCGTCTGGTGCACGTTCTTCTTCCACCATATAAAAGCCCCATGGGAGATTGGTCAACGTCCAAATGCCGTCTCCAACCTCACTTGTAACGTTTGGCGACGGTAGGGCGGTGTATGCTCCTGAAGTCAGCACTTGCGAGGTGTTTATTCCTGTGTTGTCAATTTCCCACATTTGCCCGTCCCCTGTGATTACTTGGTGGCTGCTCATTCCACGCAAGCGAACTAACGCACCTGGGATATTTTCTCGAGTTAGAGCGTTTATTTTTTGGATACGGACTTGGGTTTCGTTTGGTTCGTATGGCGGTGGAGTCGAGGTTGATGGCGGTTGAGTTGGCGTTGAAGTTGGCGGTGGCGGCGTTGAAGTCCCATTTGGTGGGGTTGGCGTTGGTTCTGGAATTTCAGTTTCGTCTTCTGTCCAACTATAGGAAACCGAGTGCATAAAAAACGGTACAAGTCCTAAAAGTCTTTGAAAAGTGGTTTCGTTGTTAGGGCGAAATTCCATAACTTGGTCGCTGCCAGCCAATGCTAAAAAAAACGGGGTATAAAGAGAAATCATCGCAACTTCATCAGGATTGTCAACTCTTATTTGAAAACTGGAAATATTGCTAAATACTTTTTGTGGAGACAATTCTGAAAATGGATATTCTGTGCCGTCAATAATAAGTGCGCCACTTGGCATACTTCCGTCAGGCGGCCAACTTGCGACAAACGGATTATAAGGAATATTAAAGCG
>JGI24700J35501_10930441_pt1 | contig 14134 bp, 13 predicted proteins | sample TergutTh196P1_FD_35501 | JGI IMG/M metagenome (IMG submission 35501) | reverse complement strand
GAAAACCGCAAACTCCTAACTGCCTGCAGTATAAGGAGTTAGCGGTTTTCTCTGAGCAACCTCCAAAAACCCCATCTGGGTTTTTGGAGGTTGCCTTTATTCGAGAGCCTTTGGAGGGAGGTCATGAAAAAAAATCGTTTTTACGATGCTTTAGCCGCGCTTGCGGCGGCGCTGGTTTTATACGGCTGTGCTTCGGCGCAGGCAGGAACGGGCGTTCCGCTGGATGCAGCGCAGGATGCGGCGCAGGACGCGCAAGACGCGGCCTTGCCCGGACAAAGAATTACATCGCCTGCGGGCATTGTAACCCTGCGGCTGCCCGCCGGGGTTTTTACAATGGGCAGTCCCGCGCATGAAATAGGCAGGGGCGACTGGGAAGGCCCCCAGCGGCAGGTAACGATAAGCGAAGGGTTCTGGATGGGGGTGTACCCGGTAACGCAGGAAGAATGGGAGCGCGTCATGGGCGGCAACCCCAGTTTTTTTCCCGACGACCCGGCCGCCGGTGAAGCCCAGGGCAGGCGGCCTGTGGAAAATGTAACATGGCATGACGCTATCGTGTTTGCCAACCGGCTGAGCCTTATGGAAGGGTTGTCCCCCGCGTACCGCATTGCCGGCAGCACCCACCCCGACGACTGGGGGGATGTGCCGGCCTGGGACAGCCCGAACTTGGCGGCGTGGAACTCGGTGGAAATTGTGCCGGGCTCCAACGGCTGGCGTTTGCCTACGGAGGCGCAGTGGGAGTACGCCGCGCGTGCGGGAACGGCCACGGCCTTCAGCAACGGCACGCAGGACTGGAACGACGCGGCCTCTCTGGATGGGATTGGCTGGCTTTACTTCAACTCCGGCGGAATGACGCACGCGGTCGGGCGCAAAGCGGCGAATCCCTGGGGTTTGCACGATATGCACGGGAATGTGTGGGAGTGGGTCTGGGACTGGTGGGGCGTGTACACAGCTCAAGATGAAACCGACCCTGCCGGCGCATCTTCGGGGACTGAGCGCGTGCTTCGCGGCGGCAGTTGGTTCAACTCCGCGCTGGATGTCCGCTCGGCGTTTCGCAACGGAGCCGCCCCCTCCTCCCGGAACGGCAACGTCGGCCTGCGCCTTGTGCGGCCTTAGCCTGCCGGCTCCGTCAAAGGCACATCGATTTTTAGCCTCACACAAAGGCACAAAGGTTAAGAGGGCAGGCGTGATTATGATAGCTCTGCGTCTTTATTTTTGCCTCAACATAATACAAAAAGGAGGTAAAGTAAGGATTAAACGGCGGCTTTCTAAGCAGAACTTTGTGCCTTAGTGCCTTTGTGCCTTAGTGTGATTAAAATGGGAGTAAATTCAGAAGCTCGTGCGTTCCTTTGCGCCTTTGTGTGATTTTTTCTTCGCAGTTTTTTTTTCAAAAAGCCGGTTGACACTTTATTGAAAATGTGTTAGGCTGAAACAAATGGGGGAACGATGATAATAGATAAAATCGTTGACATTTACAGAATGCTCATAAGGGGTATTTGCAAATTTTTCGAGATTGTCGCGGCAATCAGCCTTGTGGCGATGATGTTTATCGTTTTGTACAATGTCGTAATGCGCTACTTTTTCGCAAACTCCCCCGGCTGGGCGGAAGAGCTTGCAAGGCAGTGTGTCGTTGTTTTCAGTTTTATAAGCATAGCCCTGGGGGTGCGCGACAAGGGGCATCTGGCTCTTACCGTCGTCGTGGACAAACTTCTGGCCCGTTTTTCCCTGCCCATAGAAATCATGAACAAGTTTCTTATAATGTGCTTCGGTATAATGATGAGCATCTACATGAGGCCTTTTTTCATCCTGCTGCGTTACAACCGCCTTCCCGGATCGGGCATACCCGTCGGCTACACCTTCATAATACCCACGGCGGTGGGCATACTTATCGCGCTTATCGCGGCCTACCAGATTTACGACCATTTCCGGTACGGCACGGACGAACAGCAGAGAATCCGCCTTGAACAAGCGGCTACGGCCGCGCCGGCTGGGGCAAAGGAGAGCTAGGCTTTATGGGATTAATCGTCAACCCTGTCGGGATTGCCATTTTGGTAGGCAGTTTTTTCCTTCTATTATTTCTAAAACTGCCGGTAGCCTTCTGCCTTGGCTTTTCCGCGATGATTTCCGCCTGGTACATGGGCATTTCCCTTGGGGCGGTAACGCAAAGAATGGTCGCGGGGGTGGACTCCTTCGCGCTTTTGGCCATACCCTTTTTCATATTTGCCGGGGAGATAATGGGGGCCGGGGGAATCTCCGACCGCCTTGTCAAACTTGCCGACGTGCTTGTCGGCAGGGTGCGCGGCGGGCTGGGTTGCGTCAACGTTCTTAACAGCACCTTTTTTGCGACAATACAAGGGTCGGCCGTGGCCAACGTCGCCTCGATTGGCCCCATCGAGCTTAGAATGATGCGCAAGGCCGGCTACCCGGACACCTTCACCGTGCCTGTAACAATGGCAAGCTCGATCCAGAGCGTCATCACCCCGCCGAGCCACAACATGATAATTTTTGCCACAGCCGTCGGCGGGCTTTCCGTCGGCAGGCTTTTTATCGCCGGCATTTTGCCGGGGCTTGTCCTTGCGCTTGCGCTTCTTTTGCAGGTGCTTGTAACATCGCACATTCGCGGCTACCCCAAGGGCAACAGATACTCGCTTAAAGAGGCCGTTTTTACCGCGCTGGACTGTCTGCCTGCCTTTTTTACCATAGTGATAATTCTGGGCGGCGTTTTTCTTGGCATTGTAACGGCAAACGAGTCGGCCGTTCTCGCCTGCGCCTACGCGCTTGTCATCTGTCTTACCTATTACAAGGGAATCAAGGTAAAAGACCTGTGGCCGATCCTTAAACGGGTGCTCCGCACGCTGGCTATGGTGTTAAGCCTTATTGCCGCGTCCTCGGCTTTCGGCTTTATGATGACGATTTTGCACATTCCGTCGCTGGTAACCAATATGCTGCTTGGCCTTACGGAAAACCGCATCTTGCTTTTGCTGTTGATCAACCTGATGCTTCTTGTAATCGGCTCGGTAATGGACATGGCCCCGATGATTCTGATAACGGCTCCCATTCTTCTGCCGGTGGTAACGGGGCCAGTTATAGGGATGGACCCGATACAGTTCGGCATTGTGATGCTGTTCAATCTGGCGCTGGGGCTTATGACTCCGCCTGTCGGGACGGTGCTCTTTGTGGCCTCCGGCATATCGGGGCTTAAAATCGAGACTTTGATCAAGTCGATGCTGCCCTTCTATCTTGTCATGCTGGCGGTATTGCTTGTGTTCACCTTTGTCCCGGCCGTTTCCCTTACGCTGCCGAACCTGATGTTCGGGGAGTGAGGCTGTTCCCTAGGGGGAAAGCTTTTATAAGAACCAACCCGGCCCTAGGCCGGTGAAAATATTTTTTGCAGGAGAGGAAGAGAATGAAGAAAATTACATTGATGTTGCTGGTATTGCTTGTATCAGTGTCTACAGTATTTGCCGGCGGGCGCGGCGCGACAGGGCCTAGAGTGCTCCGTCTTGCTTGCAACCAGCCGGACGGCTACCCGACGGTAGTCGGGGCCTTGGCTTTTGCCGAATATGTTTACAGGGAAACAGGCGGCAATATTATAATCGAAGTGCACAACAACGCCGTTTTGGGCGGGGAAGCGCACACGGTAATGCTTACCCAGACGGGCGACATCGAGTTTAACCGCTTGGGCGTTACCTTTTTGGCATCGGTAAACCCGAACATTGGCGCGCTTGGGATGCCCGGCATCTACCGCGACCGCGAGCATATGTTCCGCGTGTTGGACGGCCCCATTGGGGATGAAGCGCTCATGATGATGTACAACCAGCAGCTTGTCGGCCTTTCGTGGTTCGACTCCGGCTTCCGCCACCTTTACAACTCGGTGCGCGAAGTGAGAACCCCGGCGGACTTGCAGGGGCTTAGAATCCGCGTGCAGGAAGTGCCGATCATGATGCAGATGATGACCCTCATGGGCGGCTCCCCTGTGCCGATGGCGATGGGCGAGGTCTACTCGGGCATTCAGAACAACGTGATTGACGGCGCGGAAAACAACTGGCCTTCGTTTACTTCATGGTCGCACAACGAGGTGGCTTCGTTCTTTACATTGAACGGCCACGTCGCCTCGCCGGAAATGATTCTTGTAAACGCCGGCGTGTGGCGCAGTTTCTCGGCGGACGAACAGCGGATTATCCGCTCCGCCGCCCAGCACGGAGCCAGGGTTCAGCGCCAGGCTTGGATTGAGTACGAAGCTGCGGCGGAAGCTGCGGCGCGCGCCGCCGGGGTTACCGTTACCGTTCTTACCCCCGAAGAGCAGGCTCTCTTTGACGCGGCAATCGCTCCCCTGTATCAGGATTTCCCGCAGTTTGCAGACATCATCGGCAGGATAAGGGCGACCCCTTAAGTTCTGTCTTGTGTAAAACCTCTGGAAGCTGCGGCTTTACCCGCCGGGTAAGCCCGCGGCTTCCAGAGTCTTCCCGAAAACCAATTTAAGGAAAAAATTTGTGGCAAAAGATAGTAAGGAAAAATATGTCCAGTGGGTTCCTTCCAGGAGCAAAAACGCCAAAGACGGCGGAAAAACGGAAAAAGGGCATAAAGACGAAGAATGGGTTTTCATGAAAAACATCAAACCAATGAAGGTAGCACCGGGGTTCGAGCGCAAGGTTTTGGCCTACTGCGACGAGGCAATGGTGATTGCCAGCGAATTTGATAAGGGCGCGACCGTGGCCGATCATGTCCACGCGCACACCCAGATCACTTATATACAGGAAGGGCGTTTCAGCTATTCAGTGGAAGGCGTGGCAAAAGAAGTCGCCAAGGGGGACTCCGTTTGCGTGCCCAGCGGCGCGACTCACACGACGATATGCTTGGAAAAAGGTTCGTTAGTCGAATTTTTTACACCGATGCGCAAGGACTTTTTACGCTAGGGGGCGTTATGAGCAAGGGACACAAAGAAGGTCAGTTTATTTTTGCCAAAGATGCCAAAGGCCAAGAAGTGGCGCCGGGTGTCGTGCGCAAGGTTTTGGCCTATTGCAAAGAGGCCATGTGCGTTGTGCACGAATTCGAAGAAGGCGCGGTTGGGGAGCTTCACAGCCACCCCCAGACGCAGATTACCTATGTCCTAAAGGGGCGCTTCATGTTCAGAATCGGCTTCAACGAAAAAGAAGTTGCGGCCGGCGACAGTATGTGCAAGCAAAACGAGGTCAAGCACGGCGTAAAGTGCCTTGAAAAAGGCGTGTTGCTTGACTTTTTTAACCCGATGCGGGAAGATTTTGTAAAAGTTTGATTCTTAGCCAAGGCTAGCTAGCTGGGCTAGCGAGCTAGCTGGCTGGGCTAGCAGAGCTAGCCTTGGCATTAAAAAAACAAGGGGAAAATTATGCGTAAGGATTTTATCGGCGAGGATTTTTTGCTGCAAAGCGAGACGGCTCGCAGTTTGTACAAGGCGGCGGCGGCCGAGCCTATCTACGATTACCACTGCCACCTGCCGCCCGACCAGATCGCCGGGAACAAGCATTTTGCGGATTTGGCCGAGGTATGGCTTGCCGGCGACCACTACAAGTGGCGCATGATGCGGGCTATGGGGATAGACGAGCGGTACATCACCGGGCCGGCGGCTCCTTACGAGAAGTTTCTGGCCTGGGCGCGTACCACGGAAAACCTGATCGGCAACCCGCTCTACCACTGGACGCATCTTGAGCTTCAGCGGTACTTTGGCATTTTTGAGCCTTTGGGCGAAAAAACCGCGCCGGCAATCTGGGAGGCGGCCAACCAAAAGCTCAAAACGCCGGAGCTTTCCGTCAAGGGCATTTTTGAAAAGTTCAATGTTTACGCGGTGGGAACCACCGACGACCCGGCGGACAGTTTGGAACACCACAAGGCAATCGCCGAGGGCAAGGCCGCAATCGGCAAAATCCCGACCAAGGTCATCCCGTCGTTCCGACCGGACAAGGCTCTTAACATCAACCTGCCGACCTTTGCCGCCTACATTGAAACCCTGGGCAAGGCCGCCGGTATCGACATAAAAAGCCCCGACGACGTATTGGCCGCGCTGGAAAAACGCCTTGACTTTTTCGCCTCCCTGGGCTGCCGCGCATCGGATCACGGGCTGGAGAGCATTCCCTACGCGCCGCTGCCGGATGCCGCAATCGACCAAATCTTCCAAAAGGCGATCAAAGCCAAGGGCGAGGTCGCGGTAACAAAAGAGGAGGCCGAGGCCTACAAGACAAAAATCCTTTGCGGCCTTGGGCGGCTTTACGCCCGGCGCGGCATCACCATGCAGCTTCATCTTTCTGCCCTTCGCAATGTCAACAGCCGTATGTTCAAGCTCCTGGGGCCAGACACCGGCTACGATGCGATTGGCGACGGCGAGCAGGCGGCAAAACTTGTCGAGCTTCTTGACTGCATGGAATCCTCCGGGGAGCCGTCCCTGCCCAAGACCATCCTCTACTCGCTCAACCTCAAGGATTTCTATCCAATGGCGACAATCATGGGCGGCTTCCAGGACAACTATGCGGAAAGCGAAAAACGGCCGGGCATAGAGGGCAAGATGCAGCTTGGAACCTCGTGGTGGTTCCTCGATCACAAGGACGGCATGGAAGAGCAGATGCGCATTCTGGCCAACGTTGGCCTTCTCCCTTCATTTTTGGGGATGCTCACAGACAGCCGCAGCTTCCTCTCGTACCCGCGCCACGAATACTTCCGCCGCATCCTGTGCAACCTGATCGGCGACTGGGTGGAAAACGGCGAGTACCCGGCAGAGGCCGCAAAGCTGGAAAAAATGGTTAAGGACATTTCCTTTGGCAACGCCCAAAGGTATTTTGCATAAGGAGATAAGGAGGACAGCATGAAACTTGAAAAAAGGTACGCCGAGCATCCAGAGGACGCAAAGCGTTATGACACAAAAACGATGAGGGAACGCTTCCTTTTCGACAAGGTTTTCGTCAAGGACGAGATAAGCCTGTGCTACACGCACAGCGACCGGGTCGTTTTCGGCGGGGCGCACCCGGTGTCGAAAAAGCTCTCCCTTACAGGCGGCAAGGATTTTGGCAGCGAAGTTTTTCTTGACCGGCGCGAGCTTGGCATCATCTGCATAGACGGCGAAGGGACGGTAAGTGCGGACGGAACCGAGTACAAGATGAAAAAAGGCGACGGTCTTTATCTTGGCAAGGGGACGAAGGATGTGGTTTTTACCGGGCAGGGCGGTAAGCCGCCGAAGTTTTACCTTGCAAGCGCACCCGCACACGCGGCGCACCCGGCGGCCTTTATCCCGATGGACAAGGCCAACCCGCGCAAACTGGGCGAGCAAGCGTCCGCCAACGTGCGCACGATTTATCAGTATGTGCACCCGGCGGTCTGCCCAAGCTGTCAGCTTGTTATGGGCATGACGGTTTTGGAGGAAGGCTCGATTTGGAACACCATGCCCTGCCACACCCACGAGCGGCGCATGGAGGTTTACCTGTACTTTGACATGAAGGAAAACGCCGCAGTCTTCCACCTGCACGGCCAGCCGGAGGAGACCCGCCACCTTGTTGTAATCAACGAGCAGGCGGTAATTTCCCCCTCCTGGTCGATACACTCCGGGGCGGGCACGGCGGCCTATACCTTTATTTGGGCTATGGCCGGGGAAAACCAGACCTTTGACGACATGGACACGCTGGCTCCCGCAGAGCTTGGCAAAGGAGATTTGTTTGGGAGTTCTTGACACGTTCAAACTTGACGGTAAAACGGCCGTCGTAACGGGGGCCGGGCGCGGCCTGGGGCAGGCGGTCTGCGTCGCGCTGGCCGAGGCCGGCGCAAATGTTTTCGGCACAGGTTTCGCCCCGGATGCCGCCGCCACACGCGCCTTGGTCGAAAAGGCCGGCAGACGGTTCGCCTACCTTAGCGCGGATTTGTCCAGCATAGAGCCTATCGAAAAAATTTTCGCAGCCGCGCTGGAGGCGTTTTCGCGCGTGGACATCGTGGTCAACAATGCCGGCATAATCCGCCGGGCGGACTCCGTGGATTTTTCCGAGGAGCAATGGGACGAGGTTGTAAACGTGAACCTAAAATCGGTGTTTTTCATGTGCCAGGCGGCGGCGCGGCAGTTTATCGCGCAAAAGTCCGGCGGGCGCATTATCAACATCGCCTCGGTGCTTTCCTTCCAAGGGGGCATCCGGGTTCCGTCTTACACGGCGGCGAAAAGCGGGATCAAGGGGATAACGATGAGCATGGCCAACGAGTGGGCTAAGTTCGGAATCAACACCAACGCAATCGCCCCCGGCTACATGGTAACGGACAACACCGAGGCGATCCGCGCCGACGCCGCCCGCAACGCGGCGATTCTGGAGCGGATTCCCGCAGGACGCTGGGGCGAGCCGGGCGACATTGCGGGGGCCGCCGTGTTTTTGGCCTCCCCGGCGGCGGCCTACGTCAACGGCTACACGCTGGCCGTAGACGGAGGCTGGCTGGGGCGGTAGCTTTTAATAGGAAGAAATTCGCACACGAAGGCACGAGGGTTAGGGCTGAACCATCGAAGGATGTGAGATTTTTCGAGAAATTAAGAGGTTTTTGTAAAAAAAATCATTTTTTTGCGGGAACCGCTTGACTTTTTTCCGGCATTTTGGGTAAAATAAAGGAAACGATGGTTAAATCCCATCGAGGATGCGGATTAAAATCCGAATCCTCGTTCTTACCCGCATTTTGCGCAGGTGGAATGAGCAAATACATCGGACTTTAGTCCGAGGGAAACACGGATTAGCTTCGAGTTAATCAGTGTTTCCCGAAGCATCTGGGGCTGTTTCAAGCTGTCATGTTTGGGAACAGGCTCAAGCTTTCCGGTAAAAGGTCATCAGACACAAGGGAAGCGATGATTAAATCCCACCGAGGATTTGGGCTAAAGCCCTGTGAGCATATCTGAAAAAAACAAACTAACCCATGGCCCTTCCGGTTTCTTGCGGGGGCATTGCGGTATTACAGGCGGAATTTTAATGGCACAAGTTGTAAGAAGGGGCAGAAAGCCCAAAATCATGGAGAATGACCAAGTTCTAATCGAAGAAGAAGCCCCGGCGCCCGGCAGGAAGCCGGAAGGCTCCGCAAAAGGGGACAAGGAATCCAAGGCCGGTAGGGTTGTAATCCGCGCCAGGACAAGGCGTGAGCCATCGGTCGCGGAAAGCTCTGGAGCGGGGGGGAAGCCCTCCGGCGAGCCTGTCCCCCCGGCGGCAGACGAAAGCCCTGCGCGGGGCGGCTCTTACCAGCAGGGCGGGCGTTACGGCAGGGGACGCTACGGCAGGGGGCTGCCGGTGGACAGCGGCTATGCAGACAGCGTCGAGCCGCAAGGCCCGCCGCCCGTTCCCGTCCAGCTTGGGCCAATCCCGGAAATGATGTCGGTAGACATTTACGGCAAGCCCACGCCGCGCCAAGATCAGGAAAACGGCAAGTTGCGCATCACGATAAACGAGCTTATACGGCTTAACATGATCGACCTGCGTTCCCTTGCCACCGGCTACGGCATCGCGCAAGATGACATGGTGGCTTTCAAGAAGCAGGAAATCATCTTGGCAATTCTAAAAGCCCACACGGACAGGGGCGGCATTATCTACGCCTACGGCTCCTTGGAAATCCTGTCGGACGGCTACGGCTTTTTGCGAAGCCCGCAAAACTCTTACCTGCCGGGGCCAGACGACATTTACATAAGCCCCAGCCAGATAAGGCTTTTCGCGCTTAAAACAGGGGACACAGTTTACGGGCAAATTCGCAGCGCCAAAGAGGGCGAGCGTTTTTTCGCCATGCTTCGTGTCGAGACGGTCAACTACGACGATCCCACGGTGGCGCAAAACCGCATTCCTTTCGACAACCTTACCCCGCTTTACCCGGACGAAAAGCTGAACCTTGAAACCTCTCAAGAGGCGGTAAGCGAGCGGATTATCAACCTGTTTTGCCCTATCGGCAAAGGCCAGCGTTCCCTTATTGTCGCGCCGCCAAGAACCGGCAAAACAATAATGATGCAAAAAATCGCCAACGCGATTACCAAAAACCACCCGGAGGTCTACCTTATCGTGCTTCTCATTGACGAGCGTCCCGAAGAGGTTACCGACATGGAGCGCACTGTCCGTGCCGAGGTTATTTCGTCCACTTTTGACGAGCAGGCTTCCCGGCACGTTCAGGTTACCGAAATGGTGCTGGAAAAGGCCAAGCGTCTTGTCGAACACAAAAAGGACGTGGTCATTCTTTTGGACTCGATTACCCGTCTTGCAAGGGGTTACAACCAGACTGTCCCCACTTCGGGCAAAATCCTTTCCGGCGGTGTCGATTCCAACGCCTTGCACAAGCCCAAGCGTTTTTTCGGCGCGGCCAGAAACATCGAAGAGGGCGGAAGCCTTACGATTATTTCCACGGCTCTTGTGGAAACGGGCAGCCGCATGGACGAGGTTATTTTCGAGGAGTTCAAGGGAACCGGCAACATGGAGATTAACCTTGACCGCCGCATTTCCGACCGCCGCCTGTTTCCGGCTATCAACATCAAGAAGTCCGGCACCAGAAAAGAGGAGCTTTTGCTCACGGAAGAAGAAATTCAGAAGATGTGGGTCTTGCGCAAGGTGATAAGCCCCATTGACGATGTCGAGGTGATGGAACTGCTGATTGACAGAATGAAGAAAAGCAAGAATAATGAATTGTTCCTTAGATCCATGAACACGGGGACTGCCGGCATGGACTAGACCCTTAAACCGCGCTTGGGCGGCAAGCTGCCGGCCGGGTGCGGGGTTGGGCAAAATATTTGGAGGATAAAGATGAAAGACAAAATTCACCCCCGCTACGAGGCGGTAAAAATTAGCTGTGCCTGCGGGAACGCTATCGAGACCCGTTCCACGGTAAAGGACTTAAAAGTGGAGATTTGCTCCTCTTGCCACCCCTTTTTCACCGGCAAGCAAAAACTGGTTGACACCGCCGGCCGCATAGAAAGGTTCAAGAAAAAGTACAACATCAAGGACTGACGCGGGTGCGCTGGAGAGCGCGGTCTGGGGGTGCTGAGGGGTATGCCGAAAAAAAACTTGTCGCCTTAAAGCCGCTTCTTTGTAATGCGCGACAACACTTGCCGCCGGCAAAGGTTCTGTTGCGGAAAGGGTCGCTTGACGGTAACGCTGTTTGCCAGACAATGGAGTGGGTATGAAAAAGTTCTGTTGGAAAGCGGCCCTGCCGCTGGTTTTATCCGCCGTTTTTATGGCCGCCTGCGCCACCTCTGTCCCGGTGCAGGTAGACCGCGTGCCCGCGCTGGACACAAGCGGCATTAGGCGCGTAGCCGTCATGCCCTTTGCCGCCGGCGAGGGGCTTTTTCCGCCGCCTCTTTACGCGGAAATGTCCCGCTACATAACCGCGCTTGCGCTCAGGCAAATTCATGCGACAAGCCATTTCACGCTGGTAAACCCGGATGAGATCAACCGGCTGAGGTCGCTCAATCAAAGCATTGAAAGCCATGTTGACGCGCTGTTTACGGGGAATATCATCAATATAACCGTAAATGAAACCTCGTCTGTGGAGCGGCGCAGGGCATCGAGCGGCCAGACTTATGAGGTCGTCGTATACCGGCGGGAAGCTGTAATGCAGTTTAACTATTTTTTTTCACGCTCCAGGGATGCAAGCATCATAGGGCCGGTTTTCAGGAGCGGCTCGGCAAACAGTTTTAGCGAAAGCCATGCCGGGCTTTTGCCGGCATCGCAGTTGCTGGCGGAAATCGCCGACTCCCAGCTTGCGCTTCTTTACAGGGATGTTGTCCCCCACAGGGTGAGCGAAAACAGAAGGCTTGCGCGGGAAAGCTCTAGAGACAGGTATTTGCGCTCTATTATGGACGATGCCCGCTCCCAAGTGCGCTCAGGCGATCACAGGGCGGCTCTTGCCGCTTATCTTGACATCTACCGGCGTTTCGGAAACTTTGCGGCGGCGCAAAATGCCGCCATTCTTCACGAGGCTCTTGGCGAAACCTCGGCGGCGGCCGCTCTAATGCAAGCGGTGCTGGCGGAAACGGGCAATCCCGCCGCCGGCGCGGAGCTTGCCCGGCTTAACAGGATTCTGGGCGACCAGGCCCTTATTGCCGGCGGTTTCGGCATTCCCCAGACGGAAAGGGTCGCCGCCCATGCCGCCGCCGAAGTGCGGCGTTCCCTCCCCGGCGGAGCGCGGGTATTTATCGCAAGCGGCTCGGAAAACCAGCCAAGTCTGGCAAACGATGTTATTGACAATATGGCCGCAGGGTTCATAAGGGGCGGGGTGAATCTTGTTGACCGGCAGCACATCGCCATTATTATGGCGGAGCAAAATCTCCATGCAAGCGGCCTTGTAAGCGACGGCGATTTTATAAGCATAGGCAATCTTGCCGGGGCGAATGTCGCCGTCATCGTTTCTATCATCGGGGAGGCCGCGAACCGCCGTCTGCAAGTCAGCGTGCTCGATCTGGAAAGGGGCGTTCCGCTTTTCCACAGCGACGCAGGGGAAGCCTGGCGGCTCTAGGGAAACGCATGAATGTTCGAGCCTCTGAATTTACTCCCATTTTAATCACACAAAGGCACAAAGACACAAAGTTTTTCTTAGAAAGTGCCGCTTAATCCCTACATTGCCCCCTATTATGCTCTATTGTGAGGCAAAAGGAAGACTTTGGCCTTATCATAATCCCTCCTTTGTGTCTTTGTGCCTTTGTGTGAGATACTTTCGAGGTTCATGTCGTTCATGCGTTTGTCGTGTAGCTTGCCGCGCACCCCTTGCTATTTTTGCGAAAAAGCGTGTATCATGAGCTTTATGAATATTTGGTTTGCATCCGGCAGCGCGGACAAAAAAAAAGAGCTTGCGGCGATTCTAGCCGACGCTATGGCGGGGAAAACTTTGCTGACTCCCGCCGACATCCAAATGGACTTTAACCCGGAAGAGACGGGCGGCACTTTTTGCGAAAACGCCCTGTTAAAGGCAAGGGAACTGTTCCGTCGGCTTTCTTGCGAAGGCGGTGGCCGCCGGTACAAAAAAGGCGATTTTATAATTGCGGACGACTCCGGCCTGTGCGTGGATGCCCTTGGCGGGCGGCCGGGGCTTCACTCGGCCATCTACGCCGGTGCGCATGGCTTTGACCCGGACAAAAAACTGGCAAGCTCCCAGCGCAACGCCCTGCTTTTGGAAGAGTTAGGCGAAAACCCCCTGCGGACGGCTCGCTTTGTCTGCTCCCTTGTGCTTTTGGTAAGCGAAGACCGCTTTTACATCGCGCAGGAAACCTTGGAAGGGGAAATCGTCGGCGACGCTCGGCAGGCCGCCGGTACCGGCGGCTTCGGCTACGATCCCATCTTGTTTATCCCGCGCTTTGGCAAAACGGTCGCGGAACTTTCGCAGGGCGAAAAAAACTTTGCCAGCCACAGGGGCAAAGCGGGAAGGATCATCTCGAAAGTGTTATGCGAAATTGCCGCGCAAAATGAGTCCTAATGCCGCAGCCGGATATTGAAGCTGAGCTTGACGCAGAGCTAAACGGGCCTCAACTCGAGGCGGTTCGCAATATAGAAGGGCCTGTTTTGATCATCGCCGGGGCGGGGTCGGGCAAGACGCGCGTTATCACTTACCGCATTGCCAATATGTTAAAAAAAGGCATCCCCCAGTCGGCAATCCTCGCTCTTACTTTTACCAACAAAGCCGCGCGCGAAATGGAAAGCCGGGTTAAAAGTTTTACCGGGCGAAAACTGCAAAATCTTACGATAAGCACCTTCCACGCCTTCGGCCTTGGGGTAATACGGGAGGAGGCGGAGGCTCTTGGCTACCGGAAAAACTTTTCCATTTACGACGAAAGCGACAGGGTGGAACTTATAAAAGAAAGTTTGCGTGAGTGCAAGATTCAATCCCACAAAGTAGACCTTTACGCGCTCGGCCAGCTTTTTTCAAATATAAAAACTGGCTTGGCGCAGTGGGGGAGGGGAGCCAGTATCGATCTTAAACCGGTATACGAAGAGTACCAATCGGCTCTTAAAATTTACAACGCGGTAGATTTTGACGATTTGCTCATCGTCCCGCTTGAACATTTCGAAAAAGACGAAGACGCGCTGGAAAGGTTCCGCAGGCGTTACCGCTATATCATGGTGGATGAGTTTCAAGACACAAGCTTTGTCCAATACCGCCTGATGCGGCTCTTGGCCGGCGGGGGGGGGGAGGG
>JGI24700J35501_10930442_pt1 | contig 14143 bp, 11 predicted proteins | sample TergutTh196P1_FD_35501 | JGI IMG/M metagenome (IMG submission 35501) | reverse complement strand
GACGGTGGCGGCCGCCACCGGGGGGGGGCTTGCCAAGCAGGATGCGGCTTCGCGCACGGCGAACTGGCTGTTGCAAGACATAAAACATTTGTTCGCAAAGGCCGGCATTGAGCCGCAGGAGATTGCTTCTTCCCGGCTTACTTCGGCGCGTCTGGCGAGCCTTGTGGTGCTTGCCGGCACGGGCAAAATCACGGGGAAAAATGCCAAGCAGTGTCTTGAAGCGGTTCTGGCCGAGGACAAAGACCCGCAGGACATTGCCCGCGAGCGCGGCTGGGAGGTGATCAGCGACCCGGCGGCTATTGCCGAGGTGTTAAAATCCGTGGCGGCTGGCGAAGAGGCTTTGGTTCAGGAGCTTAAAGGCGGGGAGTTGAGCGAAAAACGCCGGCAGGCTTTGACGGCGTTCTTGACGGGCAAGGTTCTGGCAGCCACTGGCGGAAAGGCCGACCCGAAAATTGCCGGCAGGCTTGTCAGCGAGCTTTTGAAGGGTTGATTAAGGCGGGGTAAGGCGTATCCATCTTGGGGGTGAGGTGATGAAATGTCGCGGATAAAAACTATAGGCCATGTTGTTTCAGAAATGAGCATGGAGGAAAGGAATGCCGTTCTGGAAAAACTCAAGATGCAGGCTTCGGTGTCCCCGGAGCCGATGCATCAACCTAGCGAGGCTATTCCCGGCAGCGGCGGCGACAGCGGCGCGGCGGAATACAGGCGTCTGCCTTGGATTAAGCGCCTTTTTTACGCGCTTATGAGTTTCTTCAAAAGGAAGCCCGCCGACGAAATTTACTCGCAGGAAAAGTTTGTCAAGTTAGGCCGCCGGATACAGTCCAAAACGGCGAATCTTTTTAACTACGAAAAGGGGCTGTTATTGCACGAGTTTTACAACCAACTGTTCAATCTAAAGGAGGCCGGGCATTTGTTTTTTTCGGCTTTGAACTCCAGCATAAATAATGACAAGGGCAGTTTTTACGCTTTTTTGGGTTCCTTGGAAATGAGCGATGCGCACGCCTCCCTGCAAATGTGCCAGCAAGCCGTTATCGAAAAAAACGCAAATGCGAAGGATTTCGAGCTGAGAAATTTGCTCAACAAAGAAATGGAAAACGCTATGAGCAAGATCGGCGATGCAAACAAAGCGGCGATGTACAAAAGCGTGCGCGCGTTGGTGTGCCTAAAGGAGCTTTCCTCTTTTTCTTTCGAGCCTTTGCTTTTGTCCTTTTCGGTTTCCGCAAAAAAATATGTCTGCCCGGTGGATAAGGTGAAAGACACGCTTTTAACCTTGAACAACATTCTTTTTTCCCTAAAACAGCCGCCGAGCATGGAGCTGTTGCAATCGCTTTTTGTGTTTTACCTGCACGAAAAAAAAGAAGACGAAAGTTTTGACATGGATCGTGAGATGCGCTACCTTCTTGTTTCTGCGGAAGAAGCTATCGAGACGATCAGGGATTTTAACAAAAAAATTCCTTTGACCGGCATTCTGCGTTGCGCTTTCCGCGATATGGAGCTTCAACCGGCTTTGGTTCCCGGCGGCGAAGATTGGTTTTTGGCCTACAGGGATTTCTGGAAAAAACAATCGGAAGCGGCTTTTACAGAGTTCGCCGAAGACCGGCGGGAAAAAGAAACGCAGGCCACCTTGGAAGAGTTTTTTGACAATGCCAAGCTTTACCCTTTGGAAAATGCGGCCTCCGAGTTTAACCCCCACGGGTTTCCCCTGCCGGAGGCTTTCGCATTGTCTTTTTTGCGGACTTTTTACGATCGTGTTTTTTTGAAGCAGATAAACGGCGTAATCCGGCCGCTTTTGCTGGAGGGGGAGTTTTTCAAGCAGGAAAACAAGGTAGAATTTGCCGAAGCCTACAAGGTTTTTAACAAAATCGAAGAAGAAATCGCCGGGTTCGACGGCAAGCTTTCCGAAGCCGGCGACTACGGGGCGCGTTACGCGCAAGCTAGCAACATTGCGAACACGGCGGCTAAAAACAAAGAGTTGCAAGCTTTGTACGATGAATCCTCCGATGAGGCCAGCGGGCTTATACAGCGGTTTTCCGTGGCTTTGGTGTCGCTTGTAAACGTGCTTGGCGGTATCTTAAACACCAATGCCGGCAGTAAGTATGACACTGTTTCCAACATGAAAAAGTTTTCCAATAGGAGCGCGGAACCTTTCGGCAAAAGCATTGCCACCTCAATCGAACAGTTACAGAAGGCTTCCAAAATGCTCGATTCGCTAAAGACCTAGGAAAACACCACGGCAAAGGCCGCGGTCTCTGAATTTACTCTCATTTTAATCACACAAAGGCACAAAGGCACAAAGGCACAAAGGCACAAAGTTAAGAAAGGAAAAAACGCCGCTTTATCATGCTTTATACCTTTTTTGTGCTCTATTGAGACAAGAAGAAGACGCAGAACTATGATAATCCTTCCTAACCTTTGTGCCGCGAACCGCAGGTTCGATGTGCCTTTGTGTGAGATATTTCCGAGGCTCGGGCGTTAATGCGTTTCCCTAGGAATTTCTGTCGCCCAGACGCTTGCGTATCAAGTCGAGCTTTAAATCGCGCATCTTTTCCGTTATCGAAACCTTGTATATGTGCGGGTTCAGCAGGCGTTTGTAAGTGGAATCGAACTGTTCCAAACTTAACGCCATGTTTTTGTGAATATCGGCCAGCGACGGAAGCGGCTCCGTTATTTTGCCCTTGTCCAGCTTTACTTTTAACATGGCCTGGGCGTTTTTTACGCTGTGGTAAAAGTGCCGGTAATCCGCCGAAGGGTGCCAAAACGCATAACGCCCCCCCGGCTGCGGCGGCTCCTCGTCATCAAGGCTTATCACGTCCGCCATCGCCGCGCCGCCTTCATCCCTTATGCGCCACACCTGTTTTACACCTGGGTTTGTCGTCTTTTGCGGATTGTCGGAAAGCTTGATAACAGGGACAAAACCCTGGCCGTCTTCCATGCGTGCGGCAAGTTTGTATATCCCGCTAAAGGCCGCCTCCTTGTCGCCCGTTACCATTCTTGTCCCTACGCCCCAGCCGTTTACCGGCGCACCGTCTTTAACAAGAGTTTCGATAATATACTCGTCAAGATCGTTTGACACAAGTATCCGGGCATCATTAAAACCGGCCGCGTCAAGACGCTCCCTTACCTTTGTCGAAAGATACTGAATGTCGCCGGAGTCAAGACGCACGCCGAACTTTTTTCCCATTTCGGCTAACCGGCCCCCAGTTTTTATCGCATTGTTTATTCCGCTTTTTAATGTGTCGTATGTGTCAAGAATGAACACGCTTCTGTCCGGGTACAGATCGGCATAAGCGTCAAAGGCTTCGGCCTCGCTTGAAAAAGACATGACCCAGGAGTGCGCCATTGTTCCCATAACGGGAATGCCGAAAACCTTGCCGGCCAAGGTGTTGCTTGTGCCGCAAGCGCCGCCTATGTAGGCAGCCCGCGATGCGGATAACGCCCCGTCTGCCCCCTGCGCCCGGCGCAGTCCGAACTCCATGACCGAGCCTTTCCCGGAGGCGAGCCACACTCGGCAGGCCTTTGTCGCGATAAGGCTTTGAAAGTTGATAATGTTGAGTAACAGCCCTTCGATAAGCTGGCACTCGATCAGGCTGCCTTCTACCCGTATCAAAGGTTCGTTGGGAAAAACGACAGTGCCCTCGTCCATTGCCCACAGGGAGCCTTGAAAGCGAAATGTTTTTAGGTATTCCGTAAAGGCGGGGTCGAAAAGGCCGGTATCGTTAAGGTAGGCGATATCGCTGTCGGAAAAAGCCAGGCTTTCCAACTGCTCCAGCAGGGTTCCAAGCCCGGCAAATATCGCATAACCGGAGTCGAAGGGCAGCCGCCGAAAAAACATTTCGAATATCACCGGCTTGTCGCATTTTTTTTTCCAGTAGCCTTGCGCCATTGAAAGGGAGTAAAAGTCGGTAAAAAGGGCGCATCCCTTTTCTATTTTTGTCATAAGATGTCCTTTAGCAAATCTTTGGAAGGGGCAAAAATGATGCCGGCTTCCTTCATTGTTTTTATCGCGCCTTCCAGCGAGCCTTCCGGGATGTCCACCCCCAAGACGGCATCGCTTGCAATTATTGTCGCAAAGCCCAGCCGCTTGCAGTCCATCGCGCTGTAAAAAACGCAGTAGTCTGTCGCAAGGCCGCCGATTATGACGGTGTCTATGCCAAGGAATCGCGCCCAGCCTTCCAGCCCGGTGGGGGTTTGCCGGTCGTTTTCAAAAAAGGCCGAGTAGGAATCCAGCCCCATGCGAAAGCCCTTGCGCAGGATCAGGTTGGCGTATTTTGCCTCGAAGCTGTCGTGAAAGTCCGCGCCGCGCGCGCCCTGCACGCAGTGTTCCGGCCACAGCACTTGGCCGCCGTCGGCCGTTTCCCCCGGCTTTTTGCCCGCGTGCGAGCTGGCAAAGGAAATGTGCCCCGGCGGATGCCAGTCCTGGGTGGCGGCCACCCAGCCGCCTTTTGCGCAAAGGGCGGCTGCAAGGGCGTTCAGGGGGGGGATAACGGCCTGCCCGTTGTTTACGGCCAAGGCCCCGCCGGAGTTTTCCCCGGAGGGCAGGGTATAGGCCGGGCAAAAATCGTTCTGTAGATCAATTTCCAGCAATAGTGTTCGAGAAGCGTTGAAGGTCATGTACACATTATAAAGGAAAGCCGGCCGGAAAGCAATCGGCAATTTTCCTTTTTGTCGGAGAAGAGGAAGAAAAGCTCAGGAAACGATGATTAAAGGCAAGCTCCAAAAACCCAGATGGGGTGCTTTGCGAGCGGCTGCCTGTCTGCCGGATAGTTTTTTTTTGCGAAAAATGCTAATATACCATTTTAAGGAGACCGGCGGAAAATGCAAAAAGAAAAACTCATGGCAGTTGTGGATTTCTGCCAAAAAGAATGCTCGGCCGGCATAGAGGCGCTTTACGACGAGCCTTTGGCCGGACGCACCACGTTCAAAGTCGGCGGCGCGGCCGACTGCCTTTTGCGTTACGCCGGCGAAGACTTCCCGGCCTTTGCCCTGCGCCTTTTCGCTCGCTGCGACGCGGAAGGCATCCCCGTCTTCATTTTGGGCGGCGGAGCCAATATTGTCGTTTCCGACAGCGGCATACGCGGGTTCGTCTTGGACACCTCGGCATGGCGCGGCCTTATCGCCGACGGCGACGGCTGCCGGCTGTCCTTCCGCAGCGGCACAACGCTGGACGAGGCCGCCGAAGCTGCGGCGGCGGCAAACTTGAGCGGGCTTGAGTTCTTCGCCGGTATGCCGGGCACCGTCGGCGGGGCGATTTTTATGAACGCCCGCTGTTACGGAAGCGCAGCCTCGGATGTTTTAGTAGAAACGGGGGTTCTGCACTTCGGGCGGGGACAGGAGCCTGAAATAAAACGAGCGGCCGCCGATCCTGCCGGCTTCGGCTACAAAAAAAGCCCTTTTCAGGGGGGGGACAGCCTTATTCTGGAGGCTACCTTCAAGCTGGCCGAAGGGGGCGGGGAAATACGCGCCGCTATGGAAAGGAACCGCCGGGACAGGCAGGCTAAGGGGCATTATCTTTTTCCCTGCGCGGGTTCGGTTTTTAAGAACAACCGCGACTTTGGAAAAAGCACCGGAGAGATTATCGACGCTCTGGGTCTTTGCGGCCTGAAGGCCGGGGGGGCGCAGGTTGCGCCTTTCCACGGAAACATTATAGTAAACACGGGAACGGCGTCGGCAATGGACATTTTCAATTTGAAAAACGAAGTGGCGGCGCAGGTCAAGGCGCGTACCGGTTTCGATTTGGAGCCGGAGATTATATTTGCAGGCGATTTTGCGGGCTAAGGAAACGATGATTAAATCCCACCGAGGATGCGGATTAAAATCCGAATCATCGTTCTTACCCGCATTTTGCGCAATGAAATGAGTAAAATGCATCGGACTAAAGTCCGCGGGAACCACTGATTAGCTTCGAGTTAATCAGTGGTTCCCTAAGACCCTGCTCACTTTAGTCCGGCAAAAATCGGGAGGCTCGGCATCAAATACTTAAAAGGCTTTCTTTACGGCACAATTTACGGCGGCCTTAGCCCCATTCCGGGCATAAGCGCCGGGACTTTGGCGATTTTTTTCAATAATTTCGAGGATATTTTCCGCTCGGCAAGCGCGTCCAACGCAAAAAAAAACTTGCCTTTTTTGGTGTTTTTTTTCTCCGGCTGGGGCGCGGGGCTTTTGGGGATAAGCCACCTGATAATTTTTTTGCTGGAAAACCACGGGCAGGTTACATACTTCAGCGCGATGGGTTTAATCCTCGGCTGCAGTCCCATGATTTTCGGCAAGGCGAAGGCCGGCAAAATCGCCCCAAAGCACGCATTTTTTTTCGCCATCCCTCTTGCCTTCATGCTCTTTCTCAGCTTTAACGAAGGCGAGCTTGCCGCAAACGCCACTCTGGAACAGCTCGGCGGGCTTAACGCGGGTCTTGTTCTCTGGCTCTTTGTCGCCTCGTTTTTCAGTTCTATCGCCATGCTCATTCCCGGCGTGGGCGGCTCGCTTATGATGCTCACCTTCGGGATTTACGCGATTTTCATAGAGGCGGTGGCCACTCTCGATCTTTTGCTGCTGGCCATTTTGACATCGAGCATGGTTTTAGGCATTCTTGCCGGCATAAAAATCATAAAAAAACTGCTGGATTCCTACGCCCAGGTTTTGTACTGCGCGATTTTGGGTTTTATCATAGGGGCGGTTTTTTTCATTTTTCCGGGCTTTCCCTATTACTCTGGCGAAGGCGTGCTGGCGGTGGTTCTTGCGGTTTCATTCGGGGTTCTGGCCTACTGGCTTTCGCACAAGGAAGGGAAAAAAGAAGCCTAGCCGGCCGGCTAGCCGGGCTGACGCAAAAAACGGCTGATTTTTGCGGAAAGCTCGCCGAAGCTGTCCACGCAGGGGATGTCGGGGCATTTGTTTCTTATCATTTGTGGCGCGCGGAAAAGACAGCGGGAGTCGGCCGTGCGCAGCATTGAAATGTTGTTAAAGGAGCCGCCGGCGGCGAAAACTTTCAGGTTCATGCTTTTGAAGATTTTTACCGCGGCCTCTTTGCCTTCCTGCTGCCAAAGTTTATAGCCGATCACCGATCCGTCGGGGGCGGCCTGCAAAACATTGGCAAAAAGCAGGGGATAAGAAAAGAGTTCCATAAAACGCTCTGTAAACTGCTCGAAGGTGTCCGAAAGAATTGCAAGCTGGGTGCGCTGGCGCAGTTCCCGGACAAAGTCCAAGGCCCCGTTGACAGGCTCTATGAGGTTTGCGGCCTGTTTAAGGTCGTCTAGTTTTAAGTTGTTTTTTTCCAGAATGTCAAGCCGGGACTTCATAAGCTTGTCAAAATTGGCCTCTTCGCGCGTGGTGCGCGAAAGTTCAGGGACTCCGACGGCTTTTGAAATCTCCACCCAAAATTCGGGAACGAGAATGCCTTCAAGGTCAAGACAGACTAAATGCATAAGGTTATTCTAACGCAAAAAGCAGATTCTTGCAAGAGGTTTTCCACGGGGAGAGGCCCCCGGCGGCGGGCGCATAGAATTTTAGGGAAGCATCGTTTCCTTAGAAAAACTGCTCGCGCCAGAGCAGTTTGCCGTCGGCCTCCCCAGGCAGAATGTGCCCGGCGAAACCTGCGTCGGCTATTGCGCTCAACCCCTGCTCGTAGTGGCCGTCAATGTCGCCCGCTTTGTGAGCATCCGCGCTTAACAGGACTTTCGCGCCATGCTCCCGCAAAAGGCGCAGTATGGCCGGCGAGGGACAAGGCTCGTTAAAATGCCCCCGGTTCATCCCGCCGGTGTTTACCTCGACAATGAGGCCTGCGGCGGCAATTGCGCGGGCGGCTTCCTGCGCCCGCCCCGTGTAGAACGCGCCTTCCCGGTCGATCTTTAGAACAGCCGCCTTGCCAGGCATAAAACCAGAGTGCTTTTTGATTAAATCCAGATGCCCGACAATGTCAAAACCGCCAAGCCCGGCCATCTCTATAACGGCATCCCAGTAGGCGCCGGCCAAGGCCTCGCTGTCGCCGCCGAAGCCTTGGGTCAAGCCTTTTTCAAGCTCCCAAGCCGGGCCGTCAATGGTAAAAGGCTCGCCTTTTGGCGGAATCAGGTAATGCACCGAGGAGATAATGTAATCGGGGGCAAAGGCCTGTATGTCCGCATCGCGGGCGCAGCGCAGGCCCCGGATATAGTCAAGCTCCAGCCCCAGAAAAACGGAAAGCCTGCCCTGCCAGCGGGCTTTTGCCCGGCCGACTTCTTCGGCATATTCTGAAAGCCGCTCTTCTTTGAGATGCCAGTCTGTTTTAAGCCCGGCTTTTTCGACAGGGGCGTGGGCGCTGAAACCTACGGCGCAAAGCCCTTTTTCAAATGCGGCGCGGCACATTTCTTCTATATTATCCCTGCCGTCGCAGAATAATGTATGCGTGTGGATTGATGATAGTGCTAAGGGGCTTGCCCGCAAACCAGGTTGGCTTGCGGGCAAGTCTAAGGTCGTTTTCAAACTTCCCTAGTTTTTCTTTTTGTAATAGTTAGGGTCTTCGCTGTAAGGAACGTATTTCTCGCCCTTAAAGTAAGACTTCGCTATTGCGGCAAACACGCCGGTAAGAGCTATTACCCCGATTATGTTCGGTATAGCCATGAAAGCGTTAAGAATGTCCGCTATCGCCCAGACCGGCACCACGCCGAAAGAACCGATAAAAAGCGCCGGAAGGAATATGACCCTGTAGAACATATTGGACTTAGGACCTGTAAGGTACTCCAGGCACTTTTCGCCGTAAAAAGACCAGCCGAGCATGGTTGTAAAAGCAAAGCCTAAAATAGAGAAAGCCGCCAGCGCGTTGCCCACTGTGTGCCCGATAAAGGACGATGAGAAAGCGTACATAAAGGTTGCGGTAGCCGGCAGCCCCATTGTCCAGGAGCCGCTGGTTATAACCGCAAGGGCTACGAATGTGCAAACTACGTGGGTGTCAAGCACGACTTCCGCCGCGCCCCAAAAACCCTGCTTGCAGGGATGGTTCGTTTCCGCCGCGGCGTGGGCTATGGGCGCAGACCCCAAGCCGGCTTCGTTGGAGAAAATGCCGCGCATAAGCCCGTACCTGATCGCGGTAGCAATGGTAGCTCCCAAAAACCCGCCTGTGGCCCCCTGGAATGTAAACGCGCCGCCGACAATAAGGGCAAAGGCGTTAGGAACCAAATGAATGTTCTGAATAGTAACCAAGATACAGCCGACTATCATTAAAATGGCGAAGAAGGGGACGGCTCTTTCGGCGACTTTTCCTACCCTTTTTACGCCGCCGACAATTACAATACCGACAAGCAGGGCCAGGGCCACACCGGTTGCCGGGCGCGGTATCGCGAAAGCGGTTTCCATAGCGCCGGCAACGTTGTTAGCCTGCACCATGTTCCCGATCCCGAATGCGGCGATAGAGCCGGCTATGCAGAAAATGACGGCAAGCCATTTCCAGCCAAGCCCTTTTTCAATGTACTTCATAGGCCCGCCTAGGATCATGCCTTTGGCGTTAGTTTCGCGGTAATGCACGGCAAGGGTAATTTCGGCAAACTTTGTCGTAATGCCAAAGAATCCTATAATCCACATCCAGAAGATGGCGCCGGGGCCGCCAAAGAGAATGGCGGTGGTAGAGCCTACCAAGTTGCCGACCCCCATTGTTGCGGACATTGCCGTGGTAAAGGCTTGGAACGGCGTTATGTCGCCCTTGCCCAGCTTTTCCTTTTTTTGGAACAGCTTGCCAAGGGTTTCGCCAAAATAAACCCTTGCCTTTGTAATTTGAAACCAGCCCGTTTTAAAAGACAGATACAGGCCGCAAACGCCTAACAATGCCCAAGTGGGCGGGCCCCATACGATAGCGCCGATTCGCTGCAGCGTCAAGGTTACCAGTTCATACGTACTCATACTTTCATCTTCCTCCTAACAACAGTAAAACGTAAATACCTTTTGCCCTTCTACGAAAGGCTTTCGCGCCTGCCCGAATCTTGCCAGTTTCAGCCTAAAAAATGCACATTCCAAAAAATGATTTTCCGGACAAGCTGTTTTTATTGTAACCTGTTATAAAATGCCTGTCAAGATACCGCGTCAGCGTTTCACTAACCTTTGGGACTTCGTGTCTTTGCGTGAATCTTTCTTCATATATAAGGCCGCCGGGTTTTCCCCAAGAAAAAAACGATAATTTTCCTAAAGAAAAATCTAGCCGTGCCGATTTTAATAAAGAAGAAACCTTAGCCCCGTTGGGTGCCGGGGGTTTTTCGTATCCCAGCTTTTTCACGGTTTTGCGGCCGGGGGCGGGCGGGGGTTAGGCGCATTTTCTAATGGGGAATGCGTTACGCGGGTGCTTTTTGCTTCAAACCATCTAGATGGAAGCATTCGCAAAACACAAACGGCAAGGATGCCGCGGCGTGTTGCGACAAATAAACTGTGTCTGCCGGACAAAAACAAGGGTTCGGCGGCTGGGGAAAAATTCGCATGGATTGCTTTCGCGTAACAGCGGGGGCAAGACAAAGAAAAAGGCACGTCGAAATAGCCAAGGGAGTGACTATGATTATCAATCACAATTTAAGCGCAATGTTTGCGGACAGGTCTTTAAGGAACACTAACCTCGCAATGGATCGCAGTATGCAGACTTTGTCAAGCGGCATTCGCATTAACCGTGCCGCCGATGACGCTTCGGGATTGGCAGTTTCGGAAAGGATGAGGGCGCAAATTCGCGGCTTGAATCAGGCTTCTACTAATGCTCAGAACGGTATTTCTTTTATTCAAACAGCAGAAGGCTACATTTCCGAAACCCAGAACGTTCTTCAGCGCTTGCGCCAATTGGCAGTGCAGGCCGCCCACGGCATTTACACCGAAGAAGACCGTCTGTACATCCAGATCGAAGTTTCCGCGCTTATCGACGAAATCGACAGGATTGCGTCCCATGCCCAGTTCAACGGCATGAATATGCTTACCGGTCGCTTTGCAAGGGAACTTGGCCAGAACACGCCGACTGCCTCCATGTGGTTCCACATTGGCGCGAACATGGATCACAGGCGCCAGGTGTTCATCGGCACAATGACAACAACCGGTCTTGGCTTGCGCGAAGTTGGCGATGCCACCTTTATTTCGCTTGCCACCCCCGAAAGCGCGAACAACGCTATCGGAACGCTTGACAACGCGATCAGGATTGTAAACCAGCAGAGGGCGGATTTGGGCGCGTACCAGAATCGTCTTGAGCACACAATTCGCGGTCTTGACGTTGGCGCGGAAAACCTGCAAGCCTCTGAATCCCGCATCCGCGATGCAGACATGGCTTCCGAAATGGTAACTTACACCAGAAACATGATTCTTACACAGGCCGGAACCGCTATGCTCGCACAGGCCAACCAGAGGGGTCAGGCCGTTCTCCAGCTCTTGCAGTAGTTGCATTAGCTTTTGCTACAGTTTCTTTCACTTAATGCCGGGCGGTAAAAAGCCCGGCAGAAAGACACCCGGCGTTATGCGGCCGGGTGTTTTTTTTCGCCTTATCCGGGCGCGTGGATTGAAACAAACGTGGGAGGGGCCTTGGACCATATCTTGGCCTTGATGTCGCACCCTTCGCTGGTGCGTGGATTGAAACAAACTTTTGTCAAGAGGCTTTTTTGACTTTTTTGCGTCGCACCCCGCGTGGGTGCGTGGGTTAAAACATGGGGCGGCCGCGCCGGGGCGGGCAAAAAAAGACTTGCCCGCCGGCGCACGCCCCAATCTTTTGGTAGAAAGGACAAGCCTTTCTACCAAAACCGCCTTTCGGCTGCTTACCCGCATTTTGCGCAATAAAATGAGCAAATGCAGGGGGAAATGCTGATTAGCTTCGAGTTAATCAGCATTTCCCTAGTCGTCTTTGCTGTACTTTAAGTTAATGTACAGGCAAAAACCGAAAGCCCCAAACAAACTGGCAAATGCCGCTATCATGAAAAAAGCTGCAACTGGGGTCATGGAATCCTCCTTACTCTTTTTCGTAGTTTTCTAAAGACACCTGCCACTTCACCCTGGAAAGAAGGAGAGAAGCAACAAGAACAACAAATATCGTTCCGCCTACAAAGACCACAACTTCCGGCGTGGTTCTGGCGGCAATTACGCCCGGCGCAGTCCCAATAAAGAAGTTAAACAGGGTCATTAAAAGCGTTATGCCAATTACCCCAGGGGTGAAAAACCTTATGCAGAAAAGCCAAAGATTGCCAAGCCTAAAGTAAGGCAAAGTGTTCGCATTGCCATAGGCCTGGAATTCCGGCAGTTTTCTTGCCAACCACGCGGCAACCAATGCTTGAAGCACCCCCACAGACGTAAGCCCAATGTTGCTTATCGCAAAGTCCACCAACCCCAAAATTATCTGCCCGGCACCGGTAACATAAACCAAGCTCAAACAGAAGCCTATTCCGCAAAGGATTTTGTAAGTCTTTTTGCGCACCCAGCCGAACTTTTCCCCCATCGGGGCGATAAAGGCTTCCATTAAGCTCAAGAAAGAAGTCCAGCCGGTAACGGCAAGCATGGCGAAGAAAATCACGCCCAAGGCATAGCCGGCCGCCCCCATGTGGTTCAATGCGACGGGCAGGGTAATAAAGACAAGCCCGGCGCCGCCTGTTGCGACATCGCTTACGGCAACACCCTGCGCCCCGGCCAAGTAGCCCAGAATCGCAAAAATGCCGACCGAAAAAAGAAAGGCAAAGATAACGTCTGCAAAAGCGACAACGTAGCTCAAGTTTACGATTTCGGAGCCTTTTTTAAGATAGCTTGAGTAAGTAACCATGATGCCCATGCACAAACTCAAAGAGAACATCGCCTGTCCAAAAGCCGCCAGCCACACATTGGGATCGGCAAGGGCTGGGAAATTGGGAGTAAACAGCGCGTTCAAGCCCAGCATAGCGTTGTCCAGCGTAACCCCTCTTATAATAAGAGCGATTGCGGAAACAAGCATTAGAGGAAGAACAATTTTGTTTACCTTTTCCAACCCTTTTTTAAGGTCTTTGGAAAGCACGAAGTAGGAAACGCCCCACAAGAAGACAAGGCCGAGCAAGTTTGGCCAAATTACAGAGCCAGGCCGAAGGGCGTTCCCGGAAACCTGAAGGTAATCGTTCAAGAAAAACGCCGCTGTGTTTGTCCCCCAGGCTTTTGTGGCGGCAAAAACCGCGTAGTTCATTGCCCAAACCAGGATAACCCCGTAGTAGAAAATGATCCCGCCGCCCAAAAGCGCTGGAATCCAGCCGATAAACTCGTACTTTTTGCCTACCCGGGCAAATGCCAAAGGCGTTGTTCCCTTATGTTTTGAGCCGTAAACAAACTCAAGCACCATAAGAGGGACGCCTACAAGAAACACGGCGACAAAGTAGGGAATAATGAATGCCCCGCCGCCGTTGTCATGGGCTGTAAAAGGGAACCGCCAAATGTTCCCAAGCCCAACAGCCGATGAAACCGCTGCAAACATAAATGTCCATCTAGATGACCATTGCTGTTTTTCTGCGCCAACTGCCATAAATTCACTCCTCCTTGAAATTTTTTTACGGGGAACCCGGCAAAGCCCAAATTTATTGCAACAATTCCCCAGATTATTGTAACCTGCAAACGCCGCTTATACAAGCCCCTTTTTCGGCAATTTTCGGCCCCCGGCGGGCGCAGCATTGGGTTAAGGAACCACTGAACCACTGATTAACTCGAAGCTAATCAGTGGTTCCTTAATCAGTGCTTCCACAGCAGATTCAGGGGAGATTGTCAAGCGGTTTTCTGCCTTTGGCGCGAAAAGAGGCATAATTGCCAAATAGCCACACGGAGACCGGGAGGGAAAATGACAAAAAAGAAGAATTCGTCGAGCTTCTTGCGTAAAATTGACGCCAATAAGTAAAATCTTGCGCCAGCGCGTGATCCTTCTTACAAAAAAATACACAACGGCTCATTTTGCAGATTTTTTTTGTAAAAAAGTTGCAAAATGACTTGACAAAATTTTCAAAAAATGATATAGTTACCAATATGCGCCAATTTAGGCGCGCTCGCCGGGCGAAAACCCGTCGAAACAACTTGCTGGGCTTACAATTTTTTCATTCGTGCCAAGGGTTTTTAACCCCGCCCCAAGGGGCGAACTTTTTGATTGCAGAGGTGTAAAAATCGTGTTCCATGCGAAAAGGCAGGCCGGTAGCTGCGGCCGGCAGCCGCCAAAAAATGATGGTTCCCCCCCCCC
>JGI24700J35501_10930443_pt1 | contig 14146 bp, 15 predicted proteins | sample TergutTh196P1_FD_35501 | JGI IMG/M metagenome (IMG submission 35501) | reverse complement strand
GGCGGGGGTCTGGGGGCTGGCCCCCAGCGGGGTCAAGGGGCAGAGCCCCTTGCGGGGTGTGGGGCAGAGCCCCACGGTTTTAAAATATTTTGTTGATTTCTTGACATTTGTAAATTTTCGAGTTATAATGAGTGCCTAATCACATATGTTAGGGATGACACAATATGGACGATAGACAGCACCGACTGCGGCAAAAAGCCATAGCAATAAAGTATAACCCCGAAGAAGCCGCCCCGAAAGTAACGGCAAAGGGTGCAGGGGTTGTTGCGGAAAAAATCAAAGATAAAGCAAAGGAAACGGACGTAAATATCTATCAAGATGCGGAACTTGTGAGCGAACTTACCAAAATGGACCTAGGAACACATATTCCCCCCGATCTCTATGAGGTCGTGGCACAAATTCTTGTCTTTATCAGCGATTTAGACCGACAGGCGGGCAAACAAAATGTCAAATACTAAAATGAACAGAGTAAAGATTGGGCGGAAGGCTCAGGATATAGCCGCAAATTTCTTGCAAGATGCAGGAATGACCTTTGTAACGGCAAATTTCCATGCACAGGGCGGCGAAATCGATTTAATTATGAAAGAAGCCGAATATACGGTCTTTGTAGAGGTAAAGTATAGGCGCGGCGTAAAATGGGGCTTACCACGCGAGGCTGTAGACTTAATCAAGACACTACGCATTAAAAAAGCCGCCTTGCAATACATTGCACAACACAATTTAGAGGACGAAGCCTTTCGTTTCGATGTTGTGGAAGTCCTAAAGTTGCCCGACAAATTGCTAATAAATCATATTAAGGATGCGTTTTGGTGATGAATAAAATTATTGAAATAGTACCGAACAGTATCGCCGAAGAGATTGGACTTGTTGCGGGCGACATTTTAATTAGTGTGAACGATAGGCAAATTATCGATGTTTTAGACTATCGTTTTGCCATTTCAGCGGAAAAGCTATCGCTAGAACTGCAACGGCATGACGGCGAGATTTGGGAATTGGAAATCGAAAAGGACGAGATGGACGATTTGGGGCTTGTTTTCGATGGAATTATGGACGATGTACGGGCTTGTCATAATAGCTGCATCTTCTGTTTCATGGATCAGCTGCCAAAAGATATGCGACAAACGCTCTACTTTAAGGACGATGACCTGCGGCTCTCTTTCCTGTCGGGGAATTATGTAACGCTAACCAATATTACCGATGAAGAAGCCGATAGAATAGCCAATTACCACCTATCTCCCCTGCATATCTCCGTACATAGCACAGATGCCAATCTGCGTACACAACTTTTGGGCAATCCGAAGGCTGCCGATTTGTTCGACCATCTGAAGCGTTTCAGGGCGGCAGGTATCGTTATGCACTATCAAATTGTATTATGCAAGGGTGTAAACGATTCCACTCTTGAGGAAACCATCTCCGATTTGTTACGCTTCCAAGATGCGGCAACCGTCAAATTCTCGAGTATATCAGTCGTTCCTGTGGGGCTTACGAAACATCGCCACGGGCTTTACTACATAGAGCCATTTACAAAAGAGGATGCCATAAAGATAATAAACCAGGTGCAATATTGGCAAGAGGTAGCAAAAAAAATACTGGATACTAACTTTGTGTACTGCTCCGACGAATGGTATATAAAGGCAGATTTGCCGTTTCCACCATATGAGCATTACGAGAGTTTTCCGCAACTGGATAATGGCGTGGGGATGTCCGTCCTATTTGAGCGTAATTTCAACCCCGAGGGATTTTCGGCTGATTTCGGCGTAGTTACAGGGGAGGCGGCATCATGGCTTATCAGCAAATTGTTTCCGAAACAAAATATCTACGTCGTGAAAAATAATTTTTTCGGGGATACAGTTACGGTAAGCGGCTTGCTAACAGGGCAGGATATTGTAGAGCAAATAGGCGAAAATGCAAAACACGATGGCTGTCAAGGGCTGTATCTACCCAAAAATATGTTTAGAGACGAACTAACCTTGGACGATATGCACAAAAACGACTTGGAACAGGCGTTGGGACTGCCCATAACATTGGCAGGTTAGCGTATTTGACCTCTTAAATTTTATGTGATATAATAAAAACGTAAAAGTGCGGGTCTGGGGGCGCGCCCCCAGCGGGGTGTGGGGGCGGCTGGTGTCCAGTGGACACCGTTTAGCCGTTGCGAGTAGCACCAGAGCCCCACGGTTTTAAAAAAGGAGTTGTTGTTTATGAAAGCGAATATCCATCCTAAGTATTTTGAGGCTAAGGTGAGATGTAATTGTGGTAATGAGTTTGTAACGGGAGCTACACAGGATTCTATACGAGTTGAAGTCTGTTCAAAATGCCATCCGTTTTATACGGGTAGCCAAAAAATGCTTGTTGAAGCAGGCGGGCGTGTGGAACGCTTTAAGAAGAAGTATAACCTGTGAGTACAAAAGCGATTATATTAGCGGCAGGTAAAGGCAAACGCATGAATTCCGCTTTGCCCAAGGTTATGCACACAATCTTGGGCAAGCCGATGCTGCACCATGTTATTGAATCCTGTTTTAACGCTAATATACGGGATGTTACCGTTATTGTGGGGCATGATGCTCAATCCGTTGTCGATTCCACTAAATATGCGGTTGATTTTGTTGTGCAACACGAGCAACTAGGCACAGGACACGCCGTCCTATCCGCAAAGGATTCCATCGCCCCCTCGCAACAAGTGCTCATTCTTTGCGGTGATACGCCGCTCATCTCCCCGAAACTATTGGAATTATTGCCAAAAATAAAGGGATCGGCACAGGGTGTTGTAGTTTCCACAACTTTGGAGAATCCCACGGGGTACGGCCGCATAATAGTCGATGATAATCGGGCATTTGAGGCAATAGTAGAAGAGCGGGATGCAAGCTCCGCTCAAAGGGCGATACGAGAGATAAACACGGGTATTTTTTTGTTTGACGGCGAGCATCTATTGGCAGGTTTGGAGAAGATAACCAACAATAACGATCAAGGGGAATATTATTTGACCGATGTTCCTAAGCTGATGGCGGCGAACGGTTTAAAACTTGTCGTACACCACGAGCCCGATTCCGCCCAGTTTTTGGGTGTAAATTCCCAAAGGCAACTGGCAGATGCGGCGGAAATCATGCGGAAAACGGTCATTGATAGGCATTTGGATAACGGAGTACAGATACTCGATCCCCAATCCACCCATATCGATGCAGATGTAATCGTTGAGAGCGGCGTTATAATACACCCAGGCGTTATTTTACAATCAAAATGCCATATAGCTGCTGGAACGGTTTTATTGCCCTATACGGTGGCTGATTCGGCTGTAGTGGGCAAGAATTGTCAAGTGGGGCCATTTGCATACTTGCGTGGAGGGACTGTAATCGGCGATTATTGTCGAGTGGGTGATTTTGTCGAGGTCAAAAATTCCACGCTAGGCAACAACACGAAAGCCTCGCATTTAGCGTACATAGGCGATGCAGAGTTGGGCGATGATGTGAATTTTGGTTGCGGTGCGATAACCGTGAACTACGACGGAGAGAACAAGCATAAAACCACGGTAGAAGACGGAGCATTTATCGGGAGCAATGTCAACTTGGTTGCCCCTGTAAAAATAGGCAAATCGGCATTTGTTGCAGCTGGCTCCACCGTAACGAACGAAGTGCCGAGCAAAGCCCTAGCGATAGCCCGACAACGGCAAATTAATAAAGAAAACTGGAAATAGCAAAGAATGCGCTCCTGTCTTGGGAAGCGCATTCCTTGTTTTTGCTGCTCTTTTGTTGCTTCTTGTTACTCTTTGTTGCTCCTTTAACAGCTTCTGTTACCTCCCGTTGACGGCATCTCGCAACGCCTTGCCAACCTTGAAACGTGGGGCTTTGGATGGGCCTATATGCATCGGCTTACCTGTCTGTGGATTTCTACCCTCACGTGCGGCACGCTCAGTTACATCAAACGTGCCGAAACCTACCAGTTGCACCTTTCCGCCCGACACTAAAGTCTCGGTTACGGCCTCCTCGAACGCTCTAATCATCTTTTCCGAGTCCTTCTTCGTCAGACCCGATTTTGCTGCGATCGCGGATACAAGCTCTGTTTTGTTCATTTTTTTCCTCCTGTGATTTCTCCCGCTTTTGGGGAGTTATTTTTTTCCCTAAAACTATTTATAAACGTAAAAATAGCATTTGTCAAGTAAAATTCAGAATTTATTTTATTTTTTGTGCAAATTATCGAGATTAAAAATAGCAACCTGCCCATTTTTTCCCCATTTAACGGGGTTTTTTGGGTTTCCAATTTATTTAGCAAAAAATAAATTTCTTCTAAAATTTTTTCGTCCAAAAAGGTCTCGCCCGAACGCTTTATAATTTTTTCAGCTCGACTTAGGGCTGGTAGTGATTTGGGGACAGCCAACATATTTTCCAATGGAGTTTTGATGGACTTCTCTTTATTTTTGTTGGTATTCCATATTTTTTCCGCCTCTTCCGCATTTTGTGCGACTTCCCCCGAAAATATATGTGTATGACGGCTTATGAGTTTCTCTATAGTACCTGCCAAAACATCCTCGATGGTAAAATGCCCTTCTTTTTCCGCTATTTTGGAGTTTAGGAGTATGAGGAGCAACAAATCGCCCAATTCCTCACACATTGCCATTTTATCGCTATTATCAATGGTATCCACCACTTCATACGCCTCTTCAAGCAGATTCGCCCGCAGACTTTCGTGGGTTTGCTCCTTATCCCAAGGACACCCATTCTCCCCCAACAAGACATCCACCACTCCACACAATTTTTCAAACTGAATACTTACCACCTCCTAAGACCGTGGGGCTCTGCCCCACACCCCGCAAGGGGCCAGCCCCTTGACCCCGCTGGGGACGCGTCCCCAGACCCGCACTTTTTATATTTTTTTACATTGCTTTGAATCAAGCGGATACAACCGTGCGGTCAAATAGTATTATAGCATGGCTGCAAAAAATTTTCCACCCATGGTTTCAAAAAGTTGAGGAAAGTATTGACGAACTTTTACTGATTTGATATACTAGTTGTATCTCAACGAGAGACTAAATAATACAAAAACGAGCGGGTCTGGGGGCGCGCCCCCAGCGGGGTTTGGGGCAGAGCCCCAAGGTTTTAAGAAGGGGATGTTGGGTGTGGAGAAGAATACGGCTAAGAAGTATATATGTGATTTGTGCGGATATGAGCACCTGCTTTACTATGTTTATAACGAAGAAACGTCGGGCGTGAAATTTGAGGATTTGCCAGATGATTGGGTCTGTCCGCTATGTGGTGCTAATAAATCAGCATTTAGAGAGGTTTAGAGGATAGTTGCGAGCGTTAAAAACTGCTTTTTTAACCTTTACTTGGTGTGTGAAAAATTATTTTGTGAATTAGGGGTGGAATTTGTCTGTATTTCTACTGGAACATGACTTTTGGTTTAAAATATTGCTCGTTTTGACGATAGTTGGCTTGATTGTTTATGGTAGCCTCGAGGGCTTTTTGATAGTGTATGCGGCTGTTTTGATATTTTCATCAGCTAGAATGTTTTTCACAAATTCAAAATGGCGAGCTAAATTCGCCATTTTTTTGGTCTTTATTTTCGTGTTTGTTATACAGGTTTTGGCAGCTGAAATGCTCCTGTACCCTCATTATTCGTATCCTATATATCGTGGAATCTGTGCAATGCTTTTGGTGCTTCCGCTCATTATCGGAAGATATGTGGTTACGGGGCAGTATTCTGCCCTCTACTTGCCCCCTTTGGGCGAGTTTGCCACTTTGAGCTTTGCTGAGCTCGTTAGCGGTATACACAGTATTCCACGCACTATTGATGAAATAAAACGCACAGGCAAGGGGCTTTCGATAGAAAACATAAAGAGTATCGCCAAGGACTTACCTCGACACAACTCCTTTCAATACGTAAACAACGGGAGTCTTACCGAAACATATTTTAACGAGGCACAAAAAAATATGTCCGATACACGTATATATATCGTTATATCGAACACAGGCAGTCCCGCAAGTGAAATTATATCGGTCTTTACTCGAAAACAGTATAATCATGCTTCTCTATCATTCGATAGGGAATTGAAAACAATCATCAGCTACAATGGCGGAGAGCGTGTGTATCCGCCTGGGCTCAATCCCGAAACATTGGATTATTTCAACAAGAAATCCGATTCTTCCATTATCGTCTATAGCTTAAGCTGCACGAAACACCAAAAACAAAAGATGCTCGATAAGGTAAAAGCGATAAACGAAGAAGGGAGTGCATACAATTTGATGGGCTTGTTGCTGAAACACTCTCGCAAGCCCAATATAATGTACTGCTCCCAATTTATATACAAAATTTTGGATTATGCAGGACTGTCCTATTTTGTGAAAAACAATGTATCGCCCACCGATTTAGTGGAGCAGGATTACAGACGCAAACTACAATTCGAATATGAGATGTTTTTTGATAGAGAGCTAGAATGACCCGTAGGGGAATCGAACCCCTGTTTCAGCCGTGAGAGGGCCGTGTCTTAACCGCTTGACCAACGGGCCATTTTGACTACTATATCACAACCATTTCAATTTGTCAAGTCGAATTTTAAATTTTTTTACTGGACTCGTTATCAGGCTCGTTGGCTCGTTCTAAAACTGTACTTTAAGCCACCAGGCCGCTTCGACTTCTCGCTTCCCTAGTCCGTATTTGAAACGTACATATCCGATATGTTTCTAAGCTCGTGGGCAATAACAGACTCATGTGTAAGAAAGCATATTATGTTGTCTTTGTTGATGCCTACGAACTTGCCCTCAATCGGTTTCCTTCCGATTACCATCGCCTTGACAAGCATACCTCTCCGGATTGTCAAGCCGTTGAAGGTAAATGTTTCTATGGGAAACAGGCTGTAGCATTTTTTGAGTATATATTCAAGCTCCATCTGCCTGTAATCACTAGTTACCACGGAATTGGTAGTAATCATTTTAAAAACCATGTATACCGTCCGTATGATATAGGTTAATATTAGCGCCAAAAAAGCCGCAAATATAATGTCTTGAACTTCTAAAATCAAGTTTCCTCATCTCCTTTTATAATCTGCAAATCGTAATCTTTCGTGCAATAATTTATTACATCTTGAGTTATCAGCTCGCCTGGGGCTATTATCGGTATACCAGGCGGTACTGGTGCTATAAAACTCGCCGCTACTTCGTTTAATGAATCCTTAAGTTTGGCAGTCTTTGTCGTTTTTTGCATTGCCTCTTGAGGTGTTGTTATTAGTTGCGGTAGAGGGGGAGGGGTGTCCTTGGCTGGGCAAGCGGGTTTGGCGAGTTTTATTGCATTTTTCAACCGCATAAAGCCATCTTCGGTGTCGGCGACGGAAGTTAGTGCTAGTGCAGAAGTGGGCGAGATTGCCTCGAAAGCCAAATTATAAGCCACCTCCAATTCCCGAGCATTTGAAATATTTAACAGTAGCTTGCTTATGTCGTTGCTTGATGAACCAGATGAACTAGGCGAACCAGGCGAATCGTGCAAGGCTAGAGCCTTTCTTAGTTCAATTAGCCTCTCCACGTATCTTTCAAATAAATCGGGATTTTTTCGCAGGGTGTTAAGGGTGTAGTCGGTGCTTGCCATTATCAGGTATGATGGGCTGCTCGTCTGCATAATGGCTAAAAATACCTTGAGTTTATCCCTATCGACTCTATTTCCCCTAATGTGTAGCACGGCACTTTGTGAAAATGCTGGCAAAGTCTTATGAAAGCTGTGTATCACAACATCTGCACCGTGGTGCAACGCCCCTTTTGGAAATATTGGATGAAACGGAAAATGTGCTCCATGAGCTTCGTCCACTATCAAAATACTTTCTCGATTTTTTTCCAAAATATTAGCTACATCAGCGGTGATGCCCTCGTATGTTGGGCTTGTTATTACAATGACCTTGGCGGCGGGGATCTGGTCAAAACCCCAAAAATAGACGGGGTTCGCACCAGACAATATTAAAGCGGAGTATACGGATTTATGGGAGCGGCGATCAACAGCAATCGTATCACCTCTGGAACAAGTGGCACAAATAGCGGCAATTATTCCCGAGCTAGAGCCGTTTACTAGCAAAAACGAAGTTTCTGCACCGTAAATTTGCGATATTCGCTCCTGCGTCTCTTTTATACAACCAGTAGGCTCATGTAAATTATCGGTTTCTGCAAGCTCCGTAACATCCAAATCAATTAGATTAAGCGGCGGCATGAAGATGCGATTCCTTTTGTGGCCTGGCATATGAAACGGATAAATATCTTTATCAATCCGCAACTCCAATTCTTCATATAGGCTTTTCAAGCTACTGGTTTCTCGACTGCAATGCCGCTGCGTGTTGTTCCAATATAAAGCGATTTCTATACTCTTGAACACGAGGCACATAATTTATAGTTTCGGCAAAGGGCGGAATACCACCGTGATTATTTACAGCCGTTGGTCCTGCGTTGTATGCGGCTAGTGCCAAGGTTTCATCGCCATCAAATAGGTCTAACATACGTCGCAGATATCGAGCACCGCCGTCTATGTTCTGCACTATATCAAATGGATTGCTAACGCCCAAATATGCGGCTGTCGCTGGCATAAGTTGCATAAGCCCCATAGCTCCAGCCCTTGAAACTGCCTCGGGGTTAAAGGAACTTTCTTTTTGTATAACTGCCCTTATCAGATTTGGGTCTAAGCTGTACCTGTTAGCCGCCGCCAAAATGGTTTCGTATATGGTTGCACGTTGTGGGTCGTCGGTTTGCGTAACCTCATAAAATCGTTGCAACACATCTTCGAATGTGCCAGGGGTCGGAGTGCCAAAATTTCCGACACTTTCGGGGTTACTCGTTTCGGTACTCACACCAACATTTGTGGTCGTTTCTATTGTTTCTACACTTGCTGGCGGTCTTATTCTAGTCATATGTTCAAATGCCATTTCAGCCCCTGAAATATTCGACAGGATATTTGACATTATTCGGTTATATGTGTCAATCGGATTAAGCATAAACAACTCTCCTTCTGTGTTCTTAAAACTGCGGGGGTGTCCCCAAACTTGAATTTTTGTGTTTTTTACATCAGCCCAAGGTAGCCTCGAGGTCCGTTGGTTCTTGTCGTTTCCAGCAATTTTCAAGGGCTATGATAATGTTACACCTTTTGTGTTAAAAAGTCAAATTTTTTTGCGAATTATAAAATTTTTGCATTGGTATCTACACATCGAGTTGTTAATGCAGTGTTGACAAAATTAGATTTTTGGGATACCATGAGAAAGTCGATATAAATTTGCGTTTCAGATGAAAGAAGATGCCTTGAAGATTGGATTAGAGGGATACAAAAATGGCAAAAATATTAGGCTTTCGCATACAAAATTTTAGAGTCCTGCGAGATGTTACCATGGGGCGGCTTTGGAATGTTAGAGGAACGGACCTAACACCCATGACGGCAGTAATCGGAAAGAACGGCACAGGCAAAAGCACTTTTTTCGATGCTTTTGGATTTTTAGCAGATTGCCTAAAAACCGATGTAGAAGAGGCTTTCGACAAACGAGGTGGATTTAAACGTGTCGTTTCGCAAGGTGTAAGGGATTCGATACGATTTGAAATTTATTATAGGGAAGAACACAATACGCAACCTATAACATACGAAGTGGCTTTTGATCTGGACGAAGATACACGTCCATATGTAAAAAGTGAACGATTGAGACAACGAAGGTCTGGGCAATCGAGGGGCATCCCGTTTTCATTTCTAATGCGAGCGAAAAGTAAAGGGATTGTCTGGAAAGGAAACCATTTATTGACTACCGAGACAGAATCTGACTTAGTTACATCACAGGAAATTGAACGACTCGTAGCGAAGGAATTACCCGAAACCGAGCTCGTTGATTTAGCAAACACTCGAAAATTAGGCATTACAATAATTGGTGCATTAAAGAGACATCCTCGAATCCTTGCATTTAGAGAATTTATCGAAAATTGGTATCTGTCCTACTTTACCCCTGATGCCGCTAGAGGTTTGCCATTGGCTGGCCCGCAAAAACACCTAAACACTCATGGCGATAACATCGGCAACGTAGTACAATTTATGAAACGCAACCATCCCAAGCAATTTGAAAAAATATTGATAGATATAGCGGGAAAAATACCAGGTATTAACAAGATAGATGCCACAATCATGATAGATGGGCGGTTGCTATTACAATTTAACGACAAGGGTTTTAACGATCCATTCTTAGCTGGACAAGTTTCGGACGGCACATTAAAAGTGTTTGCATATTTGTTATTGCTGGCAGATCCCAGTCCGCCGCCATTTATATGTATCGAAGAACCCGAAAACGGTTTATATCATAAACTGCTCGAAATCCTCGCAAGACAGTTTCGAGAACACGTTGCCAACAAAAGAAACAAATCACAAATTTTCATAACAACACATCAACCCTATTTTGTTGATGCACTAGAGCCTAAAGAAGTTTGGATATTGGATAAGGGAGCGGACGGTTTTTCGACCATTCGCCGTGCAAGCGAAAATCCCGTTGTTCAGGGCTTGGTAGATGAGGGATTGCCCTTGGGTAGTTTGTGGTATAGTGATTATCTTGAAAGGTTGGATTTGTGATGTACGTCGAACTGCTGATTGAAGATATGTCAGGCAAAAAAGCAATGGAAATACTTGCTCCGAAACTTTTTAACATACCCGTAAGGATTACTGCGTATAAGGGGATTGGTCATCTTCCCAAAAATATGAAACCAAAAACCGATGCAAGCAAACGGCAATTACTTAACCAGTTACCAAAATTGTTGCAAGGGTTCGGAAAAGTTCCTGATTGCAAAGCTGTAGTTGTAATATGCGATTTAGATGATAGGGATAGGCAAGCCTTTTTAGCCGAGCTCAACAGTAAACTTGAAGAATGTTTTCCGAAACCAACTAGTATTTTTTGCCTTGCAATCGAAGAATTTGAGGCGTGGTATCTTGGGGATTTAAACGCCGTACGAAAGGCTTATCCTCGTGCAAAAATCAATGTGTTAAATGGTTATAAAAATGATTCGATTTGCGGCACATGGGAAACACTTGCAGATGCCGTTTATACGGGCGGTAGCAAGGCATTAAAAAATAAAGGCTGGCAAGCAGTGGGGGAACAAAAATTTATATGGGCAGAAAAAATCAGCCCCCATATGAATGTTCATGAAAACATCTCTCCCAGTTTTAACGAAATGCGGAATAAATTGCATGGTATAAATAGCGGGGAAATTTGAAAAATAGGCATTAATTTGCATATTCTTTCCAAATTGTTGGCAAAACAAGCCTACTACGCTGCAATAATCAGAACGAAGTGTTAGCAACCAGCATCAAGATAAAATTCCCCTAACACTAACCCCACAAGGCAACAAAACCTCCCCGCCCTCAATCGGCAACCCAAGCGACCCGCTCTCAAACACCCCCGCAAACCCTCTCGACTTCAACGCTAATTTCAAGACATTTTCCATCGCCAAAACCCCAAACCCTGTCGTGTACGTGTTCAGCAAAATTAACAACGGATTTTCCGAGAAAATCGCCACACATTCCACAAGCAAATCAAACAACCTATCCTCTAACTTCCACACTTCGCCCCGTGCACCCCGCCCATACGACGGCGGATCCAATATAATCGCATCATAGAAATTCCTGCGCCGCCGCTCTCGCTGCACGAATTTTAATACATCGTCCGAGATTATACGGCACTCCGCAAGCCCCGATAACCGCATATTCTCCCTCGCCCAATTATTCATGCCTTTCGCCGCATCTACATGGGTTACGCTCGCACCCGCACTCAAACAAGCACAAGTCGCCCCACCCGTATATCCGAACAAATTCAGAGCTTTTATCGGCCGCCCCGCCCGCTCAATCGTCTGCCGCAACCAATCCCAATTCGCCGCCTGTTCGGGGAAAAGCCCCATATGCTTAAAATCTGTCGGCTTGATTTTGAATGTCAATTCATCATAAGAAATCGTCCAGCTTTCCATCGCCGAACGGCTTTCCCATTGCCCGCCGCCTTTGCTGCTCCTGTGGTAACGCAAATGATACCGCCCCCACAATTTCGGCTGCTGCTTACGCCAAATAATCTGCGGGTCGGGGCGAATCGTTAAAATATCGCCCCAACGCTCCAATTTCTCGCCGTCCCCCGCATCTAAAATTTCGTAATCCGCCCATTTATCTGCTATAAAACTCATGTTATTTTTTCTCGGACAAATTCCAACGCCTTGCCGATCTCCACGGACTCTTTCAGAGATTTATCTCGGCTTGTAATCTCCACAACGCCCTGTTTTAGGTTACGAGGGCTGACAATCACACGTATCGGAACGCCCAGCAAATCCGCATCGGAAAACATAACGCCCGTACTTGCGACCCTGTCGTCATAGATAATCTCGATACCAGCCGCCAGAAAATCCTTATACAGCCCGTCCGCCACGGCTCTGACCGCCTCTTCGTCCGCCCGCAAACAGGTCAAATGCACCTGCCAAGGGGCAATCGCAAGCGGCCAAATCGGACCAAAATCGTCCCGCCGAACCTCGCAAATCGATGCCGCCAGTCGCTCCACGCCTATGCCGTACGAGCACATCAACGGAAAGTGCAAGCCGCCCGCCTCGTCCTGATACTGCATACCCATGGATTTGCTGTATTTGTCGCCTAATTTGAAAATATTCCCGACCTCGATTCCACGTGCCAATTCCAAACTATTTTTCCCGCAATTAGGGCAAATATCGCCGTCCACAACCTTGGCAAAATCAAAAAACTCAACCGCCCCGCAGTCTCGCTCCAAATTCAAGCCCGTATAATGGAATCCCTCTTCATTAGCACCGCAGCACAGATTTTCTATCCCTTTCAGAGAATTATCGTAGAAAACTTTCACTCCGTCCAGCCCGACAGGCCCGCAATACCCCGCAACTAGCGGCATTTTGACCTCCGTAGCAGGATAAATTTCAGCCCCGACGACATTCCGCAATTTCGTCTCATTTACCTCAATATCGCCCCGTATAAACGCCACAATCTGCTCGCCGTCCGCTTTTTGGTAAATGATGGCCTTGCAAGACAAATTTTCCGCCAAATTTAGGAATTTGCAAACGTCCTCAATCGTCTTACAACCTGGCGTTGCGACCTTGTCAAGTCCCGCTTTCTCGGAAATAACAACCTCACTAACCTTCGCCGCCGCCTCCAAATTCGCCCGAAAATCACATTCTTTGCACAGCACAAGCGTATCTTCGCCCACGTCCGCCAGCAACATAAATTCATGTGCCATGCTGCCGCCCATCATACCCGAATCCGATTTCACAGAAACCACCTCAGGGATTCCAGCTCGTGCGAAAATTTTCTCATACGCCTCATAAAATCTATCGTAACAAGCGTCCAAATCCTCGCTATTTGTGTGGAAAGAGTAGGCATCTTTCATAATAAATTCTCGGACACGAATAAGCCCCGCCCGAGGCCGAGCTTCGTCCCGAATCTTCGTTTGTATCTGATAAACCGAAAACGGATACCTCTGATACGAGTTCCCAAATTCCCGTGTCAAGTGCACAGCCGCCTCTTCATGGGTCATGCCCATGACCATATTCACGCCATTCCTATCCTCGAACCGCATAAGCTCAGCGCCCACGCCCGCATATCTGCCCGATTCCTCCCACAGTGCCGCCGGCATAATCACGGGAAAAAGCACCTCTTGAGCCCCAATCCTATCCATTTCCTCTCGGATAATCTGTTCAATTTTCCGAGCAATCCTCAAAAGCGGCGTATAAGTCGAATAAATCCCAGGCCCAACCTGCTTAATATACCCACCCCTAACCATAAGCGCATGGCTATCTATCACACAATCCGCAGGCCGCTCCTTAAACCGTTCGCCCACCAATTTATCCAATTTCATAAAATTTCCTCCTTAAAAGATTAAGACCGTGGGGCTCCGCCCCACACCCCGCAAGGGGGCTAGCCCCCTTGACCCCCTTCGTTCGTTTTTGGTGGCTCGTGGACTTCCGATATGCTGTTGCAGATTTATAGCGGTTCTGGGGGTATTTGTTGTTCAAATTTTTTGCCGTTGGGCAAAAAATGTCTGCTTAGCTTGCTAAGCCGCCCAATGGCGTTCCTCAAACCCGAACAAATTTTAAAGTTTGTCCACTTTTCAAAGTGGCGGGGTCAAGGGGCAGAGCCCCTTGCGGGTCTGGGCAGAGCCCAGCGGGGG
>JGI24700J35501_10930444_pt1 | contig 14147 bp, 9 predicted proteins | sample TergutTh196P1_FD_35501 | JGI IMG/M metagenome (IMG submission 35501) | reverse complement strand
GCACTGTAATATATATTACATAGTGATACCATCTGTTAATTGTTGTGTTTCTGACTGCATGTATATGTAAGTACATACATATTATACACTGTAATATGTTACATCTTAAGTTTATTCTGCTCTCTCCTGTGTCCATACTACCCACACTACTGACTTCAGCTACTGCATGTATTTTAATGTAGAACATAAAATACTGTATTTTCTTAAATATCACTAATTAGATAGAAGTGGATTCTGCATAATCTTACCGCTTCTAGAACGTGAAGTAAAAAATTTACATTTTGCACTTTTCCAGGTCAGTATTCCAAAATGTTTAAACACGAGATAAATGGGAAAAATCTCCAATCCATTTTGTAGTTGGGAGGTACAACACATGTATTCATAATCAGAAATACAATTATGTCATTGCATTATATAGATAAATATATTGCATTTTGTATTTCTGTAATGGGCTGTAACTTTAAGAAATCAATTTATGATGTAAAAACCAACATGCAAATTGAAAGGAAAAATGTTTCTGTAGAATAAAATGCTATTCAGTGTTTGTTGTTTAGGAGAAACATTATTGTAGTTCACTTGCAAGGTACTGTTAATGCCTCATCGATAAGATAATCTTACACACGTGCATAATCATTTTATATATCTTCCCATCCCTCATATGTAGTACAAACGTACAAATGTACATCATATCATCGTATAATATAAACCAACATAATGCATCTTTGTTAAACTAATATTTTAATTTTTATGATATCTTATAAATGTTTCAAACCTGAGGGATCATCCTCAGGAAGACAGTTGTCCATACAGGTATGGTAAAATTTGTTGACATGCTGAAATTACAATAAAAGGCTTTTATAAGATACCTAAGTATAAAATATTTTAAATATTTTATAATTAGATATCTAAGGCTTTTATATCTTACATACATCTTATAAAAGCCTTTTACTGTAATTTCAGCATGTAAACAAATTTTACCATACCTGTATGGAAAACTGTCTTCCTGAAGATGAACCCTCAGGTTCAAAAATGTAGAAGACGTCATAAAATTTAAAATATTAGTTTAACAAAGGTATATTTTGTTGGTTTATATTACATGATTATATTACAATACATGGTGCAAAAAAACATTAAAAAATGCATCATATCACTAATAACCCTGGAAGTTTTTTTATTTATGCAAGGAAATTCAAATTTCTTACAATATTTTCTTGTCAGTATCAATCTACAAATGCTACATATTCATTCATCTATCACTGATGCTATTTAATCTTAGCAACTGGCAGTGTCCTTAAGTGTTCTTTTCTGTTCCTAGACAACTGTGGTACTGAACATTATTGAAGGAAATTTAAATACTGCAATAAACAGAATTATGTGACTCAATTCCTGATATATGAATTTAAGTCAATATGTACAGACAGTCAAAACAAATGCGGTGATTATGCAAAACATACATATATCCTTGAAATTTTTCCCCTGTTTTAAATTTGTTCTTTAGAATCAAATTATGAATTTGCTCATGAATACAGAAGGAAAATGCAGTGTAATGGAAAATGTTTGAAATTACTGTACACACCAGAATGTAAGAAAATCCAGGATACTACATTCACCAATTTTATGTAGCTTTCAAATACAGAAAATATATTACTATAGGGAAACATTCACTGAAGAGTAACAAAATTTCAAGTAACAGCTGTTAGCAAAGAACTTACTTGCAGTCTTAATGCATTATAAAGTCTCATAAGAACACACTGTAAAACCTGCTAAGAAGTGAGGAAAAGGGAGCTCCTTGTCAGTGAAAAAGCTTACTTTTAATATCACATCCTTGTTTTTATAATAAGACAGAACACACCAATATAGGATACATTCTTCTTAAATTACATGATATATTAAAAAAATTTAAAAATGGTTTTGTGTGGTTAAAATGTGGAAGAGTAATACTTTTCTCAGTTCTTTGAATGATTACTGACTAACTGGTAGAACTAGTTGTCCATATTTCTGTGATCGCAGCAACACCTGAACACTTTGAATTTTTGCAGTGGCTCTTAGTGGACAATTATTGTTGGTAAATATCTTCTGGAATGTTGTGCCATGTTGTATGATAAATAGTTACTGATGTTTCAAAGAACTATAATTTCTTCATCTTTAGAGTCCAGCAATCCACAAAGTGTCCTGAACTGCTTGGCCCCAGATATGAAGTTACGATAATTGAAACTTGAGTAACAATTTACTCAGCAACACTGTGTAATATCCTAGAAGATTTGAATCTTCAGTAACACCACTGTGGAAGCCTCAAATATTACAATTACAGACATTAGTTGTTTCCTCATTTCTACTAAGACAAATATGCTCATGGCAATTTTTTTATCATGATTAAAACAAAAGCAAGATGGCAGTGGTGACATTTAAGTGTTTTGATGTTTTAGCACTCTAACAAAACAGGCACAACATGATGACAGTGAATGCTGTACGTAGCATTTTTGTCAATCAAATGTTGTTATTAGATGCTTACATACATCAGTTAAATAAAATACATGTATACTTAGTTATCTTATATTAGTTAATTTCAGGAATTAAGATCTGTAAAAAGTGAGTAATTTTATCATTATTCTTTAAACAACATTATCACTATGTTCATTTTATTTTGTTATACTTAGATTGGTTTGTTTACATTTGTGTAGAGTAACATGTCTGGAAATATTATTTGAAATTCTTATATGATCTAGTATAAGCCTTCATAATATGTGCATGTGGCAGCTTTTATTTTAGTTAGGCCTACATACAGAAGATTTCAAACCTTACTTCATTTGTTACAGTTTATGTAGATAGTTGGGGCAAATGTAGATGTGTAGATAATGTCCTAGAAGTATTATATTTTGTTCATATTGTTCACACACACATGGTAGGATTATGAAATGCTTGAAGTGTAGGATCTATGCGTCTCACATTACAATATGAATAAAGGAGAAGCAATTATTTTTATACACACATGATTAGATCATCTCAATTTTGAATCAAATATTCTTCATCACTGCTCTCTTGCTGCTTGTATTGTTCTTCTGTGTGTATATAATTTTTGTAGTATGTACATATATGTACATTGCATGATCATTAGTGGCTTTAAACAGCATGATATTTCTGGTTTATGTGCTTTCAGCTTTAATATGTTTGTATCTGAAATTACTGGGCTTATAAAACTAGCATTTATCCTTAATTAATGGTTATCCATGTAATATCTACATGAAACAGCCACTCACTTAAACAAGATAGAGTCCCATTAACCTTTCTAATGTAATACTAATGTTCATTAATCTGAGCATACTACAAGAAAGCATTTTGTTTCATGTAGAAATGTCGTAACTTTTACATTAATTTAAACTTCATAGTAAAAAAGGTAGTATTTTATGTTATATTTCAGTAATAATATTCATATTGGATACTGAGAAATTAAAAATTTAAATTCTGTATTTTTATGACTTAGAAAGTGCTAAAATAGACTATATTCAAAAACTGCAAGAAATCTATATTCTGACTATGATTTAAAATTATTTTATCTTTCTGTCATTCATCCCATTGTGCAGCATAATAATGATAACAGTCTAGCACAGCTAGCATATTTATGTTATTTGTGCATGACTGTTACTCTTATTGTTTATGTAAAATTGTTTTAAATTAACGCATTATACAAAAGAAGACAAATAAGAAGTAAAAGAGAAAAGATTGTACACCAGGCCTGTCACATGCACAGCCTGTAAAACTTTACAATGGGGCCAATTATATTTTGATATCTGCAAAATTTTACTCTCCTGGTTTTGGAACACAACAGCAAACATTTTTGCAGAATACTGAAAACATTTTTGGCAATCAAAGACATGTCTGCTCATAGTACCATCCTGTTTTTTCAGCTTGGTATGCATGTACTATGTATGTATAATTATCTACCTGAATGTTATTGTGACCCTTAGTCAATGCTGCTCTCAGCACAAGGCAGGATGGGACAGAAGTCATGGTGAATTTATTTAGGAGCATCCATTCTAACTTGCTCATAATTTCAGATCACCTAAACATTGTAATAATGTTCAGTTTTAGTGCTTTTAAGCGTTCATAAATTTTATTCTCCGATAAATTAAAGAAAGGTGTTTTTGAAAAAAAAAAATATTACCTGCTCATTGAGTTTTCCAATCAATTTCATATATACAAACCTATTATTTTTATGCATAATACATTAATAAACATTTCAAAATTATGTTTAAGGCATATTGTAAATCCTTTCATTTCTCTGCACTGAAAACTTCACAAATGAAACAAGAAAGGGAATGTGACATTTATGATTTCATCACAGTTATATAGTACTACTCTTTGTTTGTACCTTTTTTTATAAACAAAAATTTTTATGATGTAGTCAGTATTAAAAGCCCATCTTTTGGTTGGCTTTTGAATGTAATGTAATGTACTAGCTTGTGCAGAAAAGCTACTAGTTAATGTTTTCCCCATATATCCTAGCAGAGGCACTTTTTTGGGTTTTCCTCAAGCAGAAAGGATGAAATGAACCAACAATGTTTCCCACTTCACAAGTTCTTCTTCCACCATGTTTTATACTGATTATAGGACGTTGAAGAGTGTAGTGTTGTTGTGAGTTCCAAGTGTATGTTAATACCATGTTTCTTGAAAATCGTTCACTTGTTTTAGAAGATGAAAATGTGGGCGCAGCATGATTTCATAAGCTTACTTTTTTCTTCCAAGGAAGTAATGTCAGTTAAAAATGCATAGGCATTTAAAAGAATATTTAGTTTTGAATTTATATATCATTCCTTATAAAAAAATAAGTTGTCCCTGTCCCAGCCCTGAAGGCTTACCTGGGGAGTAGAGGTATAGTTCCACTCATGTTTAGCCTTGGTGATAGATGTTGAGTGGTACTGTACATCCAGTTGCTTTGTGCCAAGGAAAGTACCCCTGTAACCAATGGATAGGAGGTTGAGTGGTCCCCAGAGCTGGTCTGGATGTTTCATAGAAGAGAAAAGTCTCTTGCCACTGCCAGTATCCAAAACTCAGATTATCCAGCCTATAGCATGGGTGTTATACTGACTGTCCTATTCCTTACAAATATGTGGTCACATGAGTACATGTGTGTGTTCATCCATTTGTTGGACATTAATGAAACTTTGTATTAATATCATGCCAGTAAATAATGCCAACATAAATACTGAGGTGGTGATGCAAGGCTATTATGTTATATGAGGCAAATTTCGGAATTTGTGTTAGTGTGGAGGGGATACTGTTCACAGAAATGGTTGCCAAGTTGTGAAATTAATGATTAATTGTTCTTGTTCGTCACAGCAAGTGACTTAAACACTGTAAATTTCTTCCCAGAACTCTCTGTTACACATACACCAAATGTCTTTTTATATTATACATTTAAAATATGATGATAAGAATTTTCCAGGAAATATATGCTGAATTTAAAGAGAGTAACAAACAATTTTAATTTGTGTTGGTACTTGTTATACACACATGGAGCAAAAATATACAAACACTGAATGGAAATTATGACTGTAGTATCAAGTATAAATTTTGGTCTCAAAGTGATATTCATGTCCAGTCTTTACTTCTTTTTTGGGCTCATTTTTCTTGGTGCTTTAGGCTTCACTGCAATCTTAGGTCATGGTGCCTTGGATTTTTGGTGGGATCCTTCCCCACCTTTTCAGCCTTGAATGGTCATTTCTTATGTTTAGCTGGTGAAGCTTGATTCTTCTTTTCTGGAACATTTACAACAGCTCTTTTGGGGACTTGACCTTAGGCTGAGTTGCATGTTCCTTCTTCTCATTTGGTTCAAACAAAACACCAACCCACCCTCAAACTTGTGCAGTAGACACAGCAACCTCCTCAGTCTTTTTAGCTGCTAACATGAAAGACACAGACGCTCCTCTTTCCTTAGTTTTCACCAACTTGCTAAAAGTGATAGAAAACATAATATACATCTTGATGAATGATGATACTGTCTCACACTCCACCTTATAGCATTCTGCTATGTATTCCTTCTTAGCATGCAGTGAACACCTACCTTGTTCCTGTAAATTCTTGATGGTGATATCAACCATTTCAGAAGTAGAACGATTAAGTGCCTTCCTTTCAAACTCCCTCTCCAAAGACTTTGTATTCTTCTGCACTGGAATGCTGACAGCATGGCCTCTCTGAACACAGTCTTCCATGGTAGTCAAGAGCAAAAGCAAATAAATTTTAATTCCATTTAACATTTGTGAAATGGTAGCACCAGACATTTGTATGTGCCTCTTAGAATGTGTATGAAATAATAGATAAGTGTTTCATGCACCCTTGTTTTTAAGCTTTTGCATGGAATATACATATTGAATTTGCTGTGTATGCGTGACCCATGACAGTGTTATGTATTATAGGTTACATATTTAAGAGCATTTCCCTTATCAGAGCGTTTGAAAGTCAAAGTGGTGTTAAATTATTTTCTTAGGAAGTATGAGACTAATTCATATACATTATGACAGCACCAAGATCAATGAATGGGCAGATTGTTGTAAGTTGTAATTATGAATTTACCTCTCACAGCACAGCACATACAAAGGTTGGTGTTGATAATCCCATTGTAAGTAAAGCTGTGGTTAAGTTCCCCAAGTAAAGGAAATATTACTTACACCACTTTACCTTTCAGGGTCTCATATATGACTGAAGCATGCAAAGAAAGAATTAATATGCTTCATAGTTTGTCATAAATGATGTAAGATTTCATTCTGCTCTGATGTGGCTTGGAAAGGTAAATGTGTGAGATCCTTTGATTCTAGTTGCCTTATTTAGGAACATATGATTTAAGAATACATATGGTAATTTGAAGTGTTTAGAACACATAATTTTATGTTTTATTTTACAAGAAATCTTCAGTTTTGGATTGTAAAATTTCTGGAAAGGAGACTGAAATGCAGTTATAAGAACAGTTTTGACAATGACAGTATTTTAGTTAATTAATACGTTATTGAATGTTGTGTCCATTTTGAAATTAAAGAAGTGAAATCCCTTTATTTTGCATTTGTTACATTTGACATTCAAATTTTGAAAATAACCCTCTAATATACTGAACAAGTTTGCATAATTTGAAGCCACTGAAGAGTTTCAAGCAGGTAACATGGCAAAATGAAATATGGTTATGTTGTTCTTCAGTTTGTTTCAAGTTCTGGGAATACATGTGATGTCGTGTGAGAACATGGATTGCAAATCTGAAAGATATTCAATAAGTGAAGTTTTCTAGGTCATAAAAATTAAATGAGATATTATTACCTATTTAAATGTGCCTCCTTTATTTCACTGGATTGTCATTATTTTACAGCGTAAATCCCCAATACATGATGCATTTATTTTGTGGCAAGAGTTTAGAAATTTGTTTGTGGTAGAAATCAAACTGTAGCATTCACAGCCGTTCAATAACAGATAATTCTGTTTCCTAAGTATTGTGAAATATGCCAAGGTGGGAGAAATGCATGACGTTCTTTGGGATTTCGTTGAAAAATATTGATACTTCAGTGGAATAAATTTAACATTACAATGACAACAACCTCACGTTTTTGTGACACGTGGAACCTTGCCTGTTGAACATCTATTGTACTTATGACTATAATATTAATCGTACATTATACAGTTTTTCAATCAGGCAGTCTGTGAAAATTTTGTAAGTGGTCCGTGAATGTAAGTACGCATGTCTGTATGTAGGTATGCATGCATGCATGTGCAACATGCTGTTACATGATTCTTATATAATTGCTAAAATCATGATTTATTTGTTTATTTTACATGCCTTTAATGAAGTTTATCTACAATTGGATTGATAATTCAACTGTTACGGGCACTATCATGAACGGTAATTTATGGTATTGCAGTAATCTGTAATATCTTATTATTCTGTTCTACTAGAAAGATATTTGAAATACAAACAGACAAACCTGTGATAACTGTCAATGAATCCATAACAAAAATTTTCCAGATGAATTATCAACACAACATACCAGTGCTACATATTTAATTATATGATCAATGCAAGAAATGATACATTAAACGTTTTCTAAAACATTGCACTTATAATATAAAATTACAGGCCAAGAAAAAAGTACTGCATAAACATAAACAGGATGTGACTGAAATAACATGAAAATGGACTGGACTGAATTTATTATTGATCACAGTAGTCTACAGAAACTGCATTTTTACAAATGGGAGCTGCTTCTTTATTCTCACACTTCTGAGGAATAAAGTGTCCCCAATCACTGCTTTTACAAAGTTCTATGCATTTTATGCCACTTCTTCGTAGATGTCAGATCATATATCTAATATAATGACAGATAAACTGTCATTAAGTCTGAATATTATGTCATAGTTTAATAATTTAAAGACTATCCTACATTGTATCGTTTACTAATTCCTTCTAAATTATTTCTTTCAAGCAGCATGGTGCATACTGATTTTAATTTTTTCAAATTTTTATAATGGAGAGCTTGAGGTGGTGTTTTATTTTCAACTGTGAGTATCAGTATTAAACAGCTACATTATAAATAACTATAATTCTAATATTTTTGTTTATTAATATCACCAAATTGGCATTCCTTGCCATTTAACTGCACCATAAGAATAATGTGATATTGAAATTTTTATTCAAAATGGAATTCAGAATAGCATTACACCATTCTCATTTTGTCAGAAATTATGATCATGCACTCCAGATCAGTAACTATGAAAGAAACATTATATTTTCTGTAAAACAGGAGAGAGAGAATGGAGATTAACATAATGAGGGCCCACAGATACACAAGTAACACAACGAATGGTTGTCTTCTCCCTTCTTATAATTTGATCTAACACTCATCACTTACCTACCATAAATAAGTTCCTATATGTTTGTTATTCTGCAAGTATTGATTTATCTAATTGGTGTTTTTATTTTCAGAATATGTATCCTTGAATATTTTAATATATAAAATGCTGTTTTCTGCACTCATAATACATTCTGAATCTGTCAGAAATATCTTTCACTGCCAGGCAAAATTTTTTTAGCATATAATTTGTGCTATGATTGAAAAATGTACACCTCATTGCAAATATTTGGTGACAATAATTTTCCCTTAAATGACATTTAATAACAATTTATTATGTTGTTGATATGTTATACTATTATTAATACTCAACCATGTTTTTGGTACAGTTGGCAAATGTCAATATTCCATCCCCATGTAGTAAGCCATGCTTCGAGTTTTAGTATGTATGCAAGGTGGAAGTGATCACCAGAAAGAATGTACTGTTAAAAATAGTTGAGAGGTGACAAATTTTCGATCGGTATTGCAGCCTCATCTTTTGCCAATAAAAAGTTTTGTACCTTGCAACACCACTTATTTAGTCAAGCTGTCTGTCAAGAAATTTTCAAGCTCACAGCACACACATTCAGTGAAAATGTGATTTAATATTATCACCGAAGTACTCAAGCATATGGCATAAAAGTAAATTAATGGAAGGTTATCTATAGAAATTATACCTAAAGGGAGGAATTGTAAAACTATCCTCTTGAAATTACAATAACACTCATATGAGTAAAATATTTAATGTTTGGGAATGCACTAAAAATGCTAGTCCACAAAATACATAAGAAATCTTAAACATAATTTTCACAACAGTGTTTCAGATAAGTAATTATGAATCCACCAACAAAACCATGTTTTTTTTTGTATATATGGTAGAAACTGACAAAGTGAAATGAAACCGTAAATATGAAAATAATGGCACAGTAATCACTTACCACATAACAAAACAATGTAAGTGTAAACTTTCCTACGTCTCTTTCCTTTTCTTTCTTCACGCTTCGATTTACTGTCTGTGACAATACATGTGTGCAGTGTATTGAGGAGGATATCATCAAGTTGGAGAACAATTTTAAGCAATTCTTGATTTCAAACTTTCGCCGTGTTTTGAATATTGTATGCTTTCTTCTGGGTAATTCTCCGGCATCTGAATTTTGTATGCCAAAGTTTCGGAACACTCTGTTTGTTCCATCTTCATAGGCAGGTAGGTATGAAGATGGAACAGACAGAGTATTCTGAAATGTCAGCATATAAAATTCAGATGCCAGGGAATTATCCAGAAGAAAGCGTAAAATTTTAAGCAAATTTGTTAATGCATTCCTGATTTAATTGTGACATATTACTAAAGTTATCCTATTTAGGAAGATACAGTTTATGCATAATAAGTAATTGTACATGCAAAGTTTGCTGTCATTGCAAATGTATTATCAACTAATGACTATAGTAATATAAAAAATTGTTGTGTATTTATCATTAAACAATAATGTATAGAACTGGGAATTAAACGTTACACAGCTCAGAAGAAAATCATGTAATCCTCAAGTTGATATAAATCTAGGACTATTACATGTTATGACTACAGTTTTTCGATTCATTCAGTTCTGTTGCAGGAAATATGTTTGGATTGCATTAAAGTGGTTCTCTCTTATTTGCATGTCTCAAGATCTAAAGCAGCCACTTCTTTAGTGGATTAAAACCATAAATCCTTTCTTTAGAACATCACTGGTTGCAGCTGAACTGTATTATATGTAACAAATGACACTGTGAATGAAGAACCAAATAAAATCAGTCCGGTTACTTTTTGGTCACATCTGGATACACCTGAATGCATTTTGCATTGCCTTGTGTTTGTGATGTTGTTCACCTTCAGGTTCTCGTCGTCCAAGCATCTCATCTATCCACAGCAATGCTTCTTCGTCTCGTAGTTACAGTGCTAGACGATTTGAACGTGAAAATATGCAGAGGGAACAACGCCAATTGCAGCTACAGATGCAAATGCAAATTCAGCAGGAAAGTCTGAAAGCAGGGGCAGCACCATCGCCTAGTCCTAAGACACCAATGTCAACAGACGAACTCCTACCGTCTGTCAGTGAGGTCAGGGAGGTGAGAGAAGATGATCACTGCACGTGTTCCTCAAAATCACTTGCACTTATGCATTGTGTTACCACCGTATTCCAAACGTGTGGTGTGACAAAGAGTACCGGACTGATACACAAAGATATATTCTTCTCATTTGCTGTCCATTGATATACATTCTGTGATTTTTTAATACCAAAATATCTGTTCTCATTTTTAACATGATAATGCCCTAACCGCAGTCTTCCATCATGAATGTGTCATTTTGAGAAGAATGGCTTTCTAATATACCACATTTTCTGTGATTGTGTAGAATGATCCTATTTTCTTAGCCAAGACATTTGGAAATTGATAATTTACTGCTGTGTGACAGTTACCTTTCTGTTGCGTGGACAAAACCCTTGCTCTTATCTCTACATTCAAAATCTGGAAGCCTTCATGTAATAATCTACAGCACTGTTTTCGTAGTAGGCTATGAAGTCAGCTCATTTCACATTGGGCAGATTTTGAATATTGTTACTCAGTGCACGTGGGTAAAAACTCAGCAGGTGCTGCACAGGCATAGGGATGGGCTCCAGAAAAGATGCTAAGGTCTGCCAAAGATCCAGTATTCCAATGTATAACATATCACTGAACACAGATTCCATGTGCAGTCCTCAATGGACAACAAGGCACCAACATGAGAGTTCTACCAAGGCCACATGGCTCAGTGTGAAGAAGGTGGAACCCTCCATACTGCAGGTAGTGCAAATGGTGAACCTGTCTAGGAAACCAACAGATGGCAACCCTCTTACTAGACTTTCTTGCAACCAAATAGTTATATCCTCAGATGACATTTCTTTTACTCCAAAATTCCAAACAGACATAATTATAAAGTAGAAGTACTACCAGACCAATACTTGTGAAAATTTTATTCACACCATTTTTTTTAATTAGACTCAGATACCTAATTTTATTAAGATCAGTTGAAAGGTTTCTGATATGAGATTGTAGACAGATGTAAGTCTCCATATAATGAGTTCAACTTATCGCAAAGAATACATAATAGAGGAATGGACAAGCATTCTTGTAAGCAATTTCTGCTGTTCAAGGGTTAGGACTGCTGGCTGATGCAGTGTAATTGTTTTATTCAGTAACTGGGAAGGGAGGGGATATGTACTAACAGCTCTTATCTACATAGATACAGGACTGCTGGCTCATGCAGTGTAATTGTTTTATTCAGTAACTGGGAGGGGAGGGGATATGAACTAACAGCTCTTGTCTACACATATACACATTTTTTAAGATACCTCACTGTGTAACATGATAAAAAAGCCTATGAATTGGCCTATATAGAGTTCAGTTGCTGCCAAGTGATTAGTGTTATACTTCTACTATTATTATACTGTACCCAGATTTATTTAACCTCTATTTTTACACTTCTCAGACCATTTTTATATCTGCTATACTGTTTATTTACATTTCTTCAAAGTATGGTATGTGGGTTGACATTAAACTTCAGCAAAATGTAATGAAAGTGTACTGAAGCTATTGGACTTCAGGATGGAAGTAATTTTGCTTTAATTGTGTCTATATAAACATAAAGGAGGAAGCTGTTGGTAAATTTTCTCTTATAACTGATTTTATGTAACCAAAGGCAAAATTACCAATGAACACCTTCACAAAATACATATATATATATATATATATATATATTAGTACCTAATGGGAGTGCCTGGAAGTTTGTTGAACCACACAGATGACACTTAGCCATGAAGTGGAAGGCTGCATACTGTTCACGTTATTATGTTATTCTTTCTCATGATGAAAATTTGTACGTTTTAAGCTGTACTGAAAAATCTGGAAGGTCTTTCTCTACTACTTTAGAGGGAAAATTCGAATATTCTTCCATGAATAGCACATGAACCAACTTTGCTCAAAGTGTACATTACCAATACATGAAAAACATGGTGACATGATTTATTTCATCTTTCAAATAATTAGATGAAGGACCTATTGTGCAACCAGTAGCATGAGGTTTCTTTAACACATACTGGCAGCCTACATTGCATTACAAAGGGACATTATTTTATATCATGACTGTTGCTAGTCACTTTCTGTCAGCTTTCTTAACTTACAAGACTTTGATATGCAATGAATGTGTTTGTTGTGTGTGACACATGTCTGTGAGCCCAAGAATAATATTTCTGACACCTTCTCTAATTATGGTAAATACTCACCTAATGTTAACTGCAATGCACTGGACTAAAATGCTTGGACTCCATCTCATGGCAAAATGAAATATGGGCAAGGACTGTGCTGCCTGCAATCACATGAAATTTTTTTCCTCGGCGTCACAACCCATTGTGGGTTCGTATTCACAGCCCTTTAGTGGGCTTTATCCTCCTCTTTTGAGGTTTCTAGATCACACACAACAACGTGCCACAGTCGGTAGGACTCCTCTGGACGAGTGATCAGTTCGTTGCAGAGACCTCTACCTGACAACACTCACAACAGACAAACATCCATGCCCCCAGTGGGGCAATCACATGAAATGGTCTGAGTAAAAGATGATGCAAGGTGGAAAATATAATAATATAACTGCTTATGCAATTTTAATTTCAGAAAACATACAGAATCATTTGTGGACATTTATTATGCAAATGAAGTAACATTACTTTGCAATGCAAGGTTCAACAGTAGGATGTATATACATTAATTTAAGCATTTCTGTGGGAAACTGCTGAAGTTTCATGTCATAAAACCACATAATTCCAGAGCTTGTTGCCTTATTATTCACATATTTAAGCACATGGTTTATTTACATATTACAGCCCTTGCTGCCAACTTGTATGAATATGCTTTAGCACTGCATTCCATTTTCAGGTCTTTAACAATAAGAAAGAAAAGACGCTACATTTTAAAAGAGTAGTCGCTTTTATAATGCAATTAAGCTCACATTTCTTAAAACACATTAAATTTTTCTGGAAATGTTTATTGCTATAAGGTCTCTGTTTATTGCATTTTTATTAAGTTTGACAGATGGATTTTCTGTGTTTAAAAATAAATTATATCCAAATTCTACGTCTCATTGACTTAGCTGAACATCTGTGCTCTTTTGACTGAGTTGTCATTTTGAGGAAACCATATTTCCAAATTTATCATCACCATCATCACCATCATCAACATCATTATCATCATCATCATCATCATCATCACCACCACCAC
>JGI24700J35501_10930445_pt1 | contig 14166 bp, 10 predicted proteins | sample TergutTh196P1_FD_35501 | JGI IMG/M metagenome (IMG submission 35501) | reverse complement strand
CGGGTTCCAAAAATGCGGGGAATTTCTTGACTAGCTGCAGAACCAGTTAGCTTTTCAAGAGGGGCTCTGCTCCATGGAGTAAGTAAGTAAGTAAGACTGGTGCATTCTTTGCAGTAAGTTGTTACTTGAAATTTTTGGCCAACATAAACTGCTGACATGTTTGAGTACTGTAATCTTATATGAGACATCCCCTTTTGTGTATCCAATCTCATGTATACATTTTTATTCATTGACAGTCACACACAACAACGTTACAGTTCAAAGCTGCAGTTTTAAAGTTTTTTACATCTTTGTTCTTGGATAAGGCCTGATGATGTCTCAAAATTAGATCCTAAACTATTCACCTTTTAAATAAACCTTAATGTTGTTTTGTGTGGCTGACACTGCATAAAAATATGTAGTTAAATAGTTTAGCTGTTATTTAGGAAGGTAGTCTGTGGATTAAATTTGGGGGTCATAAAGGATAGTAGTAAATAGGACATGGGCATATCATTTTTAATCATATTTTTCTAGAAAATATTTTTACGGAATATTAATATTGGTATTTAGCATTTAAGTGGTTTCTGTTAAGTTATTCTTCCACCACATATTAAACAATTTAGTGGTTTTATTACTGGTTTCAGATCCTAAAAATCTTGACGGAATATGGACATCTGAGAACACAATGTCTTTGGGTGAGCTGTGGCTGGAGCTCTTACGATTTTATGCATTGGACTTTGATTTTGTTGGAAGGGTTATCTGCATACAGCAGTCCAACCCTCTTCTTCGAAGCAGTAACGCGAAGCGGTGGATGGGAAAAAGAATTGCAATAAGAGGTGTGTGCTCCATTTTAATAGTTACATGAAATTTCATACCCCATTTTCATCCAGAATATGTGTAGGGCCTACCCAGTTTCATGTTCAGTAGATAACTGCAGTAAATGCTTGTAAAGCCTACAATCATTCTTTCTATTTAGTCTCTTGGTCTGAGAATGCTTTGAGCATTCGGCCATACATAGAATGGCTTTGTACAAAGCTAAGTTTTTACCAGTTCATCTATCTTATTTGTGTATGCAAAGGCACTGCAGCCAAAATTAATGTCACAGTAGAAGTTAAGTGATTACAGTCCCTATACCTGTTGGTATATGAACAAAAGCTTTTAACTCTTCATGGTTAGGAAATCAGTAAGTGGCAGGTGATGCATTGATGCTGAAGGGGTTGTGATATGTGTGTGTGTTGTGTGCAGAAAATTGGAATACAAAATATGTAACTGAATTTCTTTCTGGGCTGAGTAATGTGCAGCCAGGCTGTGCAGTGGAATAGTGCAACTGTCATCTGCTGCATCGACTTTGAACCAGGTCATGCAGGACTGGGTGCTGCCAGTATAAGAAGTAGTGAAAAGTAATGGTTCTGTATAAATTCCCAGTTAACAGATCTTGCTTGATTGAGCATGATTGAATAGATCATCTTTGACTGTAGCTGAATTCTAGGAGGGCACAGTGAATGGAAAATTATGGTGCTGCGTGCATGACTGTTGGTGATACTGGAACTGGATGAAAACCCAACTCAAGGAAGATGGAAAGATTAGCAGTGGGAGTTGATGTCTACAGCAGAAGCCTTTAGAGGAGGAGAGGAGAATCTGGAGAGGGCTTAATAACTTGCCTAGGTGGAAACTTCAGGGAATGATTTGATTTTTTGACATTACATTGCATGCCCAGATTCCAAATTGCAGATCACTTCAAAATATATTGGTATTATTGTATCTTTGGAATTATTTACATAAAATAATATTTGATTTCAGATCCTTTCCTGCCAAAACGAAATGTGGCACAAAGCATGTCAACTCAAGTGTGCTTGGAGTACTGTATGACATGTTTTCAAAACACATACAAGTACTTCAGAATTCTTCGTACAAAGAATGGGCCCATTTTTGATAAAATATTTTTGGATACACCAGAGAAATTGGCTTCGCCATACAAGTATATGGGTACTGTAAATAATGTTCTTGAAAACAGCACTAATAATCATCCACATGTTAGCAGACAAGGTACTACTGTCATAAGTGCATCTGATGTAGAAAAGAAACTGCAGAAAACCTCAACTACAGTTTCTGTCCAGGCAGCACAAGAAATGTTTTCTTGTTTCGACAGCACTAAACTGCATTATGAATTTCATGGTCAGAACTTCACTGGGAATCAGGTATTCATTACTTGTGTTGTTATTAGTCAGAGGTCTATGGAGTTTTCATATTTTATTAGTTAAGTCTTCCTCTTCATGTTGTAGTAACCATGCAGTAGGTTCAGTGCAGTTATCACCTATGTAGTTGGTTCTGAATGCAGTGTAATGCTGTACTTTGTGACTAGTAATTTTTTAGATGCATTTGCAGAACAGTTGTGAACAGTGATTGTCAGCTTTGTCATGCCTGTCTGTCTGCACAGAATGGAGTACTCCCACAGGACAGATATTTGTGAAGTTTCATATTTGAGATTTTTACTAAAATTCATGAACATGTGATTTTGTTTAAAATCAGAAAAAAACCAGAGATGCTTTGTATAATCTCTCTCACCATGATTGATCTTCATGATGGTCAAGATATGTCATGTTCTCTGTTAGGTATGCACTGAGGCAGAAGTGACAGGTTTTTGTAGCTGATGTTGACTGTGGTCTTTGTGAGGTATAAGCTCAGGCTGGAGAGCAGTTGATGGTCAAGCATGCAGAATTACCGATCAGTCATCAGTCTGTTCTCATATATCAGATGATTGATTGTAAATCTTATAGTACTTATTACAATGCTTGGTGTTTTGCTAGGGAGTGTGCTCAAAATAATGCCTAGAGACAATAACAGAGCAAATGTACCAGAAGCATTATGCTTGGTAGACATGCATAATTTGTTGAACCTTTAGGAGATGGATTTAAATGCCAATTGCATCTCATGATAGCCTGAGTTTTTCTGGTGTAGTGTGGACATTGAAATTGCTGCATAGTATAAACACAGAGACCAGCATGTGGTGTATTAGGTCATTCAGCAGTACATTTTAAAGACCAGCATGTGGTCTCATAGGACAAAAAAGGTTAAACTGGTATGCATGGTTTAACTTTTAGTACGAACTAATTAATATAAAATAGCTAAATGTTCTTCCATTTGGAACTACCAGTATGTAACCCAAAGGATTAGAGGTTTATCTCTTAAAATTGCATGTTAAGGAAAAATTGTATATTTCAGTATATATTGGAAGTATACCACTGTGTTCTGTTCATAAGGTGGAATGAAGCAACTTAGGCTTGTGTTTCTGATAAAATAAATTACTCATATCATATGTGCCAAGTTAACTGTAAATATCTTTTTATTTGGTGTTTGAAATTTTAATTTTGTAATCAGCTTGCATATTTTGTAACATATTTGATAGTATATATACTCTGACAACTTGTGTGAGCAGGAAATATTATGAAATTATTTTTCCTGCAGATAGGAACACATTTTTTTAAAAATAATTTGCATCTAACTTATGAGGCATGTCTGGAAAGTAAAGATACAAGGTCTTGAACATGTACAACATTTTTAATTTACAAAAGCGACACTGTGAACGAATTGCCTGTACATAACTTTATTTTTCAACATAGTCGCCAGCATTGTCCAAACATTTATTAAGTCTTGGAACCATCTTCTGTATCCCCGAGTCATAGAAGTCTGCCACCTGCCCTTTGAACCCTGTCATGACTTCTTCTTGCACCTCATCATCATCATTGAATTTTTTCCCAATGAGATGTTTCTTTAGGTGAAGAAACAAGTGGAAGTCGCTGGGCATGAGGTCCATACTGTACGGGGGATGGTCCAATATATCCCACTTCACCTTTTGCATTGAGAAATCATATGACGGAACACACCTTGCATTTGGCGGGACCTGGGATCAGTGCTGCCATTTCAAACATGTCTCACTCAAACAAAGCCGGTTCTACCACTGTCAAATGAGCACGGCTCACAGTTAAAGGATCAAGGTCGATGGCAGTGTTGCTATAATAAGCATAAAAAATTTCCCTATTGGCCTACACGTGATGTATCTTTACTTTCCGGACATGCCTCGTACAATATTTTATATGGAAGTAGCATGGCCATATCTGTGTTGAACTGTGTGCAATAGAAAAAGATATTTTCATCTTTTCTTGGCATTTTGTGAATGAAAACAGTCTAATTTGCTATGGGATGTACCTTCTTTTTGGACTGAAATAAGTTTTAATGTGATACATTAACACAAAGATTTTCTCCAAATAGTTAAATTTAGGCTATCCTTTTTTGATTTATACTTTCAAGTGTCATAAACTTTATGAGCGATGTTTGTGTACAAACTAGTGTTCATTTATAGTATTCACTTTCAGAAATACCCAGAAATTTGCAGTTTATGCTTGAAGGATGGTCACAGCCAGGACAAATGCAAGGAACAGCAACTGACAAAGTTCAATGCAGATTTGCCGCCACTGGATACGTATCACAAGGAAGTACTGGACAAGCTGTGTGCACATGTGCTTGGTAAGAAATGAGGCAATTGGTGGACAGATTGTGTAGACACATGCTAGGAGAGAAATGAGACAAGTATTGTACATGTTATGTGTGCAAATCCTAGGTAAGAACTGAGATGTGCTGGAAAGGTTCTTTGCACATACACTAAGTGAAAATTGAGATAGATTTCATATTTACCCAAATACAAGACAGCCCCCTCCCCTACCACAGTCTTAAGTTTAAGGAAAATTCTTACATTCTAATTATCCGAGTTTTTGTCACTTAATGTCTGCCTGCATAGTATTCTGGAATTAAATGATTATGATAGTCAGAACATTAGAATGTTGTTGCAAAAAAATTTACAAACAAATCACTGAGTTAACTAGTCACAGCCAACCCTTTCATCACTAGAAAAGTGTTTTCTTCAATATCTTCATCCATCAGTACATCGTCTTCTGTTCCATTCATGTTGTTTGACACACATCACTTTTCAAACCTTCAAACACTGGATTTTGGTGAAATGTCATTCCAAGCAGTTTTAATCCATTGCTGAAGGAGAGCTTCATATTGTCTTCTTATGTTTCCTGTTATGTTAGTGGGCAATTTCAAGATAGCAGTTATTTCCCATACAGGTGACACAGTCAGCCTTTGATTTGCATGTCAGGAACCTGTAGCTGTGAGGTATTACATTCTGGGATGATCAGTGGATCTGTATTTAGATTAGATATTAACATTCTTGGAAATGTTGGCAGAATTGTGAAAAGCAGTTGTTAGCTTCATCAGGACGGTCAGTCCATCTAGATGGAACAGCTTGGCTACCACTGGATGGGTTTTTGTGGAAGTTGATATTTGAGTATTTTTTAAAAATCTGTTGATGAAATTCAATTTTCATTAAAATCTGACAAGAATCACATGTACTTATGAAGACGTATGTGCATTTATGATAATATCTTGCTGAATTCTTGTTAGAATGAGAAGTTTTTTGGATAAAATGAGTAGAGAAAATCAAAACACACATTTGTGTATAGTAGCTTTTTTTGGGGGAAGGGGGGTGCTCAGGAAGGTGGAATGTGCTGGGTGTGAGGTAATGTGGAATAATCTGGTGTAGGCAGGCAGGCCACAGATGACAATATGTGGGGCATGGACATTGCATGCTGGATAACTCAGGCTACAGACGTGTACTCAGAATATGTAGTACTTATTGCTTTTCCATGGCAGCAATGGTTATATAAATGTGCCTCAATGTTATGTTTATACATACATTGTTTGTCATGTTACTTTCTCTCCATAGTCACCCTTGAAAGCTTTGAAAACTAGTATTCCACTTTTTTCAGAAGGGCAACTGGTGTTCTGTCCCAATCTCCTCTCAACCATTTGGCTGTGAGTTCTTCTGTGAATTCCACAAGGAACATTTTTCATTTGGAAGAATCTTTCTGTTCAGAATGACATATGGTATCAGTTCTTTTCCATCAGCTGAAACTGAAGGCATCACTGTTATTTCCAGTTTTTCATGTCCTGTTGTGTTGACAAATACTGATTTTGATGCTTTTGTTTCATCAGTTGTAGTGCTGGTTGGCATATCAAGAAAAACTGTAATTTTGTCTGCGTTGTCTGTTTGTCTTAGGATACAATCATGTTTGTGGCGTAGATAAATTGTGTAGTGCTGGTACACTTAATTTTTAAAGGTAGACTGGGAAGCTTTTCCCTCTGCTGGTTCTCTGATGAATTGCTAACCTCTTACGACCCAACTGTTACTAGCTTTGAAATCTTACTGCAGAATCTTCAGGGATATAGCAGTTTCTGAGTTCTTCATTTGAATTGTCTGTCTGGTAGCAGAAGGGCCATTCTTTACTCCAGAATTTTTAAGCCATTGATTTTGAAATTCCTGTGCTTGTGCCCATGAAATGCTTTTCAGGATAAATTTGCTGACTAAAAAGAGTTCTTCTGTCCTAGAGCATCATGCATTCTGTTTCATGACATGGAATTTCCATGCCACACTTAAGGCGTTGCTTTATTCTGTGTGCTTAATTATCAGTAATTTAACGTAACTGGAACACAGTGATTTTGGTATTGTAGGTGCTGTTGTACCTTTTTGTCCACACAATAACCGATGTTTTATCCTGAATATTTTAACAATTTCTCACTTCAATAATTGACACTAAATGTGCTGTCAGCATATCAGTAATGAACTGGGCAATATACAGTAATATATTTAATTATTGCAGCATCTGTGGAATTTTATTCATTTTCCTAGCTACAGCTGGTACAGAGATGTTTGACCTATCAAACACCATGTTGAAATTTGTGCATGATTGTAACCCCCAATTTTTTAGATGGTGTTTGAGGGAAAGCTTCTTGACTTATCCTGGAAAAATGCTAAGTTTTCAGTCAAACACAGCATATATTTCATTCAGAGATACAGGCTTCATATTTCAGATTAATTATTTAATTTTCATCAGATCTTGTACAAGACTGATTAATTTATCCAAAATATATGGCCTATATCTGTGAATGAAATATATGTTGTGTTAGACTGAAAACTTAGATTTTTCCTCAATTGAGCTGTACACAATGGGATATATTTCATGAAATTCCTGTCTTTTGTTTCGATAAATGCATTTCTACAATCCATGTTTCCCATTGCCTCTAAGAATGCAGTAAACCATCTGTAAACAAAATAACATGGAGCAACTGGGAACTTTGTGTTCTGTATATTAAGATATTTACAGAATGTTGCAATGTAATGTTCAACACTTCTGCTTCATGTGTGGGAAGTTCCAGGTTTGAGTATTGATCCTGAGGCTGGCTGTGGTAATTGAGGTTTTCATAGTTTGGTCAGTCTGTCCTTATTCATGTGTGGGTGTTACTATAAAGTAGGTGGTGGCCCTGTTGTGCTCTCCTATTCATCATGCACAGTCCTATCATGTTGTACAAAAAAAAGCGTACTAAAGTCATCAAATAAATCAAGAACCAGTGATCTGAGCATGTGTTGTTGGACAAGTGATGGTGCTTACTTTCAAATAGTACCAGAACATGTATAATGAAGCCTCTATCCGTCATTCTGCTATACATCATTTTCCTGCCTGCATTTTACATTTATTGTGGTTGCCATGAATCTGACACCTTTAGAACTTTCCTTGCACATATCATTTTCCTGTGCTTTTATTCATTTCAGAAAAAATTGATAATAGGTTTCACAGTACCATTAACCCGTTGGTGCTGAAAGATGACTACATACATCATTATGCTGAGAAAACTCAATGTCATCTAAAGTCATCAGCCAAAAACATGCAAAGTAATGGACAGCCATTCAAATCCTGGGTCTTCTGCGGAGTGCAGTGGGCACATAATTTGGTTGCCAAAGGGTTATTTTTTTCCATCTCTTGTTAAATTGAGATCAGATAACATGCCACAGTGAGAGTACTTTAGTTTTCTGGTGGGCTGAATTTTTTCTTAGAGCAGACTCTTTCAATTTGTTTTGGATATCTAATATTGAATTTCCTTGAATGGTTGGAAATCCAGGTGTGCATTCAGTCCTCCTGAATGGCAACTTTTGCAGTGCAGACTTCAGTAATTATTTTAATCAATGCTTAGACTGGCTTTCTTGCATTGTCTTTATTCCTGCTATGAAGTGTCATTAGCCAGACCAGTGAGATTTCAGATTGGGAGCAGTAGGTTTTTTTTGTAGACAGGCAAATAGCAGCCCTTAAGCCTTACAGTTTTAAATTGAAATTACGTATGAATATCCATTTTATGTTGATTCAGTTCATTTCTTCATGGAAGGTTCAATATGTAAGGCTGTATATTTGTGAATTCATTGTTAACTGCCTCTGTTTTCAAGATAGAGTCGTACACTGGGCATTATACTGTTTTATCTGCCAATGCTTAAAGCATGAAAGTAGCCTGTCAAGCCATAAGTAGTTCCGAATACTGTGCCCATTAACTGATCTCTGATCCAAACCTGAACTTGAATACAGTTTGTATAGTTTTTAGTTTATTGTAAATAATTACTTTTCAGGTTATTGTAACAAATTTGTAATTACAGTAATATTTCTTGAAAATTAAGTCTTTGTCAGCCAAGAGGTAGCACACATCACATATCTGTTGAAAAACATATAATTTAAAATAAATTAAATCAAGACTGTTTGCTTTCTAGAAAAGTGGGCAGTAACTCCAGAGGAAGTGGAGACACGGAAGAGAATTGTCTCAGAGATACAGGATTATGTTTTGCAGTATTATCCAACTGTAAAACTAGAGCTGTTTGGCTCTTCATACAATGGTTTTGGATTACTGAAGTCTGACATTGACATTTGTCTGACCTTCACAGACAGTGAAACTGGCAAGGTAGGATTTTTTACAGTTGGTATATGTGGTTGTATCTTAGCATACCTGCATTATGTATTCAAATGCAAGGTGAAGCTTTTGTCTTTACTTTATTTTTATCCAAAATTAAAGAATTATTACTTGTTGGCAAATGAAGAAAGCTACATACAAGATCAAATGTGATGAGACTGTTGCTTTGAAAATGGGCTATTGCACCATTACTTTTTAGGTGTGTTTGCATGTACACTTTTTAGTTTTCCTGTATTTAAGGCTACATGTTTTTGGTCCCAGCTGAATCTGCGTATACCTGATGTATTATATTCCTCAATTTAGCAGGTCTCATTTAAGTGATTACAATATTTTTGTACAAAACATTGATTTCTATGCATATTGTGGATCTCATTTTAGCACTGAAGGGAATTTATTTGCTTGTTGCATCTCATGTCTTTGTCCAGATGGCATGCCAAGCAACACAGCTGTCTGTAACCATTCCTTGTTCATCTGTTGTGTCAGTAAGAAGTGATTACTGGCGTTTTCTTTGTGCCAGTGCTAGAACAGTGTTGCTGCATATTTTTGTTATGCTGAGTGTGAAAATCTTAATTTTTTGAAGTTATTCTAATATAACTAATTGCCATGACATTGAAAAGAAGGAAAGCTTAGGGAGTAAGCTCCCACATGTAACTATAATTGGCGCAGAACCCTAAAAATGCCATTCAGTGCAGCTGGGCTGCAAGTTTTGAAGGACTGGAAGATATATGTATATAGACACCCATGCACACACATTATATGTACTATAAAAACCAGTTTAAAATAATCTGTATTAAAGTAACCTGTCAAATCACAACTAAGATTTATTGTCAGTATGTATTATTCATTGTCATGTAAATACGAAAGTGTAGAAAATACTCATACTTGGGAGGTTAATTACATCTTTAAGATTTCTAAAAATTTATGTTGCAGTTAACCTCTCACGTGTTTTAGCTGACTTGGCCTTCTTCAGGTAAATACAAAACTATTCAAAATTCTTGGAAGGTTAATCAAAACAAAAAGTTTTGTATAAAACTTAATGTTTCGATTAACAGAAATGTGTTGGAATGAATAATAAGCACTGACAATAAATTTTAGTTGTGATTTGATGGATTATTTTAATGTAGTTTATGTATTATCACAATGGGATGTATAGATTAAAGGTTAAGAACTTGTTTGTTAATTACATGGGATTTTGTTGAGGGAAGGGAATGAGATAGTTTAAGGTGCAGGCGAGAGACTGAGGAAAACCATGAAAACCTCAGAATATGTGGTAACCAGTAATCAGAACTCACTGAATAATCCTGTCCTGTAAGAAATCATAAACTAAGTTTGATTGATGTTCTTGTGTTTTCCTAGGAACATGATTTTGTGAAGGTAATAGAAGATTTGCAAGAAAAACTAAAGAAGTTTCGTGAACTGAGCAACTTGGTTCCCATCACAACAGCCAAAGTGCCGATCTTAAAATTTTGCCATATACAATCTGAATTTGAGGGAGACATAAGTATTTATAACACTCTTGGGCAACGGAATACAAAACTGCTGCGAACATATGCAGAAGTTGATCCTCGTGCCAAAGTATGTATTTGATATAATCATGCTGCCTAAATCTGCTGTAAAATTTGTGTTTAAGATATTTTTTTTACTTTTGAGTTGGAGATCAGAATATTCTAGTTCACACAAATGGAACTCATTCTCAACAGGGTAGAACCTGGCACTTCATTATTCCTATGTCAATGTTGTTCCGTCATTGCTTCATAGTTGCATTTCATTCAGCCGACACCATATAATCTAGAACATTTCATTCAGCCCACACCATATAATCTAGAGCATTTCATTCAGCTGACACCATATAATCTAGAGCATTTCATTCAGCTGACACCTATAATCTAGAGCATTTCATTCAACCTACACAATACAATCTACAGCATTTCATTCAGCCGACACCATATAATCTAGAGTATTTCATTCAGCCGACGCCATATAATCTAGAGCATTTCATTCAGCCGACACCATATAATCTAGAGCATTTTTAAATTTTTGCACATTATAATATAATTTTATATATCAAATTGTTGCATTTACTTTCTGGCTCTGCTGGTTTTTTTGAGTGTGTCCAAAAATGTTTCCTTGCTTTCTGAAATTTCCTCTTCCTCCTCTCCAGTTAATTTTGACCTGTTCAACTGCCTGTCCAACACCCTGGTCTACAGTGTGGTTTCTACAAACCTCAAGAGCACTATTACATGTTGTATAGTCCTCAAACAGCAAGAGGTTGCAACCTGTTCCAGTCATTCTTTTTAGCATCTGTAAGTTTCATTGTATTGTTATCATTGCTGCTGACTTAATCAACTGGAAGAACACACATTGCAATCGCTAATATTCATAGCTGTTAACCTAAGGCTTCGACTGTGAAGTGCACAATCCAGCTTAATACATGCACCATCATGGGGCAGTCCAGCGTCACTCATGGTGACAGTCTTTTGCATTCTGTGTTGGCACTTGAATGTGTGGCAGATTTCTAAATCCACAGCCGTAGCGTGCTGGTGCAGGTGGCTGGGACAAATGCAGCTTTTATGTTCCTGAGAAATGTTGTGATCTTCAAGTGAGCAGCACATTGATTGCTGAAAACAATTTTTTCAGCACGCATGCTCTGGTCAAGTTGTGTAAAGTCGCCTTCAAATATCATGGTGGTCATCCAGGATTTTATATTAGCATCATATTTTATGGGCGGTTTTTACAACATTCTTAAGGAACATACATTCTTATATTTGCCAATTACCAACGGTGATAGTTTTATCAATGCCATCATCATTGAATGCATGGAGCACAGTAAATGCTCTTTTGAATTTTTTCACCATGGTGGGAATTGCCATGGAAAGTAAGACACTTACATTGTTGTAGGTTGAAAAGAAGACCTGTCTCATCAACTTCATCACAGCGGTCATATTTTTTAATCTTTTGCAACATTCAGTCATATTTACAGTCATCTGCTGATTCTGAGTCAGCGCTTCTTCTGTCACCTGCTACAGTTCTGTAGATAGTGTTCTGTCTTTTGAAATGTGTTGACTCAACCACTGGAACCCATAGAGTCATCCTTTTACAGATGAACAATGATATGTGTAGCTTTCTCCGTGACAACATTGCCATCTGTGGAAATGATATTTGTACGTGCCTGCTTGAATTATGCAACAAAAGCAGATACCAGTTTGTCCAGCAGCAGATGTTTCACTGATTTTTGCTTCTTTGAGAAAGGCTATGAATTCTTTTGCTTGTTTCACATGTTTTCACAGTTGTGTTTTTTTGTGGACACTTGATGTCCTATCTGAGATACCAGGTGAACGTTGGAAGTGATATGTGTATCAACCTTCACTGAAATGTATATTTCTACCATTTGCTGTAAATGATTTCTGCTTTCCTTGATCTATCCTTCACCATTTTCTGTGAAATTAAGCTTAATTCACAATATCATTTGATCTGTGAAACTGATTATTTATTCCCTGCTCATGACCAACCCGCAGAATGGAAATTGTGACACTGAATTAAAGATCAACAGGTAGCACAAGAGGATTTAAAAGAATACACAGTTGATTGCAGTTGATTAGAGTGTCTGTCAAGTGGTATAAAAATTTTAAAAATGAAAATGTGAAGTGTAAAATCATGTAACTTCTCATAGTCAGGACTAGGAAATTAAATGTCAGTCTGGTATGATGTAAAATGTGGAACTGTACAGTTCATTAAAATTTAGCATTTTTCTTGTGGGCATTTTGCTAGGGCCTTGCAGAAGGTGTGCAAAGTCAAAGAGCAGGAAGTTAGAACAGGGGTTTAACTGTGTTACTGATAGCTGTTGGCATAGGAATGGAACCATGAAATGATAACTTGCAACAGTATATATTGTTAAGTAATTACATGTAACAAAAAGGTGTTTGAATAATCTGAAGGTTGCATAAAATGTCTAAACTTGTGACTGAATGTTTTTTATATTGCGTAACAAATTGTTGTGTAGATGGGAATAAAAAAGTTAAGTAAATTAGGTTCTTGATTATGACTATTAATAATTAAGAACAGAACATAAAAACCATGGGGCAATATAAGTCAGATGGCAAAAGTTTATGGTGTTAAGTGAATTGATATTGTATTTCAGATGCTTGGATACATGCTTAAGCGGTTTGCAAAAGTATGTGAGATGTGTGATGCCTCACGAGGTAGCCTTTCTTCATATGCGTACATTCTTATGGTGATATATTTCCTTCAACAGTGCAGCCCTCCTGTATTGCCAGTGTTGCAAGAGGTGAGAAGATTTGTATAACTAAATTTAAACATCTTTAGTGCTGCATGCTATGCCAGAATACCTAGACACCACCATAAAAATTGAATGCCAGTTAGCAGGAAAGACCTCTGTTCTCAAGATAAGATATGGGAACTACTGAAAGTCATATGTGACGTCTGTTAGCGCTTTGGCACGAAACATTGCGTACATATAACATGCAGTGTGATGCTTGAAATTCTTAATGTCATACCTTTATATCTGCTCTTATTCAGCCCCCATTTAAATTCTTATCTTCTGCCCATCACCCTGGTATTTAATTCTGGCACCAGAAAGTTAACAAATTTAAAAAATGTGCAGTACATATTGAACTTGTAGCTTAATGTGGTGTTTGTGTAATTGGATGCGTATGGATAATAACAAAAGGATTGTAATAATATACAGAGACTGCCTGTTAGCACTGACAAAATTAGATAATATTAGGCCTAGCAGATTATACCAAAAGGAATCAGTTAATTCACTGATTTAGAAGGGGGTTCAGAACAAGTCATTTTTTACATGAGTCACTGATGTATTATTTTAACCTTTAGTGTACTGCCTTTTTGAATTCCAGGCTTCTGCTGTGGCCAGAGTACTGTTCAATTTACATGCTCATTATGGGACAGTGTTTTCCTGTTTGGACAAAAAGGATGTACATTTAATGCGATATCATGGTCCTGTTCATCTGTTATAGGTGAAAATACTTTCAAAAATGTTATTTCTCTCTTCCAGCTATCAGCAACTCAGCCGAAACCTCAGAGAATTGTAGAGGACTGTGACACATACTACTATGAAGACTTGAGCAATTTGGTAAGTTCTGATTGAAATATGTGATCACTTGTGACCGAACATACGCACACCCCTTTTGAGGATATGCCACATTTCCCTGCACTGCTTATTGTAGAAACATAAAATCTTATATTAAGGCTGGACTTTATTCTTATGGGTTTTTTTAATAAAAGAATGCTGTATTTATCTCTTTTTTTTTTTTTCTCTCCCCTAATTCATCATCTGGAAAATGGAGATTACCGTGAAGCCAT
>JGI24700J35501_10930446_pt1 | contig 14180 bp, 11 predicted proteins | sample TergutTh196P1_FD_35501 | JGI IMG/M metagenome (IMG submission 35501) | reverse complement strand
CCCCCACACACACACACACACACACACACACACACACAGTCATTCTTCCCAAATTAAATTGTGGCTTCACAGTTGAGTTTCATTACAGCTGCCCATGATGTGAAGTGTGTAATGTTAGTCCAGTTATTGTTATCTTCACCTGTAAAGCATGCTTTTGTGTTCCTGTAAACTCACTTCCTGACATCACTCTTCATCGGTACTATTGATACTTTTGGTTGGCTTTTCACCTCTTTCATAATCCCATAATGACTTGACATTGTAGTGCTTGAGAAAATACACAGGATAAAGTTTGTAGTGCATGAGAAAATACACAGGAGAAAGTTTGACACTTAAAAATTTTTTACACTGAAATGTGTCTAATTGAAATTATAGACAAATGATTTGCATGGATGATTTGTGTATGTGATATCTTGCGACTGTGGTTGCTGTGGTTGTAACTCATGTAGGGTATAATAATAATAATAATGCCACCTGTTGGCCTTAGAACTACAGATAATCACACTAATTCGTGAGTGCTAGGGTAAATGGCTTTGATCTCTTGTTGAGATCTTGACCACCACAAGACCTAATAACTATTAGGCAAGAAAAAATTTAAATAGATGAAGTGGTGGTGGTGCGGCGGTGGCCTTGGGGATACAATGCATTTCCTTCCCCTGACTGAGTCTAATCCTGACAGTCTGGGATAGGTGGTTTCTCAGCACATAGATAATGAGTGTGTGTTTAAGAACACAATAATAGGTTGGGTTGTGATTGTGGGTCTTAATATTATTTGTTGAGTTCAGCACTAAAATGTGTATGTAAGACTTGTATGCCAGATTTTCTTTGAGGTGCACACGGGAACCAAGAGAGAGAAAACAAACTGAACAGAGCTCGCAAATTTTGTAAGACTAACCATGCTTTATTTCAGGATACTCAATTAAGTGTCTAGCTTCTTGTCTGCCTTTTAAAATTAGTCATCCACTTGTTACCAATTGTAGGAGATCAAAAGTATGGCACTGAAGTGGCTTCCAATGACAGAGTGTCCATTCCTAGTTATGTGAAAATTTTGCCTGGTTTTAAAGTCCAAATGTATGTGCACACATGCAACATGGCAATTTCATGAGCCTACCCTTCACAAAGGGAATTAGGCTGATACAGATATTTATTTTTTAGTATTTTTGCATTTTACAAAATTAACAAGTCAAAATTTGTGTTGTTAGTGCACTTGTGATATTAACAGTACAGTACCGAATAATAGATTGGTTTCATGGATAATTACTTGGTTCTATTTTCATTTGCAGAAACACCAGGTTATGGTGGAGGTTATGGGAAGCCAGAGTATGGTGAGTATAATGTTGAATTTATTTCTAAGCAAGGTAAAAGTGTCTTTATATAAACCACTTTATCTCATACTTGAGAGAGAGATGTACGAGTAGTTACAGTGCTGGACAGTTCTTGCCTTGATGCTATGAAGGAAAGTGCCATAAAATGTGGAACTAATGCATGTACATGGTGCCTGTTTTATACACTTTTCTGCTAGTCTGGTGGTTGTATATAATGCATTAAGGAATTTGGAAGATGTGAAGGAATGGCTAACTGTTCCAGGTTTTGATGGTCCGGAATTCTGTACTGCTAATGGTGAATAATCATGAGAGCTTTTTACAGAACATCCTTAGAAATGGAAACAGATAACTGTTGTGGGCTTTAGCAGAAAAAATGCTGCATTGCCATTTTTGGTAGTCTCAGCATTCAATAATGACAGTGGTCTTCACAGACCATTGCCAAATAAAGCTGTCATATCAGCGTTTTAGTGGTCACGGTATTGAAAATGATGGAATTTTTATAGAGCAGTGTTAACCCTTTAAAGATGAGGCCTGTCTGTTTTGTATAAGGACATGGTGCCTGCTAAACAGTAAACACTGCCTACCTCATAGAGGTGTGTGCGTGATCTCAGACTGCCACCACGTAGTGAATGAGAACTACACTTTTCTGGATTATTACACAGTGAGTCGTAATTTTTACTGATGTTTGGGACGACCTATTGGTCCCCGCTTCAAGGGTCAAGCTGCCTCCCCTGGAAAATGGTACCGATTGTTTGTCCCAAAATGTCAATAAGAAATTACCACTGCTGGCTACATAATAAGCCAGAAGAGCGCAGTTCTCACTGTCCACCTCAGTTACACAAAACCGATCTTTTAATGTTGTATGAGGCAAAAGTCGTAATTTTTTCTGAGATCCATACAAAACACATAAATGCAATATGAGCACCATACTTAGAATTTTTGAATGTTAAACTTGGTGGTACTAATGTAACTGCTAGGCTTTAAGAGGTTAAGGAAAGCTTTTTCATTAATATGGGAATAGGCATACTTGTGGAATAATATTTGTGGAACGTTGTTATGGAAAACTCTTTTAATATTTCGGTAGTTGTGATTCAGTCCTTACAGAATGCTCTGAATACAGGTGTTCATGGCCAAGTAGTTTCAGTATTGAATTATTATAACGGCTTTATACAAAGAGAATTGCTAACATGAAGGTTCTCTTAATGTTTTGTTGTTTCATCAGTGAATGAGAAAGTCGTTACAGAACATTCATAGGGAATGTTATATTAGCATATTGGTGAATAAATTGAATGATGATGGAGTCATCACAGAATGTTAATGAGAAAAGCCTCTTACACCTGTGATCTTTTGAAGACTGGTAACTGAATTTTATGTTTTAAGATCAAAGAGGAATAATGATAGGTGGAGATAATGCGTACTGAGAAACATGGCAATGTGTGCCAAGCGTTTTTTGCACATTGATAACATGTACCATGTATGCTGGAGATGGGATGTAATGTAAGAGCATGAAGTGTGAGTTTTATCTGTTAGTAAATGAAATTCCAGTTCGGAAGGCTTTAGAAATATTGATGTGACTAGTAACAGTGCCATCTGTGAGTGAGCAAGGCACATCAATGTTGCACCTATATATTTTCATGCTGACATTTTTTTATTGCAGTTTGAAATGTACAAGTGCATAATTCCATGCAGGGTTTCCTAAGAGCGTATTTGTTGGCAAGCACAATATTTTGAATTTGTATACACATGTGCACACATATTAGATTCATATAGTGAAACAAAAATTACGGTCTTAATGGATATATCAGACAAAATGTGGCAAAGACGTGACAGTACTTGGTTTACTACTTATGCATTGCCTGATTGCATGTGAGATAAAATGTGTATCTGAAAATGGAAATATTAGAAAGAAGAAACATATGAATTTTCATCTCCCTTGTCCTGTACAAATAGGATACTTAAATTAAAGTTCGGCTGCAGTAGATATTTTGAGCACAGAACTGTGAACCTTTTCACCACTTGATTTTGTTTCCAGGTATTTGGGTAACTTACTGAATCAACAGGAGGAAGGTAAAATTTCAATAAAATCTTCCATTATGTAAGAAGGAATTGTTTTTGAAATACTGATTGAAGAAAATAGGAAATCTTTATTGCCATGGCACTACCATTTCAGATTTATTTTTAAACTGGGAAAGTATTTAAATTTTCTTTAAAGTGAAGAGTCCCAGTGTAATAAAATTGGTTATTTTCAATGTAAAATTAAATTTTCAGTTACTGTCATTGTGAAGTAATCTTACAGACTCGAGGATTCCATGAAAATTTATTTGAATGGCTTTTTATATTAAAATCAGTAAATATTGGTAAAAAATATTTTGATCAACATATTGGATGCTTAATGTATGTATCGCGGTAGATCAGTAAGGTCGGGTTGGTATCTTATGATTAAGATGCTTTTCATTTGTATCCACTGTGAAAGAGCACTAGCTTATTGTACTCTTACATATAATTGAAGTTGTTGTAGTTTATTTCTTTGTCATTAATCATGGTAACTGGGTTTGTAATGGATGCAAGTCTGTAGCTTTTGAGTTGGTCACATTATTTAAAGCTGTTACCACTGTGTGTTTGAATGGTACAAAAACATGTGCGCAGGTTATTTCTCGCTGTTGGTCATTTAATTGTGAGTGCTGTGCCAGCATGCTTGCTCTTTGAGATAATTGGGTTGATATTATCAGTAAACATACGTGACTAGTATGCAGCTCATTAGATGTAAGGAATAAATTCAAAAGTCATATTGCATTTAAAGATCTTTTGAGGAAAAATTGTTGTGTAATTATGTTTAATATTTGAGGTTTTCTTGTGGGCATCTGGGTTGTGGCATTTGGTAGAAGGTGAAAGCAGCATTTCAGAGGAACGTGCTGCTTCGTTTTTGTGGGTGATGCACTCAGTGGGCAGTGGAAGAAGTTCGCTACTCAGACCAACATGTCTGGGTTCCTGAGAACAGAGGACAGTGAATTGGGATTTGTTATCTCCATATAACTCATCCCACTGTGTTATGTAGAAAACCAATTAGTTCATCTGTTGAACACGAATTATATAGGGTGAGTCAGAAATAACCTGATGGTTTTTGAAATGCAGTAACATTTTAAAGCAAGGTGGCAACATGTTTTTAAAATTGGTGGATATATGTAATGTCCATGGGAATTCACGTTAATCATTACTGTTTGAATATAACACACTGTGGGTGGCTGCTGTGTTGTTAAGAACACAACTGTAGTTGCAATGGAAACGTAATCATAACATGTTCTGGCACTTCTTTAGGGAACCCTTGAATACCCTCCCAAATTGACTCTTTTAATTCATTGGTATTGGCAGGAGGTATATTCCATGTGATATAGACCCAAAGGAAGTGGTCTGGTACTGCAAGATAGGCAGGCAGGTGGGTGGGCTAGGTGTGAAAAACGTGATGGCATCTGAAATTTGAAAACCAGCTTGTTTGCTAAGCAGCACTTCTTTACTGACAATTGTCATGCACAATGATGTGTGAAGAAATTGCCCACAAAGCACAAACTTCCATGTTAGTTCGTAGGACGTCTCCAGGCACATTTATTGTTCTGCATACATCACCTGTTCAGCCCACTTGCCTAATCTTGTAGTACCAGACTACTTTCTTTGGAGCTACACCCAAATCAAGGTTCCCTAAATATGTCTTGCCAGTGTTGATGACTTTAAAAACCGTGAATTTGGGAATGTTTTCAAGGGATCCCTTAAAAATGCTAGAGCATGTTACAACTCCCATACCATCATGGTTGCAGGAGTGTATTGAGTGGGATGGTGGTCACTGATAAAGAGTCGTGTTCAAACAAAAATGATAAACACGAATTCTCATGGACATAGAATGTACCTATCAGTGTTAATAATTCTTTTTTTCACCTTGCCTTACAATGTTATTTTAGTTCGAAAACCATCACGTGTTTCTGTCGTAATTGTGTTGTGGCTTTTTAACGAAGCCATCATTGGGTTTACAGGTTTACAAAAAAAGGTATAATGTACAACAGGCAAGCAGAGTCAAACCTGTCACAACTGGTATTCAGGAATGTGTGAATAATATGATAAATCCTTAATGTAGAATGTTCAAAAGGAAATGGTGGCTTATCAGGAGAACTGCATGCCATAGAGTTATCTGATGATGTTAATCATTAAAATCATAGGCAGTTATAACTTATGGCTTTGAAGTTAAGGGGATTATGATGTATGTAGTCAAGGAATCCACTGGTCATATATTATAATAATGAATTGTGATTTTTATATGAACTTCTTTTCAGTACCCTCTTTTTTGTCTTCATTGCCCGGAAAAAACTGTTTTCTGTTACAATTCCCTCTGTTCCTTGTGTGGTCACATGGTCCAAAACTGTGAAAGGACTTCTCTTACTCCTGCTTGTCTGTCCAGAGAGGTCCGCAAAAGGATGCTGTTTTCAAACTTTTCACTTTCACATTTATAATAGCTCTGAAAAGGGCCATTTTCCCATTTCCATGGGCCCACACAGGCTCAGGTATTCTCTCGCACTCCTGTCATAGATTTGACAGACCACTTTCTCTGCAAGGTGCCTGTATATCCAGATTGCATCCTTGCTCCTCTCACTTCAGCACTGAAGGTGATGGCAGTATGTTGCTCCAGTGTTGGTACCCACTGTTGCCATACATGGTGTTGCAACCAAGGTGTTCAGCTGAATAAATTCTTTTTGTTTTGCAATTTTCAATATTCCAAACTTTTGGATTCAAAGAGTGACTTTTAGTGTATTTATCACATTATAACCTGAAGAGCATGAGAAGAAACAGTGTGCTGTGTCTGAAATATTGTCTCAGCTTGTCCAGATCAGCCTCTTTCCAATGTAGTCAGTCCAGTTCCATTGTTTGCATACTGTGGATTTTATGTGCCTGCCAGTTGGAACATAGATGGAGAATGTCCTGCACAGTTGTCTGCAGAGTTCTCTGCTGGCATGTTAAATTTCCTTTTGCCATGGTGGAAGTTCTCAAAACCTCTGTCAGCTGTCTCTCCATTACTGTAAGATCCTTCTCCACCCTCTTTAAGCAAGACTTTGCCAGACCAGTGCATAATTGACTGTCTTTCCTTTTCTAGATGCTAATATTTTTGCATTTTAATTGCGGATTTAGGCTTCCAGTACCATAAAACACATACACAGCTTTCTGCTACAGCAGTGCTATTTTGCATTTCTCAGTTATTTGATCTAGTATTGCCATGAACAGGTGTACTGTGAACTTCATTAAACTGGGATAGTCCTTCAGGTCCAGCTAGTTTTTTTAATGTCTCTCGTACGTGTGTTGTATGTGTGTATTGTGGTGAATCAGTAATGGACACTGTGCATTTTCTTAATGTATGTGTTTCTGTAGATGTCATGTAATTGTTTTCACTAAACCAATTTATTGAGATTTCCTTCCCATTTCATAATTCCTGGGTCTTCTCTTTTTCTTGCTGTAGAGGTGTAAATGGTGATGGCAGTATTTTACTACTATGTCATTTTCATTGTTTATGTGCTTCCTTGTAATGGGACCATGTGGAGTAATTTGATGGCCACATCCATGAGTTACATAGCATGACCTTCACCTTTTGTTTCACTGTGATTTGATTAGTTTTGGGGTTCTGTAAGTTTGCAGACTTCTGATTATCTGTTTGTTCATTCTTTGTCACAATTTTGGCATGGCTTTCAACCTGTTGTGACTGCTTGAATACAAATGTATTGTGGAACCTTTCTACTGCTTCTGTGTGTACCGGTGCTGAAACTAAATCACAGTTTTGTAAACCCTTGAAACGTGATGTAAAGAGTATGATGGAGGTACAGGACAGACAGGCAGTTATTCCCATGGAGGATGCTTGCAGTGGTGGTGGATAGGACGTGTATGTACCCTTTTCTGGAGCTGTAGACCCATGGGTCTTATGTTTGCTTGGATAATTAGCTGCTGGATATAGATGAACAAAGAGCAGACTAATATGTTCTTCATGCTAACGTAATGTAATATTGTGTTGCTGGAGGGAACTAGGACATGCAATTGTTTTTATCCTCTTCCCACTTATACAAAAAATTAGCATTTAGAGGAGTAAGTAATTTTAGTTCATCTTTATGTCGGAGAGTGGATCCTGATAGTGTAGTTGGTATAGTGACTTGCCGTGGACTGGATGGTCAAGGGATTGAATTTTGGTGGGGGCAAGGTTTTTCACACCCATCCAATCTGGCCTTGGGGTCCACCCAGCCTTCTGTACAGTGTGTACTGGCTGTCTTTCTGGTGGGTAAAATGGCTTGGGGTTGGCATTAAAATGCCTATCCCTCTATAGCGCATAGGTTAGAAAGAGTAGAGCTATACCTCTGCTCCACTTCTGGGTCTATGTGGCCTGTTCTGGGGTGAATGTCACTTTACAACAGAGTGCTCTGATTATAGTGTTCAGGGATTGAATTTATTATAGGAAAGTAAGCTGTTGATATGGGTCTTAAAAACAAGTGACATATTTTGCAACAGTTGTTCACTTCACACTTCTGGTGGGAAAAGTACTGTTATTTCTTAGTACAATAGAGAAATGCAGTTTAATTTATTTGAGATGGAAAACATGCATCAAGAAGGAAGAATCTCCATAATCTAATATTATATGTCTTCCGTGCAGTGAATAATACATGGATAAGCTTTATTCCTACTTATTGCACACTTACTATGTTTACCCGCTTGCAAGACTAATTTAAGACGACCCCCCCAAACAGTAAGTCTGCTAAGAGAAAATATTTTACCATTAATTTCAGACACTTAATGCACAAAACATATCAGATTCTTTCTACCTTTACCAGTATCACTGTCTCCATCTTCACAGTCAGTGCCTTCTTACACTCATTTCTAACATTCTGATCCTCTTCACTGCCATTCCACAACATATCATCATCAGTCCCATCCATTCCTTTAGATATACAGCACTTAAAACCCTTCACAATCACTTCTGGTAAGATGCACTGCCATGCCCTCATGATCCACATTGACTGAATAATACATTTATATTTGTTTGGTTCATAAACTTATTCAAACTCATAAAGATCCACAATTTTATCCACAGATGGCATTAGTGGTGTTAAGAATTTTAAATACATGTGTTCTGGGGTTTTTTTTGTGTGCTTTGTCTGTGGTCTGGTCCTTCTGAGTTCATGTCTCTTTTAAGGGTTTTAATGTGTGGATTGATCCAGGTTTTATTTTTAAGCCTTGTAGTTAATTCTTAATTTTTCAGTAGCCATTTTCCTGTTACTACCCTTGGACTAGATTTGTTCTCAGGTGCACATCTTAACAAGTAACCATATCTAAGGTGCCCAGTGATTGAGAACAGCTCAGTCTAAGGGGTCACCAGATTGAGTGCCTGTGCCTGATAACAGACATCCAGTTTCTGAAACGTTGTGCTTTAAAAAATCAGACGATGGACAGAGTCCCAAAAAATATTGTGTCATTTAACTTTAATCATGCTCTTTTCTCTCTCTTTGATTTGTTGACCCATAAAGATGGGACCAATGGGTTGTCCCAACAGGTTGGTACAGAATTACTACTATGCGCTGCGTAATGTCTCAAAACGTTGCAGATTGCACATGACCACCTGGTGATGCAGGCCTTGGTTTGGCTCCGCATGATCCGGTTCATTGCTCTGTATGCATATTTAAGACAGTCTCACATATTTAAGCGACAAATTTAGGGACAAAACCTCATATATGATGTATACCTTATATGTTACTCCAACATATTTTGCTAACATACATCCATCTTCAGGCGGTATACATAGATGTCATATTGAGTTAAAAGTATGTAACATTGTTGAAGATTTAAGGTATAATGTACACTTCAAAGTTAATGACAGTGTGTTTGTATGAAGTAGATTTTTTTTATATCCACGGATCATCTTTTCATTATTAATAATAAGTTCTGTGTACAGAAGCAACGTTGAATATGCATTGGACAGTCGCTGTCTTCTGAGTCAGATCAGTAAATGGTGTTTGATGCATGCACAACGTTTCTGTTGAATGCAGAACTTTCTACTAAAATATAAAATAAGGTGCTTGGATGCAAAAAAAATATTAAAGTTTTTGCTAATTATATCCACATTATCTTTTACATCATCTGTTTCATTTGAATACATTGTAAATAACTTCAAAATATAGATTTTACCTTAATCTTTGCCAAGGTTGTTTATTTTTAACTAAATGTGAGCCTCCTGTGTATTCCCTTATGAGGGCTGCATATGCTGACTAAATTGTGTTAGTGTAACTTACGGTTTAAGTGTGCAATAAATTGAAGTAAATCTTATTGGTACATCTGAAATGTTAATCAGACTTGTTCTTTATCCATACAATACCTTTCAGTCTAAAATGTGTCACACACACAGTATATATTAAACAAAAGTAATTGGGTGGTGATAATTAGATGAAAAACTTTAAACAGTGTGTTATTTGGATACATTGTTTGACCTGTGGTTTTACTTGACACCTGGTGCTTCATGATCTGGTTGTATATTTAGTTGAAAGATGAAAGTTGAGTGTGTTTGGAAGTAAGATGCTGGAAACATTGTTGGTGGAGAAGAGGTTCACTTGTTTTCTGTCTTTAAAATCTGATAGAATAATTTTTGGTCATATTTTTCTAGTGCAGTAGTAAGTCCAGGAGTCTTTGAAAATGTGAGTTAGTAATGTTACCTTTATTGGGAAGAGTGCTGGTTGGCTGTGTCACAGTATTCTTTAGCTAGGTCATTAACTTAATGTAGCAGAGGTTGAAATGCCACTATACATATAGCTGGCAGGCTTAAGGTCATATATACTGGGTAGGTGAACATACTGTGATATTTGATATTTAATACTGATTATGTCAGAAATCTGCCTTGCTATTATCATTTGATACAAGTAGCTTGTTAATGATCAAGATACATGAACAAGAGTGCCTTCATTTGTTTGCCTTGCACATTTTAGTACACAGAACAATCCCTTACTGGATTTTCTGTTGTCACTGTGAGATGTGATATTCAAAGGAAATCGGTATAACTTGTGTGTGTTGATATTGCGTTGCTTGCAGGTGGCAGTTCAGCTGGCTACAGCCAGTCTCGCGATTATGGTGGCCAGTCACAACGACGCTACTAAGATTTGGCCAATCATAATAGGCCTCTTAGGACAAAGAATTGAGAATGCTGTTCTAGCCAAATGACAAAAAAGGGTCATAAACTTGTTTTAAATTCATATGACTGGGTTAACCAGTGCAGTGGTAGTACATTTTCAGTGTGGAGAAAACAACCCATTAAGAAAACTTGTAATAGAAATTGATATGCACAAGAAATATATCTTGCCATTGCACCTCAAGAGAAGGATGAAGTATGTACAAATTTCTGTACAATGAAATGTTTGGTTTTTTGTTACTGTCTTATGGTACGCAACTTTTATGGAGGACATGATTTGTAGTGTTTCGAACTGCATACTCAAGATGTTAAGATGCAGAAGATGAAGAATGAATCTTTTATTTAGGGTTAAAACTTTTGTGTACTGACTTTTTGAGAAGGAATTGACAAGTTGAAGTTTGCAACTGGGGATTATGTAGCAATCCGTTCTGTAACTCTTAGAGCCACTCTTACTGTGTGTCCTGTGTGCATACATTTGTCCGTGTGATTTAATGTTAATATCTAATATAGTTAGAGAGGTATGTGTAAGTGTAGAACACCATAAGGTGGAGGAACACCCTGTTGAAGAAGTCTGAAATGCAACATGGTGTATGCCTGAAGGTATTGTTCTCCATATCTGAAGTTTAGCACCTTTAACTTGTGCCACAATCTTAGGTTTTTTTAACATTCCAGCTTTTGAAATGTTGAGTTCTCATTTACAGAAACGTGTATGTGAATAGGATCTGAAAATTTTGTAACAGTTTGTATCAGAATGTCTCTTCACTATCAGAAATATGGATACACACATTTTAAACAAATGTAATTCTTAATGCAACACTTCTAAGTACTAATCCATTTTATGTAAATAATAATATGGAAACACCTTACTATATTGTTTTTGTCTGTGGCTTAATGTGTATTGAATATTTACTATTTCCTACCTCTTTCCCTAAAGCCTTTTATGCAGAGATTGAAGGAACTTCCCACTCATTGTATGAACACAAATGAAAGAATTGGTGGAGTATTATTGCTGTGTAGAATTTAAAATGGTATATCATTATGGTGATACCTGCCCTAGAAAAACATGTAACAGTTGTAGTTTGACTGCAATGCAAATCAAGAATTAAGAGATGTTTACGTGCTACACATTTGTGTTAGGACTTAAGAGAGCATACATAACTGAATAATGTTGCTGACGAAAACAAACTTGCAAACCGATGAAACTTAATGGAGCCTGTTGTAGGAATTTAATGTCATTGTAACTCCTTCACTTCAGGATTTGTTTAAATACCTCATGTGACAAGTTCTGCTTCCTTATGCAATTTACTTTGTAGGAGATTTGAGAATTTTAAAGTTGCTTGAAGTATGGTAATAGATGAAACAAATATTCTGACTCATTGTTGTTCCCAGATCCATAGGTTTGAAGTAAAAATAATTTCTGCTCCTAATTTTACATTGCAACTCCTGATGTGTTATTTTATACCTAACTAATAAAGTGTTATTTATAGCTGGCCTAAGATTCTTTTAAGCAAGGCAATGAACAAGAAAAGAAAATGTTTTAAATGAGGCACCACATTTGAAGGCTTGAAAACAAAGTTCATACACAAAGGGGCACAATAGTTACATGTAATAACATGCAACACAGGCAGGTGAGTGGCAAGAGTTAATGTTTTTTAAATGCACTGCTATATGTGTAGGTCATAGATACCTGTAGGTGACCACAAGAAATGGAAAGTCTTAAAGAGTGCCATATGAAAACACTCTAGCACACATGGATATTTTAAATAATGATATAAAAGTACATTTCTGACTGACTTAGTTTTTGAGATCTTAATACCAATGATTTTAGTGTGATCTACACTCATAAAAGTACTTCCTGAGATTTTATTAATAAATATGCTGTGGGTATTGTGTATATTCATCTCACATGCAGAAGCTATTTAAAAAGCCTCAGAATTTGCATTTATGCTGGTAGAAGTTCAAGATTACTAATTCTTTTAGGAGGCGTGTCTTTGATCATACATGATCATAATAAAATCCATCACTACTATTTTAGTTGGTGGTTTTGTGTTTTTGATAAGTGCTGGTGGGGTTGAAAAGTGGAGGTGTTAGGTAGGTTTATGTAAGAGTGCAGTAAGCCTTTAAATTTGGAACACATTGTGGAAGTGAGACTCTGTGTCAGCTGAACTATGGAATACATGGATTCAGTCAGAATGGGTGCTAATACATACAAGAATATTGACGAATATAATGAAGTACTGTACGTTGTCAGTTTGAAGTGATGGTGTACATAATATTTAAAGTAAGATTTAAAAGGACGTCACTCTGAATTAACTCAATCATGAATATTAACAAGTTGATCTTGCTTCATGACTGAATGCTGTCTCAGTCTGAGTTTGATTTAGATAGACTGTCCCAATTTGTCTTCCAAGGAGCAAAAGTGAAGATGTATGGATATAACTCAGTCGCGAAATTGAAATCATAAATTATATGAAATTGCAAGAATAGAGGGTGTGACTTTATATTTAGAATGCTTATTTTATTTTGGGGTATAATGTGAAAAGGTATGAATTGTAGACTGACATGTAGTCAATGCTGTTTATTTGCATGTGACCTAACAATTGAGTTATTGTACGTTGATGAGAATGTGGTTTGTTCATAATTTACTAAAGTGCATTTTTGTCTGGCCAGGAACCTGAATGGAGTCTGTGGCTGTCTTGTTCCTGTATGAGACAGAACATGGTGATCTGCTTTGCCACATGACGTAGGAGCTGAGCAGAGTTGGTAAGAGAGCTTGCTTATGTATTAAAATGCTCTTTCTATAAAAATGATCAGAATACTGATGGCAGTCATTCACCAAAATATAGAAGTGTAACAGTTTTCTGCTGTGTGTGTGTGTTTGTTACTGAATGGATAGTGTGCAATGTAGGGTTTATATGAAAAGCTTGATAGTTTTGCTGTGTTGGTATCGTCGCACTGCTTGGCTTTAGCCAGGTCTAAATTCCCTGGCTCAAATGCCCAGAATGGTGAAGTGACTTCTGTTTCATAAATGTTGTTTTATTGAACTTCTTGGAGATAATTTTGTGTTTATGAAGATGCTTAACATGAAAGTTCTGGCATATAGGGAAATTTAGTAATTAACTGATCAGAGGCCAATAGGTTATTGTGAACTTAAATTGCTTGTCAGTGGTTTAATATAAACAAACATGTATTGTTCTGTTGAGTTTCTTTTTCCATCTTTTTAGACATTGGATTTTGTAGTAGGGATATGAATTACTGGCTACCATTTCTCAGAGAGCCCTATCAAGAAATGGCACTATTTACCTGAGTGGAGACCAATGGTTGTAATGCTATTGTCATGAATGTTGAGTGTAGCTAACTATACGGTTTTAATGTTAGCAGATTTTGGTTCATTTTCTGGTGCCAACTATATGCTTTGCAGGTTTTGAAGGTTTTGCCAGCATTATAGCCAAGGATACTGTTTTGGGATAAGGTGGCTGTATCACAGGGTAATCAGATCCCACTGTTTTGAGGCATTGCAGGATCATTCACAGGGGGTGAAATTGGCCCTTCTTGGACATTCTGACTCTTGGAGATGATGAAGTCAAAATGTGCATTTTTCTTTGACATTTTGACCCCTGAAGGTTATGGGTCTGTTGCTTCAAAACAGGGTCCAATTACCCGGAGAT
>JGI24700J35501_10930447_pt1 | contig 14226 bp, 12 predicted proteins | sample TergutTh196P1_FD_35501 | JGI IMG/M metagenome (IMG submission 35501) | reverse complement strand
TGCAGTCTTGATCAAGTACCTTTCCTAATAAAGATATGTTAAACTGCTGCGTTATTGAAACATTGGCTTCCAACTTTAACTTGATCAAGTAGCTGTTCTTTTGTTTGCAGTAAGGAGGTGAAAATAAAGAATGTAAAGAAACTGTTTGGAAGATGTAGGTGCATGTGACAGGATAATATTAAAATGATTCTTACAGAGTAGGTTGGGAAGGCATCAGCTGGATTAATCTGGCTCAGGGTAGCTACTAGTAGCAGGCTCTTCTGGACGTGTTATTGAAACTTCAGGTTCCATAAAATGTGGGAAATTCCTTGATTAGCTGAAGAACTATCGGCTTCTCAGAAAGTGCTCCATGGAGTTGGTTACAGAGCTGAGACTGAATGGTTCATGTATCTTTTTGTCTTAATACCTCAATTCTCTTTCCTCTATTTCAAGAACTGATTTTCTTGTTCAGTTGGGTGTATGAAGAAATGTGTACTCTTGTTTGCCCCGTGGTACAGCTGTCGTACCATGGATCTAATCTGAGAGTAAATATTTGAAGGGACTCAACAGAGCAGAAGTTTCGTCACATCCTGTCCACCTGTGGTAGGAGTAGAGCCATTTTCTGACACTGAACGAAGTTCCCAAGAACAGTCTTAAACAGTGTGTTATACCAAAGTTTATTATTCATCAACAAATGCACAAGTGATTGTCTTAAAAACAATATTAAAATTTACATTAAAATAGCTCTGACATGTTTCAGTGCAGTCACACCATCTTCAGGGAGCTCATTTTCCGCGCTTGCTAAAGTTACACTTTGTTAAAATAAGTCACTTATGGTTCATCAGTGTGTGATTAATTTGGTGGCGATGTGGCTGCATATATTGGTAGTGTCCTTGTTGATGTGTGTATGTCACACTGCTCAGGAGTAGGCTGATGAACCACAATTGACTATTTTAACAAAGTGTAACTTTAGCAAGCACAGATAATGAGCTGCCTGAAGATGATGTGACTGCACCAAAACATGTCGGAGCTATTTTAATGTAAATTTTAATATTGTTTTTAAGACAATCACTTATGCATTCGTTGGTGAATAATAAACTTTGATAGTATCAAGATCCACAGTACAAACAAAAAAAATTAAAAAAAAACTGTGTTACACCATTGCCAAAAATGTGTAATGTAGCGCATGGATAAGCACGTTTCTCAGTGGTCTCTCTTAACTGGATTCAGCGTGATGCTGTCACTGTCCTTAGGTTGCTTGTATGTGCTCTGTGCACTGACAGCTGTCATTTCTGTGCAAATGAAATTAGTGTGTGCTCTTCCAGATTGGAAATTCCCTCTATGATGAAGAAGGTGCTAAAATTGTGCAAAAACTGATAGACAAAGCAAAAGCTAATAATGTGCAGATACATCTTCCAGTTGATTTTGTAACAGCTGACAAATTTGCAGAAGATGCAGCTGTTGGAACTGGTTCTTTGGAGGATGGTATACCTGCAGGTTGGATGAGTTTGGATATCGGACCAAAGACAAGAGAACTCTTCAAGGAACCTGTAGAAAGAGCAAAGGTCATAGTTTGGAATGGGTAAGAGTTTAGTCTCTACATTGTATTTGCTTGAATCGAAGATGACCCCCCATTAATGTGTGTGAACATGACAGGTGACTTTATTACTGTCTTCACCATTTCCACCTTCATCACAGACTCTGCACTCTTGGTGAATTACCACTTCCATTTTAAAGCTTGTGTGGTAAGTGTAACTACTGTAATAGTTTTGACAAGGCAGCATATTTTCACAATGGTATAGCTAGGTTATTGGGGCCTGGGGTAGCATAGTGGTTAAGGCGCCGCGCTACTAGCCGGACGGTCCCAGGATCGATCCCCGGTGGTGTCACTGGGGTTTTTTTCCGTGGTTCCTTCTGACAAAACATGTGTCCTGAGGTCGACTCAGCCTCTGAAAATGAGTACCAGGGATTTCTCCTGGGGTAAAGGCAGCGGGTGCGTTTGGCTGATGACCTACCACTCTTGTAGTGCCGAAAGTCGTGATGATCCGGGGCCTTAACCTACACGGAACCCCTAGGGCCACCTTGGCCTGTAGGGGGATACCTTTACTTTTATAGCTAGGTTATTTGGTGCATGGGGTAAGTAATCACAGTAGCTGCCCATAACAGAAATTATGAACTTTGAACAAATCACAATTACTGGGTTTTGTTTTCTTTGTCTCAGTAATTTAAAGATTGTTGAGTGTAGAAAATAAAATTTTGTCATGTACAGTATTCATTTTGCTGCCCTTTGCTGTCCCTTGGATGATGTCCAAAACATGTAGAGTTATTTATAATAATAAATAATTTGTTGCATCAAGTTGGTACCTCTCATCATTTGATATATGATGCGGACACACTTATATCAAACCTGCATTAATTGTTGTGTTGGTAGTCTTTTAGAGGCTTGATCTCTGACAGTGCGTGGCTGGTAATAGAGTAAGGAAGTTGAGTTATAAAGTGAAGTTCACCGTAGCACAGGCCATGAAGGCCCAGAGGGGGAGTAGAGGTTTAGCTCTGCTCTTTCTTTAACCTGGGCACTAGATGGAGTGGGTGGTTGACACCATGCTCTGGCTGCCCCCCCCCCAGGGAAGATAGCCGGTATCCATTGTATGGGAGAATTTAAGTTTTTTAAATAATTAATTCTCAAGGGTACTAGTTCCTGATTCCTTTATTATGTTCTTGTCCATGAACTATTATACATGATCTTATAATTATTATTTATCACTTGTGCACCTGTATTTTTCAGTAAGATTATTTTTCATATGTCAGAGGACTCATGCTCTCTTCATTCTTCAAGCCTGAAGATCCTTCCTTATCTTTTAATGACTTCAGGTAGTATACGGTAACACTGTTTGTTAATGCATTGCTACATGTTTCTCATTTTAATTATTTCGTTACATGTCTTGTCAGTATACAACTAGTAATTCAGGTGGTATACTGAAGAGACCTGTTTCACACTCTGTATCATCCTCCATTTGATTTTAGGCCAATGGGTGTTTTTGAATTTGCCAACTTTGCGAATGGGACGAAGTCTGTAATGGACAGTGTAGTTGCTGCTACTGCTAAGGGAACTATAACCATCATAGGTGGTGGGGATACTGCAACCTGCTGTGCGAATTGGGGAACTGAAGACAAAGTGAGCCATGTGAGCACAGGAGGAGGTGCCAGCCTGGAATTACTGGAAGGTGAGAGAGCTAGAACTTGTTCTTTATTTTTGCCAGTGGTTCATCTCTGTTTCTGGAAGGTCTAAAGCAGATGTTCCTCTAAGTATCCTTCCAATAGGTAATAAATCATATAAAAATAATTTTTCTTTGGGGCACCTGTCAAGTGTGAGGCACGTTATTTTGAAACACAGATGTAACCTTACAGATTTGATATTAACATGTCTGTGAACTGCCATTGCATCATGTTGCCAGCAAGGTCATTGCCAGGTGTCACATTACTGGAGGGTTCATGTGAAATAATGGTGACATTTCTACATTAGGACTTCACTCTGTATGGATTTTTGAGATGGTGTGTGTCAAAACAATGTTCTGAAAGCGTACTGATGTGAGAACACAAGGTACAAAGCTAAATAACTAAGTATTTTAACTTTACTTATAGGGTGGATTTGTATGGTACTCACTACAAGCTCCTCTTACATGTTACCCAGAAAAGTTGACTTTTGTAGATCCATTGATGAAGTGTCACCTATTAACGTTCTGTGGCTATGTAACAGCTGCTGCAAAAATTGAATTGTCCTCCATGTTTGTGAATGGGAGTACATTATTATAACATAACCATAAAAATCTGTGTTTATAATTTTCAGCTTGAAGCTGGAATAGCCAGATTTCCTGCATATGCATGTTACACTAATTCTTATGGTCACGTAACATTTCGTAACAGATGCATGGCCTTGTTCTTCTTACAGGGAAGGTCTTACCAGGAGTTGCAGCTCTTTCAGATGCCTAGACGTGGTGTGCCTAGTTGTAAACTTCGTTGCATTAGACAAATGCACAAACTTGTTGTATAGTAAGCAGAGATTTGTTCATAAAATATGATCTACGTGAACATAGAATTTTAAGCTGTTACTTAAGACAGTTGTATGTGCTCTTATTTATATGGGTTTATATTTAATTGGAATTACTGCCAAGAATGTTTTCTGAGATTGTTATACTCTGCATTGTAATGACCAAGTCATTATACATTTGTCATTTAATATGTGTACTGTCATTATGTAAGTCATCATATATTTCCTTATATGTCTGAGACTGAGAATACATATAATGTGTGTTATGATTAGTGATTGATCCTATGCCATGTAATAGAATATATTAAGTTTGAGTACAGTTTATTATACTGAGTTAAGATTACATTTTCTGAGACATGGCATAATGTAATCTGAAGGACAGATTGTGGAGGAACCTGCTGCCATAAGATGTCAGCAGTATTTGTGTGGTGTGTGATGTACCTTCTTGCCGTAGCCTGTGCCAGTTCATTTGGGTTTAGATCAACGTTGTGTGGGGTTGGTGTACAGGCCACATGTCACCATGGCAACATACAAGATGTATAAGGACATGCAGAAGGCAGAGCCATTAGAGGTTACCTCTTTCTTCACACAGACTCATCTGACCCCTCCTCTGCCACTGGCATTGTCACCTTGACAACTTTCAGCCAATAATGCTGATATGATGCCAGAAAACACAACATTTATGTTTTCATGTTTGTGAATAAATAATTATACATACTATTTGTCATGTTGTGTGTGTCTGGTTCCCATAACTGCATTTATCCCATGAGGTCTTAACTTCACACATTACAGTTCTGTCATTTGTGGAAGTTTTCAGGTAACTCCTGCACATGGGGAGATTTACCTGTGAGAAATCATATGGTCCTTGATTCCACATTACATAAATCACACAGAAAAATGAATACACCTTGTGCAGACTTTGCAACATGCTTTTCCCAGACAAAATCAACTTCAGACTGGGAAACGCAGGTTCTCTCTGCCTGCCCTTGTTTACAACTTTATACATATGCATGTATGTATTGAGACAGTATTTACATAACCAAAAACATAATGCAATTTATTTGCAGAATGTCACGTAGTTATGTTACATAATGGAGTTTCCAATACAACGAACACAGCATACACACTGATACCTGTGGTGAAGTGGTGACAAAAGCTTTTACACACACAAAAACTGAAGCCTCACATATTAAACTGTAATTACATGAAATGCTGATTATAATTTAAGGTGACATTAAATCCAGCAGATGTGCATTTGCATCATTCAGGTTGTTAGATTTACATCTAAAACACTCCCATAATATTATCATGACAATAATGGTCACGGTCGAAGTAGAGCATCATCCCTCTCATCATGTGGATCATTAAAATTATTTGTCAGTCTGCGCCATGATTCTTCCTTTTGATCGTCACGGCGACACACAAAGTTGCAGCCATCCTGTAAATAGTGCAGTATCTAATACAGTGAACATCAGTGGACACAGTGATATGAGAGCTACATTAATCTGACCAAAAACAGATTTCTCAGTTCAACAGTGTCAGTTGCTCAGAATTCATGGACGGATGACTGCTAAATGATGATGAAATGGATGGGTTGGAAAGAAGCAGTCATGGTATAACACAAGTATTCTGGCATTTCCTTGGACTGAGGAAGAGCACTTCAAACTTCAGTCAGGATGGCCAATGTTCAGGCACAATACAAACAAGGCACCATATAAATAAAGTCTACAGCATTATCACTACCAAGCTACTCAGGGTCTTTGTGTGTGAAAGTACAGAAGAAATAATCCCTATTACTGTACATAATTCTTTGCACGATATATTTATTTTTCACCTAGTGTTTCTATGGATAGTGTTTATATAGTCATTGTATAATGTGTAAGAATTACGAATTTAGTGTAGGTTAGTCTGAATTTTGCATTGAAACTTGTTTCAGACATTGGTGAAAACGCACGTTAAACCTCAGAATGATTTGTTACTAGAATTTGCCCATATGATAACATATATATTACACTTCTATTACCTTTTCCATTTAGTAGCATTTCCTGTGTAAAAAGCACAAAGTTCATGACATAACAAACTGTTTGCCATGTTTTGTGTATGTGTGCATGAGACTATGACAGCCACTTAACCTCTTACTCCTCAGTTAAGAGCCAGCCTCTAATAACAGCAGTCTGGTGACAGTAAGATACTAACAAATGCATAATTCATTTTCGTTGTTTGTGGTGTACCTGTTGGTGGGTTTCTCACATACAAACAGAACAATTAATAAGGTTGTAACACAAAAATGAGAATCTGAGAACTAAGTTTCATTTCCAGATTTCTGAAATGCCAACATACTGCCTGCAAGTTCCCCAGCTCCTTCCAGAATTTCTGGTGAGGGATCTGTTCAATTCCCTTAGCACCCAAAATCATTCTCTTGTAGGCGACTCCAATGAGGAAGTAGATCCCAAAGCTTGTCAGAAAGCTGTAACAGGGAAAGCAAATATAAAGCTGAAAACATGTTGAGCCAGACTACAGTCTTTTGGGATGTAAGTCTGTGTGGTTCAGTAGGAAGGTACCAGCAATTCAGAGGATGAAGTACCTCCATTCCAACAGAGGTAACCTGCGATTCTTGGTACCACGAAAGCCCGAAATCTGACTTGTAATTTTCATGTATAAAATCGCAATTGTGGTTATTTAACATAACCATTCATTTCTCTGAAAATCAAGTCATGGTGATACAACCATTAAAATTGGTGAGGTTGAAACATACATATATACCGTATATTCTAAAATCTAATCCGCACTAGTTTTTGCCGATTTCTTAAACGAAAACAAAGTTAGTTCACAGTTCTAATCTGCACCTTTCCTTCAACCGCCCCTTATGCGCAGCTCCTTCAGAAGTCACGCAGTGGGTGTTGGCTGCATGGAAAGCCATCCCGGCCAGCATTATCGTCAGATCTTTCAAGAAGTGTTGCATAAGCAATGTTTTGGACGGATCCAAAGATGACATTCTATGGGAGGACAATGGTGAAGATAAAGATGATAGTGACTGGGTGACGGATAACGATTCAGTTATGAGCAATGACAGCAAGTCTGATGAATAATAAATTATAAATATTATATAATACAAAAAATAAATTATTGTATTGTTCTTACGGCACGTACAGCGTCTCTATCATTTTTCCAAAATCCAGTTCTCAACCACGAATCTAGTCTGCACGCGATTCTAATCCGCAACTCATTTTTTAGCCCTCTGAAACTAAAAAGGGTGCGGTTTAGATTCAAGAATATACGCTAGAGAGACGAAGCATGGGACATGAACTGATCAAATAAGGCTTCTGAGCTACATTGTGTAAAAGAATGTCAGTTTGTTAATAGACAGCAGAAGCCAAGTCTCATCTTAGGTGACACTCTATTCTGTCCACCATGAATTTAACATTAAGTAACATGGGAGTGAATGCACCTTTGCAATGGGGAAAAACTGTCTGACTCAGCTACAGTATGGTATTGGTCATAGAATTATTAATTTATGTCTTATACTGCTACCTCTGGACAAGAATAATGAGTAACAAGAAGTTCAGCTGAATGAGTTCTTATTCACTAGTGGTGTCTGTTGCTTACATGATACACAGGACTGAGCCAGTACTAAGCCCAGTCTTAACACACAAAGCTGAAGTCTGAAGCTCAAATAAGAAGAAACATCCTGTAGTATTCCAGTTCTTGTTATATTCCACGAAGTACAAACTGCCCTGAAAATAACAGTGATACATTTAAAGTCACAGGGTAGTAGTGTTATAAGGCTCTGTAATGTCCAGTACCATACATCAGCTAATAACAACTGTTGCTGAATTACAAATTCATTTGAAAGAACTTAATGATGATCAACAAGAGGAGGAATTCAAGATGGAAATGAGGATAGGAAAGATGTGACACAAGGAAGGAAGGGACATGGGATGAAAGTGTATAGGAAGAGATGACAGTGATATATTGGGGATATGAGGTTAATGGAAACAGCTGAGGATGAAGAGAGAAGACAGAGATATATTGAAGATATGAGGTTAATGGAAACAGCTGAAGATGAAGACGAAGATGCAGAGGTGGTGGCAGTAGGAGTAATGTAGGTGATCCTGTGTTTCACCATGACCATAACTGATTATACGATCACATTTACATCCTCATTTTCTTCCTTGCACGTGATCAGAATATGGACCCTCCTTGTTGAGTTACAAGAGTCATCCTTCTGATCTGCATCACCACTTCCATATGTTAGAAGAAGCCACGACTCTGTGGAAAATATAAATTCCAAGTTTACAAAGGACACACAATAGTAGAAGACTAGATTTTGAATGAAACTAGATTGGCCTATGTAAAACTGATTACACCCTAACAACAATGAAATGTGTACTCGAATTTGGAGAGAGTTTTAATGTGCTGTACACTTCATTCCTCACTGCAACACAAATCTAGTAGAACAGTTAAATTACACTGCACAGCCATACACTGTATTTATCATAAAACTAATCAATAGAACAAAGTTAAAGAAGGTGAAGTTTTCCTGTCTATGCTATGAAGGCATGGATATATTGGGAAATCTTTGGACCTTATAGCTCTCAAGAGTTAATTTATACATTACATAATGACAATATAAACATTCCTCAGTTATGGTAATAGCTAATAATTTACTTACAATTATAGGTTTTAAAGATCCACATTTTAACAACAGGCCTACCAGGGCAACAGGATCTCTGTTTCATGAACTGGACCATTTAGAAACATGTAAAATCAGTGCACAGCTCCAAATTTAGGTATAAGGTCATATATTTTGCCAGTTACTAGTCCAGCACTTGAAATGTGATACCTAGTTTATCTGTGGGGTTTATGGAAGTGTTATGGATGATGCTCAACATTTTGGTTTACGTCCTGTATTAACAGCTTCAGTCACTATGCTGCAATATCAACTTCCTCTCCTTCCGCCTATGGCTATACAATTACGTTCCTGTTTACATTAGTGTCTGACCATAAGGTTAGTAGTACTTTAATGCGTTCTACCACGAATATTTTTGTTCTGCTGCACCTTGCACTTGTCTTGTAACTGGAGGCGTCGGTGGGGTTTGGTGTGAATTGTAGGAGAGTGAAAAGAAAGTTAAATTTGCTACGGTCCTCCTCCTTACCAGATTCAACGCACTACTGAACTTGCAGAAAATGCTCTCTGTAGCAAAGCAGCAATGTATTGCAACGGACTCATTATTTTCATACCTCTTCCAGCTATATCAGTGTCATTATACCTCCCTAGGACTGCTGATGTGTCTTTCTGGAACACACTAGAATTTTGATGATCTTTTGAGACATCACTGCAGATGCTAATAGAATACGATTTGTCCCCATAATCAACCTGAAATCTAAAACAAGGAATGACGCAGTCAATACAATTACCCGACAGCCATAAAATTGCGAATAATATTTACACCCACACTTCCTTACTTCTTTCCTTGAAGGGGAGATAAGAGTTGCAATTGTTTCTTTGCATCTGCAGTCCCATTGCGTAGTTTACAGTTTTGTGTGTCATCACATATTATGACACTAAATTTCAGTATTAATAACAAAACAATTTGGAGACTTGTCATTTTTGTTTTCATATAATCGCGACTGGACATTTTTCTCCACCGACCTTTACGCCATATGTAAACACACCACATGTAGCGGAAGTGAGCTTCTTATGTCCTCTCGCGGAATACCAATACATGCTCTGCAAAAGTGCGGGTTACTCTTAGAGTATTTTAAGTCTCAAACCTGAAATGCTGAAACGTGAACATCTGTTGTGTAAAAAAGAAGTCAGAATAGAAGTTATTTGCGTGTTCTTTGATCTAAATGTGTTAAACAGTACACGCATGAAGTACGTACGCAATTGGCAACCCTATCCGCAGCATCCAACGCTGGACCAACCGTTTGACTGATGGTATCGTCGATCTACGGCGGAGAGGGACGTAAATTGGGTTGTGTAGTGTCTATGTTAATTAAGCTTTCTGAGGCAAGGGTTGATACTCTTTGTAACATAGAGACTTGGGCTACATCTGCATATGGCTGATGCTTCTAGAATAGTTCATTGGGAGCATCAGCAGAAAAAGTGTTTCATTTTCTGTTGTTAATGTTTTTATGTGAAAGCCATTTAAAGTTCTTTGCACATCAAGAACAACAATGATGTGTTTATATTCTTGATGCGTGTGTTACACAAGATAGTACTGAATCTGATAATCGTAGTGACATTTTTTATTCTGTTTTACGTATTTATAACCAGTGAATCTTCCAATGATAATCGCTATCCTTCAACATTTGATAATTCTTGTTACACATCTACAGGTAGAAGTAACGTTTTTGAAACAAGTCAAAATGATTACCATAGAAGACCGTCCACCGTAGAAATTGTTACAGATTTTGAAACGAAGATTGAAGCAAATGATGTGTACAATATTTGGTGCATTTTTACAAAAGTGACACGCCACGCACCTATGAAGCACAAGTTTCACACCTTTACACATTCACTCCTCAGTCATTCGAGTGGACATGTTGCATTGCATATCATAATTGATAATTCAAGTAGAGCAATTGCGGACGAAGTTTTACAAAACGTGAAGGAAACTACACAGAAGGATATTCTGGTAATACAGTCATTCTTTTTCCTTCTTCTTCTGGCATTACAGTTCATGTTAAACCTTAGCCTCTTCCAAAATTGTCCTCCACTTTTCTCGATCCTGAGATTTCGTCTCCATTTCCTCGTGCCCTTGTTCTTTAGATCTTCCTCAGCTGATTCAAGCCTCCTCAACTTAGGTGTTCCTACACATCGAGTGCCTTCTGTTTGAAATAGAGTGATCTTTCTGCAAGGATTTACTTCTTACATTCTAAAGAGGTGTCCCAGCCACCTCACTCTTCCTTTTTTGACCACTTTGACTATGTCTGGTTCATTGTAAAAGGTATAAAGCTCATTATTTTATCTTGTTTTCCATGTACCATTGTCATTAACAGGATGGTATGTCATTCTTAATATTCTTCTTTCAAAGATTTGGAGCATATTTCCACCCTTCTTTGAGAGGAGCCAACGTTCACTTCCTTGTGTAAGTATTGGTCTTATAAGGGTTTCTGATGTTTCAAATTTGGTGAGTTTAGCTGTTTCTGTAACCCGTAGCTAGTTTTAATAGCCATAGTTATTTGTTGCTTTATTTCTGTAGTTATATCATCATCACCCTCACGTCCAACCTACAACCTGGAGGACCAGGGTATACGTTTTTGTCTGGGTCATCACCTTTTTCCTGTTTGGCATGGGAGCCCTACCAGTAGCCATGCTACCCCAGCATAGCTCTTAGGATCATTAATACAGTTATTATTGGCCTAATATTAATTAAGTAACCACACATCTGTGTAGTCCATTTTTTTTAATGATCACTGTAAAATTGCAGGATCTTGCCACCTCGTCCACTACCATAAATTACAAATTCAGTATGCAATGCCTGTTGGCTAATGTATCTTACATTGACGAGGGTTGTGATCTTATGTCAGTTTTATGTTGGGTGCTGGTTTGTAGCAGACTCAGTTTGAGTATGTCACAAACCTTTAATGATAAGTCACAGGATAGCTGGCAGTTGTTATGTAACCATCTAAAGCAGACTATGTTACAGAACATGAGTGCTGAAGACCAGGATGGACTGCAATAGGTTTTTTGTATGTATGTGTGTATGTAATGTATGTATGTATGTTATGTGTGTGATAGCAGACAAAGGCAGAATATATCACTGTTGATGGATTTTGGAGCATGAGATGGATTGTACTTGACAGGGATTGAAGTGAGGGGCAGACAATTTGAAGGACGGTATTTGCTCAATAATATATAAATAACCAACATATGCGCTTCAGTGTTTTTTATGTATTTTATTCACAGTGTTTTCACCAACATGCCTCAGCTGCTATTATAGCCATCTTCAGGGTGATGTTGTTATTACAAGAATACGAAGGTACAGATGTGGTTAGCTGTAATAGTGGCTGCAAAATGTTGGTGAAAACATTATGAATACAGTACATAACAAACATTGAAATGAATTTGTTGGTTATTTATATATTATGGATCTGAACAATGCATGGAAAATGGAACTTGTTAAAAGCTGGTATTTGACTTTTGTCAGAGTAGGGGTAGTTCATTAGTAAAGTGACTGGTAGTGCCGTAGCTGGTTGAGGGAGTCACCTGCTGGTTTTCCACCATTGAGGGCTGGGTTCAATTTTGGGAGAGTGCATATGGCATTTGCAATAAACATTGTGACAGTGGGGCAGAATTTTCTCCATAGGACTTTGGTTTTCTCTTGCCAGACATAATTACCTTGTACTTATCCATCAGGGGCTGCTACTATGGGGCCATTTTAAGCTGTAGGCCTGCGTGAATTTCACCTTGCACTTGATATTATGATACTAAAGTGACTGGCTGTGACATGGGGTTTGGTTTCTGACAGAAGTGGGGTTTTTTTCTCTGCCAGTTCATACTTAAACTTATTTTGGGACCTTGTCATGCTCATGTTCGAATGGCTACTGGAAAATCATTCTCCACATAGGATATGACTGGAGCATGAAACTGATTAATCACTTATCTTGATCTAATGACAGTTTAGCTTTATTTTGATATTTGACCTCGATTGAAATAATGCCTTCATGGACTTCTGTTTTTCTATGTTAATGTTAGATTTTTGGATGGCCATTCTGTAGCTGGCTCTAGAGCAGGTTTATCTCTTAGTCTCTTCAGAATGCCCAGTTGTCATTCCATTACTGCTCCATACTCCTGTTACCACTCCTTGAAATGTGCAATTAGCTGAGACAAGCCATCACTCTTTAACTTAGAGGCCTCATTTCTGACCCATTGCCTGGGCAGTTCAGGACTGAGGAACTGAGTTATGTGTTAGGGTTTTGGAATAGTGTGGCATTTGCTGTATGATGACAGAGTTATGTTCAGAGACAGAGATTGTGGCTTTACCATGTGATGTGTGTATGCAGGTGTTGTACTACAATGTGGAGTATCTGGCAGAAGAGCTGCAGGACATTGTGTCAGCAATGCAGCCTCACTTCAGCTCACAGCCTGGGACATACTACAGCGATGCTCTGTTCTTCTTGTCTCTTGGTCTCCACAGGATTGCATTAGGTCAGCAGCGTGCTGTAATGTTTGATGCTGATATCAAACTTGAAGCAAATATTGAAGAGCTCTTTCAGGAGTTTGACAGGTAATTATTTGCACAGTACACCAGTGGATGTACTCGTAAATGCAAGATGTGATGTTGGTGTCCATGAGCTAAGATAACTGGTCTACATTCATCTTCCTCACAGAAGGGACAAGTGGCAGGCTGCTGTCAACATGGTAATGAACTTAACGTGTTCCATGTCAGTGCTTTAAAGAATATCGTATACTTATATTATAAACCCACAAAAGCACATTTATAAATATTTTCAATCACATATTATTATTCTTCACCAACCTCTTTTGGTCACCCTGTGACCATCATCACCCTGATCCATCGTGTGGGTGACATTAAAGTGTAAGTCATATAAGAATAAAACATTCTTTTAAGTATAGCCAACAATATGCAACGTTACACAATATTCTTTATTGCTGTCAATGCCCTACATGTTTCAGGCAGCTTCTCCACCCATTATCAGGAGTTTAAAACTGTACACACAGCATCTGGTATATGTCAAGCAAGCAAGCTTGACGTATACCCAATGCTATGTGTACAGTTTTGAGCTCCTGAGAAGTGGAGAAACCGCCTGAAACATGTAGGGCATTGACAGCAATAAAGAATATTGTGTAACATTGCAATTTGTTGGTTATACTTAAAAGAATACATTAACGATGCACGGTCCCATGAATGTCAGATTTATAAAACATTCTGTATGCACGGACATGGAACACTCAAAGTTCATTATCACCCAAATGAAAAAATCAGTTCACTTATACAAGAATACAAAAGGAAAGTTGCCAGTAACACCATGATGATAGTCACAGTAGTGATCGAAGCACGTTGGTGAAGAGTAATAATGTATGATTGAACATGGTTATAAATGTGCATTTGTTGGTTTATTGTGCAGGGCATTTCATAATGTTCTCCGTGATTACAAACATTTATAACAAGAAAACCAAAAGACCTACCTTAATGGAATTGTTCACAGCCACAGGAAAACTGAAAAAG
>JGI24700J35501_10930448_pt1 | contig 14227 bp, 13 predicted proteins | sample TergutTh196P1_FD_35501 | JGI IMG/M metagenome (IMG submission 35501) | reverse complement strand
GGGCAGATGGGACCGGGATAAACCTAGCAATACATCTGTCCAAATCCTCAATATCTACCGGTTTGCTCATAAACTCAGAAAAACCTCTGCTCATGAACATATCCCTTTGCCCGTCGTCGTTGTTGGCTGTCAGTGCCACTATGATTCCACCGTAACCCATAGCTCGTAAAACCTCTACCGTTTGCATACCATCAAGCTCCGGCATAATATGATCCATAAAAATAATGTTGTATATTTTACCGGTTTCTATTTGCTTAATAGCCTCAAACCCGCTGGTGGCTATTTCTACAGTTATGCCGTAGGCACTCAAAAGGCTTTTCATAACATACAGATTAGTTATCATATCGTCAACCACCAAAACGTTGCCATAGTAGGGTACAGGCATATTGCTTATTTCATTTTCCACGTCCTCTTCGCTCCTTTCGTATTCGTCCAAAGTACAACCCCCCTTTCCCACGTGTATTCGGATATTCGCTACCAAAGCATATCATTAAAGATTATATGAAAGATTATATGGTTAATCACACACCCATATTATTACGACTGATATGATAACCTAATCTCCTAGTAATTTTCAGTATTACTCTTCTCACGGATTACATATTATCTTATTATAACACCTTTTCTTTTTTTTGTCTATTATCAATCTAATTGTTCATTTGTATATTTACCTATTTTTTACGGATATTTTACGGAATATACGGAATATATGATAAAAAAATAAATTTGCAAAAAACCGTATTTTGTGCTATAATTCGGAAGACTTAGACCACACATAGACTTATCGAAAACATGGTGCTGCTGTTATGGCTCTTTCGGCTAATACTGCCCATAAGTTTATCGGCAGATTGTTTTCAGCAACAAAGACTATGGCGGAACAACCAAATTTGGAGGAAAAAAATATGAGTGTTATTTCAATGAAAGCACTACTGGAAGCTGGTGTCCACTTTGGTCACCAAACACGCCGTTGGAACCCTAAAATGGCTCCCTACATCTTTGCAGAGCGTAACGGTATTTATATAATCGATCTGCAAAAAACCGTAAAAGAGTTTGAAAAAGCCTACGAAGCAATAAGTAATATTGCGGCTCAAGGGCAAGATATACTTTTTGTCGGCACAAAAAAACAAGCCCAGGAATCAATAAAAGAAGAGGCGCTGCGTTGCGGCATGTATTACGTTACGGAACGCTGGCTGGGCGGTATGCTTACAAATTTTAAAACAATAAAAGGACGTATCGGCAGGCTAAAAGAGCTAGAAAAAATGGAAGAAGACGGCACTTTTGAGGCTCTGCCCAAAAAAGAAGTTATTGCGCTTCGTCACGAAAAGGGCAAGCTAGAGCGTAACCTAGGCGGTATCAAAGAGATGAAACGGTTGCCGGGTGCCCTGCTTATTGTTGACACCCGAAAAGAGTCAATCGCAATAAAAGAAGCCCGCAGCCTTGGCATACCCATTGTTGCCATTGTGGATACAAACTGTGATCCGGAAGAAGTAGACTACGTTATCCCGGGCAACGATGACGCAATTCGTGCAGTAAAATTGGTTGCATCCAAAATGGCAGATGCTGTGCTAGAAGCACGCCAAGGAGAGTCTTTTGACCCATCCGAAAATGAGGGTGGAAAGGACGAAGCAGGAGAAACAGACACATTTTAAAGAGACAACCGTTAGTAAAGGTGCTATATATAAACGCTAAATCAAGGTTAAAGGAGAAAATCAACATGATAACCGCCGCAATGGTAAAAGAACTTAGGGAACGCACGGGGGCAGGGATGGTCGATTGCAAAAATGCCCTCAAAGATTCTGCCGGTGATGTAGAGCAAGCAGTAGAGATCTTACGCAAAAAAGGTATGGCAGCTCTTTCTAAAAAAGCAGGTCGTATAGCGAGTGAAGGTGTGAGCTATGCCAAAGTGGAAGATGGCATGGGCATTATCCTGGAAGTTAACAGCGAAACAGATTTTGTCGCTAAAAATGCAGAGTTTACACAGTTTGTTGCCGATGTAGCCAAACAAATCGCAAAAAGCAGCACAACACTGCCGGAAGAGCTATTAAAAGAAAAGTGGCTTTTAGACACAAATTCTACTGTAGAAGACATATTGGGACAAAAAACCGCTATTATCGGCGAAAAATTAAATATACGCCGTTTTGAAAAATATGAAACAAAAAACACCGTTTTAACATATATTCATGCCGGTGGCAAAGTAGCCTCTATGCTAGAGCTGACAACAAATGACAATCCCACAGCAATAGAAGCAGGCAAAAACATTGCTATGCAGATTGCGGCAATGAACCCAATGTTTTTGGACCGCAGCTACGTTTCCGAAGAATTTATTGAAAAAGAAAAAGCGATACTGACCCAACAAGCCATCGATTCCGGCAAACCCGCAAATGTAGTAGAAAAAATGGTAGAGGGTCGCTTGAGCAAAAGTTTAAAAGAAATTTGCTTGATGGATCAAGAATACGTTAAAGACGGAGATATGACAGTTAAGCAGTATCTGGACAACGTTTCAAAAGAAGCGGGGACTAAGGTATCTATCGTGCGTTTCGTCCGCTACGAAACAGGAGAAGGGCTAGAGAAAAAAGAAGACAATTTTGCAGAAGAAGTCGCAAAAACAATGCAAAGCTAGGTGTAAAGTAGGGCATTGTTAGGCTTCGGTTACATTAGTTAACGAAGCCTAACAATGTGTGTTGAGCAGAATGGCTAAGAAGGATAACATATCTAAAGCAGATGAAAAAACCAAGATGCAGCTTATAAGTAGCGATAGCATCTTTGATTTTTTTGAGAATGTAGTAGGCATAATAGAGCAAGCACGCCGACATGTAGGACGCACCGCAGATTTGACTATGTGCGTAACTTATTTTGAAGTCGGTCGTATGATTGTTGAAGAAGAACAGGGTGGTAAAGCACGTGCTAAATATGGACGCAGATTACTTGCTGAACTATCGGCGTTTTTGAATAATCGTGTAGGCAAAGGGTTTTCAGAGTCCACACTTAAAAATGCTCGAAAATTTTATAAAACCTATTCGCCATCAATTCAGCATATAGTATCTACTGAATTGGAAGCTGATGGAAAGAATCAAATTCGGCAAACATTGTTTGCCGAATTATATCCGTTTACTTTGGGGTGGTCACATTACTTGATTTTGATGCGAATTGAAAATCAAGATGAAAGACAATTTTATGAAATTGAAGCTACGAAACAGCAGTGGACTTTTCGGCAACTGCAAAGACAATATGGCAGCAGTTTGTATGAACGTCTCGCTTTATCCCGCGACAAAGATGAATTTATGCGCTTGGCACAAGAGGGGCAGCGAATGGAAAAGCCACCTCATATGCTAAAAAACCCGCTTGTGCTTGAATTTTTAGATTTGGAAGAAGATTCGTCCTACAGTGAAACAGATTTGGAATCAGCAATTATTAGCAAGCTGTCAAATTTTCTTTTAGAGCTTGGGAAAGGGTTTTTGTTTGAAGCACGACAAAAACGCTTCACTTTTGATGAGGACCATTTCATAGTAGATTTGGTTTTTTACAATCGTCTTCTTGATTGCTATGTTCTGCTTGACTTAAAAACTAGCAAACTAAAGCATCAGGATTTGGGACAGCTTCAAATGTATGTTAATTACTTTGACCGTTATGTAAAAACCGAGAAAGAAAACCCTACGATAGGGATTTTGCTATGCAAGAAGAAAAATGACAGCGTGGTGGAATTGACATTACCGGACAACAGCAATATCTACGCTTCCGAATACAGTCTTTACTTGCCCGACAAAACATTGCTACAAAGCAAATTGGCAGAATGGATAGAGGAGTTTGAGGAAATTTATGGCGGTACAGAAAATGAAAGTGATGCTTAGGAATTATCACGAAATAACACGCAATGGTTGCCTTGTTGACATAGAGGTAGGGGCAAATGATTATGATCCTACTTCTATTTTTCCTCAAGATATAGCTAACGTTATCGTAGAATAGGCTATAGTAGTGTAAAAACCAAAAAAGATTGCCCTTAAACAGATGCAGTCTTTTTTGATTGCCAAAAAACAAATTTTTAAAACCCATCCAAGAGATCTACCGTACAATCTCTCCGTATGGGTTCAAAGTTTGGAGCATCCCTCCAAAGCAGAGTTTGTCAGGAGTATATGTTACGTACTACGTCTTTGATTTGATCTACTGGTTTATCAAAGGATAAAGCCTTTTTCCAACCAATGGTTCTAGCCATCAAAAGCCACGTTATAACAAACATAGCTATACCTGTATACAGAGCAAGAACAGGAACATCAAAACCGTACCCTAGCAGCGTGAAAAAATACACTACCGGCATCTGCCCGTATAAAACTCCATGTAGAATACTGTCTAAGAGCAGGGTGGCAACCGCACTAAATATAACGGTGTAGGATAACGAGAAATCAGCCCCATAATCCTTTTCAAAAGTTTTCGCAATACCTAAAAACACAGCTGCCACAAGTATCATAGTCACAAAAAACGCTACATTACCCCAAACACTAAACAATGGCTGGTATGCCACGAAATTTCCCAGCCCCAAAAATTTAAGTAGTTGGTACGAGAACACCAACAAGAGCATTAATTTTAAATTTATAACTTTTCTCATTTACGATCCTCCTTTAATCTCCATTAACATTGGCGTTGACGTTACGTCTAGAATCAAGTACATTATATCACTTTCGACACTATATGTCAAACAAAAAAATCACAAAATTTCGTTTAACACCAACAAAATTAATCGTGAACTTGTGTGTCATTTTTAGGTTTCATCTAAAATTACTGATGTAAGCCTAAAAATGACTGCACTCTAAACTTTAATAATTATTCAACATTCCCCCTTCCCCCATGGGTATACAAATTAATTTCGTTTCCGTCTGTGGTAACTATTATTGTACCCACATCTGCTGTATTATACATGGGGATTCTTTTTGTGTAAAACAGGCTCACAACCTCTTGGGTAGGGTGGCCGAAAGGGTTGTTTGCGCCTGCACTCACTATAGCAACCAGTGGATCCACTGCGTACACAAAATTGTGATACGAGGAAAATCTGGAACCATGATGAGCCACATTTAGCACATGTGCTCGAACATCCTTTCCTTTTGATAATATCTCCCTTTCCGATATTTGGTCTATATCCCCTGTAAACAAAAAGCTAACATTGCCATAAGTTAACCGCAACACAAGGCTTGTGCTGTTTGGATCCCTAAAAAAAGTGTCATCAAAAGGAAAAATCACCTCCAGCACAGCATTAGGGGCAAAAAAGGTAGTGGGGGAATTAATAAAACTAACGGGGATATTATCTCGTTCTGCTGCCCTTAAAAGCATATAAGACAGCTCATAGTCCTTGTCCAAACCGGGGGTGGTATAAATTTCATCTACCCTTTTGTTACTATAATTTAGCAGCTCTATAATGCCGATTATATGATCTGCGTCTTCGTGAGTTACAAATATTGCGTTTATGTGGTTTATGCCTCGGTATTGCAAATATGGGATTAGCACTCGCATCCCTGTGTTTTCCCCGATTTCTCTATGCCTGTGTCCGCCACCGTCTATTATGTAGGTTTGGTTGTTTAGGCGTATAACGATAGCCTCGCCCTGGCCTACATCCAAAAATGTAACCCGCATATTGCCATCGCCCATGCCGACCAAAACTAAAAACCCGGCAAGACAAACGGCAAAAGAGGCACGGTAAATAGGGCGAGGTTTTGGGCTGCTAAACAGCAAAAAAAGCGAAGCAAGAACAGCGTAGTAAGCTATAATCTCTATTATGCTCGGCCTGCCGATTAGGGTAAGAGCGTTTGGCAGGGAATGAAAAAACGAGGCTACACCGTAATATACCGTAACCAAAAAATACAGCCCTCCGGAAAGGAAAAAAGAAAGGCCGGGCGCGACAAGCCCAACGACAGCTACAACAAAACCAAGTATCACCAGTATTTTGCCGCTTAAAATAACTATAATATTGGCAAAAATGGAGTATGTCATTATATGAAAAAAGAAGTAGGCAAATATCGGGGCAAGCGTAAGAAACACAGCCACATTTACGGCAAAGTGGTTCATAAAATGTTGATATTTTAGCAATCGACGCAAAATAGGCACTCTAAACACAAAAAACAAAAGCCGTTCAACAGGTTCCGTGCCAACTGCTATACCATATACCGCTCCAAAAGAAAGCAAAAAACCTGCATCGAATAAAAACAAAGGCTGATACAAAAGCAAGATAAAAGCAGCGAAAGATATGGATGTGATAAAATCTCGCTCCCTGTACAGCACACGAGAAAATACCATAACCCCTGCCATTGTGCCGGCTCGAGCAACAGACACCCCGCCTATCATAAGCCCAAACAGCACGATGATCCCCAGAGTGAGCAATGCACTTGTTTTTTGGTTAAAAAACTTGTCCAGCAATTTGTTTATTGCCAAAAAGAGTATGGATAAGTGCAAACCGCTCACAACCAAAATATGATATAACCCTGCGGTTCTGAAGGTGTCCAAAACCTCCGGATCCATGCTACTGCGATCCCCCAGCACTACAGAACGCATTACAGAGGCTTGCATTGGTGGCAAATTATTATCAAAGACTGCTATCAGCCTGTGTCTGAAATCTTGCAAAACACTTGCCAATGTAATGTTAGTTTGCCCGAAATGCACAATTACGGGAAAAATAGTGTATTGCACCCCTCTAGCCCGCAAAAATTGGAATTGGTCAAACTGGCCGGGGGTGCTTGGTCTGCTCAAGGGGAGCAAATTGCCTTGTATCTCCAATTGTTGGCCAATATTTGCGTATTGATCATATGACAACAGAGCTTGAATTATCATTGTTTCGCTTATGTGCGTGTTATTTACATAAAAATTTTGGGTACGCAGCGTGATTCTTTGGCGACCCGTTCGTGTCATATCTATGGCTGTTACTCTACCTTCTATTAAAAAGTGCGCACCCTTATTTACGTAATCGTCTATTATTGCATTTTGGGGAGAAATACTGTTTATTAGGCTAAAATAGCCAACGATAAAAACGCAACAAAAAACAACCCCCATTTTTGTGCCATAGATTTTATAAAAAAAGACGCTTAGAAATATAACAAAGACTAGCGAAAACAAAAATGAATTTGCAAAAAACGTGCCGGTTATGATACCGGCACATAAAAATATCAAAGATACTAAAAGCGGTCGTTTCATACTTCTCCGTGGTCTATGTCGGAGTGATCATCCTCATCTAGCAAAATAAAACGTAGAGTGCTGGAGGCAATCGCATATTCTTCCTCGGAGTCTATAGAGTCTAGCTCTACATCTTCTCCAACGTCTTTACAGCGGAAAATAAGTATTTCTTCCATGTCTTCTTCTTCTGCACTTTCCGGCAGAAATGACATATATTCTTGGCCGTTTGCCTCGAATCTGCCAATAACATCACATACTATTTCTGTGCCGTCGTTTTGCACAATAACTACGGGTTCATATTCATCGTTTCCACAGCCGCAACCGCAGGTGCAGCCTGTTTCAGGTTTAGTGTTAGATTTCATTTTTTTCTCCATTTTTTAGGGCTAATTTAGTGTCGTGTTTGTAATAAACACTGCATTTTCGTGCCAATCCACTTGGTAGCCTAAAGCATAGGCGACAAGTCTAATGGACAAAAAAGGCTCCCCTCCCAACACATGGTTGGGAACAAGATCCCCGGCACCGTAAACAAAGGGGTAATAATATTCTGCGTCAAAATTGTCAAAGTTGTTAACAATATCTGACAAAGGAACGAGTGTAGTCCTGTTCAAATTTATAGACATTATATCCAACAACACCCCATCTTTAAAAATGTTTATAGGTTCTTCATAAATATGGTGGTGTATAAAAGGTTGCCAAAAGTCGTAAGCACCAAAGCTATAGCTTAGTGAATAATCCAACCAAGCTGCTCTTGCCTCTAACCATGTTATAAAATAGTCCAAATCATCGGATGTTTGCCCGGGAAAGTGCCTTTCAAAATCCCTTGCGAAATCTATCTCATATTTATCTGACAAATATCTTAGGTTATATATAGTTCGGGGCAAGTAAGTTTCACTAACTTGAACCCATCTGTTGGCAACGGAATAGTAAAAGTCGGGATAGAACATGAGGAATCTGAACCACTCGTTAACTATCCCTACATAAAGCCCTAGGGGATCTTCAACAAAACTGCTGTTTGCGTGGTTGGAAGCAGCACCGTCAAAATCCCATATGGGGCCTTTGTACAGCCTTCTGCTTTCCTCTTGTCCGTCGATGAACATAAAAACGCTTCTTTCCGCCGCCTCCGGAACCTTGAACAGCTCCTTTACTATAAAAAAATCAACAAAGCTGTCTAAATCTATGAGATTTGTAATTTCGGCGGTATCTTCACGCAGGGCTCGGTTTATACTGTTAATGTACGCCTCGACATAATCAGCATGAGCGGGGGTGCGACCGGAAGATCCGGGGTACCTTATATCATAGAGGAGGTTATTGACCACAACAAAACTTAGCCCCTCGGTTCCATCTTGATATGCACTGGTATCAAGCTCCAAAAAGAAACCGCTAAGGGCGGGGTTTTCATCCCAATTAATGTTAACCCTGCCGGGGCTTGTATCTCGCTCGTCTGTCAATTGATAGACACCCATATATTCGCCGTTAACATACAAATGCAAAAATAAAGATGACGGAACAAAACTCATATGCCCCATTTGGGACGCAAGGTAAAAAGCCGCATGGTTTCTCATTAGAGATCTATCAAAATAGTTTGCAAGCAGAATCCAGTCTGTAGCCTGGTAAGGGGAGGCAAAAAGAGAGATGGGTTCTTCTGCTCTAAAACGAAGAGGGCGCTTAGCCTCTGTTCCGTACCAAGTAGAACTGCCCCTGCCCCTTATTCGTATATTTGTTTCCTCCAAACTGTATTCTGTGTTTGTAATGGTTAACGTTCCGTTGTGCCAAAAAGTTCGTTCTTGTATGAATGGGTTATAGTGGCTGTTTATATGCAAAACAGGCAACTCCCACTGCACTTCATTTGCGAATACGGGCAAACTAAAAAACGGCATTAGTACAAGCAGAACCAAGAAAATTTTTTTCAATTTCACTATCCTCCTATCTCGCTTATTGTTTTGGTATATTGAAATTTGAAACAAACTCGTCCATACTATAACATATGCCAAAAGAAATGTAAAGCCTTGATATTTTTTCTTTTATTTTGTGAACCGATCCATACGATTTTTCAAAATTGTGTCTTGTTTTAGGAGTGCGATGTATGTTATAATATTTCCAGTTAGGTTTCGTATTTAAAATAGACTTCTCGGGAAACTATGCAATTGCAGACTCGGAATAGCTGTTACGCATCCCGGCAAGCCTAATGTCATAATATTATGAAAGGTTGTTACCATGATAAATATCCCAGAACCCTCGCAAGCTGAACCGGTACCTTTGGCAAAAATGGTGTCAAGATTTTCGTTGCAATCTTTAACACCAGGCACCGATATCCACAAAACTTTTCTTAGTGTGCCTAATATTAGCAGGCCCGGATTGCAATTAGCCGGTTTTTATGACCGATTTAACAACGAATATGTGCAAATGTTGGGTCGTAATGAAATGTACTACCTTGCCTCTTTATCAACCGAACAAAGAAATGCTTCTCTTGAAAAATTGTTTGCAAGTGGCATACCATGTGTTGTTATAACTCACGGCATGGACTTGCTCGACGAAATTTCAATACATGCCACAGTCAGCAATGTTCCTGTTTACTCAACAAAGCTCCCTTCTTCCGAATTTTCCTCCGAAGTTCTTAGATGGCTTAAAATGGAGCTTGCCCCAAGTATTACCCTTCACGGTGTTCTGCTGGATATTTATGGAGAAGGGGTAATTATTATGGGGGAGAGCGGTGTAGGGAAAAGCGAAACTGCTCTGCAACTTATTAAATTAGGCCATCGGCTAATAGCAGATGATGCTGTAGAAGTACGCCGTATAGCTACCGGCACACTAATGGGAACATGCCCAAGTGTTATCCAATATTTCACAGAAATACGGGGTATAGGCATCATAGATATAAAGCAAATGTTTGGGGTTGAGGCCATAAAAACATCTCAAGTTGTGGATCTTGTACTCTATTTGGAACATTTTGACGAAAAAAAAGCGTATGACCGTATGGGGCATGAAAGCCACACAATAGATATATTGGGGCAACAGGTCTCCCATGTTACGATACCAATAAGACCAGGACGCAACTTGGCTGTTATATGTGAAGCTGCGGCTGTTAATCACCGCCAAAAGAAAATGGGTTACAATGCAGCAGAAGAGCTAAACAAACGGATGCGTGCCTTGTTTTCTAATGAGGAAAATTAAATCATGTACAAGATAGGTGTGGATTTGGGCGGCACAAACATTGCCGCAGGTATTACCGACCAAAAAGGCAAGCTGATTTATAAAGACAGCATAAAAACAAGAAAAGGGGTAGAACCCGAAGAGATAATAAAAGATATTTACGAAATCGCAAGCAGAGTAATATCTGATCAGGGGTTGACCGAAAAAGACATACAGCACATAGGGATAGGTATTCCCGGCACAATAGACTACAGGGCTAATGTGATAGAATACGCCCCAAATATAGGACCAAAAACAGGGTTCGAGAATGTACCAATCGGGAAAATAATGGCTCAATACACTAACATACCCATCCTTGTGGAAAACGATGCCAATTGTGCCGCTCTCGGAGAGGCTATGCAAGGAGCGGCAAGAAACTACAACAACTCCCTTGTTGTTACCCTTGGCACAGGGGTTGGGGTCGGAGTGGTGATAGACGGCAAACTTATGCGGGGAAATGTAGAAACGGGACACCATATTATTAACACAACCGGACCCGTTTGCGGGTGCGGCCGCAAAGGTTGTTTAGAAGCATATGTATCTGCCACTGCTCTCATACGAGATGCAAAAGCGGCAAATTCACCAAAAATATTGGAGTTGGCAGGCGGCGACGTTAACGACATAGAAGCAAAAAATGTTTTTGATGCCGCCGAAACCGATGACCCAAAAGCGTGTGAGCTAATTGAAAACTATTTATTTTACCTGAGTATTGGCTTTTCTAACTTTGCCAACTGTTACCCCGTTCAGGCTATTATTATTGGTGGTGGTATTGGCAAGCAAGGCGATAAACTAATAACCCCATTGTTGGAAAGATTACGCAAAAACGCACTTGGCGGAACATGGACTGTAGACATATTAACAGCCGAGTTGGGAAACGATGCAGGAATAATAGGTGCAGCAATGCTTGGGTAATGTAATATAGCAAAAAGGAGCAATGGTGAACAATAATTTCTTGACCCTTGGCGAAGACAAACTTTTTTTTGATGAACCCATGTGTAATCACACCTCATTTAAAATTGGCGGCAAAGCGGATATAGTCTTTTTGCCGGAAACACCGGAAGATATTGTGGAATGTATAAAAATTTGCGAAACGCACAATATCCCCTATTATGTAATAGGAAATGGTACAAACCTTTTGGTGAGCGACAATGGTTTTAGAGGGGTTATAATAAAAACCGCTCGTCTTAACAAAATAACAGAGATAAAAAACGGGCATTTTTATGTGGGAGCAGGAGTAAACATGCCTGATCTTTCCGATTATTTTTTGGAGCATAGCTATACCGGGTTTGAGTTTGCCTGTGGTATACCCGGCACTGTTGGTGGCGGGGTTTTCATGAATGCCGGTGCATACACAAAAGAAATGGGGGACATCGTTATATCTGTTGATTTGCTCGACAATGGCAAAATAACCACACTTTCTAACGAAGAGATGGAGTTTGGTTACAGAAGCTCTGTTGTGAAAGGCACAAACATGGCCATTTTGGGGGCTACGTTTTTGCCGGAAAAAGGGGAATATAACGAGATAAAAGAAAAAATAGACCATTTAACAGCCCAGCGCAAGCACAAACAACCGCTGGAAATACCAAATGCCGGTTCAACATTTCGGCGACCCAAGGGCAATTTTGCAGGTCAGTTAATACAGAACAGTGGCATGGTAGGGCAAAAGGTTGGCGGTGCCATGGTTAGCGAAAAACATGCAGGGTTTATTATAAATATCGGTTGTGCCACATCTGAAGATGTGCTTGCACTAATATCTAAAATTAAAAAAGCGGTAAAAGAGCAGTTTGATGTGGAACTGGAAGAGGAACTTATACATATTGGGGAATAGTAGACTTTCATAGGAGTGTTTGATGGAATTTGTTATAGTTACCGGCATGAGTGGTGCCGGAAAAAGTGCTACTCTAAAATTTTTAGAAGATTTAGACTTTTTTTGTGTAGACAATTTGCCGCCGCTGCTTATCCCAAAATTTGCCGAGGTTTGTTTTCAGCCCGGTTCTGATATAACGAAAGTAGCTTTGGGGATAGATATTCGCGGGGGTAGGTTGTTTGGCGATCTTTTCGCTACACTGGACAGCTTGCCATACGAATACAAAATACTTTTTTTGGATGCAAGGGATAATGTTTTGCTAAAACGATACAAAGAAACTCGCCGCCGTCATCCCCTTGCACCCGGTGCAATAAGCGAGGGAATACAAAAAGAGAGGGAGATTTTATCGGATATAAGACAGAGAGCCACATTCATACTAGATACAAGTCACACTCTCTCCAGAGAGCTAAAAGTCCAAATAAACAACATTTTTTTGGAACAGGCTCACTTTGAAAATATTACAATCACGATAATTTCCTTTGGTTTTAAAAATGGTATACCGACAGATGCAGATATGATATACGATGTGCGGTTTATACCGAATCCTTTTTATAAAGATGAGCTTCGTCCGCTAACGGGCAACGATGAGCCGGTGCAGGAGTATGTGTTAAGCCATGCCGTAGCCGTTACTTTTTTGGAAAAGTTAAAGGATATGTTGGATTTTACAATACCATATTTTATAAAAGAAGACAAAAACCAACTGGTGGTAGCTATCGGCTGCACCGGGGGCAAGCACAGATCTGTAACCTTGGCAAACAAACTGCACGAACACATGAAAGCAAATGACCACAATGTAGTAATTAACCATAGGGACGTGAATAACCCCAAATGAAACCGGAAAACTTCACAAACAAAGTAAAGTTGGAAATAAGTGAACAGTTGGGAGCGGAAAATTTTCCCCAAAAATATTTGGCGGAGGCTTTTGTGAAAAACGGTTATATAACCGACCCAACAAAAGCGTATCACTTGGAATTTGTGTTTAAAGATGTTGCCGAAGCCCAAAAAATATCCGAAACTTTGAAAGCACTGGGTATAAAAGCAAAGGTAATACAACGGAAAAACTATTACATTACCTATGTAAAAGATGGGGAACATATAGCGGATTTTCTTGGTATAGTTGTTGCACACAATGCGTTAATGGATTTTTATAATATACGTATATTGAAAGATATTAGTGGCAAGGTTAACAGAAAAGTGAATTTGGAAACGGCAAATATAAACAAGACGATAAGTGCGGCTCTTGTACAAGAGGAAGATATAAAGTTTATATTGGCTCAATCCAAAAATGTGTTGTCGCCCCAGCTAAAAGAACTGGCTCTTAACCGCATAAACAACATGGATGCGACGCTAAAAGAACTGGGGGAGATGTTCACACCGCCGTTGAGCAAATCGTGTGTTAATCATAGGTTACGAAAGATCAAACAAGTGGCAGAGCAAATACGCAAAACAAAGTAGAAAGTATAAGGTTGGGCATTGTGTATACAATGCCCATAACCTATTCAACCTCCAACAGTGATTTTCAAGGCATTATTCCGGATATAGCATATAAGCTAGCTTTTTTGCATTACGCCCCCATTCAAAATATTTTTTGCCGTAGTCTAAAGCTAGTGGTATATGTTTTTCCATGGCTTTTTTGTCGGAACTTTTAGCCATTTTTAGGATAGCATTGGAAAGTTGGGTAAGATTGCCCAATTTGTACTTTGTGCCTAACGCCCCGAAAGCAATAATATCATCTGCGGCATCTATATCGCTTGTGATGAATTTGCAACCGTGAAATAGTGCCTCTGCGTATACATTGGGTGCACCCTCCAGTTGAGATGTTAGAGCAAAAATTTTGGCAGCATCATATTCTTTGTATAGATCTGCTTTGTTTGTTATGGGGCCGGTCAATATAATGCGTTTTCTCAATGCCGGAGTCTTTGAATACATCTCGTTCATCTTTGCTTGAAAGGCGGGTTCTACGGGACCCACTAACCTAACTTTCCAAGTTGGTAGGTATTTTGCGATATTTAAAAAGGCTTG
>JGI24700J35501_10930449_pt1 | contig 14233 bp, 12 predicted proteins | sample TergutTh196P1_FD_35501 | JGI IMG/M metagenome (IMG submission 35501) | reverse complement strand
AAGATGATAGTGACTGGGTGACGGATAACAATTCAGTTATGAGTGATGACGGCGAGTCTGATGAATAATAAATTATAAATATTATATATTATATAATGTTATAAATAATAAATAAAATAACAAATTATTGTATTGTTCTTACAGCACGTACAGCGGCTGTATCATTTTTCCAAAATGCAGCTCTCAACCGCGAATCTAATTCACACGCAATTCTAATCCGAAACTGTAAAAAGGGTGCGGATTAGATTCGAGAATGTACGGTACTTTGAGGGGAGTGGGGAAGGTAAAGTAACTGCAACTTGATAAGAAGAATTCCCATCACTAGATCGGTACAGTGGAATAGTACTGTAGACAGGAATATTGGGAGCACTGATGTTCGTCATATATTCTGATTTCATGCATATGGGAACAGAGTATGTATTGTTTGTGCATGTTGTTTTGTTGTAGTCCTATAAATAGGGATATAATCTTACAGCATGTGTTTGCTGAGATCTGCAGTTGTGAGTGCGATGGGCATGTACTCTCTGGGAGCATGTGAGGCCACGTAAATGTATACCTAAGATATATTTTAAACATTGTTAGATGCAGGTTGATAGGGCCAGGGGAACAGTCTGGACAGCTTTCTTTTGTAGAACTTTTTAGTTTGCCAGTGAAGGGAGTACATGGAAGTTTGACTTGAGACTGAAGGGTGTGGCAAATAAAGTGGGTTTAGCAGCTCTGGTCTAGATCAAGAAATTGTATGACGGGAGATTTGAGGTTCTCACAGTGGTGTGCTGCAGGTTCAAGTCTTCTGGCATGTGATGCTGTCTTGTTGAGCATGAAGTTTGCAGTGTTTTGAAGGTGTGTAGTGCCTTCATTTTCAGGGTCCAGCACTCTGAGATGAATAGCCATGCCAGTAAGAAGTGTACCTCTGCCTGAACTGCACCTTTGACCCCCTGGCTGCCATGGTCATTATTAGACATTGATTACCTTCATTGTACAGTGTCTTTTAATACACCTTTTAGGGCCCATAGTCACTGCTGTCTCTGGCCATCCAATACCTCCATCAGTTGTGCCAATGTAACACATTTCTGCTTGTGGGTATTCCTGTTGCGCTGTGTGACCTTGAATATGAAGGCAGTAGAGTCCTTCAAAACCTGAGGAACTGCTCACCCAATGACAATGTCACATTACAAAAGACTTGAGTTTTTTAAATGAATGGTTGTGGGTCTGTCTTCAGGTGCAAGGAAATGTCACTAGGCCTACCGCACCACTGTGACATATTACTTGTGTTTAAATCCTCTTCTGACTAACAGACTGCTGTGTGTTGTGCCCCTTAACCCTGTAAAGCAAACTGAGGGAGAACCAGCTGATGAGAATCCAGGCCGGAGATCCTGTTGCCAGGTACTTTGGACTCAAGCGAGGACAGGTGGGTGAAATATCACCATTAATTTCTAAGATACTTTCTCTAAGGTGCTTGAACAAGCATGTTAGTGTTTGCACTTGAGGTGCATAAATATTATGATACCGTATTTGCTCGCGTAATTTCCGCCCCCGTGTATTTTGTGCACCCTAATTTTTAAAGGATGATTTTGGATTAAATTTTGCTCCGCATATTTCACGCACCATAATTTTACTGTTTTTAATAGGTGTTGTGCAGTTGATACCCCAACATGAAGATGCATCAAGAATGCATCGATCAACTAACTATCAATTGAATATTTAGTATGTTCTCATTGATTATATACTACTGAATAGACAGTGGTATACACAGTGCATTCATTATAGTTATAATAAATTTAATTACTGATAAATCAAGATTATGTTAAAAATTTACAACAAAGTATTGACAAAACGTACTGTATTCTCAATTATACTAGAATAAAACCCAGATCAAGACCTCCACAAAAAAAGTACGCATATTTTACGCACCCCGATTTTTCAGCGGCCAAAATAGAAAAAAAAAGTGCGCAAATTATGCGAGCAAATACGGTATTAACATTTTGCTGCAGTTTCCTTGTGTAGTAGCCCTGAAGTTTACTGTCCCATGCCAGAAGAAAATTTGATTTTGTAATTTTCCTGTATGAGTCCACGGTTGGAAGTCTTTTGCCATCACCCACAAATTTACACCCACATTATAATTGTGTGCTGAGTGTCACATCTTTGCTCTTTACAGTCGTCAACATTTCTTGTGTTAGTTTATATAAGGAACAACAGGTGGTAGCATTTTTGTGTTCTTCCATAACGAAGTGTGTTGTTAAAATTTTCTGTAAATTACAAGGGTGAGTCAAATGAAAACCTTAAATATTTTTATCTTGTAATTTATTGAACACAAAAGGTACATAATGACATCATTTTTCTACATAGTCTCCATTGCGTTCCATACAAGTGTTCCAGCGCTTTGGAAGTGCATGGATACCTCTAGAAAAAAGTCTTTTGGCTGAGAGTGCAGCCACTCATGTACCGCCTTATGCAGCTCTTCATAGGACCTGAAAGACTTACCTCCCATCGCCTCTTTGAGTGGTCCAAAGATGTGAAAATCACTTGGGGCGAGGTCTGGCAAGTATGACGGATGTGGAAGACACTCGAAGGACAGATCTCGGATTGTTGCAACAGTTGAACGGGCAGTATGGGGCCAAGCATTGTCATGTTGCAACAAAACACCAGTACCCCGAAGTTCACATCGTTTGGACTTGATTGCAGGACACAGGTGATTCTTGAGGAGATCTGCATACGTTGCACTCGTCACAGTGTTCCCCCTGGGCATGTAGTGCTCCAAAATGACCCCTCACTCATCTCAAAAGAGAGTCAGCATAACCCTTCCCGCAGATGGTTGTGTGCAGAATTTTTTCGATTTTGGTAAAGAGATATGGCACCATTCCTTCCTTGCTTTCTTGGTTTCCGGCTGGTGGTTGTGGACCCAGGTTTCATCTCCAGTAACAGTTCTTCCTAGAATGCCATCACCTTCTGCTTCAAAGGATTTCAAAAGTTTCTGGCAGGCATCAACATATCGTTCTTTCAGTTCTGCAGTCAGCTGGCATGGCACCCACCTTGCAGACATTTTATGGAACTGCAGAACATCATGGATGATACGGTGTGCTGATCCATGACTCATATCCAGATGTGCGGCTATTTCAAGCACTGTTACACGGTGATTTTCCTTCACGATGGCTTCAACTGCTGCAATGGCCTCTGATGTCACTACTCGGTGTGCCTGACCTGGTCGAGGAGAGTCTGTTACAGAACTAACGCCGTTTAGGAATTTCCTACTCCATTCATACACGTGCTGTAGTGATAGACATGCATCACCATACTGAACTTCCATTCGTTGTTGAATTTTGATGGGTTTCAGCCCATCACCTCGTAAAAAACGAATGACAGAATGCTGTTCCTCTTTGGTGCATGTTGAAAGTAGGGCCGCCATCTTCACACTATTGCTGTGCCGTCGTGTTGCATTCCTCCATTGTACTGCCACTTGTCGGCCACTCTTCAAACGATGAGTATAACTGTTGCCAACTTACAGGACAATCGAGCAATGTTTCAAATTTTTATCACACTTTTAAGGTTTTCATTTGACTCGCCCTCGTAATTGTTTTGTTGTTGGCAAGAGTGAGGTTGGTAATAAAAAGGGTCTTGTTACAGTTAGTATAAGTTATTGTTTGTGCATTTAATGTAGCATGAGGCTAGAACAGAAGTGCATAAGGTTAGAACAGAAGGTTATAAGTTAAGAGTAGAACCTTCCATGTTGATACAGTTTAATCTCATTTGACTGAGAATAGAGGCTAGTAACAGGCCTGTGGTTTTGTGGTTTTGAAACTTTGGTTTGCGCAACAACAGTGATTAAAATGACATCTCTATAGAGTTGTGGAATTCTAAGACTTAAAACTGGGAGATTACATTGCTACATTTATTAATTATACTTTAGTTAGTGTTGTATATTACTTGTCAGATCTGAAATGTTCACATCAATTCATTCCAATGAGTTACCCTTGTGCAGTCAGTCACTCTGCTGTAATGGAGGCTGACAGAGTCTCTGCATCAACTGAGGTTGGTTCTGTGTTGGCACCACTGACTGCCGACAGAGACTTTGTGTTCCTCACACTGTGGCTGCTCGTACAGAACCTGTCATGAGCATTAAAATTATTATGTTCTTTTCTGTCTGACATGCTTTAATCTTTTTAGTAGTGTCTTAACTGTGGACATTGTGTTGCAACAGTTGATATGAGTCAGTGGTCATGATAGGTAAGCAGGTAATAATTTGGAATTAAATGGGCCTGGCCCATCGGAAGGAAATATACAAGCATTTGCCTATAGAGACAGAAGAGGATTATTTTCACTGAGGATAATATGACTGGGGATGTCCCAGATATCAGTATTGGACTGTGAGTGTAGTCACATTCACAGTATTTACTGTGAAGATGTCTGTCATGGCGTCAAGAAACCAAACGTATTCATCATGTAATCTTTATGGAAGAAAGCATGTAAAATTACAAAAATTTTGTAACAGTGTGTTGCTTAAGTTAGGTTTCAGTTTATACAGCACAGTGTAATTGAAAAATTTAAAGTGCATTGGGAATAAAATACAGTAAAAGTATGTTTAAATGACATCATTGGGGTATGACATGTGCTGTGTGATGTTTGGTGATCAGTAGAATGGTCTCTTACAAACAGCAATTTTATTGTGGACTGTGATGAAAAAAGGAAAATGAAACGTTGACAAGACAACAGTATTTACAAGACATTTCAAACAGTGAAATGTAACAGTATGGCATATACTTCTTTCCAGAAAAATAAGTGTTAAGTATTGCCCAGTAAACTGAAGGTAATGTGAATACTGAGAAAAGTGTAAATTGTGAGGGACTGTATGTGAAAAGTTTGCCATTAGATAAAAATTGTCACTAAACACAGGGCCAGATAAATAAACTTTTACTATAATGACAGAAGAAAAGAATATGACCTTACAGAAAGTTTGAAATTGCAAGAAAATAAGGAATTCATTAGACATATGCTTTGGAAATGTAAAGTGCTTAAGGAGGGAGAAATATTTCTTATAAAATTGCAAAACTCCTGCATTAACATACAGAGCAGAAACACAGACATGCAACAGGGCAGAAGTCTGTAGTAGCCAATATTAGATTCATAATAAGTGTGGAGCTGAAGTCAGAGAGGACAGTAAGAAGGGAGGGAAAATACTAAAGATAACTTGACAAACAACAGCGTAAGATGTTGTGGACACAGCTTTAAGAATGAATGAAGATGGAATTTTCAAGCAGCTTCTGAATGTTAATATGGAAGGAGGATGTTTGATGTTGGAGGAGAAGAAGTAGAAAAAGAGCTCAAGCAGCAAACTGTAGGTACTCAGAGAGACCTGGTTGTGAGAAACCCCTTTTTTATTAGTAATGTTTAAGGAAGATTGCAACATGAAGATCTATCATCAGTACATTTCATCAGTGTTCCACAAGGAAGCTATACTTCATGGTGGGATTGTGGGGTGAGATTTGACAGTTAAGTTGGTTCATACTTGGTGATAATATGGCATGTCTCAACTTTAATAACAGCTGCCAATTATTTGTAGCATTTTTTCTCATGCCATTGACAGGTGGTAGGGAGTTCACCTTTCTCTACCATTTAGCTAGTTTGTAGTAGTTTTTTAATATCAATGTTATTTTGTTGTGTTTGTTTTTTATGTCCCAAGGAAATAGTTGGTCAAAATTGCTAAAATGAAGATTTGAACAGTCAGTACAGTCACAGCAGCAGGCCAGTTAATGGCCCACACTTGAGCTAATAGGAAACTAACTGTACGTTATAGAATCTGATGTAATTTTGTTAACCATTGTTAATTTGTCCTTAATTTTTAAAGCAAGCTCAAAGAGAATCATCTGCCACGAATTCAAACCAGTGATCCAATTTGTCGCTATTTTGGCCTTCGCCGGGGCCAGGTAAAATAAAATGGTTTGTGTGATGGTTTTAAGTGGTTAAGCTCACACTAACAGGTTTTGTGTTAGTGTTTGTGTAAGTGTTGTTGCTTTATTAATTGCCAGATGCAGTGATGTATGTAAGTGTTGTTTGCAGATTTTGGTATATGTTGTTTTGGTATTGAAAAAGTACAAGCCTCACAAAAATTGAACTTTACCTGGTGTTTTGTGTGGAAGTAAAATGTGAAATCTTAGTAAGGACGGGCATAGGTAGAGGATGTTTGAGAATGGTACAGGGGATAATATTCGGACCTGAGTAGGAGGAAATACTGGAGTTTGGAGAGAATTATGTAATGAGGAGCTGCATGAGTTGTGTGCTTCACCTCGTATTATTGGAATGCAGATTTCAGAAGGATGAGATGGGCAAGGCTTGTAGCACATGTGGTAGATACCAGATGTGCATTTGTGGTTGGAAATCCTGAAGTGTGGAGACATGTTAAATGACCTACCATAGACAGGAGGGATAGGATGGCAGGGAGTGGAATAGTTTTGTCTGGCTTAGGGTGGCACCTTGCAAAAATAGTCATAAAAGGTGGAGAATTTACCCAGTAGCTGAGCAGCTGTTAGGTTCTCAAGTGGGACCCTGAGTAATCTCTGTTTGAAGTTAACAGCAAAGGTGGTACAACTGTCCTGACAATTAACTGTCACTGCACTGTGCATCTACTTTGATTCACAGACATGCTAATACTTTACTGTCATTACACTGTATAACTTATCTGATCTACAGATTGCAGTGCACCGTCATCTGTGACATACAGACAGCATTGCTTTGACTTGACCGTCTGTGGTCTTGTGGCAGACTAATTCCAACAAGAGTGGAAACTGTTTGTCTGGAGTCGAGCAATCCTCTCTTAAAATTATAAAACAGTCCCAGATGGTTTGTCTTATTTAAATTTAGTGGGCTGGGATAACACAGTCAGTATAGCAACTCACTATGGGCTGGATGGTTTGGGGATCAAACCCTGATGGGAGCAAGATTTTCCGTACCCATTCAGATGCCCTGGGGCCCAAACAGAATCCCATACAGTGGTTCCTGGGTCATTCCTTTGTGTAAAGTGGCTGGAGCATGGCACTGACAATTCACTCCCATCCAGCACCAAGGTTAAAGGAAGAGAGGAGCTGTACCTCTACTTCCTCTCTGCCTTCATGGCATGTTATAGGGTGATCCTTACTTTACTTTATTTATATTTAAATTTGCCCTAGTGGGGGTTTTCTGTCAGACAGAGCTAGAAAGTTCTGATGTTCGCAGAAAATAAACTAGACTTGTGGTTTCATATTTCACACAAGAGTTTACTAATGCTGTGTGGCAGTGTTTGTTACATGTTGAACCTTCTGTGGTTTATCAGTGCCTTCTCTGGAAGTATTCGTGTCATGGTTTACTTTAAACGTGTATGAAGGATGTCCAATAGTTAAGGTTCCCTGGGTCATAAAAATTAAGTGAGAAGTTGTTGCAACATTAATACATCCCACATAGTCCACAGAAATATTACTCTTTTTAAACATAGTTCCTGGGCACAGCAGTGTGCTCATTTTGACACAAGTTCAACAAATCCATCGCCATAGAATTCAGACTGTAGACAAGTGATGATACATGGGTGCACCATGTAACTTCTCAAACCAGACAAGCTGCATTGCGTGAGGTTGCCGATTCCGCGATAATGAGGAAATGGAAATGGCAGTTTGTGAATGCTTACAAATACAAGTGCCCAATCTTTACTGCAGGCAGAATTCTTACGTCATGCCAAGACAGGATAAATGCATCAATTGGCTCGGGTGTCATTTTGCCTAGTAATGATATTTGAATAAATGAGCTGCATTTAACATTGTGACTTCTCATGTAAGTGTTTTTGACCTAGAGAACTGTGCTTATTGGACATCCATAATATTTGTACAGTTCTGTATCATACAAGACTGTTTTACATGCAGATTTATTAGTTTGACATAGTTGTCCAGAACATAGAACAGTGGACGTATGTTCTATACGTCTATGTACTTGTCCAGACCAATTGAGACAGGTGCGCATGCAAGGGACGGGGGCTGCTGAGCTGCAGGCACCATTCCCCAAATTGAAATTTAAAAAAACACAGATTTTTTATGCACAGTGATATCAGGTGTTACACGTGATTTACAATACAGCTGAAATGAGCCACTGATGTCAGCTGATAACTAGTATATTGGAATTTTGAAATATAAAAAATAATACTTAGGAATATGTAGACATAGTTCTTAAAATTAAATGAAAATTACATATAATCCCAGGGTTAGCCCCTCCCACAGTGAAAAATTCTGGATGCGCACCTGAATTGAGGCATTTGTCACAGCTGTGCGCCACGCACGTGTTACGTGTAATAAAGAAGTTAGGGCTCACTGACAGTCTTGTCGTGTTGAACTGTCATCATTTGACGTGCTGCATTTACACAAATATTGATAACATAAGAGAATTCAGCTCTTGTCTGTACATGTTTTGTCGTAAAAAAAAAAAATAAGGAACCTGATCCTCATGCTGTACATCAGTTCACATCTTCTTCTGTATGCCACATTATGTATGTGTAGGACTGACAGTGGCTTGATCTGTGAAGCCAAAACTTGTAGCCAGTTGATAAATATACTGTGTTAGGTGAAATATTCTTTTATTGAGCATATCTAAACACGATGGGATGTTCCCTCACTAACATAATTGTTGCAGCTGAAGTAAGAAAACATTTTTGTGCAAGGCCATGTACAAGTAGATGCAAATTGTTATGCTGTGATTGAATAATTTGTATGCAGAAGGAAAAACCATGTGAACATGAGTTTGACAGTAGGAAAATCTGTGTTTTGAGGAGGTTTACTTCTGTCGACGTGGATTATGACCACTGAAAGAGGGTCATCCTGCACCAGTAGTTTACTGTTGCTGTGCAGGTGGCATTACTGTCATTTTTTGTGTTTTGCAGGTTGTGAAAATAATCCGACCATCAGAAACAGCTGGCCGATACATCTCCTACAGACTTGTTTGTTGATGTTACTGTGTAGGCTGTGCGACCGTGCAAGATAGCAAAACGTTCTGTGAGTCACTTGTGAAGGTGTCTGATGAGATCTGATGAAGGGTGCATGTTATGCCTTAGAAATGGCTTGTCTGGGGCTTAAGGGCCTCTTGGTAGTGAAGATTTGCATTGTGGTCTTCCAGGTTTTGGACACCAGTAAGTCTTTGTGGGTTGATGTGTATCAGGGATATTCTGTGTCCATCGGCTGCATATTGCAGTCTGTTCCCACAGTGGTGGTACCACCCTACATGACTTCATGGTTTAATAACGCAGAAGACCACATTGTGCACTTCCTTAGACAAACAGGATGGTGTAGAGAGAAAGAGAGACACATCTCGCTCATTTCCTGAATTTTGAATGTTTTCTGTTTGTTCATTTCAATCATGAGTGTCATATACTGGAAGTGGTAATAATTAATTTGCATTTCATTTGAGTTTAAAAGAAAAAACTTGGTTGCAGTATATGCTTGCGCTCACAGAATGAGTATTTCCTTACACAGTTTTGTCACTTTATGTATTGTACACATTATCATTACAAGTAAAACATTAACTGTGCAATGACATGTTTCATTTTCATATTTTCCGTGCTGTTGTGGACTCAGCTGTTCGTTTAGATTCCTTTCTTCCTTTCCTATGTAGACCATTTAACCTCTTTGTTCTTGGTGTAACCCTGTCCCATATTTGACAGTCTTTGTCTCCTGAATCCTATAGGAAGCAGAACAAGTTCCCTTGTCCTACTAAGATGACAGTGCCTAACCTGAAGTGTAAGGTTGTTCCCATATGTGCCATGCAGGCATGTGGGGGGGAGTGGAGGTAATAGTGCCATGCACTTCAACTGAGGTGCAAGATGAAGGTGAGTGGTCAGGTTCCTGCCCCAGTGCCGATGGCAGTCTGTGGACAGACAGAAATTCCGCATTATTTTACCATTTTGCACCCATGATATAGTGCCACCCCCACCAGCCGCCAAAGTCTCTGGGAATACAAACGTGAATATGTCTGACATAGCACCATGTTTGGTGGCAGTTAATGAATGCGGTAGTGTGGGTTGGGATTTCTACCTTGCCAGACAGCATGGGTCAGTGAGTTTTGTCCGTCCAAAAACATTTAACTTCTCCACACTACAGAAATCACCTTTTGACTATTCTAACAGCCCGCTGTGTGCTCTGAATCACTGTACATTCAAACAGCCACTGACATCACAACACCAACTTCCTGTCGCCTCACACCACACGTTTCAAGTTATCAGTCATACGTTGTTCAGACAACTGTGTGGGTCATTTAAACAACAACAACAGAGCATACAGAGGCGACATCATAGTTGTTCAGTCACTGTCAGAAGAACATAACCTTATAGTAGAGATTTATTTATGCTGGCTTTATTTTACTGGTGAAGTATGGGGAAAAGAGCAGTATTAATTGTCAGCGTAATGAACCAGATCAGTGCTTACAGGGACCAATTTCACTCAGCCTGTCAGCCAAAGACAGCCAACCACTTTGCCTTATTGTGGGACAAATCTAGCAAGTGATGGTGAAAGTTGCACTTGTGAAGAACTGGAGGCAGCATCAGCAATATGTGTAGGGCAGTTAGATACAAGAAGTGGCACAGGAACATTCGTTTCTGGGGAGTGGACAAAGATGACTTAAAAGTGCTGTACACTAATGCTGTATTACCTGTTCTTCTGACATGTTCTTATTTTGTGGTTAACAGCTTTTCATCATCTTAAGTTCATTTTATGAGTTTAAGAAAGTTACAGCATTCCCACGTACCACCACTGTCGATATAACGTTACAAATCACACTGAACAAACGGTGGCAGTACCTCGTGTGTTCCCTGCACTGCAGTCTGCCTCACATTATCAACCCCATGTATATTCAGTACAGTTGCCTTCCACCAATTCCCTATACTCACACATCTACCACTAACACTGCATAATTTTAGCATCATTACGTATCTCCACTTACATGACTGCCTGCTTACTGTTCATCTGCCTGCCCCACTGCCTCTCTATCAATATATTATTATTATTATTATTTGTTACCACCTTCATGTAAGGTATTTAAAATTATATGCCTGAAACAAACCATGTCACTAGGGTATGTAGTGTTGCAGCTGTTCTGTATTTATAATTTATGCTACATGTAATGTTATTGCCCATGTTGAATGTTTTGTACTTTTACATTAGCACTTCCCACAGTAAGTGTGCAGTGCCCAGTATGGCTTTTTTTTGTAGTTCCTTAATTTTATCCTTCCCGGTATGTTGCTCAGGTATTGAGATGGTTCCAATTGCCCCTGATATTACCAGTTTTGTTTTTATGTTCCACATGTGCTGAATTTCTGTTTTGAGGTCTTTATACTCGTATTTTAGTATCTTCACATCATCTCTCTTGATCACATTTCTGTCCCCATAAATTGTAACATCAATTAATCATTATCACGCATTATGATGTCCAGTTTATTTTCAGTTTGCACTGTTGGTTCCACAATACGGTTACCTTACCTTCAGGACTTCTTTCAACTGATATCACTACATGGTCATACCGGTGTTTGTTGTTTAATTTTCCCCCCATTTCTTTGCATATGTTAAAGTGCAGTTCTGCACACACTCTATCATGTCTCTTTATGTACTGTTCTTTTGCCAGTACTGGGTGCACTGATATGATGTATTCTGCTGTCTCTTCAAATTGTTGACAGAGTCTGCATTTGCTGTCTGTTTCTGTTTGTAATATTTTTGTCACATGATACTTGGTTTGTGCTGCTATTATTTCACTTTCAGTCTCTTCTTTCAGATCTCCCCTCGACAGCTACAGGATCATGTCTTCTCCACCAATAAGCTGTCTGTGTGCACTTCTAATATACTGGCCATGCATTACTTTGCTTTCCTGTTTTTTCTTTAAGGACTCTCCTAATCTTGCTTTTATGTGTTGAATGCCTTCCTTTTTTGTGTCTCTGTTCTCATTTGATTGGTTTCATTCTTCTGCAATCTATGCTGCCACTTTAATTATTTAATTCATATTTGGTTGATTGCTGTCATGACTTTTAACAATATTTACCAACTGTTCTGCTGCATGTTTTGTGTTCAGGTACTCTGCGTCTTTGATTGTCTCTGCTGTATGTGTCACTTCATTTTGTAACAGGCCTCTTCCTCCTCATTTCTTTTTACATATAGCCTATCTGTATCAGCTTTGGTTGATGTGTTTTACATGCTGTTAGTACCTTTCTAGTTCCCCTGTCCATCCTTATTTCTTCTAATCTCCAATTGCTATAATTTTATTCTTGTCATGCAACTCACAATTTACTATCATTCTTAATCTCCTGGTGTCTTCCTTCTTCATTCTTTCTTTCATCTGTTGATGCTGTATGTCCTCACTGTCTTTCATCCTTATGTACTCGTGTGTTTTTCCCGGTTCAAACACATTTCTCTGCTGAAGTCAAGTATTAAATTCTGTGAGTGAACTAATTTTCGTTTCTTCAGCACAATCCTTGCACATTTGTCAAGTCACAGTTCCATATGGATATCATCACTGCAGGTTCTAACCGCTTGCAACTGTTTTTCACCTATCAGCTGCAAATCACCTGTGTACAGTAAATGTGGTATGGTACTATTTCTGTGTTGTGTGCTCTGCATATCCTGTGTTCAGCATGTCCAACTTCTGTGTGAGCAGGATTAAGCTAAAGCAAAACAGCAGCGGTGATAGGCTTAATGAGTCTCCTTGAAATATTCCACGTTGTGTTGCAATGTCTCCTGTTTCATTTAGCTTCCCTTCTGCACATAGGTGAATATTTGTGTTCCATTAGCTCTTGGTTTTCTTATTATTAATCCCAGTTAATTCTAAGTATTTAATTATCCAGCTGCCAGGCACACTGTCACAACCTTTCCGATTTTTCTTCCTGCTCTAACATTCTTGTGATATCAGTCTTGATATTAGCAGTTAGCCTTTCCATCATTTTGGTCCTCCGCTCCACCCTATCTGTTGTTTAGGTATCAAGATGTTGTTGTTGGTGTCGTGGCTGTGTGGTTGTCTTGTCGCTGCATCCCCAGTTTTTAAGGTGCAGTGGAAATCTTCGTCAAGATCGATCCCAGGACCCCCGCCACTACCCTCCTCAGGCCACCATCTTGCTCTGCGCTCTGCACTACCGCCCTGTGTGACTTAACAGTAGTTTAAATTTTGGGTGTTCCCTGTATTTGTCATTACTCAGGCTGCATAGCTCAGTAAACGTGCTGCATCAACTGTAGACCACAAGGTTCCGTACAGTAGTTCCTCTGCAGGCCATTAAGGCATATGGGGGACTGGAGTAGAGCTCCACTTATTCTTAAACTCGGCACGAGATGGGGATGGTCAGCTTTACGCCTCCGTCGCTTTACCTGCATGGTAAACCAAGGCTGGGAGGGCAGCACAGCGGTCTGTACGTATCGTCTCTTGCATCTGCTGGTCCCTCGGTTGTACAGTCCGTAAGCTGGTTACTACAAGTATACGGACTGCGCTGTCTACATTGCCGACTGTTGTGAACCGTTTGTATTGTCACTAAATTTGGTTAAAACTACGAAACCCCTATTTTTCGATTCTGCAGTCAGACTTGACAGACATCACGTTGTGACGGAGGGTAGCACTGTCAGGCTAAGCACCAGCCAGTGGGGTGGCGGTAGATGGACGGGTTCCTCCACTGTCCATTGGGTTCGAGGTTGTGTGGTCCCACAGCCGGTCTGTTCGCTGCGCAGAAGACGGCGACCTCTGTTCCTGCCGGGAGTCAACCCCTGGTGTTCTGGTCTCTGTACTGACTGCACTCTTGTTAGACCGGACGGACAAAGTCACGTGTAGCTACATTCGGTGGGCCCAATAGGGCTGACTGCCCCCTCAAAATTACTACTGAAAACGCACGAGTGGCGCCGTTCGGCTAACGAATGTGCCAGAAATGGGCGCCATGCTGCCCGGGGCAGCGACCGATATACCCAGAGCGAATTTATCGCCCTTGTGGATTGCATTGCATGTTTCTTTTTTTTGAGCAGGTGCCTGTGAAATTGCTAATTTTCCGAACGAAGCACTTGTACATTTTTATGGTGCTGGGGTGGGTTGGGGGGGAGGACATAACCAGCAGCGTGTCCGTGGAAGAGTGGCAGATCCGACAGTCTTCATGGCACTTCTAGCTGTGCCTTGCCGAACCTGAATTTTCAGTACCAGAGACGGGCGTTAGCCACTTTCGTCCGCCAGGGAAGTCTTCTTGGATGTGGTAAATACGAGCCGTAGTTTCAGAGGCACT
>JGI24700J35501_10930450_pt1 | contig 14241 bp, 11 predicted proteins | sample TergutTh196P1_FD_35501 | JGI IMG/M metagenome (IMG submission 35501) | reverse complement strand
CGCGCCGGTATACGCAAGGGCGGCCGAGGAAAAAGCCCTGCGGCAGAGGCTTGTCGAAGAAGCCCTTGCCGGCGGGCAACAGGACGCATCGCCGCTGTCGCTTGCCCGTCTGTCGGTTCTGGCAAGAAACCCCGCGCTGGCAAAAGACGCGCAGCAAGAGCGCGGCATCTCTTACTTTGACGCATACGCAAGCCTCGGCTACGGACGGTAAATCACGATACGAGCCTCGGAAATTCTCACACAAAGGCACGAAGACACAAAGGCACAAAGGTTTGGGCGGACTATGTGCACCGGAGCCTTCTTCTTGCATCAATTTGCCTCAATATAGCATAAAAAGGTATAAAGCAGATAAAGCGGCGTTTTTCCTTGCCTTAACTTTGTGCCTTTGTGTGCGTTAAACGGAAGCAAATCCATTGTGCGCACGCTGTATATTCAAGTAGACAGAATAAACATTATGAATAGTAATGCTTATCGCGGCTTCCCTTGGGGAGGAGGCCGGCAGGCTCCGCGTAGTGCCGGGAGCCTGCCCTGTTAGTTTGCTTCGGGGAGTAAAAAAATGCCAAGATGCGTGGGCTGGCTGAAAATAGTCGCAAAGGTGTTGTTGTCCAGGCCTCTTACCAAGATGTACAGCGAAATATAAACCCAGCGTTGCGCCGCAGTCGGCGCGGCGGCGTTGGTCGCCGTGTCCCTGTTTATGTGGCTTGCCGCGCCTGCGCTTGAGTTGTCGTTAAGCTCCGGGTGGTTTTGAAAAAGCCGCCCGACAGGCAAAGGGCTAAAAGTCCCCACGCCGGTAGACCTTAACAAGGGAAGATTCGCCCCGCCCATTATCAAATGCGGAACATCCCCGTGCCCTTGGGGGAAGTTTATTTGCAAAGTCCCTCCGGTAAAACCCGTGCCAAGCAATGTGCTTATATTTTGAATGCCGGCACCCGTATTGACATAAAGCTCGAAAAAACTGCGGTTTGTAAAAACAGTCCCAAGGCCGGCAGTGTTTACTGTAACGGTAGGGTTGGTAAAAGGGGCAAAAAAGCTAAAGTCCGCGTTTAAGGCGGGGTTTATCAAGGAAAGCACAGCCGGCGAAGTCTGCACGGAAAGAGTCAGGTGGTCGCTTATGTAAAGGCGGTAAAAAATCGCGTAATTCCTTGCGTGCCCGCCGGCAAAATCGGGAATACCCTGCAAGTTTAAGTCCACGCCGTCCGGCCGGATAGTAACCCGCCATTCCCCCGGCTGGTCAAGATGCGGAGTGTCCTCCAGCCCGCACGAGAGAAAAATACCTGCCGCCAGCAATATGCCGGCCAGTTTTTTTAACATATCAACACCTCCTAGTCCACCTTAGCGCCCCCAGCCCCCTGCCCTATCAGCCGCCTGTTTCCAGCGCGACGATGCGGCTTTGGGCAAGATTCGCCCAGACTGTCCCCGGCCAGCTTGCAAGAACGGCGCGATAGGCCTCGATTGCGGCGGCCGGGCTGTTCAAACTTTCGTTGAGCCTTCCTATGGAAAACTGCGCGCGAGCGGCCGCCGGAAAAGCCTGAGCGTGGCCGACGCTTTGGGTTAAAAGCTCGATAGCGCCGGCAATGTTTCCCTGCTCCTCGGCCGCCATAGCCGCGTTAAAAAGGGAAAGCGGCCCAAGATAAGTGGCGGCGGCGGCGCTGGCGGCGGCGCGCCAGGCGGCCTCGGCCTCTTGCCACTGCTCCATTTCGGAGTGCAGACGGCCGGCCATAGCCCAGGCGCTTCCGGCCACGAAGCCGGAGCTTCTTGCGGCAAAGTCGCCAAGATCGGCCAAAAGAACAAGCGCCTCGCTCTGGTCGAATTCGGCCTCGTCAAAAATATCGAAACGCAGGCTGTGATACCGCTCTCTAAGCTCTTCCAAAGAGCCGATAGCCCGTTGGTGGAACACATCCCTTATTAAAAGAGCCGTTATAGTCCCCAGTAAAACCACGATTACAGCCGCGAAGCCCATAAAAATAGTTCTCCTGTGCGTCTGAATAAAGTCGCCAATACGCTGGCCTGCGCTAACCTTGCTGTCTTTCGCTTCCATTATAGCCTCCCATAACCTCTCATATCCTTGCGAACCTCCCGTAGCCCAATCATTGCTCCGTTAATTTGTTACTCTTTAGCTCTTTCAGCAACCTTGAAAGATAAGTCCTCTGGATGCCCAGTGCCGTTGCCGCCCGGCTCTGGTTCCAGCCGTTTTCCTTTAACACCTTGCGGATAAAGTTTGCCTTAAAAACATTCACCGCGTTTTTTAAGTCCCTGTCCCCAGGCTCGCCGCGATAGTAAAGCTCGGCTCCCCTTATCTGCAAATCCCCGGCCTGAATAAAACCGCCTGCGCTTGTTATGCAGGCGCGTTCTATGCAGTTTTCAAGCTCCCGGACATTCCCCGGCCAGTCGTGGGCGATAAGGCTTTGCAAAGCCTCGTCGGAAAAACCCTCGAAGGTTTTGCCCGCCTTTTGCGAAAACCCCTCCAGAAAAAAACGCGCAAGGTGCGGCACGTCTTTAAGCCTTGCCCTAAGCGGCGGGATGGAAACGGGAATCACGTTAAGGCGGTAGTAAAGATCCCGGCGGAAAGCGCCCCTTTCAACCTCTTTTTCAATGTCTACGTTGGTCGCCGCAAGAATTCTTACATCGACCGTTATCGTTAAATCCGAGCCGACTTTTTCAAAACTGCGCTGCTGCAGAACGCGCAAAAGCTTGGCCTGCATAGCAAGGGGGATTTCCCCAATTTCGTCAAAAAAAATCGTCCCGCCGTTTGCCGCCTCGAAACGCCCCGCCCGCTCGCCTGCCGCGCTTGTGAACGCGCCTTTGACATGGCCGAAAAGCTCGCTTTCCATAAGAGAGCCTGACAAAGCCGCGCAGTTTACGGTAACAAAGGGAAAGTCCCGGCGGCCGCTTTGCCTGTGGATTCTTTGGGCGAAAAGCTCCTTCCCTACCCCGCTTTCCCCCAGAATCAATACCGACGCGTCCGTTTTAGCCGCATTGTCTATAACATTCAGTTTTTCCAAAAGCTCTTCGCTTTGGGTTATTATCTGGCGGAAATCGCTGTCCAAGCCTTGAACCTTGCGGCCAACTTCCTTAACATCCGTTTTTGACAGCATAGCCGGCATATCCCTCTGCCCCGAAACGGGGCGGCCCTAAAAGCCGATGTTTTCGTTTTTTTGAAAACAGCGGCTTTTAGGGCTTTGCAACCGTTCAAGAAGCCAGCCCGGCCGAAGCCCGGCAGCTTTTATTGTTCCTCAGAATCGTCGGTTTGGGATGCCGCTTCTTTTTCTTCTTTTGCCTTTATAGCCGCGCCCAGGGTGTAAGTGGAATCGTCGGACTCCTCCTTTGCCATGTAGCGCGAAAGCTCGTCCCGCTGAACCTTTTTCTGGTAATCGCGTATGGAGAACGCGACCTTCTGCTTGTCCGCCTTAACCTCAAGAACCACCGCTTTAACCTTGTCGCCGACCTTGTATTTTTTAAGGACATCGTCCGGGTTGTCTTCGCGGTTTTCCACAAGATTGTTTTTGTGAATAAGCCCGTCGATCCCGCCGGGAACCCGCACGAAAATGCCGAAGTCGGTAATGGAAGAAACTTCCCCTTCCACGGCGGCCCCCTGCTGGTAGTTTTCCGCAAAGTTTTTCCACGGGTCTTCGTGAAGCTGTTTCATGCCCAGCTTGATGTTGCGGCCTTCGCGGTCGATAGCGACAACCATGACCTCGATTTCCTGGCCTTCGGCTATTTCGCTTGCCGGGCGCTTTACCTTTTTAGTCCAAGAGATGTCATCCGCATGGAGGAAGCCTTCGATGCCTTCTTCCAGTTCGATTACAGCCCCGGCATTGGTAAGCTTGACCGCCTTGCGCGTAAGGCGCGTGCCCACAGGATACAGCTCTTCGATGTTTTCCCAGGGGTTGGCCTGCACCTGCTTCAAGCCCAGGGAGACCCTGCCGGCCTGCAAGTCGTAGCCTAGAATCATGCATTCGACAAGGTCTCCGGGCTTTACCTGATCGCCGGCCTTCTGAATCTTCTTTACCCAAGAAAACTCCGAAATGTGCGCCAGCCCTTCGATCCCTTCTTCTATTTCAATGAAGGCGCCGAAATCGGTGAGCTTGGTAACCTTGCCCTTTACTATGTCGTTGACATGGTACTTGTCCTCGAAATGAACCCAAGGGTCGTCCGTAAAATGCTTCAGCGAAAGATTGATCCGCTTTTCCTTGGGGTCAAGACGGATAACTTTAAGGGTTATCTCCTGCCCTTTTTTCACGAAATCCTTAGGTTTTGTAACGTGTCCCCAGCTCATGTCGTTTATGTGCAAAAGCCCGTCAAAACCGCCAAGGTCGATAAAAGCCCCGAAAGATGTAAAACTCTTTACAGTGCCGGTAACATCGGCTCCAATGGGGGTGCTTTCAAAAAAGTCAGACCTTTTGCGTTCAAGCTCTTCCTCGACATACTTGCGGCGGTTTACGACAATGTTTATTTTGCCGTCCGAATAAAGCCGCTCAACGTACAGCTTGGTTTTTAGGCCTAAAAGTTTTTCCGGCTTATCGACCTTTTGGATGTCCGACTGGCTTATGGGCAGAAACGCGTGCACGTCCACGCCCAAATTTACGTCAAAGCCGCCTTTCACCTGCTTTTCGATAATCCCTTCTACAGCACCATGCTCTGTAAAGGCCTGCCTTAGATTTTTCCAGAAGACCTTTGTGTCGGCCTTTTGCTTGGAAACGATAACCTCGCCGTACTTGTTTTCCTTGGTTACAAGGACAACCGGGACGATCTCGCCTATCTGGGGTTTTTCTTGAAACTCCGAAATAGGAATTTTGCCTTCGGATTTGTATCCGACGTCTACGAACACATGATCGTCGGTCATCTCGATCACTTTTCCTTCGATAAGCTGGCCGTCTTCCAGCTCCACAAAGCTCTTGAGATGCTCTTCCATCATTTGGTTCTGAGTGTTTTCAGCTTCTTTTACCGGACCAGTGTCCGATTCCACTTCCATCTGGGTCATAATTTTTCCTTCCGTCATTATAGGTTTTTCAATTATCTCTTTCAGAGTGTCATAAACTTGGCTTATGGTCAAGTCCGATGTGTCCAAATAATGCGCGTCTTTTGCGATTTTTAACGCGCCTGCGCTTTTATTTTTGTCAAGGGCGTCCCTTTTCAAAATTCCCTCTTTAATTTCCTGCAAGCTAAGGCCGGAAACCCCCTGGGCGAAGCGCCGCGCCGCACGAGAGTCCGCGCTCGCGTCAAGATAGAACTTGAACCGCGCGTCGGGAAAAACGGCCGTGGTCATGTCCCTGCCTTCCACTACGGCGTTACAGCCGGCGGCAATGCCCCGCACAAGCCCGTTGACAAGACCCCTTAGTGGCAGATGAGCCGAAACCTCAGAGACAAGCGCGTCAACCTCTCCGCCGTGCAAAAGCTCCGTTACATCCTCGCCGGCAAGAAACACACGGCTTCCGTCGTATTTAATATCGGCGGCCGCCGCCCGCGCAAAAACGGCATCTGCATCCGCCGCCTCCACGCCTGCCCGCAGGCAGTCCAAGGTGATAGCCCGGTACAAAAGCCCGGAGTTTATGTAGACAAAGCCCCCGCCGTCCGCCCCTTTAAGGCCGTCTGCCAAAAGAGCGGCGATGGTGCTTTTTCCTGTCCCGGCCGTGCCGTCAATCGCGATGACCATTTTTCACCCCCCCTAAAGCGGCAAGCTCTTTTTCCGTAAGCGGCCGGCTTGCGCCCTCGCGCAAGTTGCCAAGCTCGACATCCCCTATGCGCACGCGGCGTAAAAGAAGCGGGTGCAGGTGGAAGTATGAAAAAACACGGCGTATCTCCCGGTTTTTGCCTTCGACAAGCACAAGGCGCATGGTTTTAAGCCCGGTAAGCTCGGCGCGGCGCGCCTTGTAGCGCACGCCCTCCACGGTTATGCCACGGGAAAAAGCGTCGGGCACATCCTGGGGAATGGCCGCCGAAGCTTCCACGATGTACTCCTTTTCTATTTCGGATGCGGGATGCGCAAGGCGGGCGGCGAATTCCCCGTCGTTTGTATAAAAAATAAGCCCGCAGGAAAGAAGGTCAAGCCGCCCCACGCTGTAGAGCCGCTCCTTGATGCCTTCGTCCAGCAAGTCCCCGGCCAAAGGCCGCCCCTGCGGGTCGCTTGAACTGCATATAAAGCCGGCAGGCTTGTTCAAGGCCAGGTAATGCAGGCGGTTTTCCAAGGTGAGTTTTTTCCCGTCTAAAAAAACCTCGTCCCCTTCAAAAACCTTGATTCCCGGCTCATCTATAACCCGGCCGTTTACGGACACCCGCCCGCAGGCGATAAACACCTCGGCCCCCCGCCGAGATGCCACCCCGGTGCGCGCCAAGTAAAGCTGAAGCCTTTGCCCCTTTTGGCCGGCCGGCCCTTTTTTTTCCATCGTTAGCTCTCCCCTTCAAGTTCAAATTTTTCGATGTCGCTCTCGCTTAACTTCGGCAAATCCGCGATAGAGTTCAAGCTAAAAAGTTTGAGAAAATCCTTAGTTGTCGCGTAAAGCGCCGGTTTTCCCGGAACATCCTTTTTCCCGGCCTCCTTGATAAGCGACTTTTCCATAAGAAGCCTGATCATGCTGTCTGCCGGAACCCCGCGTATTTTTTCGATTTCAGCCCTTGTAACAGGCTGAGAATAGGCGATAATCGAAAGCGTCTCGATAGCGGCGCGGGAAACCTTCATTTCGTTTTTTTTCCCGTAACGCCCTTTAAGCTGTTCCCAATACTCGCGCTTGGGGCTTAAAGCCGCCGCGCCGCCGCTTGTGTACAGAAGCTCTATGCCGGACTGCGGCTCTGAATAACGCTCCCTGAGGTTTTCCAGAGCGCCCCTTACCACATCCTTGCCAAGCCCGGTGATTCTGGCCAAGTCATCCTCGGAGGCGGGATTGGCCTCCAGATAGAGAACCGCCTCGACAAGCGCCGTCTCTTGAAACGTCGCTTCTTGAAGCGCCGCTTCTTGAAGCGCCGCTTCGGCAGGCGCGGCCTCGGCCGGCTTTTGAACCGCAGGCTCCACCGGCGCCGCCTCTTGAGGCGCGGCCTCTTGAGGCGCGGCCTCTTGAGGCGCGGCCTCTTGAGGCGCGGCCTCTTGAGGCGCGGCCTCTTGAGGCGCGGCCTCTTGAGGCGCGGCCTCGGCCGGCGGTGGCGCTTGAGACAAGTTTTCTTCCGCAAAAAGTTCCGTATCCAAGCCCGCCTGCCCCTTTAGCCGCTGTAAGGCCGTATTTGGATGTCGCCGAACATCCGGTTCTGGAAAATCATAATTGCGCGCACTTTCACGGCTTCCAGTATCGCCAGAAAAGCGCATACGATGTCCATTATGGAGGAAGAGCGGATAACAAGCTCCGAGAAGCTGCACTGCCCCTTGCTCTCCAAAAGCTCCGTCAAAAGGGCGATCTTCTCGTTAATCGTAACCTCTTCGTAAAGGTCGATAACTCGCTCTCCGGGAAGCCCTGCCATAAGGTTTGAGAAGGTTTTTACCAAGTCCCAGATGTCAACCTTTTCCCAAAGCTCTTCGTCGTTGAAAGGCAGGGTCTGCTGAATCTTGCGCCGCTCGATTAGCCATTCGGCCTCCGCCGCCTTTTCTTCCATAAGCGTAGAGAGCTTTTTGTACTTCTGGTACTCGATAAGCCGCTCGACAAGCTCGGCACGCGGGTCGGCAATGTCGGCAAGCTCCTCGATCTGCGAAGGAAGGAGGGTGCGGCTCTTGATGTAAAGAAGAGTCGCCGCCATAGAGTAAAAAGCGGTCAAGTCGTCAATATCCAGAGAGTCCGCTTCGCGCAGATAGTCCAGATACTGCTCGGTAATCTGGGCGATGGGTATGTCGTAGATGTTAATCTCGTTTTTCCTTATCATAAAAAGCAACAGGTCTAGCGGGCCTTCAAACTCGCTGAGCTTGAAATTCCTCGCGCTGTACTGCAAGCCTTGAGCCTCTTGCGCATCCCCGGCCGTTTCCGTCAATTCATCCGTTTTCACCAGCTACCATCTCCTTCGCCTGCGCCTTAACCCGGCACGCCTGCCCCTGAACATACCCCTAAGCAAAACCCATAACAAGTGCCGCATAAAGCGCCTCATTAGCCAAAACATTCCTTGCCTCCCTATATAAGAATCAACTGCGGAGAGCCGGAGTAACAAAAAAAAATCCCCCCGCAGTCATTCCATTAGTTTCGGCATACCGGCACTAAGAGGATAGCCCAATAAGCCGCTTAAGGCAACCTCCAAAAACCCAGATGGGGTTTTTGGAGGTTGCTCAGAGAAAACCGCATTGCGGTTTTCTCTAAAGGGTACGAAAAACCCTAAAAACTGAAGTTTTTAGGGTTTGCCTTAAAACAAGCCTTCCTCCGAGGAAAGGCCTGCGGCCGGGGCGGCTTCTGCCGCCGGAGGCGTTTTTTTCGGCCGGCCGGCCTGCCGCGCTGCCGGCGGGGTTTCAAACACAGGTTCTGCTACGCCGCCCGCATTGCCGGCCGCTTCGCCGGCATCTTCCTCCAGGGCGGCCTTGGCAAGGGACGGCTCCGGCGCAGGCTCGGCGGCTGCGGCTTCTGCCGCCTGCGCCTTGGGCTTGCCCGCCGGCGGGGCGGCGGCAGGTGCTCTGTCGCCGAAGATTTGCGTCCTTAGCTTGGCTTCAAGCTCCTCGGCAAAGGCGGGGTTTTCCTCAAGGTACTTGCGCGCACTGTCCCTGCCCTGCCCTATTTTTTCCTCGTTATGCGAATACCACGCGCCGGATTTTTTGATCACTTCGTACTTTACGGCGCAGTCCAAAAGACTGCCAATGGCCGAAAAACCCTTGCCGAAGATAAGCTCAAGCTCCGTGTTGCGAAATGGCGGGGCGACCTTGTTTTTTACGACCTTTACCTTTACCCGGTTGCCCACAGCGTCCGCGTCCTTGGAGCCGGCGATTGTTTCCACCTTGCGCACTTCAAGGCGCACCGATGCGTAAAACTTCAGGGCGTTGCCGCCGGTTGTCGTTTCGGGGTTGCCGAAGAAAACGCCAATCTTCATGCGGATTTGGTTTATAAAGATGAGGATGGTGCGCGACTTGCCTATGGTTCCGGTAAGCTTGCGCAGGGCCTGGCTCATAAGCCGCGCCTGCGCGCCCATTTGCGCGTCCCCCATCTCCCCGTTGATTTCGGCCGCCGGGGTAAGGGCGGCCACGGAGTCCACGACAATCACGTCCATTGCCCCTGAGCGCACTAGGCTTTCGGTTATTTCCATTGCCTGCTCGCCGTTATCCGGCTGGGATACCCACAAATCGGCGGTGTTAACCCCTAAATTTTTCGCGTAAACGGGGTCTAAGGCGTGTTCTGCATCGACAAAGGCGGCGTTGCCTCCCAGTTTTTGCGCCTCGGCTATGGCGTGCAGCGCCAGGGTTGTCTTTCCGCCGGACTCTGGGCCGAAAATCTCGATGATGCGTCCCCTGGGGTAGCCGCCTATGCCGAGGGCCTCGTCCAGTAAAATTGTGCCGGAGGGAACCGCGTCTATCCCGGCCGCGTTGGAGTGGTCGCCAAGTTTTATAAGCGATCCTGCCCCGAACTGTTTTTCAATCTGCAGCCTTGCCGCCTCCAGAGCCTTTGCCTTGTCCTCGCTTGAGGCGTTAGGGTTCCCGACCTTTTTTTCCACGTCGCTTGCTTTTGCCATAAAAATCTCCCGTCTGTAGTATTAGGAAGTTGTTCTGAAACTGAAGTTTCCGAACAAGTCCATTGATTGCAAAAGAATCTTTCTAACATATATGGCGCACAGATACGCGCCGCTTTACTATCCTAGCTTTTTTTTTATAAAAAAACTATCCGGTACCTCACACAAAGGCACCCACGACAAACGCATGAACGACACGAACCTCGAAAATATCTCACACAAAGGCACAAAGACACTAAGGCACTAAGGAAGATGACAGCGGGTGCTGCTTTCTATCCGCTTGCTGTCTGCCGGCCGCAAGCGGGTAAATACCAGAATTTATGTTGCCTAGCGAAGCCCATCTTCTCTTCTCCTCTTATTTCCCCCCTTTGTGCCTTCGTGCCTTCGTGCCTTTGTGTGATCTTATGCGAGGCGAAAAAAATTTCGCCGGGGTACTAGCCACAGACAGCGGAATGTTGTATAATAAGCCAATGGGTTTGATATATGTTTTTGTCAATCAGAAAGGGGGCGTGGGAAAAACCACTTCGGCTATCAATATGGGGGCTTACCTTGCCGAAGCTGGAAAATCCGTGCTGCTGGTTGATTTCGATTCCCAAGCCAACCTCTCAAGCGGCGTAGGAGCGCGGCCGCCCAAACCGGGCGTGTACGAGCTTATTTTAGGCCTTGCCACCCCCGCCCAGGCGATAAAAAAAACCTCCGCCCCAGGGCTTGAGGTGGTGCCGGCAAGCGCAGACCTTTCGGGAGCCACCGTGGAGCTTATCGGCCAGAAGGACAGGAACTTTTTCCTTAAAAAAGCCCTTGAGCCTTTGCGCGACCGGTACGATTACATTCTTATAGATTGCCCGCCGTCCCTTGGGCTTTTGACGCTCAACGGCATGGTCGCGGCCAACGATATTTTGATACCTATGCAGTGCGAATACTTTGCAATGGAGGGGCTTACTCTGCTCTTAAAAACGGTCAAACAGATTCAAAAAACGATTAACCCGGCCCTGGGCATTTGCGGCATTTTTTTCACCATGTACGATCCCAGGACGCGTCTTGCGCAGGATGTTGTAAAACAAACCAGCGCGTATTTCAAAAGCTCGGTTTTTTCTACGATAATACCGCGCAATGTGCAGCTTGCCGAAGCGCCCTCTCACGGGGAGCCTATTTCGATTTTCGACCCCGGCTGTCCGGGAGCCAAGGCCTACAAAAGCCTTGCGGCGGAGCTTCTGCAAAGAAGCGTTTTAAGAGCGGAGGCGCACAGTGCGTAAAGCGGGGCTTGGTCGCGGCTTTGCCGCGCTTCTTGACAACGAGGAATCCCAAACGGAAGGCGCTTTTGAAGGCTTTGAAGACGCGGCGGCAAATGAGGCGGCCGAAGCCGTGGCAGATGCCGCCGTTGCGAATGCGCTTGGCGCGGACGTGGTCGCCGGCGCGGGGGTTGAAGCTGCCGGTTTGGATGCGGCCGCCGGCGTGGGGCAAGGGGGGCAAGAAGTTGTAAAGTTGCCCTTGGAAAAACTTGCCGCAAGCCCAGGCCAGCCGCGCAAAAACTTTGACGAGGCCGAGCTTAAAGAGCTTGCCGCTTCTATAGAAAGGCACGGGGTAATCGTGCCTATTCTTGTCGCGGACGCGGGGGACGGCACCTTCATTATAATCGCGGGGGAAAGAAGGTTCAGGGCGGCCGCCCTTGCCGGGCTTAAAGAGCTGCCGGCGATCGTAAGGAACTACACCGACCAAAAGCGCATGGAGGTCTCTCTTATCGAGAACATCCAGCGAGCCGACTTAAACCCTGTGGAAGAGGCGGCCGCTTACAAAAACCTTATGGACTTTGCCGGCCTTTCCCAAGAGGAGCTTGCAGAGCGGGTGGGCAAAAACCGCTCGACTGTGGCAAACGCCTTGCGCATCCTCAAGCTCCCGGCGGAGATTCAAAAAAGCGTGGAGTCCGGCGCGGTAAGCGCAGGCCATGCAAGGGCGCTGCTTTCCGTAAACTCTCAGGCGGCGCGGGACAAGCTTTACGGGGAAATTCTTGCCGGCGCAATTTCGGTAAGGGAGGCTGAAAAACGGGCGGCGCTGGCCAACGAAAAAGCCGGCAAAGGCGCAGGCGGCGCGGCAGCGGGCGCGGGGTCGGCTGGCGGCGCGTCAGGGGGCAAGCCTCCCGGCCGTGCGCCGGAGCTTGACGCAATGGTTGAAAAGTTTATAAACAGGCTGGGAACCAAGGTGGTTCTTGACGGGGATATGAACATAGGGCGCATAACGATCGACTATTATTCAATGGAAGACCTTGAGCGCCTTTATGAAATTTTGGGTGGCTAGAAGCCGCTAGCAGTTTTTTAGGGCATAAGCCCTAAAAAACTGCCCAGATAATTTTGGAACAAAGTTCCAAAATTATCCAATTTAAGGAGAGGTGTTTTATGGAAAAGCGAATGTTAGGCACGGCAGTCCCGCTGGGGGCTTTGCGGAAAAAGAACAGCGCGGGAGTCGGGGAGTTTCCCGATCTTGGCGACTTTGCCCTTCTTTGCAAGAAGATGAATCTGGGCTTTATCCAGCTTTTGCCTGTAAACGATACCGGCTATGAAAGCTCGCCTTATTCCAGCCTTAGCGCCTTCGCCCTTCACCCCCTGTATCTTAGGGTTCAAGACCTTGACGAATATGATGCAGACCTTGTCAAAGGACAGCTTGAGGAAGCGCAGGGGCGTTTCGACTCCGCCGTCCGTTTTTCTCACTACGAAACGCTGAAGGCGAAGATGGCCATTTTGAAGGCGATTTTTTCCAAAAGCAAGGCGGACATTCTTAAAAAAAAATCCCTTGCGGACTGGATAAAGCTTAACGCTTGGGTCAAGGAATACTCCGTTTACCGCCGGCTAAAAGAGGTTAACGGCGAAAAAAGCTGGAAAGACTGGGAAGAATACAGCCAGATAAGCGCTGCTGAAATTGAATCCCTGTGGAAGGACGAAAAATTAAAAGAGGAGCATTTTTTCTGGGCTTGGCTGCAGGAGGCCTGCGACCGGCAGTTTTCCGCCGCCGCCAAGGCAGCGGCCGCCGCTGGCATTGCCCTTAAAGGCGACCTGCCGATTTTAATGAACGAAGACTCCTGCGATGTGTGGGCAAGGCCTGGGATTTTCGACATGGGGCTTTCGGCCGGCGCGCCCCCGGATATGTACAGCCCCAAGGGGCAGAACTGGGGTTTCCCCACTTACAACTGGGAAGAGCAGGAAAAAGACGGCTTTGCATGGTGGAAACTGCGTCTTGAAGTGGCCGGCAAATACTACAAGGCCTATCGCATAGACCATGTGTTGGGCTTTTTCCGCATTTGGGCAAGCTCCCGCGCCGATAACTCGGCCACTCTCGGCCGTTATGTGCCTTACACCCCTGTTACCAGCGCGGATTTTAAGGCCTTGGGTTACGACCAGGGGAGAATCCAGTGGGTCAGCCGGCCGCATATTTTTTCCGGCGCTCTCTTGGCCGCCCTGCGTTCCAACTGGGGGGCGCACTACAACGAGACCGAGCTTGCCAACGCTTGCAGCGAGGCTTTTTCGCGGGCGCTTAACAGGCTGAACAACGAAGACATCTGGCTTTTCAAAGACGAAATAAAGGGCGAAAAAGACATAGAGCTTTTGAACCTGCATCCGGCGGCGACTGGCTTTTTGCTGGACGCCTGGCGCAACCGCATTTTTATCGAATATGAAAAGGGCAAGTTTTCCCCGGTGTGGTACTACAGGGACTCGCAGGCCTATCTGTCCTTCTCTGAAGATGAAAAAAAAGCTCTCGAGGAGCTATTGGAAAAACGCCGCGAAAAATCGGAAAAAACCTGGGAGGCACAGGGGAAAAAACTGCTTTCGGTAATGGCCGGCGCAAGTGAAATGCTGCCCTGCGCCGAGGACTTGGGCGCGGTTCCCCCCTGTGTTCCCAAAACTTTGGAAAAGCTGAAAATCCTAGGCTTGCGCGTAACGCGCTGGTTTAGAAGCTGGGAGGCGGAAGGCCAGCCCTACATTCCTTTCGAGGAATACCCCCCCCTTAGCGTCTGCACCGCCGCCGTCCACGACAGCTCGACTGTCCGGGAATGGTGGGAGCGGGAGGCCGATCAAGAACAGTTCTCGCGCTTTTTAGGCTCCCCCCCCCTGCCAAGGGTTTACAATCCGGGAGTGGCCTGGGCTGTCCTTTCAAAGACCGCGTCCGCCCGCTCGGATTTGCGCGTTTTCCAGATACAGGATTTATTGCATCTTTCCAACAACTGGTACGCGCAGGATGCCGCAAGCGAGAGGATCAACGTGCCCGGCACTGTCAACGATTTTAACTGGACTTACAGGCTTCCGGCCTCTATCGAAGAGATAGGCGCGGACGCGGAGTTTGTGCACAAGGTTAGCGAGCTTGCCAAGATAGAGCCGGCGGCCAAGGGCAAAAAACGCTGATCGATACAGCGCGGGCTGAAAGCCCGACGGAGGGCGTATGGCGGGGGAGAAAATTTTCATTCTTGCAGATGATCTTACCGGCGCTAATGACACGGCGATTCAGTTTGTAAAACACGGTTTTTCGGCCTTGGTCGCGATTGACGACAGTCTTTCAAACCCGCCTGTGTTTTCCGGCTACGACGTGGTTTCGATAAACTCCGACAGCCGCAGGATGGACGGACAGACGGCCTACGAC
>JGI24700J35501_10930451_pt1 | contig 14249 bp, 12 predicted proteins | sample TergutTh196P1_FD_35501 | JGI IMG/M metagenome (IMG submission 35501) | reverse complement strand
GACGACAGTCTTTCAAACCCGCCTGTGTTTTCCGGCTACGACGTGGTTTCGATAAACTCCGACAGCCGCAGGATGGACGGACAGACGGCCTACGACGTTACGCGAAATTTGATCCGCCGGCTTAAAGGGGCGGGCTTGGACGGCTTTTTTTACAAAAAGGTGGATTCTGTTTTGCGCGGCAATCCGGGGCAAGAGCTTGCCGCCATTATAGACGAGCTTGGCATCCCCCTTGCGGTTGCCGCCCCCTCCTTCCCGGCAAACTTAAGCATTCTGGAGGGAGGGGTGCTAAAGTCCGGCAAAACCGTGCCGCAGGCTTCTATTGACGCGGTAAAACTTTTTGCAGATGGCACCGGCAAAAAAACGGCCGGCATTCCGCTGGATGTGATCCGTCAGGGAGGCGCGGCGGGCTTTGTCGCCGAAAAACACAAAGAAGGTTTTCAGGTTTTTGTAGCCGATGCGGTTTCCGACTCGGATTTGGCGGCGATAAGCGCGGTGCCGGCTTCTGTCGGCTCTCCGCTTGTTTTGGCCGGCGCGGGGGCTTTGGCAAACCAGATTGCGACGGCAGCGGCCGCAGGGGCGGCGGCTGCCGCCGGCGCAAAGCCCTTTTTGCCTGACGGCTGCAGCCCTGTTTTGGCGATTTGTGGGACGCGGCAGGGGGAGACGGTCGCCCAGATTTCAGCCCTGTGCGAAAAGCTCTCCGCCCCGATTGTGCGCTTTGACACAGCCCTTGTCGCCGCCGGCAAGGGGGAGCAGGCCGTGGAGCTTGCATTCGAGCAAGCGCGAAAATCTATGGAAGAAAACCCCGCGCTTTGCATTGTCTGCGTGGACAGCGCGTTCGGCGGGAAAATCCCCGAAGGCGGCGTAGTATGGAAGGACGAGGTGGCTGAAGCGGCTGAAAGCGTGGCCATTTCACAGGCGCTTGGAAGCCTTGCCTCCCGGCTGGCCGCCTCTTTCGGCTTTCGCCTGATTATAAGCTCCGGCGGGGACACCTCGCTTGAACTTTGCAAGTGTCTTGATGTCCAGGGGATTCAGCCGCTTTCGGAAATTTTTCCGGGCATTCCCATAGGCAGAATCGAAGGGGGGCTTTGCGGCGGGCGGCACATTATCACAAAAAGCGGCCGCTTCGGCGACAAGGATGTGTTAGTCGAAATAGTCAGACGGCTTGCCGGCCTGTAAAGAAGCCTGTTAGTTTTTTTTCGCCAGCGGGTTCATGTCGCCGATAACAAATGTATGCCGCCCCTTTTCCGATATTTTTGTAAGAGCTTCGATCGTTTTAAGAAACTTGATGTTCTCATCGTCCTTCATAAGCTCGGATGCATTTTTTAAGGCGCGCGCCGTGGCGACCGCCGTCCTTGCGTTTTCCATTTCGGACTTTGCCCGTATCTTTGCCTCCAAGGTTTTGGAAAACAAATCTTGGATAGATTTTGGGAAAGTCAAATCGCGAAGCTGCGCCGCCTCGACCGTTATGCCAAACTCCGCCCCTTCGTTTACCATTTCCGGTGTCTTAAAATCGGCAAGCTCGCCGCGTTTTTCGTTCAAGCTCTCGCTGTCCAAACTTGCGATTTTATTGCGAATGTAAAACTGGACGATGTTGCAAAGCCGCTGTTCGGCTTCCAGAATAACCGCGTAATCGCTTTTATCCAGCGCGAACTTTCCCAAAAACTTTTGCCCGTCTGTTATTTTGTAAAGGATGTTAAACGAAAAACGAAGCGCGACATTGTCTTTTGCCAACACTTCTTGGTTAGTTACGGTAAGCAGCTTTGAAGCCTCCGGCAAGACAAAGAGAGAAGTCCTGTTTTTCCAATCGCTGATTTCATAATAGCCGGGCGGCAGAACCCGTTCAAAAACATTGTCGCGATAAAGAAAGCCTGCCGTGTTAGGTTTCACCTGATACTTTTTTTTGAACAACCCCATGTTTCCCCCTTTGTTACCCCCCTCCCCCCTCACAAAAAAAATCGCAAAGAACGCCGGAAACGGGGGAAGCCAAGTTGAGTTTGAGCTTGCCGCCCAAACGGTATCCCCCGCCTTGCAAACCCGTTTCCGGCTTTGGCATTTCTGCCACGTTCCTTGCTTTTCTGCGGGTTTTAAGCCCGTTGCCTGGATTTTGAGTCCGTGGCGGCCTTATGGCCTGCAACCAATGCAAGCGGGGAATCGAACCCCTTGGGACAAAGCCCCGCGATACCCTGTTTATTCGCTTGTCCCTTTGGCAAACAGGTGGCGGTTAAAACAAGCATAACAGAAAACGCCTGTTTTGTCAACAGCTTTGCCGGAAAATCCGCCGGCTCCCCTATGTGTTAAGCGGAACGTCATCCCAATCGAGGGTGCTGTCAATGAGCCATTCCAGAGCTTTCCTTCTTTCTAAAATTACGCCGTCATCCATTTTGCCGGTCGGGTAATTGTTCAACAGCCCGTTACGCGTGTACCAGTGCGCCCGGAAATACAAATCCAGCTTTTTGAAGATTTCATCTTTCGGCCTTACTTTCATCTTGCCCCTGAACTTTGAATCGCCCTCCCCCTTTTCCAAGTTCGGGCATAACTTTGCCATGCGATCTTCCACCGGGTTGTCAATCGGCAAATCGTCAATCAAACTTCCGGCCCACATAAGCGCCCACAAAGCCTCGATAAACCAGTAAATATTTGTTTTTTCCTGCTCCGTCAAATCTTCGTTTTCTTTGTCCAGCAACTCTTTTTCAGATTCCGAAAGGCTCTCCGTCAAATTATGCGCATCGATCCAATCTTTTATAATATGGATAGGAGCCTGGAAATAAATATTGACAAGGGCGTTTAAGATCAAAGCCCTGTTGATTAGCTCTTCGTTAGAACGCGCCGCCCCGCCCCGCTCCATAACCGGCAGCCAGTCCAAAACTTCCCCGCCTTTTTCCAGAATGATTTTTTCGGATTCTTTCTTCACATCTTCCGGTTTCATTTTTTCCTCCTTGTAAAACGAGCCTAACAAAAAACGCAGGTTTTGTCAACAGCTTTGCCGGAAAAGCTCACACAAAGGCACAAAGACACTAAGGCACTAAGGTTAGGAAGTTAAGGCGGAATGATGATAGTTCCGCGTCTCTTTCTTGCCTCATTATTGAACATAAGAGGGGAAGAAGTAGGAATGAAGCAGAGCTTTCTGGTCTGTGCTTTGTGCCTTTGTGTGAGGCTAAAATTCGATGTGCATCGCGTATCACAACCTGGGATCGACAGGTTCGCTTTCCATAGCCAGCACACCGAAGACGCATTCGTGGACGCGGTGCAAAGGTTCGCCGCCGGTAAAACGCCGCAAAGCCTCCATGCCAAGGGCGAACTCGCTTATCGCAAGGGCGCGTTTTCTGGACAGGGAACGGCTTTTAAGCCTTTCAAGATTGCCATCCAGCAAATACTCCGCGCCGTAAATTATGCGCAAATACTCGCGGCCCCGGCACTTGACGGCGGGCTGTAAAAGCTCCGCGCCTTTGTACGCGATAAAATCGTAAGGTTTTACCACCATCCCCTCCCCGCCGGCATTTGTCAAATCTTCCCACCATTTTATGGCGGCCGCTGCGCTGGTTTCGCAAGATAAATCCACAGACAAATGTTCAGTCGCCATGAAGACGGGATCGGCTGCTGTCATAAACCTTGCGATGTTTTCCATGTGCCAAAGATGATTGTTGCCGCTGTAAACATTGCCCTCTGTCGCAAGAATGTGGAAAGGGGCAATGCGGTAATCGTCAAGGGAGTTTACATCCCAGCAATAACGCCGGTAGGCTTGGGCGTACAAACTTATCGCATTGGCGCGGGCTTGGTAACGTTCAGCTAACGCCGGTAAATCAAGCCCTTGCGCGGCCTTTGCATTTTGACCAAGCGCACGCTCGGCGTTTTTTATCGCGGCGGCCGCCGCCGCAAGCCCTATGCCGCCGGCGCGGCCTACGGGGGCGTATTGTTCTTCCAGCAGTTTGAAAGCCTTTGCAGACCAAGGCATAAGCTCCGCGTCAAGACAGACCCAGTCGGTTTGGAAGCTGTCCCAAAACCCGGAGCCAGAGAGCGTTTTCTGCAAACGCCCCAGCAAGGCGGCCTCCGTTTCCGGCTCGTCAAAAAAATGCCGCCCTGCCTTTGTGTAAATAATGCCGCAACTTCCGTCATTGACCCTGAAGCGCCGGGCGGCAGCCTCCTTGTCTTTGCACATAACAATCACGGCGCGGGACCCCATGTGCTTTTTCTCGCAGACAACTTTTGATATGCCGCGTTTTTTGTAATAAATAAAGGCCTCCGCCGGGTGCTCCAGATAATCCGAAAGAGGGCTTGTTTCGCATGGCGACATAGTGGGCGGCAGATAGACAAGCCAGCGCGGGTCGGCGGCAAAGCGGCTCATGACTTCCAGCGCGGCCGCCGCGTTTTCAGCTTTTATTTTTATGTTGCCGCGCAAAGATGTCGCTATATGCCTTTGCCCTTGCACATCTTCTATACTTAGCAAGTCGTAGTCTTCGTCTGGCGCATCCAAAAAAGGTTTTGCCGGCGCGTAATACTGCCGCGCGGCATCTGTTTGGACAAGCTCTTTTTCGGGATACTTGAAAGCGGTAAGTTTTCCGCCAAAGACACATCCTGTGTCTATGCAGTAAGTGTTGTTAGCCGCTACCACCCCGGGGGCTGGGGTGTGTCCGTAGACGACAACCGCTTTGCCGCGATAGTCGCCGGCCCAGGGCAGGCGCACCGGCAGGCCGTATTCGTCGGTTTCCCCGTTGGTCTGGCCGTACAGGCAGAAGTCCCGCACAAGACGGCTTGCGCGTCCTTGGTAGGCCTCTTTTATGCCGGCATGGGCGGCGACTAACTTGCCGCCGTCAAACACATAATGGCTTATAAGAGCGTCTATAAATGTTTTTACCTGCGATACAAAATCGCCGCTTTGCAAGTCAAGTTGTTTTAGCGTAGTATCAAGCCCGTGTGTCGGCTTTATGTCAGCGCCGCGCAATTTTTTTAACAGCCGCGCTTCATGGTTGCCCAATGTGCAGTAAGCCGTGCCGGCCTTTACCATGTTCATAACAAGGCGCAGAACTTCAATGTTTTTAGGCCCCCGGTCGCATAAATCGCCTAAAAACACAGCCTTGCGGCCAGCCGGCGGGGCGGCGGCGCAATTTTCCCGATCGACACTGTAGCCCAGCTTTTCCAGCAAAATACAGAGTTCGTCATAGCAGCCGTGAATGTCGCCTATAATGTCAAAGGGGCCGTCCTCGTTTTTTTTGTTATTCCATAATGGCACACGGACAATTTGCACGCCGGCCGCATCTTCCTCATTCTTAATGATATGCACATAACGGAAGCCTTCTTTTTCCAAAACCTTAACGGAGCGGCGCAATTGGTCGCTCTGGTTTTTTATGACATGGCCGCCAAAATTGCGATCGGAGCGTTTCGCGTTACGCTGCCGGCAGACGCTTTCCTGTATGTCCAAGACTATGGCCACGGCGTGGCAGTTCTGCTCTTTTGCAAGCCGCAAGACGGCGGCGCGTGCGTCTTTTTGAACATTTGTCGCGTCTATGACGGTTAAAAGCCCCAGTTCCAGACGTTTGCCGGCGACATAGTACAGCGCGTCAAAGGCTTGGCGGGTTACGTTTTGATTGTTCTCGTCGTCTGAAACAAGGGCGCGGAAATAATCAGATGACAAAACTTCGGTAGGCTTGAAGTGCCGGCGGCCGAATGTGGACTTGCCGCTTCCGCTAACGCCTACCAGAGCCACTACGGAAAGCTCCGGGATTTCTATTGTTTTTGCGTTCATAAAGAGAAGACCCCCATTTGTGTAGGCGCGCCGCAGGTTTCATCCGCATCGCCTATTTGCGAAAGCGCAACGCTGTATCCAAACTTCTCCGCAGTCCGCGCCGCCCAATCGCTGAATTCCCGGCGAGTCCATTCAAAGCGATGATCGTAATGGCGCAAATCCCCGTCCAGTTTTGCATAATGCGCGTTGTACTCTTTGTTAGGCGTTGTTATGACAACTAACGGAGGCTTTGCGAATTGGAAAAGCACTCGCTCGAAGGCGGCAAGCCGCGCAGTGTCCAAATGTTCTATAACCTCGATAACGCAGGCGGCATCGTAGCCGGAAAATCTTTCATCCCTGTACATAAGCGAGCCTTGAATGAGCTTTAGCCGCTGGGACAACGCACTGCCGGCGGCCTGTTCCAAGTGCAATTTTTCATCAGCCCGCCTGAGCGTAGAATAAGACACATCAACGCCGGCAATATATGCAAACTGCCGCTCTTTTACAAGCAACTGCAGTAAGTTACCCTCGCCGCAACCTAAGTCGATCACGCTTTTTACACCGCGTTCTTTGAGCGTCTGCACAATGCCGGCCAAACGCCGTGCGTTAAGGTTTTTTGCCGGCCTTTCCGCCGCCTCGCCGGTAAGCCTTTCGATAGCCATATCGACAAGCCGGCGGTGGCGGTGCAGGTACTGCCGCGTTATGTATTCTTTTTCGGGATGCCCGGCCAGCCAGTCTTCGCCGTGCCGCAACAGTTTGTCAACCTCGTCTTCGCCCACCCAGTAATGTTTTTGCATATCGAACACGGGGATAAGCACATACAGATGTTTTAGCAGATCGCGCAAGCGTACTTTTCCTGCGATTTCAAGGTTTACATATTTGCTGTCGCCCCAGCGAGCGAAGCTGTCGTCGGCGGAAAATGTCTCGTAACGGATCGCATAACCCAGCGGCTGGAAAACCGCGTTTAATTTTTCCGTGTCCCTGCACGGCAGCATTGTTACGGATGCCGACAGGTCGAGGGGAGAATCGGAGAGGGCTTGCCGGCTGTCCGCCCTTCCGCTTAAGGCCGTGCCGAAAACTTTGGAGATTGCCGTGCTCATAAATGACGAAGATGCGTAAGGGCGGTCGTTCACATAATCAAATAGCCCGCCGGCGCCGGCAGCCCCGCTGTCCGCCTTCCCGCGAGCCAAATCGACGGGGTTTATGTCAAGCAGCAAGGCCGCCGTCGTGCGCTCGTGCGATATTTCCGTGTAAAAAACATAGGCCTTCCCGTGGTTCAAATCGAAGGCCTGCGGGCGGTAAGGGTTTTTGTGCAATAAGTACCCAAGGTTTTGCGTCTCTTCGCCGGTGTATGTGATTGTCAAAAGCATAACTTGCCCCGCTAGTGTTTGTTCCCGTACTCAAGCCAATCGCTTAACTCGCCGGCGCTTTTTTCCAGCCAGTCCGTGTACCATGTTTCAAAGCCTACGGGCGGGTTTGCCGCCGGGTATATTCCGTAGTCGCTACACCTGTCGTCAACCCAGATGTGCCCTTTTTCGTTTCCCGTAACAACCAGCATATACATTATGCCGCAGCCGTAATGGGCTATTCTTATTGCGCCTGTTACATATTTGTTCGAGTGGTAAAAGTCATCGCCGCCATCGTCATCTAATTCATAAAAGACGGTATCGTTCCAAGGCGCAGTGTGCGGGAAGGGCGTGTTAAGGAAATCGCCGGCAGGCGGGTCGGCAAGCTCGCGGCTCCATGTCTCCAAGGGAAGCAAGCCGTAGCCTGGCCCCGCTCCGCCGTTCCCGATGTTTGTAACAAAATAAAAATAGTCTTTGGGCAATTCTATGTTGTGTTCCCGCTCGAAGTTTTTCACATCGGCTTCCGGCAAAACAGGGTTCAATATGAATTTATGCTCTGCCGCCCCGAAGGTAATAAACCCGTCGTAGTTATTTTTGTGAAACTTCCCGTCATGCTCGGCTAAAAACCCCAAGCGTTCCAGTATTTTGCCTTTATCCATACAAATCCTCCTTTCAGCCTCCCGGCTTCCCTGCGATTTTCCCGCGCATCCTTTACGGCAAGCCCGGCCATTCCCTTCAATTGTAGCCCGTCTTCGGCATTTTTTCAAGGGGAGCGGCAACCGTGGCCACGACAAACGCATGAATGCTCGAATCTCTGAATTTACTCCCATTTTAATCACACCAAGGCACAAAGGCACGAAGGCACAAAGTTCTGCTTAGAAAGTGCCGATTAATCCCTACATTACCCCCTATTATGCTCTATTGTGAGGTAAACTGACCTTTCATGCGTTTGTCGTGCAAAGACGCTTGACATTGGTTCAAAAGTATGTATAATTCTATACAGAATACCATGTCGGGAAAAGCGGTGTACATCTTAAAAAATAACAATATGGAAGCTGTACTACAGTCATACCAAGAATATGAACGCTTAAAAGAAATCGAGGAAATTTTTGAACAGCTTGAAATCAAAAACATTGTTGACTCGCGCATGGAAAATTACGATTCCAAAAAAAACATCGCTTGGGAAAAATTAAGGTAGCGTCTATCCTGCCCCCGGCTTTTGCTCGATTATCCCGGCAAAACAGCGTTCCCGGCGGGTAAGGCCGGATGCGTTATAAAACGTTTTGGAGGTTAAAAAATGGATGTAGGCATGATTGTTCTGCTTGCCCTTGTTTTGTCGTTTATTATTGCCGGCAGGTTTTTCTGCGGCAGAATATGCCCCCTGGGGTTTGCGCAGGATTTGATTTTCAAAATCCCCTTTTTCAAAAAAATCCAGACATTTAAGTACGACAAGCATCTGCGGTTTTTCAAATACGTTTATGTCTTTGTAAACCATTTGCTTATCGGGGTGATACTTCTCCATGTTTTCAACCTAGGAGTGTCAATCCCGGCGGCCGTCGCCGCTTCCATTATGGGGGCGCTGTTTTTGGCTTCTGTCGCTATCAAACGCCCCTATTGCAAATTCCGTTGCAGCGGCGGAGCGGTCGGATCGCTGTTCAATAAATTTTCGTTTCACAACTACAAGGTGCTCCAAGACAAATGCAACCGGTGCGGCCTTTGCTTAAAAGCCTGCAAAATGGACATAGCTCCGTACAAGCTGGAAAAAATGCCCGAACTGCTTGAGTGCATCCGGTGCGGAAAGTGCGTAAAAGCCTGCCCGAAAAATGCGATCATAAGCGGCTTCGGAGTGAAGAAAAAAACACCGGCAGCCGACGCTTGACCCCCTCCCCTACCCCGCTTTGCCGCCGGCAGAAGCCTCCTCCCAAAGCACCGCCCGCTGGCTTTCCTCCGAAAGCCGGAAACAGGGCTTTCTCCCAAAGCAGCCGCCCAAAAAGCAAAGCCCCGTGTGATCCTCTCCGTGAAACTCCTAGGCAAGCGCAGCTTGCCAGCCCTCCGTGGTTAAACCTCTTCAAACTCCGTGGTGAAAATTCTTCGCTTTGTAGCCCGGCAGGGGCTTTCTTGCCGGGCAGTGCTCGGCAGAACAAAACTTTGTGCCTTCGTGTGAGGCTAAAATTCGATAAGCCCCCGTGGGGGTACCCCCCTACCCCGCTTCCAGCTTTCGGGCTATGTTGCCGGCAATCGCAAGAAGCCGCTCCTGAGTGTTTTGTTCGGGATCGTTTATCACAGCTTCAAGAAGCTCGTTTAAAATAAGCCCCATCGTTTTCCCGCCCTTTATGCCAATCCCCATAAGATCGTTACCCGACACCGCAAGGTCCTTCAGCGAGAGCGCACGGCTTTTTTCCAGAACACGAGCCGCCCTTTGCGCCAAGTCCAGAAGAAACCCCGGCGGAGTTTCCTTCGCCGCCGCCGCGTAAGAGTCGGCGCGGCGCAGACAGTACAAATCGTCAAGATTCGCCTCGCCGACACGCGCCACAAACCGGCGCACAGCCGCATCACTCCAGTCGGCCGTGTAGTGGAACATATGCTCCTTCACCAAGTGGCAAACAGAGTCCGTCGCCGCGTTGGAATAACGCAGACGGCGCATAAGCTCGCGAGCCTGCGCTTGGGAAACCTCCTCGTGGCGATAGAAAGTCCAGATGCCGGAGGCCGGGTCTTTTTCCCTTACAGCCGGCTTGCCGATGTCGTGTAACAAAGCCGCCATGAGAATCCGCAAAGGGTAGCCCCTTTTCGCCGCATAGTCGCAGGCCAAAAGCGAGTGGTCAAGAACGTCAAACTCGTGGTAACCCTTTTGCTCGACCCCCCGGCAGGCGGCAAGCTCGCCCAGAAAAAGCTGCAAAAGCCCCGTTTCTTCCATAATAAGAAAAGCGCGGGAAGGCCGATCGGAAAGCAGAATCTTGTCAAGCTCCTCGCGCACACGTTCGGGCGAAACCTTGGCGCAGACATCCAGAGCGCCGGGGATTGCCGCAAGCGTGCCCGCATCAAGGGCGAAGCCAAGCTGGGCGGCAAAACGCGCCGCCCGCAGAGGACGCAGACCGTCCTCGGAAAAACGCTCAAGCGCATCCCCCACACAGCGGATAATACCCGCCTTTATGTCCGCGCCCCCGCCAAAAGGGTCAACCGCCTGCCCTCCGGGAAGGCTCAAGGCGATGGCGTTCATGGTAAAGTCGCGCCGGGCAAGGTCTTCCTTTATTGTGGCCGCATAGCTTACAGAGTCCGGCCGCCTGCCGTCCGAGTAAGAGGCCTCCGTTCTGAAAGTGGTTATCTCCATGCTTTCGCCCCGGTAAAACACCGTTACCGTCCCGTGCTTTACGCCCGTGGGGACTACGCGCCCAAGCGGGGGGCCTCGGCCGCCGGCGAAAATCTCCCCGACCTCGGCCGGGGTCGCGTCGGTGGCCAAATCCCAGTCGTGGTTTTTCTTCCCGCGAAGCATATCCCGGACGGCTCCGCCGACTAGATACAGCTTCTTCCCTTGGCGTTCGAAAAGCTCATTTATTTCTTTTAATAGCGGATGAACGTGTACAGGCAATAGCGCAAACCTCTCTTTTGTAGTATACTGTAAATAGCGGGGCGATTGAAGCCCTCTATTCGGCTTTTTCGGCCTTTGGAAGGAGGGTCTTTTGCTGGGCATTGTGTTCACAGGCGGGGACAGCCCGCCGGCGCGGACGGCCAGTTTCATAGCGGGCGGCAGGGGGGCGCTTATTGTCGCCGCCGACAGCGGGCTTTTGGCGGCAGAGGCCGCCGGCTTTACGCCCGACTGGATTGTGGGCGACATGGACTCGCTTGACAGTCTTGAAAGGCTGGATGCGTATCCGCCGGGCAGGGTTGTCCGCCACGGCCGCGACAAGGATTTTACCGACACGGAGCTGGCTTTTTCGCTCGCGCTGGATGCGGGCTGCCGGGACATCTGGATTATCGGCGGCGGCGGCGGGCGCATAGACCATCTTTTCGGCATCCGCTCGCTTTTTGAAAGGGAAGTTTTCCCCCGCCGCTGGGTTACAGCCGGCGAGGACATCTTCTGCATCGAGGGCAGCGAGGGGGCGACGGGGTGCCAGAGGGAGACGGTAAGCGAGAGGGTGAAGTGGGCTGAAGGGAGAGAGATGGGCGATGGGTGCAAAGTGGGCAAGTCGGAGACGGAGGAAGCGGCCGGGCGGTCGCGGCTTTCTTTGAAGACGGCACCCGGAGACATTATTTCGGTTTTTCCCTTGGGAGGCGGCGTTTGGAAGGCGGCTTCCAAGGGGCTAAAGTGGCCGCTTGACGGCCTCAGTTGGAACAGGGGTTTTTTCGGGCTTAGCAATGTTGCGCTTGAAGAAAATATATCAATAACGGCGGCGGCCGGGCGGTTTATGGTAATCGCCGGTCTGCCTGAAGGAGATACGGTATGAACGACAAAGAAATCGAAGCGAAGGAAGAGCGGCCGGTCGAAGAGTCGCGTCTTACAAGGGACGGCGTGGTCGCGGTCATCTACAGCATAAGCGGGGTTCTTCTTATCGCCCTGCAAGTTCTCGCCCGTTTCCGGGTGCTGGGTATGCTGATAGGGGTGGCGCTTTGCATCTGGGGGGCGATCTGCATCAAATCGAAGAACCAGATTGACAGGAAGCCGGGGGCGGTGATTGTCGCGGCGGGCGTTTTGACAATTCTGTCCAAAACGGGCATTCCGCCGCTGCAGATTGTCTCTGGAACCCTTCTTAGCATGGGGGCATTCGGGCTTTTGGCAATGGGGATTGTAAGCGGGGTAAGGTTTCTTATCGGGCTTAAAAAACGCTCCTAGAGAGTCCCGGCACGCACCTCATGACTTACTTTTTTGAAACCTACGGCTGCCAGATGAATTTGGCGGAGTCGGCCGCGTTTACAGCCGACTTAAAAGAGCGCGGCTGGCTGCCGGCCGAAAACGGGGCGGATGCCGATCTTGTCCTTCTCAACACCTGCTCGGTAAGGATTACGGCCGAAGAGCGCGTTTTCGGCCGCATCGCCCACTATGTCAGCGTCAAGAAAAAGCTCTTGGCGGCCGGGGGCGGCGCGCCGGCCCTTGTCGTCGCCGGCTGTATGGCGCAAAGGCTCGGCGAGGGGCTGAAGGAAAAGTACCCCCTGCTCGATTATGTCATGGGGACGGCGGCAAAATCAAGCTTCCCCCTCATTCTGCAAGACGTGGAGAGGCGCGGTGGGCTAAAGGGGAACGGAGGGGGCGGACAGCGGGAGAGCGATCTTTCGGAAAGCCCGGCCTTCTCTTTTTCGCGCTCCCATATTGAAGAGGGAAAGTTCTCCAGTTTTGTGCCCATCATGCACGGTTGCGATAACTTTTGCTCCTACTGCATTGTCCCCTATGTGCGCGGCCGGGAGGTCTCGCGAAGCCCCAAAGAGGTGCTGGACGAGATAAACCTTGCCGCCGGGCGCGGAATAAGGGATGTTACCCTTCTTGGACAAAACGTTAACAGCTATGTGTGGCAAGATGAGGGGGGTAGCAGGAAGCTTGATTTTGCCGGGCTTTTGGAGCTTGCAGCGCGGGAAGCGGCAAAAACCGGCCTTTCCCGTCTGCGTTTTCTTTCGGCAAACCCGGCGAACTTCAGCGATGCGGCCACCAGGGTTATGGCGGAAAATCCCTGTTTCTGCCGCCATCTGCATCTGCCCGTGCAAAGCGGCTCGGATGCGGTGCTCGAGGCGATGCGCCGAGGCTACGGCCGGGAAAGGTATCTTCAGCTTGCCGCCTCTATCCGATCGGCTATGCCGGACATGAGCTTTTCGACGGACATTCTGGTTGGCTTCCCCGGCGAGACGGATGAGGACTTCCAGATGACGCTGTCCCTTATGGAAGAGGTCAAGTTCAGCTATGCCTATATGTACCATTTTAACCCCAGGGAGGGAACGGCCGCCTACAGCCTGCCCGGCAGGATAAGCGAGGAGGTAAAGAGGGCGCGGCTTTCCCAGGTTATCGAGCTTCAGAAAAAACACACGAAGGAGCTTTTGAAAAAGCGGCTTGGCAGCAATTGCACAGTTCTTATAGAGGGGATTTCCCGAAAAAATGCCGATGAGTTAATAGCCCGAACAGAAAAAGACGAAATGGTTGTCGTCCCCGGCCCGGCCTCTTTGACAGGCTCTTTTGCGCAGGTAAACTTGCGCTCTCTTAGGGGGAACACGTTCCGCGCGAAGGAGTTAAGCCCGTGCCCTGGCGTTTGATAAAGTTTGTATTTGTTTTTGCCGTCTTTCTAACCTTCATGGTTTTCAACCTTGATAACACAAGCGGCATAAATTTGATTTTTACCGAATTTGACAGCGTGCCTGTTTTTTTAACGGCTTTCTCTTCGTTTTTTCTGGGGATGCTTTTCGCCATCCCCGTTGTGTACTCCGCAAAAAAACGAAAAACTGACGCAGACGGGGAGGGTTCTGCGCCGGCGAAGAAAAAAGGCAAGAAGGGTAAAGAGGCGCAAGCCGAACCTTCTTCCGATTCTCCGCCGGCTCTTCCCCCAAGCGGCGGTCAAGATGCCAATATGTGATTTTCAAAAAAAGCTTTTGCTAAAGCTGCCGCGCCGCATCGCCGCCTTAGTCCTGTCCGTCTTGCTTTTCCTTGCCGGCTCTGGCTTTCTTTACGCGCAAAGCGCCCCTGGCAGTCCGCTTGACTTGGCCGGCGAAATTCAATCTATCGAAAACGCGATTCGCGCTCAGAATCTGCCCTTGCAGGAGCGTCGCGACAATCTTATGCGTCTTGCCCGTCTGCGCCAGCTTTCCGGCGATCTTGAAGGGGCGGCGACAAACTGGCTGGAAGCGGCCATTGTAAGCCCCGGTGTGATCGACCCTGTGCCCCTTCTCTACTGCGCCTTCGCGCTTGCCGCAATGGGCGAATGGGAAAGGGCTAGGGCGGCTATCGCGCCGCTTTTGGCGCCTGGTTTTAACGCGCCGGAGCTGGCTTTGCGGGCACGTTTTCTTGACGGTTTTATCGCGGCGGTTACCGGCGACACTGCCCCTCTTGCCGCGATGGCGGCAAACAGCGGGAACGGCGCAATTTTAAGCGAAATTTACTACGTTCTATGGAGGACTTCCGAGCCGGCTGCCGCCGAAGCATGGCGGCAGAGGCTGGTTTCCCGTTTCCCCCAAAGCCCCGAAGGCCGCGTGGCCGCATCTTCGGCCGAGGC
>JGI24700J35501_10930452_pt1 | contig 14253 bp, 8 predicted proteins | sample TergutTh196P1_FD_35501 | JGI IMG/M metagenome (IMG submission 35501) | reverse complement strand
TGAAAAGTTAGATCGACTAAGGTCGACGCTGGCGATTTTAAGCATGAATTATTAAGCCCCTGGATATTTAAATAACTGGCAGCGAATGTGTTAAGAATTTGTCACAGAACTGTTCCAGCACCTACAGTCATCAACAACATTCACATTTCCAAGCAGGAATACACACTGGCCTGAAAAGCCACAAGATACATGTGAATGTCCCAACTCTTTGTGAGCCTGAAACTCACTAACAGAACTTTGTGTTCTCCAATACTGAGAAAAACAAATAAATGCTACAACAGTCAAAGACAAATCAGTGTAACTTCCTTAATATTTTTAACAAACCACAACTTATAGCTTATTTCAAAATGAAGTGAAACTGCACAACACTTAGAAACACCACAATGTCACTAAAAGTGTAGAGTTATTCTAGTGATTCTTCTTCACTTTCTAATAGCAAGGGCTTGGGTTGTATCCCAGGAGAGTCCATGTGGGATCTACAATAGGCCAAGAGGCACTGTGGCAAGTTTTTCTTGCAATACTTCAATTTCCTTTGCCAATCATCGGCCCACCATTGTTACTATGCATTAATCATTGTCCTCATCATTAGAGGCCTTGAACAGTAGAGCCCATTTGAGTCTGCAGTCCTAAAGGACCTTTTTGTCATACGTCAATCCTTTCCTTATCTTTACTGGAAACATACAGTGCAGACACAAAAAATTTTAGTGGTCATGTGTTCAAAAATTTATACTACTTCCTACAAGACGTGAAATTCCCTACCCATAAATCAAGGGACAAGTGACACAACAGCAGTATTTCTCATCTTCCATATACACTTTACAAAAGAGATATGAATAACATATGTTTACATATCCATACTTAAACGTATGGAACATTGTAACGCGTGTGCACTCAAAATGTAAAGAATTACATTTTCCATAATTACAAACTACAGTATGAATTCTTCAAACATTGATTAAATTTATTAAAGTACATACAATAATCACTTGCGGATACCTGAATGATAGTAGGAGGAAGCAATGTTGGTGAATAACTAAAAATTATTGAAGTTAATAGCTTCAGGAACATTACCAATATAGAATCCAGATATTTCTCTCCTACTAGCTGTCATAAAACCAGTACAGCTGTTCAGTAATGAATTATAATAATATGCAATATTTAATTTATTTAAAAATCTCATCTTTTATGTTTTCCATTTTTAATTTTCTGAGCATCTTACTTATGAGGATATTCATTCATTCATTCATTCCATTGGCACGTGTAGAATGCGACAAGTCTTTGCCGTTCTAAGGAGCTTCTTCCATTCCTCTCTGTTACATACCCTTTCCTTCTACCCTTTTCCATCAACCAGTCTTCCATCCTCCCTTACTTCATCTTGCCATCTATTTCTTGGTCTACCTCTCGGCCTTGTTGCTTCCAAATTCACATATAATACTTTTTTGGGAATTCTATTTTCTTCCATTCTCTGTACATGCTTGAACTTATGAGGATATGTAGTATTTTAATGGAAAACCTTCAGCCACAATCTACAGACATTTCCATGTGGCAGTAAATTTACACCCAGTCAAGAGGCCTAGCTGTAACTTTAACCTTGAAATGACCTGCACTCACATATGCCAACACACATAAAAAACAACCCAAGAGATTCACTGTATATATTTAAGCAACAAGGGAAGTTATTGTATTTTTTAGACATGCTGCATAATATCTGTTTTCCAAAAAAAATGCCATTTATGTCAAAATTAATCTTTTCCTTTAAAAATAAAATTCATTCTTTTCATCACCCATGTGCTAAAATTTAAATACCAACCCAGTTATTGAAAGGTTAACTTGGAAGTGAACGAACTACGCAGGTCAACTGGCTTTACAATGAACCAGTTTGGTGAATGCTTGCTGAACATTTTTCTATTGCAAATAATTCATATGTATGTTAAGAGATGACACAGTTGTGTCGATTGTTGATTTTTAACATCCCTGGGTACAGAAATCTCTTTTGTGATTTTTCAGTTTCTGTACTCCAGCCAAACAATTTCTGCATAGCGTATAGCATTTTGAGTGCAACTGGCAGAAAAATTTGTTGTAAGGACATGTCACTTGAGTCAAAAACAGATGTCAAGTAATGTGTTGCTGTTGATTACAGTACGGCACTTCTATTTAGACAAATGCTGCATGGGTAAACTTCCAATTGTGCTACTAATTATGTCATGTGAAGAAATAACCTGTACGTGTGATAACCCATGAAGAGTTCCTATACACAAATCAACAAATATGAAAACAAATTACATGCTATCGGCAAATGCAAAAATATGTATGGAATATATTGTGGAAACTTCCCACTGTGGTCAGCAATGGCCCTCTTGTGCACCCTGACACTAGTGGCACACCTCACATCAGCTCTAGCAACCAGAGCAGCACTGCAGTCAGAAGCGGCCCTTCTACATGACTTTGTCACGAACCGACCGGCAGTACACAGGCAGTCACTTGTCCGACTACTGTGACATGCTTCACTCACCCACCAATCACAGAGCAGCCAGCTACACGTTCACATCGCACACAAGGCATGACATTCTAAGCATACAGTCAGTCATTACAAAGGGCATGCTCCACGCTACAGCACAGCAATCCATGCCCTACGTGCACGGGTGGAGTAATATCGCAAGAAGCCATTAAACCAAAACAGCAGTTCCTGTATAGTATTTGATTATTATAATAAATCTGAGTGAAAAATGGTAAGGAGTAATATTGAAAAAAATAATACCAACCCATCCATAAATACCACAATATCTTGGAAATGTGGTAATACTTTGTATGCTGCATTTCACAATCCAAATTACTCAGTCTCTACTATCTACATGATGTTCATAAAGCAGTTTGAATGCCTGTAACAAAAATTACATAAAATTTAGGAGTATATTAAACATGAATTAGAAATGTGAAGACAATGTAATTCTGCTGATGATGATGATTAACGATAATGAGACAGGTAATCTGCATTCTCTAATTATGTATTAACCCCTACCATGCTAACGTGGAGAATAGGGTGAGCTCCTAATAATGCCAGCAAATGGCAGATGGGATTTAACTTGGCCTTTAAAGGGTTAACAGTGTACATATCTGTTGTACTGGCCAATATTCATAGGAGGTGCCTCACAAATATAAAATAGGAATGGTTCTGTTATGAAGACTTCCAAAACATAATGGACAAAAGAAATACCACAAAAAATAATTGAGCAGAAAACCTTCCACATAAAACTGTATTAATTACTAGTATACAAGGTCAAACAAGTTTCAATTCCATGTGCATGAAAAACCAAGCAGATGTCTCATTACCAGAATACAGTACAAAACCATAATTTAAGTACAACTACCTCCCATGTACATATGAAATGATTACTATGCTTCATACACTGTAATCTTCACCAAGCATTCAGTTGACCAAACTTGAGTAGGATGACACAGATGGGACAGGTAGCATGCACAGGAGAGATGTATAATCCATACCATTTCTTTGTTAAAAGCCAAAATGGAAGAGACCATTTGGAAGGAATAAGAGAACAATGTTAAAATGAACCTTAAAGACAAAGAGTGTGAGGGTGTGGGCTAAACTCATTTGGCTCAGGACAGGGACCAGAGGCAAACACTTATGAATAAGGCAATGAAACTTCAAGTTGCTCAACTGTTAGCTCCTCATGAAGGACTTTGCTTAATTCATAAAATAGTGACACTGGGTGGTCAGCAACTTAAACAAAGCTTCACTGAATATGCTAATGGTTTCTCATGTTCATTTTAACATACTTGTTGGATAGCATCAATCCATGCATTGGCAAGCTTTCGATGTGGCTCAGGCCCAGAACAAAGTTTCACTCGCTGCTCATATTGTTCTTTGCCCTTCTCTGTGTATACTATCTCCACACTGCTTGTTCCTGTTGGTGTAGGTTACAATAATTACATATCAAATGACATGACAATTCTTATTGGCTTGCTTGTCCAGTAAAGATTCCCTTGTGTTTTAAAACCACAACATGAAGATACAGAAAATTTGGCTATAAATGGAGTGGAATAAGCTACATTCTCTGCCTATTTGACCACCACTCCTGTGGCTGGACAACTGCAGATGTGGCAGTGAATGAATAAATCACAATGCCCTTTCTGGGAATGAAACATCAGTCATCCATTAACATTTAGGAGACTGGATTTAAATGCCAACTGTATTTCTTAATAGCCCAAGTTTTTCTGGCTTAATATGGATGATCAAATCCCTACCAAGTAAACGCACAGTAAATGGCATGATAGGCCATTCACCATTATCTTTTAGAGACCAGCATATAGTCTTGTACAACAATAAAAGTTGAACAGTCATTATAATAAGTGACAGCTATTACAACTCCCATATTAATGATGTATTACAGTTCATTACATTTTATTATATGTTATATTTAAAAAACTTAAATATCGCAAGTTATCTGGAATATGTCACTGAAGACCAGGATTTCAGCTGGCAAGAAATAAAAAAATTGCTAGAAGAAACAATACGCTGCAGAGTGTTCATCTAGTGATTCACACAACCTAAAAAACACTGCCAGAAGATGAGGTTTATGGTTTAAAGAAAAATTTCTGCATGTGTTTCATGTATCGGAACTTCATCCTCTGTCAATTTCTTTGCCTGTGAACCTCATGGAATTACACCATTCACAGAAGGCTGTGCCATGGCTTCAGCGGTTTTAGTGGCTTGCATCTCACCAGAGTCATGGGTTTAATCCAATAACAGTCCAGGTGTGATTTGTGATAGACAAAATGGAATATGAATGTGTCTTTTACTGAAAACTTTGGCTCTCCCCTATTCAGTACATTCTTTTTTCACATTTCATAGATCCTTAGATATAGAAATTAGAATTATAATCTGTGTTATTTAAAAATTGGTAATATAGCAGCAATCAAGAAAATATTGTATATAAATATTCTATTTGGTAATATAGCAGCAATCAAGAAAATATTGTATATAAATATTCTATTTGGTAATATAGCATCAATCAAGAAAATATTGTATATAAATATTCTGTTTGGTAATATAGCAGCAATCAAGAAATTATTGTATATAAATATTCTACTTAGTAATATAGCATCAATCAAGAAAATATTGTATATAAATATTCTATTTGGTAATATAGCATCAATCAAGAAAATATTGTATATAAATATTCTATTTGGTAATATAGCAGCAATCAAGAAACTATTGTATATAAATATTCTATTTGGTAATATAGCAGCAATCAAGAAAATATTGTATATAAATATTCTATTTGGTAATATAGCAGCAATCAAGAAAATATTGTATATAAATATTCCATTTAGTAATATAGCAGCAATCAAGAAATTATTGTGTATAAATATTCTATTTGGTAATATAGCAGCAATCAAGAAAATACTGTATATAAATATTCTATTTAGTAATATAGCAGCAATCAAGAAAATATTGTATATAAATATTCTATTTGGTAATATAGCAGCAATCAAGAAAATACTGTATACAAATATTCTATTAAGTACAAATTAATAAAGAACCAAGATCCTTTAATTTATCTCCAAAATATTCCTCCAAACAATAAAAGGAGTTAGCAAGAAGAAACCTTCTAGGGCTAATTTAAACTGTTTCACATCATTTGATAAATCTTTGACAGCTAATGAAAGTTTGTTAATAACTCTAATTCCAAAATCAAAAACTGCCTTTTGAAATACTACAAATTTGCTATGAGTAAATGTAAGTCAGAATGATATCTTGTATTAATGTTATGTACATCAGAATTAGATCTAAACAATTCTCTATTCTTAACAACAAACAATAATAAAGAAAATATGTATTGAGAATGGAGAGGTAAGACTACCAAATTTTAAGCATCTCACAACAGGAATCTCTATCACTACAACCTGTAATAACTACATTTATTCTTTTCTGAATTTTGAATATACTTGTACTATGAGAACAATCCCCCCCCCGATGAAAATTATGCCATACGATACAACAGAGTGAACATATGAAAATTGTGTCATCCTTCATACTTCTAAAGACGTGCATGGTTTAATGGACCTAATCGCATAGCGTGCTTTGTTTAATCTAGAAGTTCATTCAGCATTATGGGGCCTTTCCAAGACATACAATTATCAATGATTAATCTGAAAAATTCAGTATTATAAGTATTATTAATTTATTTTCATGAACTATGTGCATGTCAATTTCCTGACTATTTTAAGTTATGAAATGTAGAAAATGGGTTTTATCAAAATTTAGTGATGATAAAATTGTTTATTTTGATAAAAACATTGTTAATATTCTTTTTAAACTTTGAAGGATCGGAATTTGTAATAATTATGCTTGTATCATCTGCAAATACATTTGGATATATCAGATATAATTTTTGGAAGGTCATTAAAATACAAGAGAAAAAGTAATGATCCAAGTATTCAGCCTTGTGGAACACTGTGCTTGACTGGCTCCCATTTAGAAAAAAATTTAATGGAATTATTTTTTAACAAAACTCTCTGATCCCTATCATTTAAATGTGACTGAATTAGTTCATTAGCTTTACCTGAAATACTATAAAATTCAATGTTTGACAACAATATATTATAATTAATGCAGCCAATGCCTTCCAAAAATCACAAAATATACTACCAACCTGCAATGTATTACTTAATGACAAAAAGTATATCATTTACTAATTTACAGGAAGCTATTTCTGTAGATGAGTTATTTCTAAAACCAAACGGTTCATTTACTAAAATATGATTACAGTTTATTTGGTGATATAATCTTGCATATATAAGCTTTTCAAAAATTTTGAGAACATTGTGAGCAAGGAGCTGGATCTGAAATCTGAACTCTTTGTTTTGTCAACTTTCTTAAATAAAGATTGAATTTCTGAAAAATTTAATCTGGAGGGAAATGTACCAGTGGAGATCATTTTATTACATATATAAGTTAAAGGAGATGAAATATATGGCATGCTTAATTATAGAATTTTTGTTGATATACCATCATATCCATGAAAAATTTTCATTTTTACAGATTTAATAATTTCTTCACTTTTGTTTGTGGTTTAGCATTTTAGTTTCGTGTTTGGAAACGGTTGCTTGAATGCATTATGTAGGTATTCCATGGGATTAGTATTATTTAAGGAACTATTTTCATCATTTACATTTTCTACAATTACATTCTCAACTAATGTTAGAAAATATTTATTAAATGCATTTGCTATAATTTGACTGTCATTAGTTAAATTGTCATTTACATTTATCAAGAATATATTATTAACATTAACTTCACTCCTTGTCACAGTTTTGATGATGCTCTAACTAGTTTTTGTCTTATTTTTAGAATTAGATATGATTATTAAAGTGAATTTTTGAAGCTAATTTAATGACCTCTGATAACACATTACAATATTTTTTGTAGCGATTCTTCAAATTAAGATCATTCCTATTCTTACTGACTATAAAAACGTTCCTTTTATTAAGACATGATGTCTAAGCACCAGATGTTAACCATGCTTTGATATTGGAGTTACATCGAAATTTTCTAACAGAGAAGCTAGAGTAAAATATTCTTATATAGGAATTCAATAAGTTATTAAAAATTGTATTTACGTTGTCATCAGTAAATATATTGGACCAAGATTAATAAATTAAATTAATTTTAATATCAGAGACCGAAAATTTATCAATCTTTCTGCTAAGGTAAAAGTAGTTCCTATAATTTTGCACATTGGTATTATAGATTCTAATAATCAATAACATCAATATCAGTATTATTCTTCCCACGCTACACACCCATGTTTCATTCATCTACCCCAACATTATGTAAGCTTAGTAATGGTAAGTATAATTATGTAAAACATATAAACTCAAAAACAAATAACGGAAACAAAACTAATCTCCATGCATCCCCAACCCTGACCCTCCCTGAATTAAAAACTGAAGTTATTATTTTAATTTAATATTTCGTATCTTCAAAACAAGATCACAATCAAGTTACTATTACAGCCTAAATCCAAGAATTCTTAAAAATGGCAAGAATCTTCACATTTCACATAGTTATTATTCTACAACTTCTCCATCACCATCATATTCATTATATCCTGCATTTCAATTTCTATTCATCATTAAAACATAACCTACAAACTATATACTCACTCTACAGATATTCTAAAATACCAAAACCTTCAAACAGTCACACTCAAGGAAAGAATAACTAAACCAGTAAACTACTCTACAAAATCTTCTTAAAAATAAAATTATATACCATAAAAAAAATATGGGCCGGAATAGTGCAGTCAGTATAGTGACTCGCTATGGGGTGGATGGTCAGGGAATCGAATCACAGTGGGGGGCGAGATTTTCCGCACCTGTCCAGACTGGCCCTGGGGCACACCCAGCCTCATAAACAATGGTCTTTCCCGGAGGTAAAGCGACCGGGGTGTGGCATTAACCACCCACTCCCGTCTAGGGCCAGGGTCAAAGAAAGAGCAAAGCTATACGTCTACTCCCCCTTTGGACCATCATGGCAGGTTCTAGGGTAAACATTACCTTTTACCTTTACCATAATGAAATATTCAACATAAAACAACCTTAAATAATGTAAAAGGTAGAACTTTCACAACAACAATCTGGCACACCTTTAGGGTAACTAGAATACATAAAACTTCATAATTTATATCAATAACATGTATACTTATGAATTTTTACCCTTTATGTTAAAATGAGATCCCATTTCCTTTTATAAAACTTAACATTGCAATTAACCTCTCATGTATTTTATGCAGTTCTTTGTATTACCTGAAGACCGTGAAATTGGCCAAAACATGTTGTAATGAATAATAACAACTGACAATAAACTGTAGTTGTGAATTGATGGTTATTTTCAATTTGGCATTACACACAGCGAATGGTACGTTTCACGTTCTACTAATACAAAGAATCTACGGTACCTTATGGACAGTGGACTGCAGCGTATGAAAATATTTCTTATCCTCACCATTTAAACACTTCAGATTGCAGTGAGTTCAGTAGAAACGAGAACCACGCTGCAATGATACTTCATTCAATACCAAGCAATGTGTGGAGCAGGTGATTTTACCTGATAATTTTGCACTGCTTATTATGCTGCTGCCAAACAGAGGAGTAACTGTATTTCTTTAAATTGTCATGAAATGTAAAGATAAAGCAGCCTCTGTGCATAAGAACGACACAATGAATAAGGAAATGCTCAATGAACACTCAACTTCAGCTATGTATGGAGGTAACTGGTCTGCCCCAACCCTTACAAGATAATACCTACCGACAGGTGCGCGCCCCAGTGCCATTATTGATATGCTGGTTAAAGGAAAACGCTCATACTGTAAATTCAGTCCTGGTTCTCCAGGTCAAAGCCACCTGTCTTAGCTCATTAAAATTATCACAAAAAGGAAACAATTCAAATATTAGACTGGTTACAATGCTGTAATGCAGTGACTGACCTTCCAGTTCCTCATGACTGTCAGCTACAACAGGAAGATTAATACATTATTAACATGTAACATGAAGTAGAAGATCTACAGTAAATCTTAATATAACTCTGAACACAGGACTAATCTATCTTTCAAAAACATCACACACATAAAAATATAGCAGGATTCTAAGAGAAAGGAATAACAAGTGTAACGTAGAACACAAATAAAAGAAGGTAAAAAATTTGCAAAATAGGAGAGGAAGGATTTAAAATCCTGAAAATACATAATGTTACGGGTGTTCCAATTGATTAGTTAGAAGTTACAGGTGGTGCAATATGGCACACAATATCATACAAATAAAAAAGCTAGAAGACGTATGTTTGTGTACTTACACTCACACAAAACCTAGTTAGTTACTCTCAGTACCCAAAAATTAATGCCATTACCCAATAACACATACACACACTTCAATACTTCAAACCTTTGTATGACAGATTACCTAACCTTTTAACATAAGTAACAAGAGAAGGGGTACAGGAACAATAATGGGATACACAAATACAAGGAATGGGAAAGGAAAAATGCAAAAAGGTGAGGAGATAATGTGTAAATGATTGACAGGAAAAAAAGAATAGACAGATGAAGGAATATTAGAATAAAATTATTTACACCTACACACACACACACACAAAGGTAACAGTTACCATAATTTTCTGAGATCACACAGATATGATAATGTTTAAAACTTAGTGTCATAAAAACAAAGCTGTACCTGTCCATACCTTGAAGGCTTACAGGGCGAAGAGGCATACAGCCACACTCAATCCTAACCTTGCCACTAGATGGAGTGGTCAACTGCACACCCTGACTGTTGTATGCCCAGGAAAAGAACCCTGGCACCCATTGAATAGGAGGCTGCAGGGTGGGCTCCAGAGCCAGTTTGGACAATTTTGATGAAGGGGAAAACCTCTTGGCCCTGCCATGGTAATTTTGGGTGGGCAAGTGTGGGGCTTAAAAACCCAATCTTTCCAAATTGCTTCTAACAAATTTTAATGTTGTAATTATACTCAGTGTGTAAAAATACCAATAGTTAACATCAACGTGTAAAAATAACAATTGTTTATATAACAACTGACAAGAATTTTTGTTTTACTTCCAATAAGCATTATACTAGTTGCATTATATACACAAAAAAAGTACCAGTACTGTGAGGTTAACTGGGTGGCACACCCACTGTGGGCACACCCATCGAAATTCACACTTTTCTTATATCCCTGTGCAATTCCATATATATCAACTGTTAAGCTTTATCACTTTTTAGTACAACTAAACATGTCACATTGAGTGTCCAGGTTTTCAGGAGAGGAAGTGTTCACACATTGGTCTTCCAAATTGTAACACCAAGTAGACTTGTATGTGGATAAGAAAACTAGACTTGAAGGTAATGAATAAATAATGGGAAATGATAAATTACACAAAGCACAAGTTTGGGGCTCAAATTCTACAACATATTCAAAACAAAGTTTTGTACCAGCATCAGGATCCCGTGCAACACCAACAGTTTTCACTTGATACAATTCCACTGAAGTCACAGAGTCAGCTGCCTTGCCCTCAAATACCAGGTATCTGCAAAGACAACAATAAGATTGCAAGATGAAGGACATTTATGTCAGATTACACTGGTACATTAGTTACAATCTGTTGATAGAGCATACTAAAAATTAAAGGACCGTGGATATGCTGTCAACTGCTGAGAAAAAAATATTCTCTGAATAAGTGATGGCATTCACCTGCTCTAAAAGTCCCCCATTGCTCATCGCATTCAACCAAAGTCAGTTCAGTCCAGTCCATAAACCCATAATTATTTCTCACGGATCCGCTTTAACACCATTCAAAGACATATTCAGTGGTACATATGATATACATTGGAAGCACAAATAACTTCGCTGGGTCTGTAACGGAGGCCAGCATATAGAGAATCACGCAAAACAAAACTGATGACTACCAAAGAGTGAATGGAGTGTCCATCCACATTAAAATGTGTTTACACTACAACAATATTACTGCCCACGATTTATGAAGCAGGAAAGCCTGAGCCTTTCACTGAGAGGGACACTTGTTTGTTACATTAGCTATTGGGGAAATATGGTGTTCTTACACTCAGTAATGGTTAGTACAAGAAACCTGGCTTGCCAGCACTGGGAGGTACTTTCAGGTTGGGAGTTAGCACTAAAAAGGTTGAAAAAAATTGTAGATTCCTGCAAACCGTACAACCTACACACAGCTGATCAGCAGTGTACTGCAACTGGTTTTTATGCACCCATTTCTGGACAGACATCTGATAACACTTCCTTGTCCTTTTTCAATGCAGTTACTGCCTTCCCTAATGATTCAACATCCTCAGCACATATCAGCAGCTTACGTGTTCCATTCACTTCAGGTCCCTCTCAACAATAAGCAACATGGGGTCCAATTATGTCTCAAATTCATAACTGAACACACACTCCTTAATCAGAACAAGGGGAAAACCTTTTCTATGATTTGGTGACCTTCACATGCTACATGGAAAAACATGAAATGTTGGGAACTTTACAGTCAGGAAGGGCATGAGAAAAATACAGTATGATATCTCCACCTTCCTCTTTACTCTTACAGTTTTACGTATGGGCTACTAATAATGAAGCGTATTTCAATCATAATTCTATAAACTGCCATTCTGTGTATTTCTAAAAAAAATGTCAGTGGCAAAGAAACAGGGCAAGTTTCTCACTGATATTTTCCATTCTTAAGAAATAATGTAAGCCCCAAAATTAGATTATAATTGCAATATAAATTTTACTAATAATTACTTAGAGTAATTTTAGTATTTTAATTGCATAACAGAACATACATTTTTCTGGAAGTAATAAAATGTTTACTTTTAACAACTGGTTTGCAGTTTGTTCAGAGTTCACAGATTTTCAAATGACCTTCAGCAATAAGAGGTTGCTCTACACTATTCTAGGACTTCCCTAATGGCATACTCTACAGCACAATCCAAAACAAGAAATTCCCTCCTTTCATACTGCTTTGAATAAGAAATCCATCAGCAAAATATTTCAAAACATAAACTCTGTTACATAAATATATATATAAATAATATAGGGCCGGGATAGCTCAGTCGGAATAGTGAATCACTACAGGACAGACAGTCCAGGGATCGAATCCTCGTGGAGGCGAGATTTTCCTCACCCATCCAGACTGGCCCTGGGGCCCATCCAGTCTCCTACACAATGGGTTCCTAGTTTTTCCCTGGGGTAAAGCGGCCGAGGCATGGCTTTGACCAACCATACCCATCTAGTGACAAGGTTAAGGAAATGGTAGGGCTATAACTCTACTCCCCCTCTGGGCCTTCGTGGCCTGTTCTGGGGTGAACTTTACCTTCACCTCTATCTTAATAAATAATACAGGGCATTCATAATGTTCTCCGTGATTACAAACATTTATAACAAGAAAACCCAAGGACCTACCTTAATTGAATTGATCACAGCCACAGGAAAACTGAAAAAGTTTTTTTGACAACTAGAGATGTTCAATGTGTGCACCACAGGCGACATAGCACACATCGATACGATATTCAAGTTCCTGCCACACACGCGTCAACATGAGTGCATTGATATTCTTCACTGCTGCAATGATCCGTGCCTTTAGGTCAGCAAGGTCACGTGGCAATGGTGGGATGAATATTCGGTCTTTGACATATCCCCAAAGAAAAAAATCACAGGGCGTAATGTCAGGGGACCTCAGGGCCATAGCAACAGTGGTTGGTCACTTCCAAACGCATGCCCTATCCAACGTCATGGCAACACTGTGTTCAGGTACCGATGAACCTCGCAGTGGAAGTGGGCAGGACTTCCATCTTGCTGGAATATGAATGTCAGTATGTTTTGCAACTGTGGCATTAGCCACAGGTGCAACATGTCCAGATATGTCATGCCAGTAACGGTTTCTTCAGCAAAGAAGAATGGACCGTACACGTTTTTACTGGAGATTGCACAAAATACATTGACTTTAGGAGAGTCACGTTGACGCTCCACACAGGCCTGTGGGTTTTCACATCCCCATATTCTGACATTGTGACAATTTATTGCACCGCTGACGTGGAATGTTGCTTCATCACTGAACTGTACATTTTCCAGGAAATGATCATCGGAACTCATCAAGTCTTGTAACTGTAAACAGAAATCAAGCCAGCACCTGTGATCTTCATCTGACAATTGTTGTAGCATTTGGATGCAGTATGGTTTAAACACCAAATGCTTATACAGAACCCGCCACACTGTTGTTTTCAACATTGATAGCTCCTTAGCTGCAGTTGCCGTTGATTTCTTCCGACTATGCAGAAAACTGGCCCAAACCCGTTCAGTGTCATCTTCAGCAGTTAATGGGCGACCACTTGATTTCTGCTTGCAAAGACACCTGGTTTCACTAAATTGTTTATACCACACAGGAATGGTCTTGTCTGTAGGCGGGTCCTTTGTGTACTTTGCACGAAATGCATGTCGCACAGTAACCACAGACTTACTTGTGTGATATTCCAACACATAAAATGACTTCTCCCCCTGAGCAGCCATTGTGTCCTATGGTTTTCCTACAATAATTTTTGTAATCCCGGAGTACATTATGAAACGCCCTGTATAATGATTGCCAAAGAGAATTTTTATGCACCGTTTTGATTAAGTTTGGTGTATGCATAAAATCTAGTCTGTTTTTATACACACACACACACACA
>JGI24700J35501_10930453_pt1 | contig 14306 bp, 10 predicted proteins | sample TergutTh196P1_FD_35501 | JGI IMG/M metagenome (IMG submission 35501) | reverse complement strand
TCCGAAGGAAGGCGTGCTGAGGATTTTTATCGCCCTTTAAAAATCCAACGGCTTCAGCCGGGTTTGAACCCGCGAACTTGGGTATCAGAGGCCAGCACGCTACCTCTGCACCACCGAAGCCGCTAAGTGTTATGGTAACCACATAACAACTCAAATTTGTTCCAAAATTCAACTGCTTAAATCAAAATCACATTACGACTTATGAAGTTTTATATACGTGGCCTGATCAGAGTTCTAAAACTGATTTTTTTTGGGCAGAATAGGTCAAAACAGTTAACCCTTTGGTGGCAGAATAAAATTCCAGGTGTAATGTGCCGAGACACAGAATTTAAATGAGGGCTGCATATGGACCATTATCCATATACAGCATCTGGTGTTTTAAGCATCACACTGGGTGACAGGTATACCTGATGTTAGGTGCCAAAGGGTTGATCCAACTGGCACCTTTCAAAGTAGTCTTCTAGGATATGTACACAATAATTCCAGTGGCCCTGCCATTTACTAAAATACCCTCTGAATTCCCTCTTTTTGAATATCACCTTTTTTGTGCATAGTGCTTCATACAACCTCCAACATTTCCAGTATGGGGAATACAGAAGTGAAATCAATGGAATGCTATGCTTAACCAAGAATTCTGTTCTGGACAGAATGTACCAATGATCTTGTTAAATTCACAATTGTTTTAATGCAATTTCATCTTACACAATTTTTCACACATAAAGTGTAAACACTACTGATACTACATATTTAAATGATACTATTTTTAGCAATAAGTAAATTCAGACACATAGTCACAAAACAAGCATGGTGTCACTTACCTTAAGAACAACTGCTGGAAAGAGGGTAGCTGATTTTACTTGCTGTGGTATGGTGAATGCCTTCCCCAAATCAACACCATTCTTGGAAAACTTAATCTCGCCAGAACCCAAGTCCAGAAAACAGCCAATCACATCATTCATGCCAAAAGCTTCGCCATAATTATCAAACTGCTTGTTGTTTGACTTCTTGCCCGTTCCTCCAAAGCCAAATCCGAATCTGTCTGTTCCAAGGTCAAGGTTTGCCTAAACATTAAATTAAAATGTGTTTTATTATGTAATTCCAGTAAACACAAAAATATTAATTTACAAACTTGACAGCAAAATGGCCTATATCTGTGAACCTGAAACACCATTTAGGCCTGGTTTATACAACAGCCTTCTGGGTTAAGACACCGTGGTTGTCTGGATACACACATTTCTCAAATTCAGTTGAAAGACAGCTTAAATTATACTACAAAGCTGTGAGCAAACAAACTCACAAATTTTCCTTTCTGTCTTTGCACGAGGTATTACCAGCTTTCTCCTGGTATGGCAACAAGTAGTGTACATACAATTCATGATAATGCCAAAATATCATCTCATCCATGCATGCAAGCTACCCACATTTCCTGTCTAAATTACACAGACTAAGAGTGAGTATTTTTTATTGTCATCGTCATCATCACCACCACCACCACCATCATCAACGATGACGACGACGAGAACAACAGCAACAACAACAACAACAACAGCGGCGGTGGTGGCAAGAGCAGCAGTAGATTCATTACAAAAGACGGCTATGCTTGGAATATCACACATAATACACAAAGCAATGCAGTCTGAATCTTGAAGGCTGAGTGTTGAGGATCATCAATGGTTCAAGAGGAGAAGTACTGGGAAGAAAAGCCTGTGACAAGAGACAACACAATAATAATAATAATAATAAAAAATACACACACCATATATGAACAGGTTGTCACTGGTATGTTCTCCCGTAACCCCTACCTATTCTATCATTTATTTTGGAAATACAATTTTTTATTTACACCCATTCTCTCAGGAACACAACCAGGACACGAATCAAGGTGGTATTTACTTCACTCATAACTTAGTACATATTTCAAAACGTCTGCTACCCCACCTGCTGCGTTGACCAGCCGACACGGCACAGACCCTCATCTGTAACTGTGGCCTCATAGTAATACTTCCCCTTCCCTTGAACCCCTTTCGTAGCACGACAGCCATGCCACTCCTTCTGTTCGCGTGACTGACAGCGCAGACCGTCTGGTGTTACAGCTAATGCTGAACCACGATCAAAAAAACTTAAAGTCCAGTGAGGAGCTAAAACACAAGATCACAATAAGAGTACTCAATTACTGAGGCAACTAACATCATTTCCATATAAACTATTGACCACATACGCTACAATTAGCTAAAACTGAATACAGTTACACAATTCCCAAAATGCACTCTCTCTACTCAACTGTAAATATATCTGTTGGCTTGCCAGACACTTATAAGGAAATTTTCATAACAGAAGAATATAACACTTATTACACAGAAACAATACATTGAAAATGTAAGAGTTGATGGTGTCACAAAGCTACAGACATTACTGCCCCCTACCCTGAATATGGAGGCAGCACATTCACTATATTTCTGCAACATTACAAGCAGTCACATTCCACAAGACAGTAATCTTCTTTAAAATGAAATTACAAAAAAAGTGTAGTACTAGTAAGGCAGTTCGCACACATTTCTTCAGAAACATCACATTCTGGTGAAAAGTATCCATTCAAAATTACAGTACATTACATCCATCAATATCTATTGGTGAACATTATCATTCTTCTCAAACTGCAAAGCACAAGTCACAGAGTTCTCAGTCAACAGATATCTGGTAACAGCAGAAATTACATGTTCACAGAACATCTCATAGATAATAAAATGTTTCAAAACCCACAAAATCACAACTTTTTGTCAGTAACACTTCCAGGCAATTTAAAAGAATCCTGTATTTCTGGAGTCATCAATCTGCTCTTAAGGTACACCTCCTAATGATACAACATCCAACACAAATGAATCCTTCTGTAAAATATCTTGGCTTCCATTCAAGAAAACAGCATGGAACTTGAGACAAAAATGTACTCATTCTGATGAATAAGTTTAGATGTACGCCACAGTTACTAGACATCTCCAGTTGGTGAATGGATGATCATCCTTTGTGGTGACCACTATGAACTGGTTTAGAGTACAGTACAGAAATTATTATTAAAATTCACAATCTGAGTGTAAATGATGTTAATCATGTTAGGAGTTGAATTTTTCTTAAAACTGTTTGCAATAGTACAGTACAGTTGTTCCTGTACACACCATGACAGCATACAGTGAGAGCAAAAGAATAACTTCCTTAATTCTTAAAGTTGGCACTAGATGTAGATGAATGGTCAACCTCACACCCCAAGTGCTTTAACCAGGGAAGAACCCCGGTACCAACTGTGGGTGCCAACTTTGGGTGGTCCCCAGAGTTGGTCTGGATATGTTTGAAGAACAGCAAAATCTCTTTCCCCTGCTAGGATTCAAACCCTGTACCATCTGGCATATAGCCAGTCACAATACCAACAATGCTATCCCAGCTCCCATTTCAATTAATACTTTGTGTTACGCACAAGAAACACATAAATCAAACTAAATATGAAAGGTGAAGTCACTGTGCGTGGGCCGGGATAGCTCAGTCGGTGTAGTGACTCGCTGTGGGATGAATGGCACAGAAATCGAATCCCGGTAGGGGCAAGATTTTCCACACCTATCCAGAACAGCCCTGGGGCCCACCCAGCCTACTATACAATGGGTACCGGGTCTTTCCCAGGGGTAAAGCAGCTGGGGCAGGCCACTGACCACTCACCCCCATCTAGTGCTTAAGGTTAAAGAAAGAGTACAGCTATACCTCTACTCCCCATCTGGGCCTTTGTGGCCTGTTTTAGGGTGAACTTTACCATTAAAGTCCCTGTGCATGCCCCAGCCACTGTATCTCTAGGAAAAAGGGTGTGATAACCAGTGAGTAGGAGGCTGGGTGGGCCCCAGAGATGAAGGCTCTCAGTTGAGTAAAACCTCTTGCCCCCATCAGGAATCAAACCATAATTCCTTGGTTGTCCAGCATATTGCACATTCACTACACCAAGTGAGCTGTTACAGCTCACGACAACCACAGCCATAATCTGATGATGAAAGTGATAAATTGACACTAACACACCACTACCCAACCAAACAGCAATCCACGAACAGCACAAACAGCAGATCAGCAGGTAAATCAGTTGATTTGAAATGTTTCTTATTTGACCAAAATCATTCAAATTTAAATTTCCAACTAAAATTCATCATTTCTTACACTTAACACTTACATATCTGCGCAATGATTTTACTCCCTTTCCCGGCTTCTAAGTCCTTCAGAGTCTCCCACACAATCTGAATAATTGGAAGGCAGAAAGCACCAGTCTTCCCACTACCAGTCTCTGCTGCCATCAATACATCTCCACCACCCAGAATAAGAGGAATGGCTTCGGCCTGGACATCTGTTGGAAGCCTCAACACAACAGAATAAAACAGTGAGAATAAGAAGGTAATGGGAAGTCCACGATTTAAAATCAGACATCAAATGTTACAGATTTCACTGTTACTAATAAAAAATGTAGACAAGAAGCATGTCGGCCAATATTCACCTGACCGTCAGAATTTGAATATCATGTGACATTCAACTGAAATGTTACTATTTCTTTACCATTACAATTTAATTTTTTGTTTCTAGGTAACTTCTTAGTTTATTTCTCCACAACTTTTATCTTATTATTTTTCCCTTTCCTTTCTGCATGATTTCTTGATACTATAACTTCTCTGTACACTGTTCTGTTCTTTACAGTGTAAGGTTCAAAGCAGTCCCTACCATAAAGTCCGATAATGGAAAATTCTTACATCATCACAGAACACACAAATTACAAAATAAATCCACGCATAAGCAACTGAACACAAACTTTGCTGTTGTCAAGTTTTCACCATGAAGTTATTTCATCTAACGTAATGTACCCAGTTCTCGTAACATAAGCTTGGTATAATAAAAAAAACCCAAAATAAAACAAGCAAAGCTGTACACATATGGAGCGTACACTTAACACACACATTCAGTAGAAGGAATTACAAATGACCTCCTAACATCCCCTCTTCCAATTACTTACAAGAAAAGGAAATCTGGCTAATGTGAAACACAGAATTTATGTTCTGTGTCATATTTTGGAACAGGTATGAGGGCAGGTGGAAAAATGTAACGGTCACAAGACGGCAATTTGTCATAACCCACACAATCTGTCAAGCTGAGATTACCACATTGATAGACAGTTGAGTTACAAACACACTTGCTGTCATGGTGTTGTGTCCACACACACAAACACACACAAAACTGCTTCTCCTCACATTTTTGTAGAAACATAAAATGCTTACGTTTTGGTCTATTATGGATATGTCAAGCTTTTTCTCTCTCCTTTGCAACTGTGTATCCAAGAGTTATGGCCAATTGTTGTTTCATGAGCAATACGCAGAATGAACACTGAAGGACGAGTTAAGAGACGCACAATTTTAAGGGACTGTATGTAAAAACTCCTCATACTTACAGACATAACACTTTACCAATTTCTCCAACTATCCTGCTCATGGCACAAGTTCTAATGCACAAGTCATTCTCAAGTACTGCACACACCAATCCAGCCCCCATTAACCCATATCTATATTATTTCTATAGGTATAAAAAATACCTACTTTAAGGGGGTTTGCTCTAAGTCACATTTTTCTCGTTCTGATTGACTGAGGAAACCCTAATTTGTGCTATCATCCCATAAAGGAAGGTAATCACCACAGACCATGGGCTCAAGTGTTCCATTCAATTTCAGCCCATTCTAGTGTTCTTGGACCTTCCTAATGGCATATTCTAAAGTGAAGTTAAAATGCAAGAATAAAGCATCTCCTTGTTTCAGGTATACTGTTATACTTCATTACAATAACATTCAAATTTAGTGACAAGTCACATTTCTTCAGTTTCTGCTACATTAGGACTTTTTGGATCTAATGAATAAAACATGTATCACACGAAAGGTTGGACTGCAGGAACAACCTAAATGTCAGCTATACAGCAAATGTACTGTGTGTTCCAGAATGATCACTTACCAGTGTTAAAGACTACCATCAAATACACAAATTAAACATATTAAAGGGTTCTTACCTTTTATGGCTGATAGTTTCAACAGCAAAAAATGACTACTGGTCTCTATATGTGTTTATCCAAATTACCTTTCAATCTAAAAACTACACAGTTTCTGTCTACATACTTTTAGTCATATTTATGAAGCAGAAATATGTTTTATACATAATTGGAAGCATAAAAAAAATATCTGTAAAAGTACTTACATCCAATCCATTTCGTCAACTGCTTTGCCAATTTCTGGCAAGACTCCCATTTCTAGAACACAAAATACAGTTTTTGGTTACAGCATAAGTCCATTAATGTGAAGTTTTCTTGAGGACAGTCAGTGGATTTGAACAATAGACTGAGGATACTTTCAAGTGAACAAAATTTTGCTCTGAGATATGACTTGGGATCATTTAAACTGACAGTTAAAGGCATGAAAATACATTGTACAATTGTTCAACAAATACAATAAAATTCTACAAAATGCAAGGTACATGTATCAACAGTGAAAATACAGTTTATTTTATCACTGAACTGAGCATGGCAGCTTTAATGCACACAAGTCTGAAGTTGCAGGACATCCTGTGACAGCTGGGGTGCTCCAGTCATTGATGAAAAAGGCACTCTGAATTATATCAAGGAATGGGGGGGGAACTGGTGCAGCCACCCTGGGCAGCAGAGTCAAAGGGGCGGCAAAATGAGTGGCAAAATGAATATTTTAAATGAAAGAAATTTATTTTCAGCACTCTACAAATTTTATATTACTGAGCCAAATATAAGGAAATTAAAAAAATGCAATTTTTTTAAAGTTCTTAAATTCTGGTACAGGTAGCCATTATGATTACTCATACTGGGCGCCAAGAAACGTAAATATGCCACAGTTACTGAAGGTTTTACTGTATTCGATATAAACTTTAATTAAAAGTCTCTCAAATTTGTTCCATTTCACACGAAAATGGCAGTTTCCTTCAAGCAACATGAGCTGCTGCGCAGCTGTATAACTGATGACTTTACAGCACGTGAATACAGCATACACAAACCTCTACATATAACTGGACAAAATGCACACATATATCTCCAAATTGTTACAGATGGGAAATGAATAAGGCATGTTCTCTTGGCAAAACAATCCCAGTGACATTAATAGAAATACTCTCAGTCACAATCAAAGAAATGGGGAAGAAAAAACATAAACTTATATAAAAAGTACTTTGTAGAAAACATGAATAAAAAAAAGAGTAAGTGGGGCAAGTGGAGATTTGCTGAATGAAGCATGTTATATATAAGGCAAGAGTTTGCAGTATGTTACTGATTCTCCTACCACGCTCCACTCAAGAAAAATATGAGAGAAAATTTCAATCTCATGACTGGTTGAGTATTTAGACTTACAGCAAAAGAAATAACCTAAATTTATATATATATATATATATACACACACACACACACACATATACATCTAAAGTTTTCACGGCGTCGAAGATTACATTGTGATCTTTCTCCTACCATAGTACAAACACTTTAGACGAAAATACTATTCTACTTTCAGGGTTAAAAGGAAGATCATATACTTTAGTGGGAGTTCAGACAAAAGCCATCATTTACAGGAACATCAATTGCCAAACTAAGAAACATCAGAAAATGCGTTCGTGGGCAACATGAAATTAATTACGTATATACGGTTACCACATGCATGGCTCCTTGTGTGTAGTTCATAACCTCCAATTTAAAAAAAAATGTATTTCGGCACTGACTGCTGCCTAGCTCAACGTTTCCAAATACTATATAAATTCTTACGGACGTTTCAAACAAGTGGTGTTCCTAGAATTTATTTAAACCTGAATAATATATTAAACCAGACAGATAATCACCTTCAAAAGCCGTCATACTGAAGAATGAACTGTGATAAATATTTATTTTCGCTGTACACGACTCCTAACCGACACGCGACGTTAACACCACATGTCGCAATGCGACCATCTTTGAACAATCGATCTAGTTGCAATGCACATAGTCGACCGTGAGATGATGTGTGACCGTGAGGACGCCGTAGTTAATTACAGATCATATACAGCGACAGACGAAATCACTTTGTGTGCGTTCAATTCGAGATTAGAAATTTTACCCCATCGTACAGTACCAGTCGAAGGGTAAAAATCGGTGGCACGGATTAGACAATCCAAGGAGAATAAATTGGACCTCTTGATTCTCAAAGATGTAAACACGATGTTCTACCGAAACGTCGAAAGCGGCGTACCCAATGAGACGTAATATCCCACCAAAACGAAATCGTTAAGTCCATGTTCTTTGCTTCCCTGCGGCGCCGGTAGAACAACACACGCATGAATAAAAATATCCTTTAATGAATATGACAGCAAATTCAGTGCAGTTCTGGTTATTTACGGGTGCCTTGAGCACTACCTCCACTGCCCCCACCCCCCGACCATCATGGCGTGCAATGGGGCAACTCCACTATATGTGATGAATGGTCATGGGCTTTAAATAACTGACCAAGGCCAAATGATCTATATTGGGCAGTACATTACCAATGCTATTTTTTTCCTGCCAGATACATCTGCTGTACATTGATATCCAAAAGTCTGTTACTAATACTTCGAAGTTTTATTTGCCTTTTGTAAGTGTCTCTCACCCAGAAGGAAATTTGTACCAAGTGACACATTGTACATTATTTGATTTTAAACAGATTGGACACATTTTTCAATCAGTGAAACTGCAGAACTGAATGTTAGTTGCAGTCAGTTGTGTAGCAGAATGTATTTTATCCTCTCCTGTACTCACGGTGTGCCAAGAATTTTACAGTTTTTTTTCTGAAACCTAATATGTGACAGTGCCAGATATACTGTGAAGCCTACATCAATAGTTATGAAACACATAATGAAAGAAGAGGTAACAGAAAAGCTGCTGCACTTGCATAAACACGGTACATTTTATACATTTATGATATGCAGGATTTACTGGTTTAAATTTCATTACTGAGGTAGCTGTAACATTTTTATAATGTAAAGTGAGATGTCATCTAACTACTGTACAGTGAGTCACTGTAAAAAATATAATTTTGTGCTCATAATTCAGTGATTAATTTTTAGTGGGTTATGATTACATGAACATTTTGTTTCTGTGTTGTCTCATCAGTGTGTGACTTTAGTTTATAGTAGTGACTAATCACAAGTAAAGCCGAATTAATCAGCTTAATTGCAATTCTTAGAATAGCAGCATCCTCAGTACTGTGGATCAATGAAGATGCTAGCTGACAATCTGCAAATGTTTTGCAGAAAAACTGAAAAATGTGTCACAAGTCACTCCAAAGTTAATTACTCACAAAGTTAATTGTTAAGCCAAAACAGCCACAACTCACCCCAGTATATTCTGTATATATATTAATCCCAAAGCAGTCAGAGTTAATAAGAATACTTCTGATCCTTCCTTAACTGATGATTTAAACTGCTCCTATTTCATAAAAATGGGACAACCCACTGCATATCAAATAGGAAGTTACCCACTTTTACAAAACAGGGGTGAAATACAAACATATTTGCTGCATAACAAAGTACTCAAGCACTTGTCACAACACTCAGCATAGTGACTGCCTTACTAGCTAACGCCATAGAGCAGGGTCCTTCTTGAAACACTAACAGGTCAGTGCGCCATAGCAGAGTATTATCCTGGCCAACCTTATCTTTTACTATTACTAAGAGGGCAATACAAAGTTATTGGAAGAAAATACATGGTGCCTTGTGAGGTTTGAATATCTGACAGGAGTGCTGATAAAGATTTCAGATATGACACCACATCAACTGTTAAAATCTTACCAACATGATGGAGGAGCTTGCTGCCTTCTTCTTCAGTGTCTATGCAGTCTAAAAATCTTAATTCCATCTCAGGGTGTGAGAAGTCCAAGAAGAGTCAATGCATGCCACCTCCAAAACAGTGATAGCTCATTACTGATCGATATGGTGTCATATTCCAGAAGACAAATGTAGCTTACATTTTTGTCAGATAATGAGGGAATATCAGCACTGTGATATGGTAATTTTAAAATGTTGGAGGAACAGAATGTTATTAGGATCATTAGATGCAAGAAGGTGTAACGGGACAGTAGAAAGGTTTAGTAAATGTTAGTAGAAGGCATCATGGGAAGAGACCATTTTGGAAACATTGCAGATGGGAAGAAAATTAAAAAGAATCCTAACGAATAAGACTGATGACACTAACTGGATTAAATTGATTGAGTACAGTGCCCATAATGGTAATGAACTACAGTCTGGTACATCTCTCTACCAGCTGGGCAACTAAAAACTTTTTGAGAAAGAACATGCACCATGTAATTAATTACAGTTTAACCTTTTAAAGATGAAGTGCAGATTTCTTGATTGAAGGACCCAGTTCGTACCGCGCTGTAAACACTTTTCATCTCGGTTATAAAAACCAATCAGATTATGCTGTAAGTGGCAGAAGTTGCTGTTTGTTCTCAGATAAATACAAAACAAATAAATACAGTGTGGGCAGAGCGTACAATTGTTGAATGTTAAACTGTTGGTGCATCACGTAACCAGTAGGCTTTAGAAGGTTAACTTGGCTATAATGTCCAAAAAGGAAATGAGTAATTAGTTTTCTTATAAATGAGGGTCACTCTAACTGAAGAGGATGATATTTTTAGGAATTAAGTGGGACCACACAACACTGGATGCTAGACATGAGGCGTCGTATAAACGGATGTCATTACAACGAGGTTCCACTTTAGCCCCAGTCCTCTTTGTTTAAAGTAAAGAATTTCTTGCAGTTTGTAAGGCAGTTTTTTAATTTCAGGAAAGTGGAAGAGCATAATTGATTTGTTTAATGAAGACATTGGAGAAAGGAATGACAGATTCTATGATGAGCGTTATCTGTGGGTAAGACCCTCAGAGGATAATCTACATTTCATCAAGGAACAAACTGTGAAAGCTGGATGCTGTCAGCTGGTTAGCATTGGATGTGGAAGTGGGTTACTGGAATGGCTTATACACACAGCCACAGGTAGAAATAACAGTTTCTTTGAATAAAAAATTTTTCAACTTAAGATCGTATACAAATCACAGAAGTAGTGAAAGAAAAGTATGCCCAAGGAGAACTTTACATATTCTGGGTTCTCTCTTATTACAGCATATGGAAATTTATCTAACACAGTATCCATATTTTGTTCAAATACACAAACTTACTTGTAGGTTATCAACAATGAATGGAGAAAGAGTACTAATTAGCAAGGATTTCTTACCAGTGAACACATGTCGACCACTATCACTGGACAAAAATGCTAATGATGACAGAGGATAATATTAAAATGTATCTTAGAGATACAGGCTGGAAGGAAATGGACCGTATTTGTCTGGTTCAAGACATGGATAAGTGGTGTTCTCTTGCGAACACAGTTATGAACCTTCAGATTCGATACAATGTGGGGAATTTGACTAGCTGAGGAACTGTTTAATTTCTCAAGGACTCTGTTGTGTAGTCACTGGCATTAATTCCAGCTGCACTTTCCCATTATTATCTACTCATATATACCTCATTGTCTTCCCAACTCTAGAGCCTTTGTCTTTAATACCTCATGCGATAGGTCATACCTTTCTCACACATGCATTTCATAGATCCTAGTAACCAGGATATGAAATAAGCTAGAGTACAATTAATCATGATCAGAAAATACAGAGAAATACAATAAAATAGTGAGAGAGACACAGCGCAGAAAACATAGTTGTCCCTGTCAGCACCATAAAGGTGTACAGGGTGAGGAGCGATACAGTTCCACTAATTCTTAACCTCAGCACTAGACGGAGGTGAATGGTCAACTTCACATCCTGGTGGCTTTACTCCCAGGAAACAACCCCAGTAGCCATTGAATAGGCGGCTGAATGGGCCCCAGAACCAGTTTGGACAATTTGGAGAAAAAAAAAATTTCCTGCCTTTCCAGAATACAAATTCCACATCATCCCACCTATGCCCTAATCACTCTACACTATCACAGCTATAAACTAACGTTAGATTTTATTTAGACCTCATTAATGTCTGCGGCCAACAGGGTGGTCCTACAGATGAAAGTGGGCTACAAGCAACACGTGGAGAGCAAATCTGGTATTACCTACATTTGCAAAGTTTTGATTTTGTCACAAGTGAGAGAAATGGAAGACAGGAAACAATGAATTGAAAAGTATGTGGCCAACAACCAATCAAACACATTTTCAGATTACCAGGTGCCAATTCAGAAACTGAATACAAGGGTAACGCAAATCCTCAGTCTGTTATGAATTTCTTCAGAGAAGTGGCATTTATCTTGAAGATAAATGTATTCTGGGATGTGATGCTACTGGATGGTAGACAGTTACCATTTCAAGAGGAACCTGCTACCTTCATCTACAGGTTAATGTTGGTAACTAGCTATTGGATTATGAGGTGTCACATCCTCGAAGGCAGCAATCTTCATAGCCAATTCTAAGAGAACATCAAATCTCATGTGTCCTTTACTTTGATTGTTCTCATCAGGTTTGGAAGTAACTGGCATAGAAGTGGACCGAAGTTGGTGGGAATCTTCATATGCTCCTCCAGTTTTCTTGCCATTAATTTATGCAGATGAAGAACATGGCAGTGGCATTACTACCGACAAGAACGCAGCTCTCCTGTTCTGTTACTTCAACAATGGAACTGCATTTTCTGAATACATCAGACAATATGAGTGTAACTGCTTCATTGTGATTGGTCCAGGAGTAGGGAGAGGTACACACACACACCCAGCACCTTTTAATATTACACCTGAAAGTGACTCAGTGTGGAAAATGGAAGCTTTTCAAGAAGTTCAACACACAAAGGACTTTATAGCTGTATATGTCAAATCACAGAGCTTCAAATAATTCACAGTCAGATTTTAAGACTAATGCTACAAGACTAATGACTCTTAATTAGATCTTCTCTTGGATTTTTATTAGACACCTGTAGCAATCATGTCTTAGTCCTATGTTGAGCTATGACTGACAGTTTATACAAGAAAACTGAAATTTAATCTGACAGCATATTATGTAAAGATAAGAAAGGGTAATACAATTAACATATCACAAACACTTCATCCCTTCCAGAAACCATTTCTCTGGTTGCAAACTGCAAATTGCATACACCTTCCATACAAAAATAATTTCTATTTATTTATGCATATGATTATAAAAATAAATATATCATACAATAATACTCTTGTTATAAAAATCCAAACTCACATACAGCACAACAGAAAAAAACTGGAAGTATTGTATATACTGTAAAATATGTGTCTATATTAATGAATATTTGGTGTGCTGCTCGGCAGTCCTCACTTTGTAACATGATTACAATCTGCACTTACACTCCCACTTGATGCCATCCATGCATGATGGGTGAGGGTACGGAGATTCGGCATTCCTGGTTTATGGAACAAATGCCTGAAGACCAAAACAGGCAGTCAGGATTTGTATATTATAACTACATAAAAAATGGGATTATTCTGTTGCAATAATAAACGTAAGGATAAACTAAAACACTTGTGTCAGTATACACACTTTAACCCTTAGGCACTGAAAGATGACTTTAGTCAACACACAGAGTGATGCTGAGAAAACTGTGTGTCATCTATTCATCAGACAAGAGCATGACAGAGTGCTGGCCATTTAAATCAAGGGTCTTACACACAGAACACTGTAAACTTAATTCCAGCGCCAAAGGGTTCATTTGAATAAAAGAGTAAACGTTGTGATACCCTTCTTTTTAAATAACCAACCAGACGCACTAATTATCCCAATTTTATTCTGTTATAAAACTCTATATGTTTCAGGCATCTTCTCTGCCCATCATCAGGAGTTTTCTACTGTACATTCATGCAGGTTTCTGATGACCGCTTCCAAGCAGAGTCAGGATGGAACTCGTTCCATCCTGACTCTGCTTGGAAGCGGTCATCAGAAACCTGCATGAAACTTACCAGTGCCAAATGTATAGTAGAAAAGTCCTGATGATGGGCAGAGAAGATGCCTGAAATATGTAGAGTTTTACAAGAAAATAAAATTTGGATAATTAGTGCATCTGGTTGGTTATTTAAAAAGAAATCTATTATGATGCACGGTAACATGAATGTAAAGTTGTGATAGCCTTTCAATGTTCTTAAATGTGTCATGTAGGAATAAGTATGTAGGGCCGTCATAAACACAACAAATATTTAATTGTATAGCAAAGTTGGGCTGCTATTGACAACTACATGTTTCGGCCTT
>JGI24700J35501_10930454_pt1 | contig 14318 bp, 4 predicted proteins | sample TergutTh196P1_FD_35501 | JGI IMG/M metagenome (IMG submission 35501) | reverse complement strand
TGTGTGTGTGTGTGTGTGTGGGGGTGTGTGTGTGTGTGTGTGTGTGTGTGTGCATTCAGGCACTAAGAACTAAATGTCGGATGCAATAACGATATGTGCTGTGCCAGGAAAATATTCACAGAGGGTGGGGATGAAACTGCAGTGGTTTTACTAATAGTGTGCCAAAGTTTAGTTGTGATATTTTCTTTAAGTTCGCCGGACTTGGTAGTTTTTCTAGCCCAATGTAGGTAAGATTATGTTTGTGTCAGAGCCCTTGTGCTTTCCTCCATTTCTAATTCAGAAAGACTTGACAGATTTTTACCGATCTTTGACATGAACTATATGGTGCGGTATTCAGGGACAAACGCTTTAAATTTAAAATTGTCTGCAGTCAGTAACAAAACAAAGTGGCAGACGCCCTAATTTTTGAGGTAGAAGTGAAGCTGTTTTATGAAACGTCGCACGATAACAGAGCTTGGAAACATACGGAAATTTAAGGTCTTGTTTTATGTAGAATTGGGGTTTAAAAAGTTGGCTACCATGTAAAAATCTTTTATAAATTTTTGTTAGATTGTGTTAATTAACGAAACACTCGAACCATGTATTGAAAATTGTACAAATGTGGAAGGTACAGTGTGTATTGAAAGTTTTAACGTCAACAGTCACAAAGATATTTACTATGTGCAAAATTGAGGTTTTATAAAACATGTTTTTTGTAAACAGGATCCGAGTTTAAATAAGAAATTTAATTAAAAAGAAGAAGAAAGAATAAAGACGCAAGACTAGAAGCTTATGTAGTAAGATGTTAGCTTTATGCACCGACATAAATAAGGCTGTCGCAGAAAGTGCAGTGCGGGTGGCTTCATGCTCTGTGTGGGGGTTGCTAGCCCAGAGGTACCAAATAACAAAATTTGTTGTGAGTTCTTTCGGAATGGATTCCGTTCTTCTGGCAGAAGACAGTAATGTGGATTCCTCTTAAGGGATATGAGAGTAACCTCGCTAATAACTTTAGGGGGACCCCATTTATTCAGCCGCAGGTGGACTGCCAAATATTCGTGTGCTTCACTGCCTTTATGAGTAACGTTTGGAATTGCTTAGGTTGTTTCTTATTCTAAGATTGCTGATTGAAATTGAGTCAGCTTTTATTTGTAATTACAGTACTAGCGTAATATCCAGAAGGCTCAGGGTTCTGTTCCAATCGTCGGCCGTAGTTGAAAATGATGTGAAATAATAAAACTAAACTCCGTTTAAAGACAGAGTCACGTGACTGTGGGAATACAGAGAGCTGTACAACATGCAACGTAAAATGTTAAACGTAACAGGAAATAATACATTAAGGATTATCATAAACCTCTGAAGGATTATGACAGAATGGTCTGTCAGTCGTACTGCAGCACAGCATGGCAATAGATCAATTAATCACCACACGTACTTCAATCCTAGCACCTTAGCATAATAAACTGGACAGTACGGACTGTGCATTTTATTGTCGTTCAGATAAACTAAAGGCTCTTGACATGGACACTGAGTGTCTAAGTAGGGAGTGTTTTGGGCAGGAGATGTGAGGTTTATACGAACAGCACTGGGGCTGATTTGGGGAGAAAAGTTATAAAGCTTAAGTCTCGTGCATTTGGAAGGAGAGAAAGGGAGATTTGGAGTACCAACGAACAATTTGGAAGGATCCATTTTAGCCACTAAAGGGGTTGTAAAGGGAAAAATTTTGCTTGGAAGGATAACCTTTAGGCGCCGGAATTTTTTTTAAAGTTTTAGCACACCCTGTATATAAAATGTGAATAATACAGACCCCAAAAAGGTAACATTATAAAATAAACGGAATTTTGAAGAGGAAAAAACGGAGAGTGTGCAGAATGTTTAAATATTCAGTACGTATACTTGTTGAATAAATATATAAAATGCAACATCAGGATGTTAGCGGTGAGGTACGACATATATATATATATATATATATATATATGCGGCTAAAGAATAAGAATGTAAGTAGGAAGAAATGATGATCCTTAATTCGGAAAGGAAGAATAGAGGAATATGCGAAAGATGACAGATACATGGCGAAAGGTGGCAGACACGTGGCGAAAGGTGACAGACACGTGGCGAAAGGTGACAGATACGTGGCGAAAAGTGACAGATACGTGGCGAAAGGTGACAGACACGTGACGAAAGGTGACAGACACGTGGCGAAAGGTGACAGATACGTGACTAATGGTGACATATACGTGGCGAAAGGTGACATATACGTGGCTAAAGGTGACAGATACGTGGCGAAAGGTGACAGACACGTGGCCAAAGGTGACAGACACGTGGAGAAAGGTGACAGATACGTGGCGAAAGGTGACAGATACGTGGCGAAAGGTGACAGACACGTGGCTAAAGGTGACAGACACGTGGCGAAAGGTGACAGATACGTGGCTAAAGGTGACATACACGTGGCGAAAGGTGACAGATACGTGGCTAAAGGTGACATACACGTGGCGAAAGGTGACAGATACGTGGCTAAAAGTGACAGACACGTGGCGAAAGTGACATACGTGGCTAAAGGTGAAAGTTAAGTGGGTTCGTCACGTATTTTAGAATAGTCTGTAATAAGACAGTACCACCAGACTGATGATGGGAGGGCTGGGCTGGATTGAGACAAGTGGCGGACTGTTGTGTTGACTGTAATGAAATTTTGGTTTCCACAAAATCAGGGGATTTTTGACTAGCTACAGAACTACTAGATTTTCGGATAGGATTGGTGTAATGCGTACAGTGATAAGATAATGGTTAGGGTAAAGTTGTTATGTGTACAGTGATAAGATATGGTTAGGGTAATGTTGTTATATGTACAGTGATAAGATATGGTTAGGGTAAAGTTGCTATGTGTACAATGATAAGATATGGTTAGGGTAAAGTTATGTGTACAGTGATAAGATATGATTAGGGTAAAGTTGTTATGTGTACAGTGATAAGATATGGTCAGGGTAAAGTTGTTATGTGTACAGTGATAAGATATGGTTAGGGTAATGTTATGTGTACAGTGATAAGGTGGTTAGGGTAATGTTGTTATGTGTACAGTGATAATATATGGTTAGGGTAAAGTTGTTATGTGTACAGTGATAAGATATGGTTAGGGTAATGTTGTTATGTGCACAGTGATAAGATATGGTTAGGGTAATGTTGTTATGTGTACAGTGATAAGATATGGTTAGGGTAAAGTTGTTATGTGTACAGTGATAAGATAATGGTTAGGGTAAAGTTGTTATGTGTACAAGGATAACATATGGTTAGGGCAATATTGTTATGTGTACAGTGATAACATATGGTTAGGTTAATGTTATGTGTACAGTGATAACATATGTTTAGGGTAAAGTTGTTATGTGTAGAGTGATAACATATGGTTAGGGTAAAGTTGTTATGTGTACAGTGATAAGATATGGTTAGGGTAAAGTTGTTCCTGTACGTAATCCAGAATCACACTACCAAGACATACAGATGTATAGCACAATTTATTCTTCATCTAGTTATCTGGCGGACGACGCTGGTCAACTTTATGCTCCGATCACTTTAAACTTTCAAAAGAACCCAGTATTTATTTGGTACGAAGCTGAGACAATCAAATCCGGCAGGGTAGCTTTTAAGAAAGAAAATATTTCCTGCCATTGCAGGGAGTTGAATCCCAGTTCCTCAATAGTCCTGACAGTAGCCTAGTCACCGTACTTACTGAGCTATTTTGGATGTTGTTCTTAAAATGTATGGCAAAGCTTATTCTGGATATAATTTACGTGTATGTAACTGTGCTGTCAATAACTGATGCTGCACAGCGTCGAGTGTTGACTTCAGTTGAATGCAATCAGGTGGGTTGAATTATATGAAGATAGCGAATATGCATGCTATTGTCCTTCAGGATGAACCAATATCTGTACACCCATTTATCAGTGTGACATTAATATTATCTTTTACAATTTTACACACCCCTAAAGGGAAAAGTGATTCTAAGTTTTTGCTCTCTGTCTATCGTATTTATATAAATTTTAATTGCAAGGTTTATACGTAAACAAATTAGATTCAAAGTTTACGGTACCAAAATACTGCGATGAAGGCCGTAATGAGAGCTTAAACTCATCAAACTTATGTTGGACAACTGGTGTAATAGCGGACTTAGCTAATACGAGTACACAGAAGGAACCGTCATATTTAGTGAAAATGGACGTAGAAAATGTGAAAATTATATTATTATTATTATTATTATTATTATTATTATTACTCTAAAACTTTAAAGCTCGGTGTGTACTACACGTACCGCAGATTTAACACTAGTAACACAAATTTTGCACACACATTTTGTTAATTTTTCCTAATATTATAACAGTAACCAGGCATTACTTACCTAAACAACATACACATATTTTGTCTTTAGAATGGTTATAATAGATTGTATTCCATGTGATGTACGCAATGAATCTCTATAAGTTAAATTTTTTGTCTGCTTCCGCCCTGTCTGCACCTGAAGGACGAACAGACAGAGGCTATGGAACTGCAAGGCTGTAAATGTTCTGTTTCCTCTTTGAAAGAATCCATTTAGTGTCTTTCCTACATCTTCTCATTCTCCTTATTCTTCATTTTGGAGATGGTTAATTGAGTGTTACTGTCATAAGCAATATATGAAGACGAATAAAGCATAGGCCTAATTTTAATTAGACTGAAAAGTGAACATTTTGTTTTATTCCGTCACGAAATATATAAGGTCTGCTGTGGACGGCAGTCACAAATACAGTTTTTGAAACTGTTTCCGTCAACAGCGAACAAAGGCTCTTCTAATCCAGGCATACCATGAGTGGCTTCGCGAAATGCCACGGAGCAGGATGTGCGATTCACAGTGGCTTTGCCCTTTTCAACGGTTGGAACGAGAGAGGGTTTTCCACGTGTTCTAGTCTGTAATATTTCCTTCTTCATGAAATCAAATTCTTCTGTTACTTTTTTAAAGCATTGAATCTTTTTGCACCCTTTTATATAGCTTTCAATGTTTCGGCTCCGTAATGAATATATCACATCCGTCTTGGGCGAGGAGGAGGTGGTGAAAGTTGCTTTGTACTATTTCGACTGGCTCTTCAAGGATATACCAAAGGCAGAATAGTAAGCTGGTTTTCTCTGTATTTCTCTTGGCAATCTTTTTTTCTCACCTTTCTTCAGTTTGTCTAACGACGCAATTTATCTCGTCATCTGACTGATCTGGCATGAACTCATGCACTCTGAATATTGTAGGACATACAGACAAATGCCATATTTTCTGAACCCACTGAATAGATTTCAAAGATATAACGAACACCTTAAAATTTAGTTGCAAATTTCTAAAGTGAAATTAACGTATTTAACATTGATCTTCTATATTTGTGACTGCTGACCACTTTTACTGAAGTGAGTGTTTATGGTGTAGTCAAGTACAGATATTTGCATCATAAGTAAAATTATTTATTATTAGTTAATTTCAGTAAGTTTCATACATCCTCAGTTACGGCAGTATGTTACCTAGCTGCAACTTCTGAGTCACACATAAGCAATAAACTAATAAAAACAGTGTTTTATTACCTAGAAGATTATTTTATTAATTTTGAAGTTTCTTCTTGATTAATATTCTTTCCATATTATCAAATGTAGGGTCTTGCTCTGTTGACTGCATCAGTCGACTGCTACTCGACATTTTCCGATTACTGTGACAATGGCATGTCGCTTTCTCAGATGTCAAATGGAGTTCAGCTCTCAATACGCCCAATAAGCTGTCGCGTGTAGCTGAAAAGTTGTCGTCTTCCAGCTTGGAATTTGATTGGCTAACGAAGCCCATCAGCAGACATTTAATTTTATAAGATATGTCACACAATACGCATATGGAAAAACAACATTGAAAAGAACCATAAGGGAACATGGTTTGAGAGTGCGGATTGGATTGAAACGTCTGTGGGTAGTGAACAACGGCTGATGTACGAAAGCGACTGTAAATCTTAGAGTCCCATGTAAGAAGTAGCATTTCTGAACTACCTGTAAACATGCCAGTTTTAAAAAATAACTGTTCTACAAGAATTTGGATTTACGATTTTTTAAAATTAATTTCATTCATGCTGGACAATTTAGACGTCACATTAACTATTTTCAAGTATAATTTTATTATCATCAGTGTTAATATTTTTACATTAATCGTCATCACTTATTGAATCGAGAACTGGAGTGGTTTGATATAATTTTAAAAGGTTGGAGTTAAAAACTTCTGTGAATGTTCAAATGTGAATTATCTAAATTATCTTCTGTCCCTTTACTCTCTATTGCTGTTACAAACCATACAGTCCATTGGTACAGAGGCGATATGCTAATGCAGCATGTCTAAATGGTCTCATTAAAGCGGAATTTTAATATCGTGGAATTCTACTGTTTTTTTTTTAGAAAATAGCTACGAATTCTCGTGGGTCTCCTTTTATCAAATAAATCTGGTTTATATATAAAAAAAGAGCTGTTCACCAACACGAAATGTGTGCTTAATTTTCATAAAGTGCACATAAAGTATAATGAGTGGTGGTAGTCGGTTATTTTTAGGCGCGTGTAAAAATTGCGAAAGGAGACTTTTAGCTTCGTTATGTCTGTCCATCCGAAAGGAAAAACTGGGCTGCAAATGGAAGGATTTTCATGAAAAATTGATACCTTAAGATTTTTCGAAATTCCGTTGAGCAAATTAAAGTTTTATTAAAATCTGATAAGAGTACCGGATATTTCACATGGAAAAATTATGAAATATATCCCTGAATTCTTCCTAGAATGAGAAATGTTTCATACCAATGCTGTAGGGAATATCAAAGCACATTTTATTTGCAGTATTTTTTTCCCCGAAAATCGTGCCTTTTGGAGAGAGTGTGGAAAAATATGGTACAACCAGACAGGCCACAGGTGAAAATTTAATACGACGCAGGAAACGTGCGATTTGCGTGCCGGAAAACGAAGGCAAGTATACAGACACACTTGCACAATATTTAATATTGATTGTTTTCTACGGCAGAAATGGTTACGCGAACGCGTCTCAGTGTTACTTTATACTACATTTCGTGTCTTGTTAATTTATGTAAAAATAAATTTCCATTTCTGGATATTCTAGGATTCGTAACATCAGACGGTATACAGTATGTGTTATGACACTTCAGCAGACAGTGTACAGTATGTTGTATGTATGTGTTATGGCACTCACGGAAGACGTAGTTGTCCTCAGTGTACGGAAGATGACGTTAATCATCACATACCGTGCTGTATGGCACTGAAGGTACAGAAATAACGAGATTTTTTTGTACGATTTTCGACTGGATATTTTCAATTCTCTTATTCAATGAGAAATAAAAATTTTTGGATTTAGTCGAATTAATGTTGAAACTACCCGAAGTTGAGGTGTGACAGCGGTACTGCAAAATCTTACCGGCCTCTTAGAACCTGAAGAGAAGGCAGTACGATCCTTCGTAATGCCACTAACCATTTGTCAGTCGGCATGTACTAACATACCCGTAAACCTAAATAATTAATTCTGAAACTGTTTTCGTACTACGAATTCGTTTTGGGGAGTTATGTAGTCCTATACCTATATTTTAATTAATTTCTTACCCAACATTTGAATTTTGAGATGTTTAACTTACATTACAATAAATAGCACAGGAATACGTAAGAAGTTAGTATAATTATTCAGATATCGCAGAATTACGCAGTCAACAGAGGAATTTGGTACTAATGTATTGCTGTTCCTCAATTTAACTCCTTTTTTTACACCTGTTTAAATTTGTAGTTTTCTAATTCCAAGTGAAAAGTGGGTCTACTCATCATCGTTTAAAGTATTGGTACTTATTCTTCGCCAAATTTGACCCATAGGGGCGAAGCAAACAATCTTCCTGGCTTCTCAATACTGTGCTTAAGCAAACTTTGCTCCTAAGCATCAGTTGCTTCCCAAAATCTTTTGTTGCCTCCCAGACTTAAAATTCCATTGCAAAATAGCAAATAAATAGAATATTCGTGAAAATAAAAAATTATGACCGAATATGAAAGTAAAGGAAGAGCCGAAGATTAAAGTCTTTTGAAATGTTACGAAGTTTGAACGGTAGATATTTGCCGAAGTTTCGGAGGATGTGATTTCTTCTTCGGTTTCATTCGGTCCAAGAAGAGATGTCATTCTTATTTGACTGCTTTACTATGCATAAGCAAACATTAGGTTCTTTCGAAACGTCGATTTATGTGAGAAGACCTGAATCCTCAGCAACGCCACTGTAAACCTCACACTTTGCACCGGTAAATTTGTTCTCGTACACGCCATTAAGGCGTAAGGGGAAGTGGAATTATAGCTCCAAGTATTTTTTGACTCGGTAATAGTTGGGAGTAAGTGGTCAGCTTGACGCCTGGACCACTCTACCTAGAGTAAGTGGCCCATGTTAAAATTTGAGCAGGAGGTTGATTGAGACCCTGGTTACCGGAGCTGACCTGTATGCAAATGTCTTGTCTCCTTCAAGAATTAAATCAAAATATCTGAGCGTCCTCCCTACAGCCTTTTGTCCCCAACAAAATGAACTATTATGGCGCCCAATTTCTAAATGTACCCTCATCTAATTTAGTTGTTCGGTGTAGAAGAAATATTGATTTTTGTCCTTCGGTAGCTGGGTCAGAAGATATGTGAAAACGTTACTGCATACTTTCGTGTCAGAGCCTTCGCTTCTATCAATTGCACGTAGTCACGGAACACATCGCACACGCTATCTCACAGACTGGTTGTTCCTTTTCCGTGTAATTTCGTTATGCGAATCCCATATTCTGTCCGCTAGACAAAATTATCACCTTTAGATTATGGACTGACATTTTCAACTTGCGTTATTTCTGAAATTGCATATGGCCAGTTTTCTTCCGAATATTAGATGATTCGTTATGCATATCGTCTTCAGCTCCGTAGGTAAACCAATACCCTATTGTTATTATTAAATGCCGAAAGAACGTTACCCAGCATCGTCGAAAAATAAAAATAATGCTGAGAAATCTTGACGACCGATTAAATACATCTACCACAATTTTAACAAGCAGGCTTGTTCCACTGCGTTACATGTGGTTTGGTGATTTGGAGAGCCTTACGTGACTTTTGTTGTTGGAGAATGGAAATGAACGGCAGTACACAATTTTAATTTGAATGGGCTAGAAAGTATTTGCTAACTGACCTACCTTCATATTTTGTCTGACCCACATCTGGTCAGCGTTGATTGCATTGCAGTGTCTTCACGTTTGGATGTCAAAACAGATCAGACAAATATGTAAAATATGGAAAAACAAGTTGGTCTGTATAAAAACATGTTCAGTAGGAACGAATGTAGGCCTAATATAAATTCGTTAATGTCAAAGTTGCAATAACCCAATGTTTATATTAATTAGGCTGCGGACTGACTTACGGGGACTTGTGATTGGTGCAAATTCCTAAGTTCGATGCTGATGATATCTTCGAGTTGCTGAGGTATCATGATCAGGAGCTCATGTTCGATTATATTTTCGAACTTCGGAAGCAAAGTGTTTTTCAAGAAGGTGAGGAAGCTGATGAGCCTGGGGCTGGGGCTAAGTAGATTGTGGCATATTTGTCTAGAGATCGAAAAGTGCAGGCCTATCAGTTCTTAACTGAAATCAGTGATAAAATTACATGCTAATTTGGTGTTTGTATTGTAATATGGTAGTACGATGATTACTGTCTTGATATTGTAAACCGAAATTCGTAACTTTGAAATTAAAAGAAACTTTGCCCCGGTCATTAATTAAACTCTAAGCCATGGATGTGTGTGGGATGGAGATGCTGCTGCACATATTCTTAACTTCAGGTCTGGAAGGAGATGAGTGATTAGCTTCACGCTCTAACCTCCTTATACCCGGAGATAGAGCTCTCCACACTCGTTACTGCGGCAGGTGGAAGAATCTTCCCACGAAGACTGTGAAAAAATGTGTGACTGTGTCGACAATTAAACTGCAATTCCTTTGCCACCAAGCACAGACTAGACGCCATCCACTCCATAGCCATACGAATATGTAAAGAAATGATTTCTTCCTAAAGAAACTTATAACGGTGCCCAATTATAAACATAAAACAGTAAGTAACTTTACTTAACCCTTGACATCAGCTAAATTCGAAGATAATGACTTAACTTCGTATTAAAATTAATTAAAAAGGCTGTTAATATTTTTCATATTATGAATATATTTTTGAAGCAAAAAAAATACAGATACATATTTCCGGAGTTCTGAATTTATAATACTTACTTAATGCATCACTGTCAAAGGCAGTTCCAGTACGACGTACCGATAAATCACATAAATACACATCATTTCGTCTAACACAACACTATAATAGTTCTGTCAACCCTACATGTTTCGACAGAAGGCTATTGTCTTCAGGCGTTCTCTAAAAAAATAAAAATCACGATAAAGCGTTGCTATTTGCGAGATCTGTCAAATATTACAAAATGTTTCTTACTATAAAATTGTAGTTCTTGATAGTATCTTATGTGCGTAGTGCTTTGTGTGAACACTGTGATAATTTGTTAAATTTGTTAGAAAGCTACTAACGTTAAATAACAAATAATTAAACATTAAAGTTTATTGGTAAAAGTCCATGCACTGCTACATAACTTAAAGAAATTCCCTCTTTAAAAACATACTTGTCTCTACATGCCATAATCAGAGTAAACTGTAAACCTTGTTAACACTTTAAATTTTGGTGTGTACCATCAGGCTTAGCGTTTATAAACTATACAATTTTTGACAGGGTAAAATTTTACCTTTCTCATTACCCTCAGAATAAACTGCGATTATTTCTCTTAAACAGCATTAGCTGTTTGATCTTAATAATGGAGAGGTAGCATGTTCTTTGTAAGGTAAGAACTGAGTATTAAGTTGATTGATATTAATTTTTATCTTCACTGTCTTTAATATATGAAGCATATCCGGAAAGTAAAGATACATCACGTTTAGGCCAATAGGGAAATTTTTAGGCTTATTGTGGCAACACTGCCGTCGACCTTGGTCCTTTACCTGTGAGCCATGTTCCTTTAACAGTGATAGAACCGACTTTGTTTGAGTGAGACGTGTTTGAAATAGCAGCGCCGATCCAAAGTCCCGCCAAATGCGAGGTGCGTTCCGTCATACGATTTCTCAACGCAAATTTGAACGTCCAGCAGAAATTCACGAATAAATTGTTGCTGTTTTTGTAACGTTATGAATCGGCAAAATGTGACGAAGCGGTGCCGTGAATTCTCGGAAGGAAGGAAAGATGTTCACGACAAACAAAGGAGCGGTAGGTTATCTTTGATCTGATAAATTTCTTCAGGAAATTGAAGGAGAAATTCGCGCAAATCGACGCGCGACGATAAAGTGTTGCATCACATCATTCCCGAAGTGTCTAAGACCACAATTCATGAAACTGTGACAGAAAAATTAGGGCACAGAAAATTGAGCGCACGCTGGGTGCCCAAAATTTTAACAGAAGATCACAAAATGAAACGGATGGGTTCCGCGCTGAAGTTTCTCACGCGATACGCACTGGAAGGAGATGTGTTTCTGGACTCCATTGTGACTGCAGATGAAACATGGGTTTTTCACCACACTCCTGAATCCAAGCAACAGTCACTGCAGTGGCGACGACGATGATGAGGTGCAAGAAGAAGTCATGACGTGTTCAAAGGGCTGGCGGCAGACTTCTATGACTCGGGGACACAGAAGCTGGTTCCAAGACTTAATAAATGTTTGGACAATGCCGGCGACTGTGTTGAAAAGTAAAGTTATGTACAGGCAATTCATTCAGAGTGTCTGTTTTGTAAATTAAAAATGTTGTACTTGTTTAAGACCTATGTATCTTTACTTTCCGGACACGCCTCGTGTATATATATATATATATGTTTGCACTGATGTGTGTTTCTGAAACCACTGGCTGACTAGTCCTTCAGTATAATTCGACATTACTGTACGTTCGAAAAGTGCGTCACTTGCTTAATTGCAAACCGTTGCACAGTCTGTACGTACACGATTTAACAATTAAATCACAATATCGACTTCATGTTTGAGGAGATTGGGAATATCGCTCAGGAAGAGCGTTGAATTCTACCTTAAGTGAAAAAGTTAAATTTATTTATAATTCATTTAGAAAAGACAGGGTGTCCAATACAACTAAGTCTTAGAAAATTCAACTGTACTTTTGGCGGCATTGATTATGTAGAACACATGCTACCTGTTTAAGGGGACATTGTAAACACTATTTTGTGGTGTTCATTTTATCAAGTTTAGATACATTCAGTTAGGCAGCCACAAAATCGACATGTCCGAAAGTATGACAAACCTGCAGCTGAGCGCTCTGTGAATTCGCTGTCCATTATTTGCTGTTTTCTTATACAAATTTATAAACAATTTTACTATTTTTGATAAAAGAACTTTTTTTAAATGACCATAATATTTTTTCTAAAATCTTTTCTTAGGAAAAAAAAACATTACAAATAAATTTACAAGTAGATCGACCAGCAGAAACACAACATTCTCAGCAAAATGTTTGCGTAAGTTTCATAACTGTAGATTGTGGGGGTTCTTAGAAAATGCTTCTAAATAAAAAAAATAGTTTCCCTGCTCAGTTAATGTTTAAAATTATTCGTTACATCTACTTGTGTATGCAAAGTTCCCACAGTTTGTTACATTATATCATAAACATCTGGACTACGATTATACATTTCTTTTAAAAGTAGAATACTTAAGAAAATATTTATTTACCTGAAAAATAACATTGCCAAAACAAAATATGGTGACAGATATAAACAATATAAAATTCATCCATTTTAAACTACTTGCTTTTTATTTCGAGGATGACAATTACTTGCTGTGATGTTGCTTGTTCAGTGTGGCTGCTCCATTGCTATACATCATCAGCAAGTAACATCTGTGTGTGATATGATGTCTGTTGTCAGAGGATTTGACTGAGATTTGTATATGACAATTACTGTAGGAGTCAGAGGAAAAGAGTGCTGTACTTTCCGGCAGTTAATGAGCACATCAGACACTGTTCCCTGGACAACGAAGAATCAACTTGGATCAAACTGACATTAAATTAGAATAAAATAGAAAATTATCAAAATGAATGTAATGTTAGATGAGTGCCAGTGTAGAAGGCTATATGCGAATATTGAAATGAACTGAATTTGTATTATGTTGAATTTCCGGTGAACCCCGTAATTAATGAAAGCAATTGAATAAATACTGTCATATTTACAAACACTGCGCCTCTTCTTTACGTAGTCGAAACGGAACTGCAGTACTGCACTACGGACTGACGGTAAACATAACGGCACTGCAGTACTGCATTATGAACTGATGGTAACCATTCACTCTATTACAGATTGCGATCTTGTATTATGTGACGCCGTGTGGTTTAGTACAGTGAAACCTGTCTTAAACGAAACCTGGGCATAACGGAAACCAGTCTTTTGCGGAAAACATTTACAGTCACGAAGATCTGGCCTATCGAAGATCCTAAATTTAAGTACCTGTATTTAACGGAACCTGCCTGAAACGGAAAAAATTCGGTCCCTTGGGGTTTCATTTTAGGCAGGTTTTACTGTATATAGAGAGACAGAATTTGTTGACAGGTAGGCTTCGTGCTAAACCACACGGCCTCACACTCCAGAAGACCGTAGTCCTTACATGTACCGCACTGAGAACTTCAATAATTTGTTTTGCGGATGACAAACACTTTGCTTCGTCCTCCTGTTTCTCCATTTCTTCTACGATACAGAATGTGCCTCTCTCACACTAGCTCAATAATTCCATTTAATTTGCGTCAATTCGTTTAAGACACATTGCTAACTGTACATACCGCATGTGGCGGCCTTTTAAAATATCAGCATTACTAATATTAGCCACCCAGTTGCGTACATAAAATAAAAACAAACACCATTTGTTATTCTTTTACACACTACTTGCTCCGTTTATAAGCTGATCATCGTTAGGTGTTTCAATACAAAGTCTTAAAAACCGGTAAAAATTATAAATGACTTTTCTGAGATTTTATAAATTTGTAAAGTGTGTATTACAATTAATTGTAATTCTGAATGTTGTGTTGGATAAAAACAGACAGTGCCGTGTTCTTGTTAGGAGACAGCACAGTTCTTGTTAGGAGACAGCACAGTTCTTGTTAGGAGACAGCACAGTTCTTGTTAGGAGACAGCACAGATCTTGTTAGGACACAACACAGTTCTTGTTAGGAAACAGCACAGATCTTGTTAGGACACAACACAGTTCTTGTTAGGACACAGCACAGTTCTTGTTAG
>JGI24700J35501_10930455_pt1 | contig 14319 bp, 13 predicted proteins | sample TergutTh196P1_FD_35501 | JGI IMG/M metagenome (IMG submission 35501) | reverse complement strand
TCTGCCGTTATCTTTTTTTCATTATCGGATTCCAGTTTGACCACCTCTCTTCCCTACAAGTATACCACAGAACCACGGATTTTTCCAATATAAATTTACTTTCACTATTTCTATTTTTCATCCGTTTTTTCTTGTTTCTCGATTTTTTTCGCTGTTGGGGATTGCTCCTTTTTGTTTTTCGTGTTCCTCCAGCACATCCCTGGCAACCATTCCGGATTCAATAACAGACAAAAGCTCTTTAACCAAAACTTTCTTCCTCTTCCAAAAATCCCAAAAATCCCGTATTGCTTTTTTTGGGATTTTAAAGTATACTTAAAGTATACTTAAACACGAAAAAGAATCATGGGATGGAAATCCACGCTATAAAAAAGCACGCCTTTTTGTGATGTGATATAGCTGTATTTTTGTGTTTCACTTGGTTAGCAAGAGGCTAACAAGGGTTAATGTTTAGGAGGGAGTTTATGTATGCTTTATTTTCTTTTTCGCTATTTTTATCTTTAGTAGCCATGCTCGTTTTCGTAGCTGTAGCTTTGAAGGACACAATACAAAAAAAGCCCAAGAAAAAAATCAGAAGAAACTTACTTATATCTTTGGGGGTTTTTATTTTTAGTATTCAGGGCCTTTCTTTAACGTACATTCCAAGCGAATACGAATATGCTGCTACAGATACATCATCAACATCTTATGCATCATCTGCATCAACAGTAGAAGTTTTGGCGTATTCAGCAGGGTTAGGAGATACGTATGTTTCCGCAGGGTACGAAAATACAGATTCGGCACTTTTGTTGGCGGAACTGGACTTAACAGACGAAGAGCAACCAAACTTAATATCGGAAACGTCAGAAACACAGGAAACGCAAAACACCCTTCCCGCTGTGTTGATTACCGGCTTGGAGCAGGCTGTGGTTGAAAGGGTTATTGATGGTGATACCATCGTCCTTGTCGGTGGCGAACGTGTAAGGTTTATCGGCATTGATGCACCGGAAATAGGCGAACCGGGGGCTGATGAAGCTACCCTATTTGTGCGACAATTAATTGACGGCCAAACGATTTGGATGTCCGGCTCAGGTAATGACAGAGATGCCTTTGGTAGGCTACGGCGCTACATATGGCTTGTGCCGCCAACAGATCTTGCCGATCCTGTACAAATAGAAGAATTGAAGTTAAATTCCATATTGGTAGCTGCCGGTCACGCCGTTGTGTGGACTCCCTCCGGTGGGCAAGCAACTGCCGCACCAACAGTACCAACAGCACCAACAACAGGACAAACAACACCAACAACAACAGAACAGGCGACAGCTGCGGTTAATGTTGGTTATATAATCCAGGCTCCCGATCAAGGCAGGCGAGGGGAAGATTTAACCATCCGCTTTCAAGGCGAGCCAAATACTCTCTATACGCTTAGTGTTGTTTCAGCAGCAGGCAATGTTTTGACAGCTGGTGGGTTGGGGGAGACTACATCAAATGCCGATGGTGTAGCTTCGTGGACATGGAGAGTTGGAAGCAATACAGGTGCAGGAACTCAAAGAGCAACTGTTACAGGTGGAGGAAAAACTGTTAACCACAGTATTGTAATAATTGTGGATTAGTTACAACATATAAATCTATATGGTTGAACAAACGGAAATGCTATAGGATAGCCTTTAAAAACCCGACGAGTTCGAGTTTTTAAAGGCTATTTGTATTATGCAAAGGAAATTTGCACAATAGTACGGTGTTTAATCGCAAAATTTTGTGGGTGAAATATATAGTGATTTTGCCCTGAATTCATTCTTGTGCCGGACATAAAATTGGAACATTTCACAAAATTGATTTTCTTGCGATTTTTTTCTGAAAAAACTCTTGACAGGATTAAAGAATTAGTGTACTATGTATCTATGTCACTAGTTCAATAGTTTTGTGAAGGGAGGATAAAAGAAAACAGATGTCAGATACGTTGTAAACAAAAAAGCATTACAAAAGTGAGGTGAAAGAGGATACATGTACTTAGATTTTTTAGGAGGTCATATTCATATGAATTTTAATGACAACACTCCTATATTTTCTCAGGTAATGGCTTACATAAAAGCACAGGTTGCCGTTGGGTACTTTGAAACAGGGCAAAAAATACCCAGCATAAGAGAAATGAGCCAAAAGCTAAAGATAAACCCAAACACAGTCAGCCGGGCATACCAAGAGCTTGAGCGGCAGGGGATAACCGTTACCCAACGAGGTTTGGGCGTGTTTGTGGCAGAAAATGTAGGGCAAAATTTGAAAGAAGAAATAGCCCGGGGTCACACAGAGCAGTTTGCAAAAGAAATGGCTACACTGGGCTTTAGTGAAGCCGAAACAGTAGAAGTGTTGCAAAACTATTTTAACAGGAAAGGGGAGTAGAAATGGACAATATTTTATCAGTAACAGAGCTTACAAAAAGTTACGGTCGCAAAAAGGTGTTGCAAGGCACTACATTTACCCTGCCGGTGGGTCGTTTGGTTGGGCTGATGGGACCAAACGCCAGCGGCAAAACAACCATGTTTAACATTATATCCGGTCTTACAAAGTTTAGGCGGGGTAGTGTAACAATAGACGGTGTGCCGGTTGGAGTGGCTACCCGCTCTCTTGTTAGCTACATGCCGGACAAAAACTTTTTGTATAAATACATGACAGCAAAGGATGCCCTTGGTTTTTACAAAGACTTTTTTCCTGATTTTAATGAAAAAACGGCAGACGAGCTGTGTGTTAGCTTGGGTATAGAAAAAGACGAAAAAGTTAAAAAAATGAGCAAGGGAACAGTAGAAAAGCTACTGTTGCTCCTTACTCTTTCTCGCAAAACCAAGCTATATTTGCTAGACGAACCCTTGGGCGGTATAGACCCATTGGCAAAAACAAAAATTGTGGACACAATACTTGGGCAGTTTACGGGCAAGGATTCTACAATGGTGCTGTCTACCCATCTGCTACGGGACACAGAAAAGCTGTTCGACTATGCCCTGTATTTAAAAGACGGGCAAATCATAAAAAGCGGCGAGGCAGACACGCTCCGCCAAGAAAACAACAAAACGTTAGAAGAAATCTATGTGGAGGTGTACAGTGAGTAAGTTAATGTTTTACTACTTTAGGGAAAAGGTGTTCTACTATGGCTTAATGGCACTGGCGGGGGCGATTATACTGTTTAGCAATATAATGCCATTTGCTGCAGGTGTTTCTATAGCTAGCTTGGCATATGCGGGGGGTATTATAGTTTTTATTATATCCTTTTTCTCTAGCTATATTGGGGATTTTGACGGGAGCGAGGCTAAGCTGCTGTTTTTAACCCCAACAAGCACGGGCAAGTTTATGGCAAGCCGCTATTTGGGCGTAGCTTGCGAGCTTTTACTGCTTTTGTTATTGGTGTGGGTACCATTTTTCCAACTTAGCCCTGTACCCATGGTAGACGAAGCGGTGGGTATGGTATTTGCGTTTTTTCAAGCAGAGGATATTCTGATTGTGCTTTTAGGTGGTTTAGCTACTGTTGTTATGTGGGTTGTTATACTTTACTTTGTTTTGATGGTGGTTGGTCTGTTCAACTTTGGCGGTTTTATCTCTGCTATACTAGGGATAATTGGTGTAATAATCAGCATGAACATATGGCAATGGGTTTTGGCTATACCCCTTCTGATAATGGGCAATCCGTTTCTTTCTACTGCCGAATGGGGTGCCCCCGGACCTTTGGGGTGGATTTTTGCCATACATATTACCACGGGACCATCTATAGCTGTGTATTTTATAACAACCATCATTTTGGCAGCAGCTACAGTTTTTGCAACAATCCACATATTAGAAAAATACGTTAGCATAGAGGATGTGTAGATAAGGAGAGCAATTAATGAAAACTTTTACTTTTAAAAATTTCAAAAATCTAGCAATAGCAAGCCTGTTTGTTGCTTTTTTGAGCGGGTGCATGACAGTAACGGTTGGTCCGGGCGGTGGCGGAGGTGTTACACTAACCGGCGAACACCAGGAGTTGGTTACAACGGTTCAGCCTTGGCAAGATCTTGTTATAATGGCACCTGCTGTGGTACACTTGTACCCACAGGAGCTTGGTACCGTAACAGTGAGCGGTGATGCAGCCGTTGTGGAAAGGCTAGTAGTAACAGACGGTGGTGGCACTCTTTCTATAGAGCTGCCCGGAGGTATAACATTTGGAGGTCATGCATTTACCGCGTATCCACTTGTTGTTACCGTTGGTACCGGCAATTTGCAAAGTGTAACTGCCGCTGCTGCAGCAACTGTTTATACGCAAGGTATTTTAAATGTAGATAGTTTGGTACTGGATTTTGCCGCTGCTTCCAGCGGTTACTTTGAAGTTGCAGTGTCTAATTTAGAAGTTACTGCTGCTGCGGCTGCCACCATCGACATTACCGGCAGTGCCGATAGCTTCACCGGAGATTTTAGCGCTGCGTCTCTTGGGCGGCTTGCCGGGCTAACGGTGCAAGATGCCGTTGTAACCGCTGCGGCAGCAAGCACTATACAAGGCATTTATGTAGAAAACACCTTAAACGCCAGTGCTGCAGCCGCATCTACCGTACAGTTCAGAGGCAATCCTGTCGTTACATACACTGCCGTAGGTGCTTCTAGCGTTACCGGTGGTTGGTAGAGAATACGTTTAGGAATTAATGTGACAATTTCCGCTTAGTACGGCAAATTAACTTTTCGTTGCTCTTTTAAATCGGAAAAGTTAATTTGCTTTCCCTAATTCAACATTTTGTGATTTTTAAAGCTAGGACAACTGTTAAGAAAAGTGCTATACAGTCCTTTTTTTAAATAATAATAAGCGGAATTGCTTACTTAATTTGACGGATTCGGAAAAGTATAAGTGCGATGAAATATGGAAGTGCTATATAAGGATTTATCAAGAAAATGGCGAAAAGTCTTGGTTGGGCTTTTAAGAGATAGCTAAAAATTGCCCCCGAAAATATTATTCTAATGCGAACTTTGAAACTCTCTATGTCACTCTCTATGTGAGACTCTATGTGATACTTTGTATTAGAAAAAACAGAAAAAATCCTGTGATTTAGAAAGATAACTTCATTATACAGTATACTCGACAGCGAAACAAGTGAAAAATGTCGGTATCATCAAAATTTTGACATTTCGAAAAAATTATGTTATGATTTCCGTGAGTTTAGTTTGTATGGCAATTCCGCTTAGCACAGCCCTTTTTTTAAAATACTACTAAGCGGAGTTGCTTCATTAATTCGGCTCGGCGGATTCGAAAAATTATACGGGCAATGAAATATGGAACCGCTATAACACTTTCACTAACAGTTGCCCAGTTAAATAGCAATAAAAAAGGGGTAAACAATGAAAATATCCACTAAAAATCATAAAAAATCTGCAAAATTTGCCCCGCTTTTTGCCGCAACCGCTAAAAAACGCCTTACCACGCTAAAGCAATATATTTTGCAAAATACCGAAAATACCGAGAACCCTACAAACACGATATTTATTTCTATATGCAACACAAAACATCGTGCCAGAGTTTTTAAGGCAACAGAAGCAACCATCGCTGATGCCTTTGATTTAGCTACAAAAAAGGTTATTGCGTTTATCCAAAAAAACAACTACAATGCAATGTGGTTAAAAGTAGATATTGTCGATTTTTCCCAAACTGTGCTAACAACCGATTTGGTAAGCAAAACCGTTAAACTAAAATACAGCAACTTTTTTAGAATGGGAATATCGTTAGATTCTGATTTTAAGATTGCTTTTTTGGAAAGCGAATTAAACGCCAATAGACTGATAAAATATTACAGTGAACGTGATATTGCCGATAAAAACGTTGATTATAATGCAAATTTGCTGAATTTAGATAATATCAACCTATATTTGCAGAATATGCAAGATAAATCTGCAATTAGCGAATTGCCAAGCGAAATAATATTTTTTACTACGCAAGGCGTTTTTTGCGACGAAAATAACGCTGTTTGGGATTTGCACAACAGCGGAATGTCAACAGGACGACGCAAAATCGCTAAAATCGCAAACTTGATCGACAATATACATATATCTGAATGTGTAATATCGGCTTCAAAATATTTATACAATATGCTGTTGCCGAGTGGTCAGTTTGAATATGGGTTTTGGCAAGATTTCAACAGAACTATCAATGGCTACAACATTTTGCGACACGCCAGCAGTTTATGGTCGTTGATAAATTTATACAGAATGACAGCCGACAGCACTTTTATTGACGGAATAAACAACGCAATGGCATTTTTGGAAAACGAAATCGAGTATCAAAACGAAAGCACTGCATTTTTGGTAGAAAAAACTGCAAACGAAATTAAACTTGGTGGAAATGCGGTTGCGATTATTGCGATGACAGAATATATGGAAGTTTTCGGCAGTTTAAAATATAACCGGTTAGTGGAACATTTAGCAAACGGCATTTTATATCTGCAAAATGTCGATACCGGTGGGTTTGTTCATGTGTTAAACTTCCCCGATTTCGTCCTAAAAGAACAATACCGCACTATATATTATGACGGTGAGGCAACTTTTGCTCTAACAAGAGCATACACATACACAGGCAAAAAAGAATTTTTAGCCGCTGCAACATCGGCGGTAGAGTACCTTATAAACAACAATTATACAAAATACCGTGATCATTGGGTTGCGTATTCTTTGCACGAGATAACAAAATATTTGCCAATTCCACGCTATTTTGAGTTTGCTCTGAAAAATGTCGCCGATAATATGCAACGAATATACAATCAAACCACATCGTATCACACATATTTAGAGCTGCTGACCATTACATGGCAAACGTATCAACGCATTTTGGAAAACGAAATATCCACAGAGTATATAACCAATTTTGATGTTAAAAATTTTGCCCAAACAATTTACAAGAGAGCTATTTATATGTTAAACAGCTATTTTTTCCCTGAGATAGCAATGTATATGAAATCACCACAAAAGGCGTTAAACTCTTTTTTTGTCCGCCATGATCGCTTTCGGGTACGAATAGACGACATTCAGCATTTTATAGGTGGATATTATTATTTGCTAAAAAATTGGGATAACATAGCGGAATATTTAACGGAAGATTTTATGATTGGCGTAACCAATGATGTTTTATAACGTGAACTTCTCACAAACCAAATAGTGTGTACACAAACCAAATAGTGTGTACACAAACCAAATAGTGTGTACACAAACCAAATAGTGTGTACACAAACCAAATAGTGTGTACACAAACCAACATTTAAGTTGCAACCGCTAAAAAAGAGGTAAAGGTGTACACAAAAATTTTTTTTGGGATAGACAGCAAGCTAAAAGCAGAAATGGGCAACTATGTAACAGCCACTGGTGAACCGGATGCCCTATCGACAGAGCAATATAACTTATGGAACAATAAAAAATATATGAATAAATATGATGTTATCTCTTTTGATGACGCAATAAAAAAATTCCCTAAGGCAGACATATACATAACATATGCACATACCCCAACCGCTATAAAGGCGGCGAAAGAAATAGCGAAAACCGTGTCGTACGAAAAAATTCATTTTCTTGCGGCTAATATAGAGTACCGTAAATCGTGTCATAGCATAGGCACTACATTGGTGTATAACCTTCATGATATATCTACTTGTTCTATAGTTGTTATTAAAAGACCCAGGGTTAAATTTAAGGGAAACCCATCTACAAATGAACGTATTGACATGTACTGTAATCTTGTAACAAATTTGATAGAAAATGCACGTTACGGCAGACCTACCCCTTGTGATAATTGCCCGTTGTTTAAACCGGGTCTTTATCCAAAAAAACCTAGTATAAAAACATTCTGTTTTTTGCAGGAATTACCAAAGGCTACTTGTAATTTTAAATGTATCTTTTGTGCTTCAACCTTGAACAATAAGTGGCACAAATTAAGAGATGCAGTAGGGTCAACAACAAGAGATGTTATTAAAGAACTTTCACAAATGCCCGAGTTTAACAGAGAAGATTTTACGATACGGTTGGCTAACGGCGAACCAATGGCAGGTCGCTATGCTAATGAAATATTGGATATATTATTAGCTTCAAAATGGAAAGTTGACATAGTTTCCAATTCCAGTATTTATAAAGAAAAACTTGTGCAGTTAATGAATACAGGGCGAGTTACTGAACTATGGACATCACTTGATTCCGGAACAAGGGAAACTTTTCTGAAAATTAAACAGGTAGATATGTTTGATAGGGTTGTTGAAAATTTGAAAAGGCTACCGTTGCATAAAACCCTATTCTACCTAAAATATATATTTTTGGAGGGTATAAACGACAACGACATAGACATTGATGGATTTTATGAAGTAGCGAAAGAGCTAAAAGCCAATATAATATTTTCTGCAAATTCTTACGAAAAAGAAAACAGGCTATATACCGACAAAATGCTGTTATTAACAGAAAAAATTATAAAAAAAGCAAAATCTGATGGCTTAAAAGTAGGCTCTCACAAAAACCATCTGCACCCAAGCGACCAAAAATTTATTAGCGAAACGTACAAAAACTATAACCCCGTGCCGTAGCCTTCTGACCCTACAGTAGTTCAATTTTAAACCAACCCTTTAAAAGTTGGGCTAAAACTGCTGAATTTGGGAGGCTATTTCACTTAATTTTATTTTGCGAAAACCGTTAAATTTGTTACAATGGAGATAGAAAAAATGCAAATCGTAAACGAGCCTTATCTAACCGCCAAAGAAATCCACGAAATTGATCAATTATCGGAAATAACCTTAGGAGATTATTTGGCGAAATTGCCAGCCGAAAAAAAAGAACTTGCCGTGCATATTTTCACCAAAAACACCAACATTAAAACGTTGCAGGTTGTCTATGAAGAAACACGAAACGGTCGAGATAGGCTTGTAAAAATTCTGGATGAAAACGGTATAAAATATGCTTAAAACATACGCACTATTTGCAGGTGTGAACGGTGCAGGAAAATCAACTTTTTTTAGACAATTATCCAAAAATTCAAACATCGACCTTGGCACAAGAATAAACGCTGACGAGATTGTACAAAAGTACTTTAATCACGATTGGCAAAACGCAATGGTGCAAATAAAGGCGGGTAAACAGACAATTAAGCTGTTTAGAGAATGTCTGAACGGCGAGAAATCTTTTAATCAAGAAACAACCTTGACAGGCAAAACTATAATAAGAAACATTCAGCAAGCCAAAGAAAAGGGATTCAAAATAGCATTTTACTATGTTGGTTTGGAAAATGTGCAACTTTCCATTGATAGAGTCGCAAATAGGGTAAAAGACGGCGGACACGGAATTCCCACAGCGGATTTACTGCGGCGATACGATAACTCGTTAAAAAATCTTAGAGAAGTTTTGCCGCTTTGCGATGATATTTATATTTACGATAACTCTAAAGATATTTTAGTTGGTACGGCGAAACCGTTGCTTGTAGTTAAAAATAGGCAAATTCAGCTATTAGCGGCAGATTTACCGATTTATATTCAAAAAATTTTGGTGGATTTCTGTAAACAACTATAGAGTAGGTGTCCTTTAAAAATCAGGCTAAAACTGCTGAATTTGGGAGGCTATTCCACTTAATTTTGTTTTGGAAAGGGTCGGAATTAAGTGGAATAGCTATACACAGACTTTTTAACACAGGCTTTTCGCTACGACGAGGCCTATCCTCTAACATCAAGCAAAGTTTGCTTTAATTCTTCTTCAATTTTGGCTAGTTCTTGGGTTGCTGCTTGTCGAGCTTCGCTTCCTTTTTTCTGTATTTCCAACACACCATTTATTGTTTCTATTAAGTTTGTATTAGTTTTTTGCAATGTCTCTATTGATACAATGGAACGCTCGCCTTCCTCTGCTATTGACAACGAGCCCTGTTTTAGCATTTCACTGTTTTTTTGTAGCAGGGCGTTTGTCATGTCGGTAACTTCTCGCTGGGCTTGCAGGGCTTTTTGGCTATTGGCAATCCCCAGAGCTATCACTATTTGATTCTTCCACAACGGTATACTATTCACTATGCTAGACTGTATTTTTTCGATTAGCACCGTGTTGTTGTTTTGTATTAAACGTATCTGAGGAGCCATTTGCACACTTATTGTGCGGCTAAGGGTCAGGTCGTGGAGTTTTTTCTCGAAACGGTTGGCCAAATCAACCATATCACGCAATTTTTGAGCCTGCATTTGATCTCCCGTTTCCTCCGCTACCTTTCGTTGAACAGGTATTTCCTCATCTCTAAACTGTTGCAGCTTTTCTTCCCCTGCAATAATGTACAAGCTCAGCTCTTTAAAATAGCTATAGTTGTTTTGATACATAGTATCTAACATGTGCAGATCTTTCAAAAGTTGGCGTTGGTGGTTTTCCAAAGATGTGACTATTTTGTCTATATTGGTCTCCACACTGGAAAAGTTAGTTATTAGCTTGTCCACCCTGTTTTTTGTATTCCTAAACAAAGCAAAACGTGGCTTTTTGTCTGCGTCTGTGTCAAATTCTTTTATGGTTGTTACAAGATCGGTAAGATCTTTGCCTACCTCGCCCGTGTCTTTTGTACGCACGTTTTGTAACACATTATCAGAAAATTTGCTGATTTTTGTTTGAGCCGGTGCACCATACTGCATTACTGCACTGCTATCGCTAAGGTTAATACCATTCACGAGTTCTTCCACTCGTTTCCTTTCTTCTTCAGATAGCTCCTTTGTGAGTTTTGGGGCTACCGGGTTCATTTCCGGTTTGGGCGTAAAACTCTGAAATTCTTCTTGGTACTCTACAAGTTCCATGTTTGTTATCTCCTTTTATACTTTTTCTATTTTAGAAAAATTGGCCATAAATTTCTTGATTTTTCCGTTAAAATCTATTGTTACTTCATAATCCTTACCCGCAGGATAGATCTCCTTTACTGTGCCTTGACCATATTTTCCTTGCACAACTGTGTCTCCCACATCAAAGTCGAGTGTAACATCTTTTGGAGGTGGCAGCAATGGCTTATAATTTCTTCCGATAATTTTCGGCACTTTTTCGTCAGTAAATTTCTTTATTTCCGCAAATTTGGAAATCCCCTTTTTTACGGGCATAATGGGTTTTACTGTTCTGTTTTCTATGAGTTCCTCCGGTATCTCTCTCAAAAAACGCGAAGGCATATTGTGAATAGTTCTGCCATTTTGCAAGCGGGTTGCGGCGGTAGTCAAATACAGCACTTTTATTGCTCTGGTAATGGCTACATAACACAGCCGACGCTCCTCCTCTAGCTGTGTTTCGTTTGTGTAGCTCTGTTGGCCGGGGAAAATACCCTCTTCAAACCCCACAAGAAACACCACGGGAAACTCTAACCCCTTAGCTGAATGAACAGTCATTAGGCTAACATAACCTTTATCTTTATCATATGTATCAATATCCGCAACAAGAGATACTTCCTCCAAAAAAGCTGCTAGGGTAGGGGTCTGCTCTTTATCTTCATAACTTTCTTCAAACTCTGTTGCCTTGTTTATCAGCTCTTGTATATTTTCCAACCTTCCCTCATGCTCTATCGGGTCGTCTCCAAGCTCTTGCTCGTAATCCGTCTTTTTTATTATTTCTGTTATTAATTGGCTGATGCTTCCCTTGAACTCCAACAAATGCTCAATTAAAGAAACAAAATCGTCTATTTTTTTTGTTTTAAGCCCCAACTGGCTAGAGTTCTTTAGGGCATCAAAAAAGCTAATTTCTGACTGAAAAGCAAAAGCGGCTATTTTGTCTACTGTAACAGACCCTATGCCTCGCTTGGGTACATTCACGATACGGCGCATTGCCACTCCGTCTTTTGGGTTATGCAACACAGTTAGATATGCCAAAATATCCTTTATTTCTTTTCGGTCATAAAAACGCACCCCCCCAAATACCTTGTATGGCACATTGTTTCGTACAAGGTGGTCTTCCATAACTCGGCTTAGAGAGTTTTTCCTGTAAAGCACTGCCACATCGCTGTAGGTTGTATAGTTATCCTTTATCGTCTTGGCAACAAAGCTGCCTTCGTCTATATCGTTTAGGTTAGTTACATATATTACTTTCTCGCCTTTCGGTTTTTGTGTCCACAGAGATTTATCTTTCCGAACAATATTGTTACGTATTACACAGTTGGCAGCCTCTAATATATATTCTGTTGAGCGATAGTTTTGCTCCAACTTTATAACCTTTGTGCCGGGGAAATCTTTTTCAAAATCCAGTATGTTCCTAATATTTGCACCGCGCCAGCCATATATACTTTGGTCATCGTCTCCGACCACACAAAGGTTTTTGTGAAGATTTGCAAGCATGTTAATGAGAGTATATTGAGCAATATTGGTGTCTTGATATTCGTCTACCATAATATATCTGAAACGGTTTTGGTATATCTCAAGCACTCGGGGATTATTCGCAAAAAGTTCCAAAGTTTTTAAAATAATATCATCGAAATCTAGCGCATTATTTTTGAACAGTGCTTTTTGATAGTGGTCGTAAATTTTCGCAAAAGTTTTGTCTTTGATATCAGTAGCAATCCTTTCGTAATCTGCGGGAGACATTAGCCCATCTTTAAGATTGCTAATTTTATTGGCGGCACTTTTTGCCGAATGCACCTTTTCGCTAATATTGAGCTCTCGGATGCATTCCCTTAAAAGCCGCTGGCTATCGGTCGAATCATATATTGTAAAATTACTGCCGTAACCCAACTTGTCTATATGTACACGCAATATACGTGCACACAGAGAATGAAAAGTGGAAATCCAAACACTGTTTGGCCCGTTTAATATACTTTCCAACCTTGTTTTCATTTCCTTGGCAGCTTTATTTGTGAATGTTATAGCTAAAATGTTGTAGTCCGGAGTTCCTTGCTCCATAATATAGGCTATGCGGTGGGTTATTACCCTAGTCTTACCACTGCCTGCTCCGGATAGCAAAAGCAACGGCCCCTCTGTGTGTAGTACGGCTTTTCTCTGTATTTGGTTTAAATCTTTTGTTATATCACTCATCACTTTCATCTCCATTACTCTAATATATAGCAGTTCTGTATTTCATTGTTCTTATATTTTTTTGAAGCTGCCGAATTAAGGAAGCAATTTCCGCTTAGCAATATTTAAAAAAGGACTGCACTAAGTGGAATAGCTATATAAATTATACACCAAATTTACGGTTTTGTCTAAATATATAGCAAACGTGAAAATATTTTTTTAATTTTTTAATTCGTGGGTGCCATTGCCATGTCGATATAAAAAAACAAAAACAACGGAAACAGGTGGTTTTCGTCGTTTTTGTTTTTAGCAATAACGCTATAGCCATAACATAACAGCACATAATAGCAATCATATAACTTGGCAAACTTTCATATCTACACGACCATCGGGTAAGAATTGCACACCCTCCGCTTCCAACATAGCCTTGCGCACAGGGGCGTGAACTCCGCCTGCAATACGTCCGTCAAACATTACAACACGTTGCCACGGCACGTTATCCACGGAACAAACACGCATCGCTCTGCCAACCTCTCTTGCAGATCTAGGTCTTCCAAGGTTTTTGGCTATTTGTCCATAGGACATAACTTTGCCTTGCGGAATCGTTCTAACCAAATCGTAAACCTGTTTGTAAAACGGATTTATCATTGTACAAAAGGACGTACCAATTGCCAAACGGAGCTGGCAGCCGGACCATAGTTATGAAGCCCCGCCGGTGCAGGCCCAAAGCCTGTTGTAGTTACTTCTATGCGTAATACCTGCACTCCCGTAACGTCAATTTCAATATCATAAGGTAAAGGTTGATGAGAGGTTCTTGAAATAACCTCTAAAACTTCACCGTCGCCATAAAAGGTAAATGTTACGTTGGATGTACGAGTGCCGGAACGATGGGCAACTTGTGCAGTTAGGGTTGTGTAACTGTTGTCTAAATCGTGATAGGATGTAACTATAGTTCCGCCACGAGCAAGAGGATTCGTGCGATACGGTATGTTGTACCGACTGGCCGAATTTGCAATTCGCACAGAAGGTGCACTGTTAAGCGGTGTGTCTATATTAGTTGCGTCAAACATAATCTCCCTAAGGCTAGTAGCATCTAGCTCATCTGTGGGCAATTGCGTTGTCGTTGGAATCGCAGGAGCAGGTGCCGCCACAACTATTTCGATAACTTCCTCAGCTTCGGCAGCTTCTTCGGTTTCAGTAGCTTCCTCTGTTGGTGCTGCCACAACTATTTCGATAACTTCTTCAGCTTCGGTAGCTTCATCGGTTTCGGTAGCTTCTTCGGTTTCAGTAGCTTCATCGGTTTCGGTAGCTTCTTCGGTTTCGGTAGCTTCATCGGTTTCGGTAGCTTCTTCGGTTTCAGCGGCTTCTTCGGTTTCAGCGG
>JGI24700J35501_10930456_pt1 | contig 14350 bp, 11 predicted proteins | sample TergutTh196P1_FD_35501 | JGI IMG/M metagenome (IMG submission 35501) | reverse complement strand
CCCCCCCACACACACACACACAAAACCGCGCCTGCGCGTGCAAACCCAGTCCACAATGTTGTCATCCCATTTCATCCTCCAAGTTATGGCTAGTCTTCCAATGGGGTACCTCCCATCAGGTTTTATGATCAAAATTTTATACATATTGCTGATCCCTCCCACATTAATTACATGTCTCATGTAACTCATCCTCCTGATCTGGTCAACCTCATATTATCTGGTAAGACAATATCTGAAGCTCCTTACTGCACAGTCTATTCCATCCTTCTATAACATCCTGCCTCTTATCCTGTTCTTGGAAGAGATCAGACTGATAAAAAAAAACCAATGACTTTCTCAAGACTATTCTTGACAGCAAAGAGACTACACAAATATTACACATCAAAGTCAATTACTTCCAGACTGATAGAATATTAACCTTTAACATACAAATGGGCCAACACTCTCCCATTAAATGCACATCCTTTTCATCTCAGAGCGAAAAACATTGCCCCGCAGTGGGCATTTATACCGAACCATACTCCTGCCACTCCAATAACCAGGTATTTAAAAGGCTGTATTCTAAAGGTTAATCAACTACCATGTCATGAAGGCAAAGAAACACAAGTGAAAGCATTCAACAATTAATAACCAAGGTTAGTCTTGCTCCTCCTCTGGATCACAAATGGACTCACCAAGTTGTACAGGTTCCGCCTAATACTGCGCAGCATCCCAGGGAAAGTCGGACGAAGCAACTCCATAAGAGAGTCAGACCAGCGTCTATACTGTTTGTCATGTTCAATGTCATTCACCCACATCACAGCTGAGTCACGAATATCAATGGCATATTCTGAATTTGATGATGAACCAGAACCAGTGAAGTCAAGTGCCAACAATGAGCTCATAAGCAAGTCTGAAATTCCTGTGAAATGCACACAAAAATCACATAACTGATGAAAAAGACTATATTCTCATGTCATACTACAATGTCACTGTTTTTACCAATAAAGTAACATTCCAGTTGTTGCTGCCAAAAAACATAATGTTTGTGCTGAGATCCTAACATTAGTAAGTCACGTACAGCCAACTTTCCTTTCTCAAAGGAAGAAAGAGGACTTACACGATCACCGTGCTGTATATGTCTGCATGCTCCCCCTCCCCACTAAAACTTTCAAAACAACTGACCACCTAATCAATCATTTAAAAAAAACCATTGCAGGTGTCTATATTTGTAATGTGGGAGCAACACCAGTGTCACTTAACACAGAATTCTGATATGAGGCATGGTAATAGACTATATATACAACTTTTGATATGGTAACTTCTTGGTGGAATGTAATATAATATAGTGACCATGCAAAACATCCAACTGGTTTTCAGTCTGACAATAACCAATGGACTGCTTCAACTATCAGCATGTAATCTGTACAGATAGTTTACAGATATCCCTTTTCCAATCAAGATTTCCAGCTGGCCATTTTTATGTTGAATCTGGTAACCAACACATTTATAAACAAAAAAACAGCATATTAAGTGGCACAAATAAAACAAATGTATAATATTCATTCACTCATTCACTCCATTGGCATGTGCAGAATGCGACGATTCTTTGCTGTTCTCAGGAGCTTCTTCCATTCCTCTCTGTTACATACTTTTCCTACCACCCTTCTCCACCAACTATTTTTCCATCCTCCCTCACTTCATCTTGCCATCTATTTCTTGGTCTACCTCTCAATCTTGTTGTTTCCAAATTCATATATAATACTCTTCTGGGAACTCTATTTTCTTCCATTCTCTGCACATGCCCAAACCAACGAAATCTATTTAACCTTATTGTCTCTGTTATAGTGGGTTTTTTAACAACTGCATAGATTAAAAAATTAAAAAATGTGTAATATACAGCACATAAATCTTCTCATTACAAACTGGTAAATAATACAGACAACAAACTGCATAAATCACACCATACTTAGGGGAGTAGCAGACAGGAAGTTTTTATGAGACCTGAAACTCTGGCCTTTGAATGAGTGACATTCCACAGTTCACTAAACTTAAATTAACTGGCAAACCACAATCATCAACAAAGAAGGGATCACGCAGAACACCTACCTATCTTATGAAGTCCCTCCATGACCCTAAGTTCTTGCCGGACAACTTCAAGGAGAGAGATAACATCCACAACATCCAGGTCAAAAAACATGCCATTCACAAACAGAGCTGTATCAGTTGGCTGCAAGTTTAGGGATGATGAAAACAGCTCCTGGTTTCTCTTTATCTCTTGCTTCAGTTCATCCTTCACCACCGTCCGCACAAGGGATCTTGCCTAGTTAGCAAACATTATTGCTATTTTCACTCTCTCTCTCTCTCTCTCTCTCTCTATATATATATATATATATATCTGCAACTTAGATCTGACTAATAATGCAACTAAACATATCAGAACACAACTTCAAAACACATTAATAAAAACTATGTCCCTCAAGGACATCACAATGAGCATTTTCCCCATCAACAAGTTAACATAGCCCAGCAATAAAAACCTTGCACATGTCAATATAATGATAAATTATATAAGTTAAAATGTGTATGAAAAAAATTTGGGTTTCTCTTCCATTAATACATCAACAATTCATATCACAACAATGTGTATGTGATGACACTGCTGTGATCATCCTTGCAAAGCAAATTACATGCACATATATTCAAAATTTTTGAGTTATGTACATATTTTGTACAATTTTAGACTCTAAACTGTTCCTCTGCAGAAAGTGAGCACTTATGTTGTGGTAGAACCCAGCTGAAGACATGTGCATTACAGATATACATCTCTTCCCAATAGGTTCCAGTCAGCTACATCATCATGAATAGGAATTCCTTCCTGCACCTTCTGCAGACTGCACAGTAAGTGCCAAAAGCAAAGTTTCTGAAAGTTTCAAAAACTGAGAAAATATACTGCCTAACTATACATGAAACTTCACACTACAGAAAACTATGTCAATGCACAATTTGATAGTGCAGACGAAGAAACTTTCAAGAGTGAAGAAAAACAATAAGTAATATTTTTTTTTATTACCATAACCTGCAATGTGGCAACATCCAGTCTAGTGAAATTTTACTGATGATTCAGAAGAATGCTGCGCCTCCATCTTCGTGGTACAGAGTGAAGATGGAAGCAGCACATTCCTCTGAAACATTAGTGAATTTCTACCAGGCATAATATCCAAGAAGGTGATAACCATTCATGAAAATCTCATATTTCTCATGTATTGTGGACCCAAATATCAGTAAATAATGATGGATAAACAGAATTTTCTGAAGTTTTTAAAATGAATATTTTTTACCTGAGATTCTTCAAAGCCTAGTCTGATCAAACACAATACAGGCAGCACGAATGTATACTTCCATGCACTTACCCCAAACCTTGGCACTAGGAGGAGATAACTGATCAGCTTCATGGAGCCAGTGAGCTGCACTGATAAGTACTAGAACTATCATCCCTTTCACACTGGTCAGAAATATTACTACCGGTGAACTTACTAACCTGCAGGGGGAAGTTCTGAGCAATGTTGGTAAGGACCTTCAGTGCTTCCTCCTTAGGTGAACTCATAATTCTTTCAGCAGCTTGCAGGCTCAATTCTTGCACTTGCCATACCTTCAGTGGTGCCATTTCATTGGTGGACTCCAGAAGATGCTGTCTCAACTTATCTAAGTTCTCTTTCTTGTCTGGATAAATGTGTCTACAAAAGTACTATACTATTATTAGGTTATGTGACAATACATAAATTAGGAAGGTGCATATGTTTAAATGTTACTAAGGCCTGTAAATAAATAATGTGTACCTGATCAGCAATTAGTACTGCAAAATAATTATGATATTAGGAAACCATACATAGTTTTTGAAAAAAATTATGCAGCAGAACCTGTTTGTAATGTATCCCAATATAAAGAACACATTTCTGTTCAATATTGGTATCCAGTTAACACAGATACACACTTCTACATAACCTTTCTCTCCTCTCCCACAATATACACCCCATGCATATAAATACTCAGGATACAGAAATAAGGTTGTGATCAATGGACAATTTACAATAATGAGTCTAACATTATTGCACGTGCATCTATAGCAGTACACTCTATATTCAGAAAATCCCAGCATTTAAGAAAAAGAAAAGTTTGGAGGTGTGTTATAAGAAACAGGATCTAGTTTTTTAATATTTAGGAAATAATCTATACCAGAAGGACTTGTAAGGATTCCCTTGCTAACTGAAGAAGTATGCGACCACAGTATTTCTGTATTTAATTCTACAAATTACATAAATGAAAAATAATCTTGTGTCCACGGAGTAATGATGCTGAACATAAAAATGGTGTTCTTTACAGTATTGAAGGAGAGTGAAGGCTCTGTAAAATGCAAAAATGAACAAGAAACATAATAATTCAAGTCTGCTGGAATGTTACATCTCAACATTTTTGAGGCACTACGTTCCTTTGTGCCATCAGTAACCATTTACCAGTCAGCACAGTGTGTATCCCAGAAGATCTGTACCTGTGACACTACTGTGAGAAGCCTTATAGCACAAGAAACATAACATTTCCAAATGGAGTTTGAGTGGACCACCTTAGGCCGGCTCAAAGTTCATTCCTATGCAGAAGTACCGGAACAAGACGAACACTTTTCTCTCCTTTCCATATATGGCTATCGGCTGGTGATTGGTTATTTTGGGGTAGTGAAAGGTGGGGACGTCAGCTCTCCGAGTTTTCTTGGTGGGTTTAGGGGCTGGGGTCTGGCACACGCAGTTTGGACACCTCTTCCAGAAGTCGTCTTAATTTGGTTGGCCAGCCGCTGGGGAGTGATTGCTGCCCGGATATTTTGTGGGGGCTACACAGACGCCCAGGGTATGTCAAGAAGGTAGAACTGGTTTGGTGTTGGGTGATTTCAAATTCTCAGTTTCGGTTTTGTATTTGGCATACCGGGCGCCTGTCTAGCGTAGTTTACAGTGCATTGAAGAGCTGATGCGGGAGCAGAATATGGAGAGAGGCTAGCAGCTTCCCACATGTTGGGTTAGTTTTCTATTTATTCAGTTGTGTCGAGTCAAGTTTGTATGTTTCATTTTGAGAGTCTTTGATGTACACCATTCTAAATGTAATGTTTTGTTGTGGCCAGTAAGCACTGAGATTGTGTTGTAAATATTTATGATAGCCTGGGATCATAAGGAATTGTTAAGGCTGTAAGCACTTGGCGTGCTTGTAATTTTGTATTATCGTTCTTACCATTTATTTGTTGTATATTGAGTTTAGTTAATATACTTTCAGTATTATGAATGTATGGCTTTTGTGATGATTTGTATGCTCACTATCCACCACAAGAGTCAGTGTTACGGAGCTCAGTGGCCCAAACAGTCGATGGCGATTTAAGAGTCCGAGCCCCCCGTATTTGATCTAGCGCTTCCCCTCTATTGGGTGCAACCCTGAGGGCTCAAGTTTTAAAAGACATCTAACAACATTAACAGGGAATGAACTGGATTGTGTCACATACCATTCTGTTCCCCAGTAACACAATGGTAGCAAATGCTACTGCAAATACATCTCAAATGAACATGTATGCTGCTATTCAATGTGCTTAAAATTAAAAGGAGGCATAGATGGACAGAATTTACTGAATTATGTCTCACGACCTCCACGAAGATGTGAATTCAAGCCATCATACTACCAGTGATCTCAGAATAAATATAACATGGGAATAGAGAATGTCATCTGTTCCTTGTGAAATACTTCCCACACTAGTTTATATAATTATTACAACATGTACTAAGAAATGTTCTGAAATCTCAGTGCTAGGAAACCTGTAATAGTATCCCAACAAGACAGATCCCAATGACATGTCATATAAGCATACCACACACACACACACACACACACACACAGTGCCTCACCTGAAATACCTGCAAGAAGATGTAAGGAGAAAGAGGTGAAGAAAAAAGGCAGTACAAAAGCTGCTTATTACTACAGAGCTGATATTACCCTCTCATATAAACCCAGATTCCCAACATTGTTTCTTCTCCTGAGGCTTTACATCAGGAATGGTGTATGCTGTGGTCATGACTAAATCAAGTAACAAATAAATTCAGCATCTTCAAACACAACCTACCTCACTTAAAATTTGCACAGTATACACCATAATTACTACACGCAGACTGCTGCTGTGAAACCACCATATAGTAGGAGAAGATATGCTTACTCATCAATCTACATATGCAACCAAAATTACAAGGCCTTCAGCTACACTCACTTAAGTCTGCTAAAATTGAAACCCTCAATCTCATCATCTTCATCTTCCTGTTCAAAGTTGTCCTGAGTCCTGTCACCCTTCACTTCTGTATCATCCTGCGCTTTGTATTCTGTTGACTTTATCTGCAACTCTACGCCATATCCTGACAGGCGGACCCGTCTTTTTGGGCGCTCCTGGTATAAAATCACAAAACCAATGAAATTAATGCTATAAACCATACCACACAACATCAACTATACAATGACATCAAATATAATCTAACACCCAATCACATCAAGTAAAATTAAAGCATCATAAGACCTGCATCTAATGTACTCCTGTATAAAACCCAAAACTGAACCAAACTGCCAGACTCTGGACTATTTTTTTTTTTTTTTAAGAAAATGAAAATATCTGCTGAACCTTGAATAGAACCAGTGTCAGTTAGTTTAAGGTAATAAATAATTCTCAGTATATTTAGAATAATACTCTCTTGTCTCAAATTTTCTTTCATAGTGGATCAGACTTCTAAGAAGACATTTAACCTACAAGGATTGACGTGATAATTCCTAGTAAATTTTCCACGTCTGGCTTAAACTTTCCAGTTACCGTGCATAAGACAGGGAAGAAACAGAAAAAAATCTTTATAAAAATTCTGCTTGAAACTTTGTAACTTATTAACTCCTTATAATTTCAATGGAAGGAAAGGAATACTGAATTTTCATCATATGAGGAAAACCTGATACTGCAAAACATCTGAGGTCTTCAGAGCAGTGCAGTTTCAATTCACGGTCTTCCGTCTAACGAAATGGTACTGTCACCTGGTATGTGGGTACCAACATTTTGGAGGAACACACTACTTCTGTACTCACAGTTCTTTGAGTGGTCAGACTGCAAGACACTGTTAAAACCCGAAAGACCACAAAAAAATTGGTATCTCACATTTCATTATCAAAACTACATACTCTAAGGTCACTACTGCAGCCATTGTTGTTGTGCCTAGTACCTTCAAATATAATTACTTTTAGTCTATATCCATTTCTAAGTTTCTGAAAATCCCATCTCAATAACACTTGTGTCAACAGAGCCGTTCATCTCTGGTAGTGAACAACCTGAACACCATAACCTTCATTTAATGGTCAATTGCAGTGTTATGTTTTGGCGAGTCCAGAGAATGTTGTGAATCACAAATACCTAAAAGAAAAATGCCCATGAGAATAGGCAATATCAAGATGGGAATATCTTAGGAAAGATGTTATAAAAGGAAAAACACTCATAAAAATGGGCAAAAACTCTGGGAAAAAGAGACAAGAGAAAAGGCTGACTTCCTAGATGACCCTAACGTGGAAATATTTCAGGAAGAAAATAACAGTCAAAAATTCTGTTTGTCACAGGAAAAGTTTGTGCAGTTTCAGTTTCAAATTACAACTAAATAATAAGCTGTAAGATGCATCTGACTTCTCTTTTCTTGAAAGCTGGATTAGTAGTGATTTTATAGAATGTTCTGTAACCTGTTACTCACTTTAATGTAATGCCTCAGTACATAGTCAATGTCACCCTTCACAGCATAATACTTCAGCACTTGGTGGAAATCTGCAAACTCCTGTGTTCCTAATTCTCCATACAGCACTACAGTGACACTGTTGTTTTCGGACTCTGGGTAATGATGATCTAAACCAAATGTTTCAACATGACTTTGATCACCTTCCTGAAAAGTGAACATAACCAGCTGATTCCATTACCTTGAAAATTATTGTAGAACAGCATTTCCCAGTGTTGGAACCAATGTGCCCACTAAATTCTATATGGTACAGAAAAACACAGCTCTATTGGCCACCAGTTATGGAGGTTGGTCTAGTATTGTATGTTGAAAAAACTAAATATATGTTCTTCTCTTGAGAGAACAATATAGGATCAAAGTACAATACAAACATAGTTAATACATCCCCTGAAAATGTGATAAAGTAAAATATTTAGAAATGACACAAACAAATCAAAATTTCATGCTTGAAGTTATTAAGATCAGAATAAATTCAGTGACTGCATGCTACTATTTGGCCCAGAATCTTTTGTCTTACCATTTGCCATCTAAAAATATAAAGATTAAAATATATGGAACTATAATTTTACCTGTTGTTTTATATGGATGTAAAACTTGGTCTCTCAGTGTAAAGGATCAGTACAGGCTGAAAGTGTTCAAGAATAGGTGCTGAGGAAGACATTTGGGCCTACGAAGGAAAAAGTAACAGGATAGAGGTAAATATTGCACAATGTGAAGCTTCGTAATTTGTACTCCTTGCGAGACGCTTTTCAGGTGACCAAATGAAGGGGAATGAAATTACTGTCATATTACCACCCAAAATCAATTTGACTATTCCAAATATTTTACTTTCACATCCATTAACAAATATAAACATCAAAGCTGTGGTATAGCCTGCTGTCATTCAGCGACACACGAAAATAGCCACAGTATTTAATGACTGTTGATACCCAATGTTCAATGTGTCAAGGAACTTATCTTCATGTTCCCCATACACTTTACATACAAGATGAATATGTTCACTGGGTTCACCACACATGATTCCAGCAGTTTATATTATCACCCACAGTGTAATCAATTAGTCTCGATAGCCATGTAAGTTGACAACTGTCATTCTATTTCATAAGTTTATGTACTGCAGGGTTTTCATACTGCAAGATAGTATTACTCTTTTAGAAAATCATTTGTAGTGCCTCAAGAAATACTTCTGGTAGTCTCTGGTACCAAATTTTATGTTTGAGTTTCCATGCATCATAACTCTATATTATATAAAGAACCAACAAGATGCAACTTTGGCAGTATTGCTTATTAGTCACTGCAATATTACTCTACATGTTTCAGATGCTTTCTGCGTCCATCGTCAGGAGTACTAAAAACTGTAGTAGCAGCCACTGGTGCATGCCATTGGTCGGGGTGATATATATCCAGTAAGGATGTCCAAGGTCGGTTGCCACTCCAGTGGCTGCTACTACAGTTTTTAGTACTCCTGACGATGGACGCAGAAAGCGTCCGAAACATGTAGAGTAATATTGCAATGACTAATAAACAATACTGCCAAAGTTGCATCTTATTGGTTCTTTATATAATATATTTGGTACCAAACCGCATACACTATATAAATTACATAACATACTGCATACAATTTTAAATCACCGGCTGAATAATACAATCAGGCGGTGCTTTAAAATGAGCACCATTAACATGAATCCACAAAAAAAAAAAGTTTCATGTTTCATGCATACAGTATTCATTTCATACAGTGATAGAAGATCTTCACCTGTCTCTGAGCAATCAGTTTTTTCATCTCTTCAACACAGCATGTGAGTTTCCCTGCCACATCAGCAACAATAGGACAGGAAAGGGCATATACTCCTCGCTCTAAGGCCATCTGAGAGTACATTTCAACCTTAGGAGAGTATATGTGTAGAGAGAGTGCCAGCTTCAGTACAGAGACTTGTGCTGGTGTTATCAGAAGTTCGGATACACTCAACGCACTATCATACTGGGCTCTGTCACTGCCTGCAATGTTCATCATTAAATTATTAAATAACCTGAAAGCAATAGCTGCACTCATCTACACAGGAACATGGAAGAACTTAAGAAACCATATGCTACATCCCATCTCCTTACCACCATCCTTGATCCTTTGAAGAATTACCTTCATAACCACACTCTAAATGAAATGTTATCAACACATTCATGCATTACATTCAAAAGCAATCACCAAATCATACCAAACCACCAACACACCTTTATTTACAAGCAATTTATAAAATAATGAAGTTAATATAAAACTGTACGTGAACTAAAACACAGCTAACTTAAAGACCTAACCCAACCAAAACTCTTGCATGTCATCAACCTATGCACCAACTAAATACAACAAATCTATAGTAAACCCAAACACACACAAAAGTCATACCATACACTATAAAATGAAATACCAAAAATATATCATTTCTGGGGGTCAGAATTTTCCACAAGAAGTAGTCTGTTTATCTAATTTACTGTTTTAAATGGATCCCTTTCCAAATAAATATTGCCAAAATTTGATACACTTATTTTTATGTACCGAAGATCACCTTCATCATACGTTCAAAGATTTAAGACTGAAGTTGTCAGGTAAAGGTAAGTTCTCCACATTCATGCCCTGAAAGCACATGACAGACTGTAGGTTTATCACCACTCATTCTTAACCTTTGTGCCAGATACAGGTGAGAGGTCAGACTTATGCACTAGTCATTTTACCCTGTGGGGAGTAAGCTCCTGATATCCAGAGAACAAGAGACTGGGTGAAGCCCAGAGACAGCCTGAATGCTTTGGAGAAGAGAAAACCACCTCACCCCTATCACAAATTGAACCACAGTTCCTCAGCTGTCCAGCCTGTAACCTAGTCACTGGAGTCACTACACTAGGCTGGGTTAACTGAAGTTCTACCAGTTGAAACCTGTATCTGAATACGCATGGAATCTGATAATGATACGAGTGAGGTAACATTGCTTATGACAATATACTAGCAAATTATATTCTGACAGCCTTCATATTACTACAAATTTGTAATCCAAGTATAACTATTTTTCTCCATTTAACCTTTCAAAGCCTAACAATAACTTTACCTACCACCAGGTCGAAAATTCAAAAATTCTACATGGTGCTCACATGGCATTTGTATGTTTTGTATGGATCTTTGAACAAACAGTAATTATTTACCAAGACAGATTAACTGATTGTCTTTTATAACCAAGTCAGAGAGTGTTTAATGCATGTTTAGCACTAACTCCTTGTATAAAACAGATATGTTTCATCTTTAAAATGTCAATGTTTCCACCAAATAACCTGTATGAGCAAATACAATTTATACTTACCAAGATCTGCAAGTGGAGGATGCAGGGCACTTAAACCATCCACGAATTCCCATAAGAAATATTCATTTTCATCTCTGAGATATTCTGCTATTTCTAGCACTAAAGGAGTCACCTCCCATTTTGCTTCTACAAGTGTTGTCACAGACTTCGCTTTCTGCTTTGAAGCGCCTCCGGCTGCACCATATAATGCGTACAACACCAACGCAAGCACCAAAAACTGCATCTTGGTGCTGGATGACTAGAGCATGAAGTTTTAATTCATCAATAAAAGGACAAATGTAAAAACTAACTTTAATTAAAATGTAGTCTTATTTTCCAATCCATTATAGCCATTTCCACATTCATAACCGAGTACATTCCATATATTTTCCGACAGTTCATTAATACGTAATATTCCCGGTACTAGTACGAAATGCACCAAAAGTCCATCCCTAACCCCACCAGATTTAAAGCATACTATCTCATTTGAATCCTTCAACGTGGATTATCATGATTACTGTTTTAAATGTCCTTGCATAAAACCACGTAAACCTCCCAATTCCATCACTATTATTTGCTACAACTGGGTGACGAGTATAATTACGGCGGTTCATCCCACAACATAAGAAAAAACACAGACGACTTTTGTAGAAACACCAGTTCGCGTTTAAGAGAAAGAAACGTTTATGCACCAAATTAAACGTGAATGATTAATTTCATTGACTCACCTTATCTCCCTCGAGTTCGCCTTAACTTAAATTGACACGCATCTTGCACTATCTTTCTCATTCATTTTGTTTTCATCACGCAAAAAATACCCTAACAGACCGTACTGCCTCTCATGAGGAAGTTTGCTCCATACCCTACCGAATACTTACGTCATTAATAATTACTAATAATAACCCAATATACATTAATATCTCCCATTAATTCAAAAAAACTGGAAATACCTCGTCAGCGATGTCTGACGACTGCTAAACGAATAGATACATTTAATCATTTACTATTTATGCCTTAGCGTGTGTTGCCCATACTGTAACGACACGAACCAATCGTAACTGGCCAAGTTGACAACGATTGCGAGCACAGATCATCAACATTCTCGGGAATTAGTTGTATGTATTCAAAAGGTTTGCCATTTTCTGTCTAATATTGTCCTACATATTGACAATATTATAGAAATTACCTAAATACGTACAGCGACAGAGTGACTCAAGAAACACAAATAATGCTTTATTCACCGAATACAGATGTTGTTAAAGCCTTTGTGAACTACAAACGCATTCTTTTTTGCAAACGACTGGCAACATTTACAATTTTGTACCGCGATTTTCAAATACTTAAAAAAAAAAATCAATGTCCTGCAGAAAAATACGCAATAAATCCTGCGTGATTTCAGACTTCCGCTGCGGTGTAAATGAGGTTCTGCAAATCGCTGTGTACGAAGAGTTGGTTAATGGTACAGTCACCGCCCTTAATCCAGCCTCATATGTGTACACACACACACACACACACATATTCCACATAAGTGTGACAACCCTCAGAATGTAGTAATATGAATCACTTCGAGTAACAAATGCTATATAAACATATCCAATTTTCAATCATTACATTGCTATGAACACTTTAATGTTTCAAGGTACTCAACGATACTGTACAGTATCACTTATGAACCACCTTCACTTTTACTGTCACATTTAGCAAGTACTACTATCTTGTACTTCTTGCTAGTTTTCATCCATGGACCTGCCCTACCTGAGTACCAGATCTCATGCCCCTTGACTACTTCTTGTATGGCACGTGAAGGACATGCATGGTCTACCAGCAAAATCACACATAAGATAACTCTAGCAGCAAATCATGTTGTCCACTGACTGCATATGGAGAAATAATGAAATTATCAGTGAAGCAAAATTTGTTTTTGAGCAATGTAGAATTGTGCACACAGGATGGCAGAGGTCATTTTGAACAGTCATAGAGTAGCATAAGTGAAGATAGACAGTGTATTATCTAGTATAACCATGTAACTATGTTAAGTAACATAATTAAAATTGATATCTTGTTTGTTGTATTATCTGACCCATTACTACTTTTGATGTTGATCACACAATAGGGTAAAACTTAACTGCTGCTTTTGTTTTGTGTTGTAATGAAGTACATACCCCACAAGAAGTTAAGACTTTATGGATATCATTCTATGTGGTGTTATCTCACACATAACTTGCTTTTTACATGTACAATATGAATAAAAATATGTATTGTGAAGTTTCTAGTTACAGGCATGTATGAACATTAAAATGCTCATAGCAGCATAATGGCCAACAATCTGGTATATATTGACATGGCTGGCCAACAATCTGGTATATATTGACATGGCTTTTTTTATTCAAAGTGACACATGCAATCACATCCCAAGTTTTGGCACACCTTATGCAGAACCACCTGTGTATACATGTTACAAGCTCATTATTTGATATGCTAACAATTGTTGGTCACTGCCCATCGAGTCACTTTGGTCACACATCGAGGACACTCAATGGCTCATTCCCATGCTCCTTGTCAGAGATACTGCGAGATCTCTATGATTCATCTGCAGTCACACTGTGGATTCCACTGGAACATCACATTATTGTATGATACCTACATTAAATACATTTCCTACACAAAATGCCATCATACATTCGGATGAAAGTTTCCTGATAAGCCTGTTCCAAACAGGTTAACAATATACAATTACTTGGAAAAGCTGCAAGCAACAGGTTCTACTACAAGGCAGTAGGAAGCCACACAGAAGGCAGCACTGATAAAAAAACTTGACAAAACTGGTGTTAGGTTGGAGGACTCACCCACACACACACGCACACCCATGCCATGGATGCACACACGCACGTGTGCATTGAACAAATGTCAGTAGCAGGACAGTGTTTCCAGTGTACCATACACCACTGCCACTTAAAACTTCCCAGCTTAAACAGGGCTGTGTCTTATTATAATGGATTTAAATCCTGCATCCAGTGTGATTAAGGTTAAATAACATATAAACGAAACAAGTATTTAGTATGTAGGTTACAAATGAGTGGATATATTATATAAAGAACCAACAAGATGCAACTTTGGCAGTGTTGTTTAATAGTCACTGCAAGATTACTCTACATGTTTCGGACGCTTTCTGCGTCCATCATCAGGAGTACTAAAAACTGTAGTAGCAGCCGCTGG
>JGI24700J35501_10930457_pt1 | contig 14352 bp, 17 predicted proteins | sample TergutTh196P1_FD_35501 | JGI IMG/M metagenome (IMG submission 35501) | reverse complement strand
AGAGCCCCACGGTTTTAATCTTTAAAACGGCAAATCGTCATCGTCGATACTCTCGGTGATGGCGGCGAAACCTTCTGGGGGGGCGGATGGGTCGGATTTGTCGGTGGGGGGAGCGTAAGCTTCTGCCATGCTGTCGTAGTAGGAGTCCCGGGCGGAGCCGGCTCTTGATTCGCTGGCGGCTCGGCTCTCGGTGAAGTTGATTTCTTCCGTTATTACCTCGGTGTACCAGTTTCGCTTGCCAGCTGCATCGTCGAAAGTGCGTATCGTTAAACGTCCGGCTACAGCGGCTTGCATCCCCTTTTTGAAATATTTTTCGACAAATTCCGCCGACTTGCCGAACGCTACACAGTTTATGAAATCTGCATCAGGCTCGCCCTCGCGCTTGAAACGCCTGTTGACCGCCAAAGTGAAACGTGCAATGGCTACTGGCTCGGCGGCCTGGGAATATCTTATCTCGGGATCTCTTGTGAATCTCCCTATCAAAATTACCTTGTTCATCTTTATATCCTCTCAACGTGGAAATTCCGCATTTTTTTAACATTTCGATGACTCATCATCGTAAATTGCACAACTTTAACATTTCGAGTGCTTGTCATTGCTAAATTGCACACTTTTAACATTTCGAGTGCATCAGGGTTAAATTGCACACTTTAAAGCCTCGACCTTATTCGTCGAGGTTGATAATTAGGAAACGCAAAATATTTTCCATTATCCTTATGCGGCTCGTTATTTCGGCTGGCGTTCCGCTCTCCGACGAAAATGTAATGAAAGTATAAACGCCGTCCGTCTGCTTTTGGATAGGGTACGCCAACTTGCGCTTGCCCCATTCGTCTACTTTGTCAATCGTGCCGCCAAACCTTGTAATCAGCTCCGTAACACGTTCAAGCTCCGCTTTTTGTTCTTCTTCTTCCAACCTGGCGCTTACTATTACGCCCATCTCATACTTATTCAATCCTAAAAACACCTCCCTTTGGACTTTGACACAACTCATCCGAATTGTGTAAGGATTGATTGATTTTTCTATTGTACACCATTTTTTTGAAAAAGTCAAAACTTTTTGAAAAAAATTTTTGGATTTTTTTGCGATTGGGTTTTAGCCCACGTATTCCTTGGACATTTTTCCTGTCATATGTTCAATTTCCAAAATAGAAACAGCCACGTGCGGCAAGGCGCGTTCGATTTCAGTTTCGCCTTTTTTGACGTATTTGTGGGAATATTTATCGACAATACATTGTAATGCCTGGCGTTTTTCGTCTAAATCTTCGCTAATGCGAATTTTGCCAAAAACGATGACGCTTCTAAAATATGTGGTAAGTTCCTCAGGGATAATGTTATCGGTGGCAATGACGGTGAACGAAACCTTGTTATTGGCGAGTATAGCGTCGATTTTATGGCCTTGTTTAGCACCGTGGAAATATATTTTGCCCTCGTGAAAGCAAAAACTCATCGGCACACCGTAAGCATAGCCGCCGTCGCCTATAAGCGACAGCACCCCAGAAGTTGCTTTTTCCAGTATTTTTTCGATTTGTGCTTCTGACATTCCTTGGGTTTCTCGTGTCATTTTGCGAAACATTTCAAATCCCCCCTCCACCTACCTACATTTTAGCATAATTTGTCTTTTTCGTCAACTAGTAGTCCAAAGAAAATTTTATTTTCGTCAAACGCTATGGTGTTGGATTTTTGGCTGTGGTATCATAAGTATATTAAATGAATTTGCTAAATTCGGCAATTTACATAGAGCAAGTGGGCGGTTAGTCGTAGGCCGCCCACTTTTTGTTGGGGTTGGGAAAACCGCCCTTGTGGTGGGCGGTTTGGGGTTACTGGCTTAGTTTTTGTATGGCGTATTGGTTGAGGGAGATGCCCTCGGCGTTGGCTTTTTGTAGGAGTGTGTCGAGTAGGATTTGTGGGAGTTTTAGCAGGAAATTGCCGCCGAGGTCGGGGCGTTGTGCTGGCGGTGGGATTGGGAAGCCGTGGTCTAGTTTGGTTTCTATCCAGCCCTCCATCGCCTCTTGTAAATTTTGCAGGGTTTCTTCTTTTGTGTCTCCGTCGGTCATGCAGCCGTCAAATTCCATGATTCTGCCTACATAGTAAAAGCCGCTTTCGTCTTCGGTGGGTTCTATGATTGTTGTGTACGGTAATGACATATAATATTTTGCATTTTTCATAAGTTTAGCAAGCGTTAGAGTTTCAATCGCTTTATTATGCCTTTGACATAAGCGGATTTTATTGTGGGTCTTCGTTCGGGAATCGTCATAACATCGCCTGAATCGTGTATGTAATGTTTGTGTGAGCCCGTTTGTCTGTCGAAAATGTAGCCATAGTGTGTTAGCACTTTTCCAGCCTCGTCTATGTTGATTCCGTGCGGTTGACGTTTCATTTTATCAACTATTTTTTCTACGCTTGCCATAGTTCACCTCCTATATTATGATAGTACCACAAAATTTTTCTGTCGTCAAATTTCCAACTAGTAGTCCAAAGAAAATTTTATTTTCGTCAAACGCTATGGTGTTGGGTTTTTGGCTGTGGTAAGATATGTATATTAAATGAATTTGCTAAGTTCGGCAATTTACATAGAACAAGTGGGCGGTTAGTCGTAGGCCGCCCACTTTTTGTTGGGGGTTGGGAAAACCGCCCTTGTGGTGGGCGGTTTGGGTTATTGGCTTAGTTTTTGTATGGCGTATTGGTTGAGGGAGATGCCTTCGGCGTTGGCTTTTTGTAGGAGTGTTTTGTAAAGTGATTGGGGCAATTTCAAAAAATTTCCATTATCTTCTAATTGTGCTGGCTCTGGGATTGGGTCGTTGTAAGCTAGAGCTGTTTCTAAATAACATTCCATAGCCTCCTGCAAACATTCGAGTGCCTCGTCTTGCGTGTTGCCCGTACTGGAACAACCTTTTAATTCTACAACCTCGCTAACGTAATATTGACCGCTTTCGTCGTTGTAAAAGGTAAGTGTTTTGCTGTACGGTAGCGACATATAATAGTCTAAATTTTTTGTCATATCATTTTGGCAAGCAGTTAGGGTTTAATTCGAGCAAGGATTTTCTTTATATAGTGCTTATTTAGTGGCGTTTCTTCTTTTATGGTTACGAGGTCGCCAGCGGCATCTCTAAAACTTCTGTGAGAGCCTTTTTGGCTAGTGATTTTGTAACCATTGTTCTCCAAGACCTTTTTTGCTTCTTCGTATTTTATTCCGTGCGGTTGACGTTTCATTTTATCAACTATTTTTTCTACGCTTGCCATAGTTCACCTCCTGTATGTTATGATAGTACCACAAAATTTTTTTGCCGTCAAATTTACAACTAGTAGTCCAAAGAAAATTTTATTTTCGTCAAACGCTATGGTGTTGGGTTTCTGGCTGTGGTAAGATATGTATATTAAATGAATTTGCTAAATTCGGCAATTTACATAGAGCAAGTGGGCGGTTAGTCGTAGGCCGCCCACTTTTTGTTGTGGGTTGGGAAAACCGCCCTTGTGGTGGGCGGTTGGGGTTATTGGCTTAGTTTTTGTATGGTGTATTGGTTTTATTACCGACCTAGCAACTGCACGGCGTACTGATTCAATGAAATCCCCTCTGTTTTGGCTCTTTGCGTGAGTGTTTTGTAGAGTGATTGGGGCAAATTTAAGAAATCCCCATTATCTTCTAGCTGGGCTGGCTCTGGGATGGGGTCGTTGTAAGCCAGGGCTGTCTCTAAATGACATTCCATAGCCTCGTTTAAATTTTCCAATGTTTCTAATTCCGTGTCGCCCGTGGTATGGCAGCCTTTTAATTCCAAAACCCTACCAGCATAATACCTGCCGCTTTTATCGTTTTGCAGCACTACCACCTTTGTGTAAGGCAATTCCATGTAATATTTTATGTCTTTTATCATTTTTCGGCAAACGTCTAGTCAGTGATTATTTGCAAAATTGCGTTGACATGATATTGCTTTATCGCTGGTTTTTCTTCTACAACGGTTATGCTACCGCCAACGGCATTTCTAAATGTCCTGTGAGAACCTTTTTGGCTAGTCGCTTTGTAGCCGTTGTGCTCCAAGACCTTTTTTGCCTCTTCGTATCGTACACCATGCGGTTGACGTTTCATTTTATCAACTATTTTTTCTACGCTTGCCATGGTTCACCTCCTGTATTATGATAGTATCACAAAATTTTTTTATCGTCAATTTTCCAACTAGTAGTTAAAAGAAAATTTTATTTTCGTCAAACGCTATGGTGTTGGGTTTTTGGCTGTGGTAAGATATGTATATTAAATGAATTTGCCAAGTCCAGCAACTTATATAGAACAAGTGGGCGGTTAGTCGTAGGCCGCCCACTTTTTATGCGGATTTTGCGGAACGCACACAAAATTTCCCCTATGCGGGGCAGTTTTGATTTAATGGCTCAACTTTTTCTGTTACAAAAACGTGAGGTGCTACCCGACTGTAAAAGGTTAATATACAACCTTGCCCTCTGTCGAAAAAGTGATTACGTGCCATGTTACTGGTTTTCCACTGTTTTCTAGGGCAGTCTTTACTGCATTTACAAGGTTTGTACAGCACGGCACATCCATATGTGTAACGATTAGTGAAGTTATTTCGTTCTCAGCGAAAATTGTGGTTAATTTAGCAACATAATCTTCATCGTCTAGCTTTGGACATCCTATAAGTGTAATCCTGTTTTTCATATAGTCATTGTGGAAATTACCGTATGCATAGGCACAGCAATCGGCAGCTATAAGCAGATGCGAACCAAGGAAGAACCCAGCGTTGGGAGAGACTAGCCTAATTTGTATAGGCCATTGGTTTAGATGCGATTCAACACTGGATTGTGTCCCTTTAACGACATTTCGTGGTATTACCCTGGGCGAAGAATCACATTCGCCAATGTTCTTTTTTGTAGGCTCTTTAAAACTAATCGCATTGGCGGGGCAAATTGGCAAACACGCCCCCAATCCCTCGCAATAGTCCGATCTTACAAGTTTTGCTTTACCGTCGATAATTTCAATCGCTTTTTGTTTGCAGGCAGCTTCACATATGCCGCAACCGATGCAGCGGTTTTCGTTAATTTCCACTATTTTCCTAGCCATTTTTACCTTCGTTTCCCCTCTCGTAGCTCTGTTTATTAAAAGAACCCCGTCCGGAGTAGAACTCCGGACGTTTAAATTCTATCCTAGTCCTTTTCCCGCAAAGCCTCCAATTCACGCTTGCGAGTCTCAATTACCTTCAGCTGAATCTCGTTTGGTGCCTCTTCATAACGGTCAAACGCCATGGTAAAGCGGCCGCGCCCCTGTGTCATGGAACGTAAATCTGTGGCATATCGCAACATCTCGGCTAGAGGGGCTTCGGCAGATATGACTTGCTTGCCTCCTCGTTTTTCCATTCCCATGATACGTCCGCGTCGCTTGTTCATATCGCCCATAATATCGCCCGTGTAATCGTCGGGGACAGTTACCTCAATCTTGGTTATCGGCTCAAGTATGGTCGGCTTAGCTTTCATAAAACCGTCTTTAAATGCTATATGCGTCGCCAATTTGAACGCCAGTTCGCTAGAATCCACGTCGTGGTACGAGCCGTCAACCAAAACAGCTTTTAGCCCAACTACAGGATATGCTGCCAAAGGCCCAGCCAATACACATTCCTGTAAACCTTTTTCAACAGCGGGGTGGTACGCCTTAGGAACAGAGCCGCCAAAAATCTTCTGCTCGAACACATACGGCGTGGTCATTTCGCCCGATGGCTCAAATTCTATCTGCACATCGCCAAACTGCCCTCGTCCGCCCGATTGTTTTTTATGCTTGCCACGTACGCTTGCCTTGCCTTTAATCGTCTCTCGATACGGCACTATCGGCGGGACAAGTTCTATCTCGATTTTGTAGCGGGAACGCAATCGGCTTATTATAACGTCCATTTGATTGTCGCCAACGCCTGATATTACAGCCTGTTTCGTCTCCTTGTTAATCTCAAATTTTACGGTCTTGTCCTCTTCCATAAGTTTTGAGAACGCACCAGAAATTTTATCCTCATCGCCCTTGCCCTTGGGCACTATTGCAAGAGTGAGAAGTGCCTCGGGGAAGGTTATGCCAGGGAGTTTTATTGGTTTTTCTTTCAAACAGAGCGTGTCTTGGGTAGCCGTATCGGAAAGTTTGGCTATAGCCCCAATATCGCCAGCGTGTAGTTCGCTGACTTCCATCTGATCTTTGCCCCGCATAACGTACAGATGCCCTATTTTTTCTGTAACCTCTTTGTTGGAGTTGTACAGCGGCGTATCTTTTTTGATTGTGCCTGAAAACACCCTGAAAATGCTGAGTCTGCCCACATAGGGATCGGCAATCGTCTTAAAAACAAGGGCAGAAAGTGTCTCCGATGGCGTACATTTGAGTGTTATCGGGCTACCGTTTAGTTCGGCGTTGATTTCTGGCCGCATTTCAGATGCAGGAGGCATACAGTTTATTATCTGATTGAGCAGATGTTCGATGCCCCCCTTCTTTTCGGCTGTTCCCGATAGGACGGGCGTGATTATTCCTGTGCGAATACCCGTTTTTATGCCGCTCTCCAAATCCGTTTTTGAAAGTTCGCCGTCTTCCAAAAATTTATCCAAAAGGGCATCATCAGCACCCGCTACCTCTTCCATAAGGGTTGGATAATAAGGGTCGTCCTCGCCGACAAGGGGGACTATGCCCGCCCCAAACATATTTTGCATTTGGGATAAAACCTTGTCAAAGTCGGCGTTATCATCGTCCATGCCGTTTACAAATACCATCTTGGGCAGATGTAAATCGGTGGCGTATTCCCAGGCAATTTCGGTGCCTACCTCCACGCCGCTTTTTGCAGAAACGAGGATAAGAACGGCATCGGCTGCGGCGAGTGCCTGCTTGACATCTCCCGCAAAATCCAGATAACCAGGCGTGTCGATAAAATTTATCTTTTGATTTTGCCATTCGATCGGAATGACAGACATATTTATGGAGCGCGCCTGTTTCGCCTCTTCGGGGTCATAATCGGATACGGTGTTACCGTCCGCCACCTTGCCCATACGGCTTGTAACACCCGCTACAGACAGGGCGGCTTCGGTCAGCGCCGTCTTGCCACAGCCGCTGTGTCCGAGTATCGCCACGTTACGAATCTCATTTGTTGAATAAATTTTCACAAAAATACCTCCTCTGTTATTGACAGATGTAACTGTTAAGGTTATTATAAGCAAGTTGGAGTAATAAATCAAATTTATTTTTACATAATGAAAAAAAAGGAGGCGTATTTGTTTGCAAAACAGTACAGTAGAGGCGATTGAGAAGAATAAGGTCAAATTGACGATAAAAATCTCATCGGAGGATTTCAAAAAAGGGTTGCAGTTTGCGTACAACCGCAACAAGGGCGATATACACGTCCAAGGGTTTAGAAAAGGTAAGGTGCCGCGTAAAGTAATAGAGAATATGTACGGCAAAGACATTTTTTACGAGGAGGCGATAAACCACGTACTTCCCGAGGCTTATGAGGCTGCTGTAAAAGAGCATGATTTAGAGCCCGTTTATCGACCTGAAGTAGACGTGGATACGATGGACGAGGCGGAAGGAGCGGTGGTTTTCGCCGAAGTTTATATACGGCCTACCGTGGAAGTTCCCGATTATGATGGGCTTTCCTATGTTCGCATGGAGATTGAGCCCACGGAGGAGGACATCGAACGCAATTTACAGCATGAGCGGGAGCAGAACAGCCGCACAATCACGGTTGACCGCCCCGCACAGATGGACGACATAGTTACAATAAATTTCACGGGTTACATGGACGGCGAGGCGTTCGAGGGAGGTCATTCGGAGGATTTTGAATTGACCTTGGGGACGAAAACTTTCATAGACACCTTTGAAGAGCAGCTTGTTGGCAAATCAGCGGGGGATGATGTGGAGGTACACGTAACTTTTCCAGAAAATTACAACAAAGAGGAATTGAGCGGGAAACCTGCCATGTTTGAGGTGGAAATTTTGGAGGTTCAGGCAAAGGAGATTCCAGAATTGGACGACGAATTTGCACAGGACGTATCGGAATTTGACACGCTACAGGAATTTAGGGACGATATAACGCATAGATTGCGAAACGCAAACCAAGAGCGAGCACTCACGGAGCAAAGAGCAACGGTTTTGGCTCAAATGATAGAAAAATCCAATCTCGACGTGCCGCCAGCCATGTATACAGCCAAGATAGACGATATGGTGATGGAGATGCGTAGGAGTTTGGCGGCTCGAGGGATGCGTTTGGAGCAATATTTTGAAATGACTGGCATGACGCTTGAGATGCTGGAGGAAAATTACAAAATCCCCGCCAAGGAGTCCGTAGATGCGGAGCTTATACTGGAAGCGGTCGCCAACAAGGAGACTATCGAAATTTCAGATGAAGAAATTCGAGAATATGTGGCTAAGAATATTACCCCCAATCAGACCGTTGATGAGATTTTGGGGCAGCTCGATGATGACGGCAAAAAATTGCTGGTGCGGGATTTGCGTATTCAAAGAGCGATGGATTTCTTGTTAGAAAAGGCTGTAGAGGTCGAGGCACTGGAAAAAATAGAGGACGCTACAAATATTATGGACATTGTAGACGTTGTGGAGTAAAATTATAAGAGGGAGAGAAAAATTATGCCATTAATACCATATGTAATCGAGCAGACGAGTAGGGGCGAGCGGTCGTATGACATCTATTCTCGCCTATTGAAGGATAGGATAATATTTTTGGGCGATCAGGTGAATGACGTAACGGCAAACTTGGTGGTTGCACAGTTACTGTTCTTGGATGCGGAAGATCCAGACAAGGATATTAACCTGTACATAAACAGCCCAGGGGGCAGCATAACAGCAGGGCTTGCCATCTATGATACGATGCAGCACGTTAAGAGCGAAGTTTCGACAATTTGCGTGGGGCTTGCGGCGAGCATGGGGGCACATCTGTTGGCGGGCGGAGCTAAAGGCAAGCGTTTTGCACTTCCAAACGCTGAAATCATGGTACATCAACCATCGGGCGGCTTTAGCGGGCAGGCGACCGATATACAGATTCGGGCAAATTATATCCAAAGCCTAAAGCAGCGCCTAGCCCAGATGATGTCCGAAAACACTGGTAAATCTGTTGAGCGGGTTTTGGAAGATCAGGAACGCGACAATTTTATGACAGCACAAGAGGCCTTGGAATATGGTATAATAGACAAGGTGGTTATCAGGAAAGAAGAGGCGAAATAGGAGTTAAATTTAACAAAAAGGAGGGTCTATGCACCTTAGAGAAGAACAGGATTCATTGCAATGCTCTTTTTGCGATAAGACAGAGGAACAAGTAAGCAAACTTATCGCTGGGCAGAATGATATATACATATGCAATGAATGTGTAGAAATATGTCTTACCACGCTAGATGAAGATCCCGATATTGTGGTGGACAGCTATGAAGAAGTAGCACATAAATTGCCCAAACCCAAGGAGATACACAGTTTTTTGGACGAGTATGTAATTGGGCAAGATCGGGCAAAAATAGCCTTGTCGGTGGCGGTGTACAACCATTACAAACGTATATTTTCACAAGACGACGATGATGTGGAAATTCAAAAGAGCAATATTTTATTGGTTGGACCGACTGGCACAGGTAAAACTTTGCTTGCACAAACATTGGCAAGATTTTTGCAAGTGCCATTTGCAATAGGCGATGCCACAAGCCTTACCGAGGCTGGATACGTGGGCGAAGATGTGGAAAATATTTTAGTAAAGTTGCTAAATGCAGCTGGAGGGAACGTGGAATCGGCGGAGCACGGTATTATCTATATAGACGAAATCGATAAAATAGCTCGCAAATCAGATAATCCGTCCATAACCCGAGATGTAAGCGGCGAAGGCGTACAGCAGGCATTGCTCAAAATTTTAGAGGGGACGATAGCATCCATCCCTCCGCAGGGCGGCCGCAAGCATCCTCAACAGGAATTTACGTCAATCAACACAAGCAACATATTATTTATATGCGGCGGTGCTTTTAACGGCATGGAGAAAATCGTCGAACGCCGTCTCAACAAGAGGGTTATAGGATTTGGAGCGGATATAAAGACGAAAAAAGAGAAGTTACTGCATGAGGATATATTGTCCGAATTGCAATCGCAAGATTTACATTCCTTTGGGCTTATCCCCGAAATTATCGGGCGATTGCCTGTACTCGTAACGCTATCCAATTTGGACGAAGAATCCTTGCTTAACATATTGACAAAGCCCAAGCACGCTCTTGTAAAGCAATATGAATATTTGCTTGCTATGGATAATGTGAACCTAGAATTTGAAGAGGATGCATTACGAGAGATTGCCAAAATGGCAATCGAGCGTGAAACGGGGGCACGCGGTTTACGAAACATTGTAGAGAGCTTTATGACACAGATAATGTACGATGTTCCTTCGGACAACACCATAGAGAGGTGCATAATAACTCAAGACACTGTCAAAACCAAGGCAAACCCAACGCTAGTTATAAACGAAAACCGCAAAGCAATAGTACGAAAAGGCAGAAGAAGAAAACGCCGCAAAAGACCAAGAGCAGCAGTTTACGCTGGTTAAAGATTAAGACCGTGGGGGCTTTGCCCCCACACCCCCACCAGGGCGCGCCCTGGACTGCTTGTTCGTTATTTTTTGGCTCTCGATTTTAGCCCAACTGCTGCAAATTTGTAGCGGTTGGGGTATAATCAAAATTTGGGGGAAGCAGTTTACGCTAGCTAACAAAAAAGCCCTCACGGGATTTAAGCCCGTGGGGCTTTTTGGCATAATCCGTTATTTATGGACTCTCAATTCCACCTCAACCACTACAAATTTGCAGCTACTGAAGCAAAGCCACGACCAAAAAAAGAGCGAACGAAGGGGGTCAAGGGGGCTAGCCCCCTTGCGGGGTGTGGGGCAGAGCCCCACGGTCTTGGTCTATCCTCTTTTGTGGTTGCCAGTTATGGAGAATTCTACCCATTCGGCTATGTTTTCGGCGTGGTCGCCTATGCGTTCGAAGTACTTTGCAATCATTAGTAAATCGATTGCTTGACCTATGTGGTCGGGATTTGTGTGTATGATGTCCGTCAAATCCTGCTTAATCTGCAAAAAAAGTCTATCCACTTCGTTATCAAATTCCATTACCTTGTACGCCAACGCCAAATCCCTGTTTACATATGCCTCAATGGAATCGTTTACCATCGTTGCCGTGGCATACGCCATCTGCGGGATGTGCTCAATATCCTTTATGTAACTCTCACTTGCCAGAATTTTTATTATTTCAGAAATGTCCGAACACTGGTCGCCTATACGCTCCATGTCTGTAATCATCTTAAGTGTCGCCGAAATCACACGCAAATCCCGTGCTAGAGGTTGGTGCAACAGCAGCAAATTCAGGCAAATATTCTCTATCTCTTTCTCCAAATCATCAATATCCCTATCACAGCCTATTGCCTCATCTGCCAACTTTACACTCTGATTAATCAAGGCTTCCGTTGTGAGGTTTATCGCCTTTTCAACAAGAGACCCCATCTCTATCAAATATTCGTTCAGCTCATTCAATTTTTCATCAAAATTTTTCCTCACCAGTTATCACTCCCTTAGCGTTGCAAAATCTATAGACTCCGCCCGTTTTATAAAAACGGATGGAAAGGGATTCGAACCCTTGGGCGGTTGCCCGCCTCTGGTTTTCAAGACCAGTGCCTTCGACCGCTCGGCCATCCATCCTGTTACCTTATCATCATACCACATAAAAAATTTAAAATCAACCCACCCCTGGCAACAATTTTTCAAAAGACAATCTTACAACTTAAAATAAGAAACAAGTCTATCTAGCAATTCAGCCTGCGAATTGAGCTCATGAGCGGTGGCGGCACTCTCTTCAGATAAAGCCTGATTGTTTTGAACAACTGCCGATATTTTGCTTAATCCAACATTTATCTGGTTGACAGCGTCCGTCTGCTCCTGTGAGGAAAGAGATATGTTGTTGATTATCTGTAATACATTGCTTGCACTGGTAACTATGCCATCCAAAGCATCGGAAGTAGCTTCCGCAATGCTGTTACCCATATCAACCCTGTTTAACGAGTCCTCTATAAGCTCCGAAGTCTCCGTGGCTGCCTGTTGACTCCTGCTTGCCAAAGTACGTACCTCTTCTGCCACAACTGCAAAGCCCTTGCCGTGATCGCCCGCACGAGCCGCCTCGACAGAGGCATTTAGGGAAAGCAGATTCGTTTGAAAGGCTATGTCCTGAATTACCTTGGTTATGCGTGAGATATTATTGCTAGACTCCTTTATCTGCAACATAGCTTCGAGCATCTGCTTCATGGAAATATTACCAACCTGTGCGTTTTCTACCGATTCGTTGGAAATGACATTGGCTTCAGAGGCATTTTGGGAATTTTTAGCCGTCTGTTCGTTGATTTTTTCCAATGTGATATTAAGCTCCGAAACAGAGTGAGCTTGATCTGTAGCACCGTCCGCTAAATTAGCGGAGCTTGTGGATACCATCGCCGCACCAGCCAAAACCTGCTCCGCTGCCGCCGCAATCTCCGACATGGTTTGCTGCAAGGTTTCCGCTATGTTGTTTATGGATGTGCCTATTTCATCAAATTTGCCCTTGAAAGTCATGCTCGAGCGATGTGTCAGATTGCCGTCCGATATTGCACCCAAACTTGTGCTAATCTCCCGAACATATTTGCCCATCTCGTCCACTAGCCTGTTCACATCATGTTTTATTTCGGCGAAAATTCCAGAATAATTACCCTCGACCTGTTTGTCGAAATGCCCTTCGTTAAACCGTGCTAAAACATTCCGCATCTCGGTTATCGGAGCGTTTATCGTTGCTATTATGCTGTTCATTTCGTTGATTATTTCTGCCCATTCGCCGCGATATTCAGTGGAATCAACGCTATAATCCACATCGCCGCTCTGTGCCGCACGAGTTATGTCGGCTATGGAATCCGTTACGTCCAAAATATTTTGCCGTACGGTGGCTAAAATATCATTTATAAAAGTCTCTTTGCCCACGAATTGCTGTTCGCACTCCGCCTTAAAATTGCCGTCCGCCAGCTCTTGGAAATACTTTAGAATGGCTTCACGCTTATCGTTGGATTTTGCGACAAGATCGTTAATTTTTACCAAAATTCCCCTGTAAATGCCATCATGTCTCGCTGTATTTGGCAGGTAGGTGTAATTGCCCAGTCCGTGTTCCCTATATAAATTGTCTATGTCGTCGTAAACATTTGAGATGCTGTCCACCACCTGAGCAAATTCATGGTCAAGAACATCGAAACCATAGCTGTTGTCGCCTAGATTGTTTGTGGAAGTGCTAGTTCCGTTTGCTAAAGCCTCGGAAGTTTGGCGGAATGACGCTATTTTCGAGTGGATTGTCGCGCGGATTAGCTTCGAGACAAGATATAGCATGGCAACGTAGATTATCGAAAGTAATACAATAAAGAGCAGACGGAAAACAATTAACATCTGCCCCACAGGTTCGCTAATAACGGTGTCGGGAAATATGGCGAACAAAGTCCAGTTTGCACTCGACAAATCATAGGTCATTATGTAAGATGATGTGCCGTCTATATCAATGAAAGTCGAGGCGAGTTCGACCTGACTCATAAAATAGACGTAGGGAGTTGTAGAAATGTGAACAAGACCATCATCGGTGGGAGCTAAACTCGGGCTGGGGTGGTAGACGATATATCCATCATAATCGACCAACATTAAATAGCCATCGCCTGGCACATAGAGATTCGCCAAAGCCATGGATATTTGCTCCAAATAAATATCCAAGCCCACAACAGCCCCGATAGTGGGCACATATCGGACAAGAGACACGATAAGAGCATCAATAAGCCCCTCGTCTATGTAAGGAGCGGTAAAAATAGTCTCGCCGCCCGCCGCTATTGCCGCCATAAACCAATCTTGATCCTGTACAACATAGTCGTCGTCAGGTATCCAAAAATCACTCGATAAAATAACGCCATCATCGATAAAACCGATATACGTTACCTCGATAAAGTCGAATTCCTCATAAAACGACACAAGAATATCTTGCTGTATGTTGCGGTCAAAAGGCATTAATGCCACCGCCAAGCTATCTACCGCAATCATATTCTCTCTAAACCAAGAGTCTAAACTGGTGGCATAGACACTCATTTCGCTGTACGTCCGTTGGATAATGCTATCCTCTATGGCGGAACGGGCAAGTATGTCGATAATGAGAAAGATGATGATGATGGCGACAACGGACACAGTACCAATAGCTAAAGCTAACCTTAATGAAAGTTTCATTACAAATCACTCCACTCAACAGTATTTTTTCATTTCTAAAAACATAAAACTGCTGGGGGAGAAGGGCGAAAAGCCCCCCCCCCCCCCCCCCCCCCCC
>JGI24700J35501_10930458_pt1 | contig 14357 bp, 15 predicted proteins | sample TergutTh196P1_FD_35501 | JGI IMG/M metagenome (IMG submission 35501) | reverse complement strand
CGGGCGAACAGAGTTCGCCCCTACGGGCGGTGGTGTAGGGGCGAACTCTGTTCGCCCGTCCGTCCCTATAAATCGTTAAAGTTAATGACATTAGGATGGTATCCGCCCCTACGTTAATGTTATCGCCAAATTATGAGACATTCGGCAGTCAATCTAAACGACTCTACAACGACAACCCCGCCAAATATCCAGCAAATTCCTCTCGCTCCGCTTCATTTTGCCCCGTTGGCACAGCTGCCGCCATTGCTTTCGCCGAAAATTTCAAACCTGTAAAAGCCGCCTCTGCCGCCTCTATCCAAACGGTATCCATAGCATCGGAATATAGCGTAGCCTTGTCAATCACGCCGTCCACTACTGTCAAGTGCATTTCAATTTCGCCAAACGAGAACCGTCTCCGTATCGCAAAATCAAAATACGAAACCGTACCCAACCGCCAAGCATCTGATTCGTAAAAAGCAGCCAATTCAGTCCATTCCTGTTTGTCAATCAAGCCCATATCAAACGGCTCTAGCTTTTCGCCATAAACCTCCGCCAAAGCGACCTCGAGTGCCGCTTTCATCTTCTGCGGCGTAATCTCGTTGTTCAATTCCGACAAATTAATAACCCGACTTCTTACCGAATCCACGCCTTTCGCCGCTAATTTCTCGGGCGCGGGGGCAAGAAATTTTGCCAGCCGCCCCATATCCGATTTTATAAGCACCGTTCCATGATGCAGCGAATGTGTCGCCTGTTTCAGGAAAGCATTACCAGAAAATTTCTTCCCATCCGCCAAAATATCGTTCCGACCAGAGTGGACAACATCGATTCCGAATGTTGCTGCTGCCACTTTAATAACATCAACGTGCTTAAAAACGTCATAAACTCCATTCGGGGCAACGAACGAAAAATTCAGATTACCCAAATCATGGTAAACTGCACCGCCGCCCGTGGTACGCCGTGCCAATCTACCATTCTCCGCCGCAAAAGCCTCCAATCTACATTCTCGCCAAGCATTTTGATGCCGTCCAATAACAACAGTATTTTCATTCTGCCAAAGATACATAACAAGCCCATCAACGCCCGCTTTCAAAATCAAATTCTCCAGCGCCAAATTCTCATAAGGATTACAACAATCCGTAGTATAAAAATAAATCATCTCTAAACCTCCTAAAACCGTGGGGCTCTGCCCCACACCCCGCAAGGGGGCAAGCCCCCTTGACCCCCAACATTCGCTTTTGTTGTTACCATGGATTCCCGTCAATCGTTTCAAATTTGTAGTTGTTTACTGGAAATCCACGAGCCAAGTAAAACGAAAGTTGGGGTCAAGGGGCTAGCCCCTTGCGGGGGTGTGGGGGCAGAGCCCCCACGGTTTTGTCTTTTATCTTTTGTTTACGTGTACGGCTTGACCGTAGAAGTCTTCGGCTGCTTCTAGGATGCTTTCGGTGAAACTGGGGTGAGGGTGGATTAGAGTGGCTATGTCGTGGGGAGTTTGTTTGGATTTTATCGCTAATGCTAACTCGCTTATCATGTCGCTTGCGTGTGGGATTACTAAAGCCGCCCCTAAAATTTGTGAAGTCTCCTTGTCAGCGATTAGCTTGACAAAACCTCGACCTGCATCCTCGATTATGCACTTTGGATTGCCCGCCGTTACGTATTTGCTAACCTTTATGGGTATGTTTTTTGCTTTTGCTTCGTCCTCGGAAAGCCCGACTACCGCTATTTCTGGGGAACAGTAGATGCAAGAGGGGATTGTGTCCAAATCTACGGGCGGGGTTTGGTTCGCTATTACCGCCACGCAATTTGTCGCCTGTGCCGAGGCAAAATGGGCAAGCTGAATATTCTCGGAAACACAATCGCCTATGGCGTAAATATTAGGCAGGTTTGTGCGGAAATTGCTGTCGATTAAAATGCCGCCGTCTGTGCCTAGGGCTAAGTCGGGTAGCTCCACGCCTTTTAGTGTAGGCTTGCGACCCGTGGCAATGAGGATGCCGTCGAATTCCAATTCCGAGATTTCGTCCTTGCGATTGACCTTTATCTTGTAAAGTTGGTCGGTCTTTGAAATTTCTTCCACGCTTGATGATGTTAGCACGGTAATGCCCTTTTGCTTAAAATTCTGTGCAAGACCCGTGCCGATGTCCTTGTCAAGCATGGCGAGCAGACGCGGCTGAAATTCAACGATTGTAACGTCCGCACCCAAGTTTGCGAAAATATCGGCAAATTCCACGCCGATAACGCCGCCGCCCACAATCACGAGACGTTTGAATTTGTGCGGATACGCCAACAATTCGTTGCTAGTCAGCACGCCAGCCGTCCTTCCGAGTCCCTCAATCGGCGGCATGGACGGCACAGAGCCCGTGGCAATGATAATATTCTTGCCCTCGATTGTGAGTTCGCCGCCAATTACGACTTTGCCCGCTTCTTTGATAACGCCCTGACCCTTGTGGTAGTCAATTTTGTTCGTCTTTATAAGCGTTTCGATCCCAGCGACCAATTTCCCGACGATTTCCTCTTTTCGCCGATACATTTTTTCGATGTCAACCGTTACGTCCAGTTCTCTATGCAGTCCTGCAATATGCAGAAAAGTTTTCGTTGGAATACAGCCTCTTTGCAAACAAGTACCGCCTAATTCATTAGAGACAAGAGCTGTTTTCAAGCCCGCTTTTGCCCCTCGTATAGCTGCCACATACCCTCCAGGTCCGCCGCCCAACACAATCAAATCATACATTCTTACCCTCCTAAACCTAAAACCGTGGGACTCCGCCCCACACCCCGCAAGGGGACTTTTCGTCATACCCCCTTGACCCCCAACTTTCGTTCCACTTGGCTCCTTGGCATTGCCCAATCACTTCAAATTTGTAACGATTTTCGGGGTCAAGGGGTACTCCTTGCGGTTTTTCTACCAGACTACCTTCGGCTTCCTCGCCGCCAAAACCTCATCTGGTCGCCCTATCGGCGTATTTTGCGGATGCTTCACAAATTTTTCAGGATTAGCCATCGCCTCGTCATACAGCCGATTATAATCATCCGCTACCTGATCCAACGTCTCCTTGCCCTCCGTCTCCGTAGGCTCTACCATCAACGCCTCCTTGACAATAAGCGGGAAATATATCGTCGGTGCCATCATGCCGTGGTCTAGCATCGCTTTTGCCAAATCTTTCGCAGTTACATTATGCTCCGCCGCCTCTTTTTCCATGCTCATTACAAACTCGTGCATACATAAGCCTGTGTTAGACATCGCAAACCGCTCGGAAAGCCGATGTTGTAAGTAATTCGCATTTAAAACAGCGTGCTTGCTCATCAATGGAATCCCGTTGCCGCCGTACGACATTATATACGACAACGCCCGCAAGACCACCAAAATATTACCGTAAAACGATAAAATTCTGCCGATTGTCTTGTCGCCTTGCTCCGAAATTTCTAAGAAATTTTCCTCTCGGGTAAGAATGGGCGTTGGCAGATATTCGTGCAAGAAATCCTTGCAGCCAATCGCTCCGCAGCCAGGTCCGCCGCCGCCGTGGGGCGTGGAAAACGTCTTGTGCAGGTTCAAATGAACGCAGTCAAAACCCATGTCGCCTGGACGAATTGTGCCAGCGATGGCGTTCAAATTCGCACCGTCATAATAACACAGCCCGCCCTCTTCGTGTACGAGACGGGTTATTTCTTCAATATCCTCCTCGAAAATGCCCAGCGTGTTCGGGTTCGTTAGCATAATGCCCACGATTTGCCCCTTGTTCGCTGCAATCGCCGCCCGCAACTCGTCCATGTCAACACAGCCCTTTGCGTTCGAGGGCAGATTTACGGACTCCATGCCGCACATACTGACTGTTGCGGGGTTTGTGCCATGTGCCGAGTCAGGCACTAACACCTTCGTCCGCTTTTCGCCCTTGGTCTCAAAATGCCGCTTGAACATCATTAAACTGCACAATTCACCATGTGCACCAGCCGCCGGCGTGAACGACATATGATCCATGCCCGTGATTTCTTTGAGATAATCGGCAGTGAGAGCAATGGCTTTCAAAATGCCCTGCACCTCCGAGGCGGGTTGTAATGGGTGCAAGCCTGTAAATCCAGGCAGGGAGGAGACTTTTTCGTTGATTTTCGGATTGTATTTCATTGTGCAGCTGCCCAGCGGATAAAAGCCGTCGTTTACGCCAAAAGTTCGGGATTCGAGGGCAGAATAATGCCGACAGAGCTCCGTTTCGGAAATTTCTGGCAGGATCGGCGGTTTCGCACGGCGAAATTTGTCAGGTACTTTTTTCTGCGGCACATCGCCTGGCTCTAAATAGTGGCTACGCCGCCCTGGTACGCTTTTTTCTATCAATAATTTCATAAAATCAACTCCTTAATACGCTTATCATATCGTCAACATCTCGTACGCTGTTCTGCTCCGTGGCACACCACAAAATATGGTCGTCATCCAACGGCAACCCGCCCAAAATGCCATTTTCAGCCAATTTTTTAACGACTTCGTGGGCGTTGGGTGTTTTGGTAACAAATTCATGGAAAAATTCGCCCGTATACAACGGCACATGACCGATGCTTGCCAATTTTTCCTGTAAATAATGGGCTTTCGAGTACGTCTGTTCAGCCACTTCCGCCAGCCCAACAGGTCCCATCGCCGCAAGATAACAAGCCGCCGTCAAGGCACAAAGAGCCTGATTACTGCAAATATTACTGGTCGCCGTCTCTCGGCGGATATGTTGCTCCCGAGCTTGCAAAGTCAGCACAAACGCACGCCGCCCCTGATCGTCCACGGTTTCGCCAGCCACCCGCCCAGGAATCCGCCTAAGCATTTTATCCGTACAAGCCAAGAATCCCAAATAAGGCCCGCCAAAACTAAGCGGAATCCCCAGCGGCTGCCCTTCGCCCACGGCAATATCAGCCCCGCACTCGCCAGGACTCTTCACAATCGCCGCCGCAATGGGGTAACTATACACAATCAGCTTCGCCTTTTTCGCCTTAACAACCTCGGCAATCGCCTCAACGTCCTCCAACAGCCCGAAATAATTCGGTTGTTGCACAACAACAGCAGCCGTTTTCTCGTCAATCGAAGCCGCCAACGCATCCACATCAACAAGCCCGTCTTTATGCGGAATTTCAGCACTAACAGCATCAGCCGCCCAAGCATAAGTCGCCACAGTCTGCCGAACCAGCGGGTTGACATTCGTGGGCAAAATGACCTTATTCCGCTTATTATCACGGCACATGGTGAACGCCTCCGCCGTCGAGCTAGCCCCGTCATAAATGGAGGCATTAGCCGCCGACATACCCATAAGCCCGCTAATCATGCTTTGAAATTCAAAAATGGCTTGCAAAATTCCCTGACTGACCTCAGGTTGATATGGCGTGTAGCCCGTCTTAAACCGCTCTTTATTAGCCATTTCAGGCACAACAGCGGGGATATAATGATTATAAGCGCCCGCACCTCGGAAAATGGTCCGATAAACTTTATTTTTCCCAGCAAGGTCAGAAAACGTATTCATAATGCCCTGTTCCCCCATCGAGGGCGGCAAATCCAATTTCCCGATTTTAAGCCCCTCAGGCAACCCAGCATAAAGGTCATCTAAATTTTTCAGACCCAACGCTTCCAACATTTCCTTAACTTGCAAGTCTGTATTAGGTAAATACATATTATACTCCTTTCTTAAAACCTAAAACCGTGGGGGCTCTGCCCCCACACCCCCGCAAGGGGCTAGCCCCTTGACCCCAACATTCGCTTTTGTTGTTACCATGGATTCCCGTCAATCGTTTCAAATTTGTAGTGGTTTGTGGGAATCCACGAGCCAACAAAGACGAAAGTTGGGGGTCAAGGGGGCTTGTCCCCTTGCGGGGTTTGGGGCAGAGCCCCAAGGTTTTTATATTTATACGGTTTTTAAGTAATCTTCGTATTGGTCGTGGTTCATTAGATCGGCGGTTTCGGTTATAGAGGAGGCTTCGATAATCCAGGCGTTGTAGGGGTCTTTGTTGATTAGGTCGGGTTCGTCTTCGAGAGCCTCGTTTATGGCTGAAATTTCGCCGTCCACGGGGGCGTATATGTGTGAGACGGCTTTGACACTTTCAATGTCGCAACAGGAATCGCCCAAGGTTAGAGCGTCTCCTATGTCGGGAAAGCCGATGTATACGATGTCCCCCATCGCATTTTGGGCATAGTCTGTTAAGCCGATTTTGGCAGTGCCATCGGCTAATGATACCCATTCGTGTTGCTTGGTGTAGCTTAGATTTTTTGGATCCATTTTTCTCTTCTCCTTTTCGTGGTTCTTATATTAAAATTTTTTAACGCAAAATTGTCTAACTCGTGCAAATATGGGAATATGCGGGCGGATAATATCCGCCCCTACGCAAACCCCGCAAAATAACTTCCCCTAAACCAATAAAAATGTGCGGGGTCAAGGGGGCGCGCTCCCTTGCGGGGTTTGGGGCAGAGCCCCAAGGTCTTAAAGCTTGTAGAAAGGTAGTTCTGTGAATTCGCAGGTGATGCGGCGACCACGTACTTCGGCGTAGAGGGTGGTGTTTTCTGTGGATTTGTCGATTAGTGCCATTGCGTATGCACCGTCCATGTAGGGTAGGAAAGTGCCAGAGGTTACTGTGCCGATTGGGGTCGTGGAGTCGGGGGCGGCGTAAAGTAGTGTGTTTTCTCGAACAATGCCTTTTCCCGTTACCTTTAAGCCACGGCGTGTGCGGTTGACGGGCTTGGCTAGTAGGGCTGTTTTGCCGATGAATTCTTTTTTTGTCTTGATTGCAAAGTCGAGCGAGGCCTCGTATGGGTTTGAGGTGTCGTCCATTTCGTGCCCGTAAAGCGGCATGGCTGCTTCGAGGCGGAGTGTATCCCGAGAACCCAAGCCGCAGAGGGCTAGGTTGTGGGGCTTGCCGTGCTCGATTAGGAGTTCCCATAAACGGGTGGCGTATTCGTTTTTGAAATAAATTTCGTAGCCGAATGAGCCTGTGTAGCCCGTTTGGGAAATCATGCAGGGCATATCTTGGATTGTCGTTTCGAGAAAAGTGTAGTATTTTGCGGGTAGTGCGGCGGCGAGTGGCGTGAGAATATCGTTGGATTTCGGGCCTTGTAGGGCAATTTGGGAAATTTCTGACGAAACGTCGGTTATGACTGTGTTGCCTACGAGGTTGGATTTTACCCAGTTAAAGTCTTTTTCGTGGTTGGCAGCGTTTACGACTAGCCAGTATGTGTCGTTGCCATAGTTGTAAACGAGCATATCATCCACCACGCCGCCCGACTCGTTAAGCATGAGCGTATAGCGGACTTTACCAGGTTCGAGTTTCGCCATGGCGTTGGTGGAAATGAGCGAGACTGTGTTAATTGCATCCGTGCCAGTCAGCTTGATTTCAGCCATGTGGCTAACGTCAAAGATGCCCGCTGCCTTGCGGACGGCTAGATGTTCTTCTTTTAGGCTGGTGTATGTTACGGGCAGGTTATAGCCCGCAAAGTCCACCATTTGCCCATTGTACTTGATGTGCATATCGTATAATGCGGTTTGTTTCATTGTTACACCTCCGATTTGGTTTTTTATAACCCCTAAAACCAACTCCTGGATTACCCTGTCGAGCGTACGTTTCTGTATTTTTGCATATTTTTGTATTTTTTTACATTTTTTTGTTTTATAGCGGTGTTAGGGGGAGTGCCTTGCAATTATTATCTTATAGGATTTTTTGTTAAATGTCAAAAAAATTGAAAAAAATTCCGATTGTCGAGCAAGGGCTGGTTATCGACAAATTGCACATCGTTGCACATTGTTTCGCAACGGCGGCACAACACGTATTTTCCCATATTTTTCACCAACGAGTAGCTAGATTTGTCTTTCTCAACACGTACTCGGCTGCCTGACGTTGACCGCACAGCGGCTGTTCGTATGGGACAAGCCAATAAAAACAAAAAACCGCCCACATTATAAAAACGTGGGCGATCTTTTAAAGAAATTTAGAATTGCAAAGTAGACAAGTCCACAGAATGTCGTGCATATCCAAGCCCTCTGTCCACTATATAATCCCTCATGCGGATAAAAGCGGTACGTTCGGCAGGACTCATGTTGGTAATAGCTTCAATGACGTTTAGTCCAGGTTGTAAAAACCTATCCAAACCAAACTGCGAGAAAAGCCCTATTATCTCTTGACGAGCAGCGAAGTTGCCATCATTCCCCAACTCCAATTTCATTGTAAAGACATCAAACGCAGCCACTCGAGATTCCGCTTGAAATGCGAATAATTCAGGCAACTTAAAAATTTCGATAACGGCGTTCCAAGCCTCGTCTTCTTGTGCCTTTGCTTCGATTCCTGCCCGAAACTCGCTAAACGTCTTTTTTTCATTGTCATCTAAACCTGCCCTTATAACGCCGTTTTGCCCCAAGGCAAAGTTTATTTGATGATTGTTGTTGTTTACTGTAACATTCATGTGTTCCACCTACCTTAAATTTTATTAAATTGGTTTGGGGAGTTACCCTTTCCAAACTCGATTTTTAATAGTATAACATATGTCGAAATAAAATGCAACGATTTTTAATATTTTTCAAATATTTTTTTAAAAATACATGACAAGCACAAATAATGTAATTAGGTATGCCGATTTTACAGTAGATTGATATTGGTCAGAACGCAGTAACCAAGTCCTTGATTCCACGTTTATCCCCAAAACCCACCTCTCCTCACAACATCATACATCATCCTAAAATTTTAACAACTAAACCAACTCCAACTCCCTAACATCGACTAGCTGCCGACTCGCCACCCAAGCCCACTCCAACGCCCCAACTGGACGGATTCTGTCAATATCTTTAAGAAACAGCCCATCGTATTCCCAGCCCTCTATATCCTCGAAATCCCAGGCTAAATCGTCATACACCTCATTTTTATAAGCCGCTACTCCTGTAAATCTCACGCCCTCTTTTGTGATAATTTCTAGCCTAATTCCTTGAAAAGTCGCATTTTCTAGCAACGTATGTAATTCTGAAAACATAATAACCTCCTTTTATTGAATTATGATAACTCTTTTCGGGCTTTTCCTGGATTGAGTGGCACAACATGAGTACCCTCGCCTGAATAAGCTATTCTAAACACATCTGTATCAATGTATTTTTGCAAACTTTTAACCCATGCTTGACCTATTATTTTATCCGCTTGCACAATTTCAGTAGGATATTTTGCGTTGGGTAATTTTTTGATTTCCCCTGTGCCTTTGTATTTATCCACAAGTGCTTGTGGGTCTACATTTTTGTTGAGTTTAGAGGGTTCATTGAGCAAATCGTCTTTCTGCATGGATTGCCGCTTTTGCTCAAATTCGTGCGTTCCCTCAATATGCTTGCGTTGTGCCCCCTTTTTTATCTTTGACGGATAAATTTCATGTAGAATTTTCAGCCTTTCTTCTCCCATATAACACCCACTTTTACCTCTTATTTTTATCAATTCCCAACCCCTTGAAAAGTCGCATTTTCCAGCAACGTATGTAATTCTGAAAACATACTACTCCCATTCAATATCCTCAAACTCCACCGCCTCTCCCCTAGCAAGCTCCGCCCTGGCGGCGGCTATGTCAGCTATATCCTCGGCGGTCGCTACATCATCAGAAATTATCTTTTTCAACTTCAACAACTCCACCCCCTCACAACACCATCTCGATAGCAGGTTTAAGGTCATTATTATCCTCAATCCGCAACATCCGTATATCCTCAACACTAGCAGAAAACCACGGATATTTTTTGGCTAATTCCTGCACGGCAATAACGCACCTAACAGCATCCACTTTCTGTGCGTCTCCGAAATAAACTGAACCCTGCTGTCTCGTGAATCCGTGGGCATTTAGCACCTTTTTTATATCAGTATACGCATTTGTGTACGTAGGACTGCCGTACGTCTTTGACAATGTGTCTTGCTCCAAATCAAAAGCTATTGCATACATAAAAATCCCTCCCTAAATTCTGAATTTCATTATACCGCATTTTAACCATTTTGTAAAGGGGGCGGAAAAAATCCGCCCCCAATCGCCTTACCCCTCGCTCCGCTCGCAGCGCTGATTGCCAACCGTACAAGAAGTCTTGCAAGCCGACTGACAAGATGCCTGACACTCGCCGCAACCTTGCCCAACCTCGCTACTCTCCGCATTGCCTGTATATATCGTCTTTATATGCTCCATCTGCTAAATCTTCTCCCTCTTCGTATAGGTCGTGTGCAACAGCTCATGTGCCAAATGTCCGCCGCGCTCGCCCAAGAAATCTTTGTAAAGCTCGATAATCTCGGGATTCTCGCAGGATACACGAATCGCCTTGCCCTTGTCCTCTTCGTATATCGCATTCGCACGCTTTTGCAATATGCTGAAATTGCTGTTGTGGAACGGCTGACCGCCGCCGCCGATACAGCCTAACGGACACGCCATTATCTCTATTGCATGAACGTCAACCTTGCCGTCTCGCACGTCCTCTAACAACTTCTTCGCATTGCCAAGCCCATGTGCAATCGCAATCTTTATCGGCTTTCCGCCCACGGAAACCTCCGCCTGACGAATCCCCTCAAGCCCACGCAATTCCGTGAAATCTATCTTGTCGGGCATTTTGCCGTCCAGCCAATACGCCGCCGTCCGCACAGCCGCCTCGATAACTCCGCCTGTTGTGCCGAAAATCACGCCTGCGCCTGTCGATTCGCCCATCATTTTGTCGAAATCCCCGTCTGGCAATGCCGCAAAATTCATGCCGCTCTCTCGTATCATCGCCGCCAACTCGCGTGTCGTGATGACGTAGTCGATATTGCTCTTGTCTTTCGACTTCAACTCGTCTCGGCGAGCTTCATATTTCTTCGCCAAGCACGGCATAACCGACACAACCACCATTTTCGCAGGGTCAATATTCAACTTTTTCGCCAAATACGTTTTCGCAATCGAGCCGAACATCTCGTTTGGCGAGCGGCACGTGGACGGAATGTCAAGCAAATCAGGGAATTGATGCTCAATGAATTTTACCCAAGCAGGACAGCAGCTGGTCAAAATCGGAATCCGACCCTTGCCCTCCAAGCGGTTGAGAAATTCTTGTGCCTCTTCCATGATTGTTAAATCCGCCGCAAAGTCCGTGTCCATGACCTTGTCGAATCCCATACGCCGCAAAGCCGTTACCATTTTCCCAGTAACAAGCGTGCCGGCAGGCATTCCGAAAGCCTCGCCGAGTGCCGCGCGGATCGCTGGAGCGGTCTGCACCACGACAAATTTATCGGGATCGCTTATCGCCGCCCATACATTCGCCGTTTCGTTGACCTCGGTCAACGCGCCAGTTGGGCATACGGAAACGCATTGTCCGCAGAATGTGCAAGCCGTGTCAATCATCGGCAACTCAAACGCACTGCCCATGACCGTTTCAAAGCCACGATGTACGGTCGAGTAAACGCCGACAGCTTGCACCTCGTTGCACATCGTTTCGCAACGGCGGCACAACACGCATTTTTCCATATTTTTCACCAACGAGTAGCTGGATTTATCTTTTTCAACACGTACTCGGCTGCCCTCGTATGGGTTCTCGTGGATGCCCATTTGACCAGCTATGCGTTGCAATTCGCAACTCAAATTCCGCTCGCATTTTAGGCAATCTGGTGGGTGGTTCGACAGGAGCAATTCCATGTTCGTCCGCCTGGCGTTGACCGCGCGGCGGCTGTTTGTGTGGATGCTCATTCCGTCGAAAATCTCCGTGGTGCAGGCTGGCATGAGGTTGTGCCGCCCCTCGATTTCCACCATACACACTCGGCACGTGCCGACCTTGTTGACCATCTTGATGTCGTGCATATCTAAATGGCATAAAGTCGGGATTTGTACGCCCACTTTGCGTGCCGCTTCGAGAATTGTCGTCTCGTTCGGCACTTCCAAATCTACGTTATTTATTTTAATATTAGCCATTCTAGTACCCCCTATTCTTTCACAATCGCCTTGAACGGGCATTTATCTTGACAAGCGCCGCATTTGATACATTCTGGTTGCGAAATCGTGTGTACTTTCTTCGTTTCGCCAGCGATACAATCGACTGGGCAAACACGTTTGCACAACGTACAGCCTGTACATTTGTCCGCCAAAATCTTGTATTCGGCAAGTGCGGTACACGTGCCAGCAGGGCATTTGTGGTCTTTTACGTGTGCCAAATATTCGTCCCTGTAATATTTGATGGTTGACAGAACGGGATTCGGCGAGGATTGCCCCAATCCGCACAATGCCGTGTCTTTGATTACTTGGCTTAGCGTTTCGAGTTTGTCCAAATCTTCCTCTTTGCCTTTGCCCTCTGTGATTGCCGTAAGTGTCTCCAAAAGTCGCATATTTCCGACGCGGCAAGGGGTACATTTTCCGCAACTTTCTTCCGCTGTAAACTCTAGGAAGAACCGAGAAATACCGACCATACAGTCGTCTTCGTCCATGACAATCAAGCCGCCCGAGCCCATGATTGAGCCGAGTGCGGCAAGCGATTTGAAATCGACAGGCGTATCCAAAAATTGTGCAGGGATACAGCCGCCTGACGGGCCGCCTGTTTGTGCTGCTTTGAACTGCTTGTCGTCCGAAATGCCGCCGCCGATTGTGTAAATGACATCTCGCAAGGACATTCCCATGGGAATCTCGATAAGTCCCACATTGTTGACTTTTCCAGCGAGTGCGAACACTTTTGTGCCTGGGCTGTCTTCGTTTCCGAAACCTCTAAACCAGTCCGCACCATGCAGGATTATCGGATTGATGTTGGCGAAAGTTTCAACATTGTTGACGTTGGTGGGGCAATCCCACAAGCCTCTTTGGGCTGGGAACGGCGGTTTAATACGTGGTTCGCCACGGCCGCCTTGAATCGAATTCATAAGTGCCGTTTCCTCGCCGCACACGAATGCGCCCGCACCGAGGTACAGCGAGATTTTGAACGAGAATCCGCTGCCCATGATGTTTTCGCCCAGTAAGCCCTTTTCCTCCGCCACTTCGATGGCTTGGTAGAGGCGTTTGACGGCTTTGGGATATTCCGCGCGAATGTAGATAACGCCCTCGTTCGCGCCGATTGCGTAACCGCAGATTGCCATGGATTCCAACACGCTATGCGGGTCGCCCTCCAAGATGGAGCGATCCATAAAAGCGCCTGGGTCGCCCTCGTCGGCGTTGCAGATTACGTATTTTTTGTCGCCCTGTGATTTAGCGGTGAAATCCCATTTCATTCCTGTGGGGAAACCGCCACCACCACGACCGCGCAGACCGCTTGCTTTCACGGTTTCTACGACTTCGGCTGGTTTCATTTCAAACAAAACCTTGCCCAACGCCATGTAGCCATCGCGAGAGATGTACTCCATTATATTGGCAGGGTCAATTATGCCGCAGTTTCGCATTGCTATGCGTACTTGACGTACTTCGCTCATGGAATATATACCTCCTGATCTTTGCCGACAACGGCATCTTCTAAAATCTGGTTGCCTTTAAGGTGTTTCTCGACAATGTCGTGGGCGCGGGCGGCGGTAACGTAACCGTATCTAGTACCCGTACCAGCGGCATCGGAGCCTTTACGCACTTCGACGACGGGCTCGGCATAGCAGTTGCCGTAGCAGCCCGTTTCGACGATTCTGACGTTAGACAGACCTAATTTTTTCACGTCGTCGTGAATGATTGTTAAAACTTCATCAGCGCCCGCCGCCACGCAGCAGGTAGCCATACCGACGACAACGACCCATTCATCGGGCTTGCCTTGACCCTCTTGTTGGGCTTGTTTTTGGAGATTTTTCATCTCGTCCCAGGATTTTACCTTTGCCATACAATCACCTCCCTTTAATGTTCGCTATTCAGCTTGATATATTCTTCGACGATAGTTTTAACGTCCGATTTGGTAACGCGGCCGTAGGTTTTTTCGTTGACCATGACGACAGGCGCGAGGCCGCAGGCTCCGACGCAACGTACGCCGTCCAGGGTGAACAAATAGTCCTCCGTGGTGCCTTTGTGGTCGAGTTTCAGCTCTTTGGCGAACTCAGCCATGATAGCCTCTGCGTTACGCACATAACACGCCGTGCCTAAGCACATATTTATCTTGTACTTGCCCAATTTTTCCAGGGAAAAAAGGGAGTAGAACGTAGCCACGCCGTAAACTTTCGAGGCGGGGACGTTGATTTTGCGTGCGATGTGCAGCTGTACATCCTCTGGGAGATACCCATAGATCTCTTGCGCTTTGTGCAATGTCGGGATCAGCGCGCCGTCTTTTGTGGGTAGCGCATCTAAAAATGCGTCTATCTCCGTAAAATCATGCGATTTTACTGCGGGTTGTGCCATTTGAAATCCTCCTTTGTTAAACATACTCACTAAACACTTGTTTAACGCTTTTTTTAAGTATAACACAAAAAAATAAAACTTGCAAAAAAAATTAAAACCGTGGGGCTCTGCCCCACACCCCGCC
>JGI24700J35501_10930459_pt1 | contig 14367 bp, 12 predicted proteins | sample TergutTh196P1_FD_35501 | JGI IMG/M metagenome (IMG submission 35501) | reverse complement strand
CTGGTGTCATGGTACGACAAGTGCCTCAATGTCCAAGGTGACTATGTGGAGAAGTAGGTGAAGGTGTGTGATAAAACCTGCATATTCTTTTTCTTTCATATTATCAATAAATATTTTTTAATGGCAAAACGTTCTTTACTTTCTAGATGCCCCTCGTATCACACTGCTTCAGATGATGGGAAAATCAGAAAAGTTTGTGTTTAAAGTAGCTCAGCAGAAAAGTTACTAAAAACTGTGAATCGTGTAAACAGTGGCTTAAAATCAATCACAGCCAGTCCTCAAGTGTGCTGCAAAGACTTCCACTTACGATGCAGTCTTATAAACACCTGTGCTTGAGTCTATCAGACATGGAAGGTCATGTAATTTTGTTGTTCACTGCATTCTAACAAACTGTACAAGAATCAGAGAAGAAAATACTTGTACTCAAACATATGCATGGCATAAACTGCAATGACAACAGTCACTGTGTAACAATACATTTCCATAGATCACACCCAGACCTAGCTACATAAAGAGAAACTAAGGTACACATCCATTACCTGCACCTGTACACTAGTTCCAACAGGATGTTTGAAGGAATGCATGGTATTGTCAAGCATTTAGTTACCATCTGCATCATAGTTCTCTGTCTTCATGTCATTCAAGCCAAGCTCCTCATTGTGTGCATGTGACCTCTCGTAGTCTGTGATCATTAGACCAGCATCTGGCAAAGGATGAGTAAAACTCTGGTGGGAGGGAAAAAACCAGTCAGACTCAGTTATAACATCAAAAAAAGGACTGAATATTTTGTGTTATTATAAACAAGTGTTGTTACAACTGAGGAGTATAATGTTATGGTAACGGCGAGGAATTCATTGGTACCACAGAATATCTAATACTACAGAGAAGGCACTGCATGAACCAATGTCCTTATAATTGGGTTCAACCATATTCCCTGACAAGAGTTCAGAAAGCTGTTTTATACACAACTTACTGTATAAGATGACAGTGAGCTGTTAACAATGTACCCTACTCTTTTGCTTATATTCTTGTTAATGTATGCACTTACCACATGTAGTCAAATATATGAACTGCTGATACTGCCACTTATATTATGCTAAAACCTTAGTAATGGCTCAGCTGCTAGGAAACATGGTGAGACATAGTGAAGGTACCTAGGTAGACCCAACAGCTTTGTACATAATGGTTTTAACTGTATGACTGTTTATCGACATACAATGTAGAAATGCAATGTTACAAGCTAATTCATAACAATTATACAAATCATCTCAAAAGTGAAATCTTTAAATTCTACAAAGGGGGTTAAGAGATTTCAATAATGAAGGGGTGATACATAAGATGAAAAATAATTCAGCTATCCAATTACCTCATTCCTGGGGTGTGGTGTCAACCACCCACCCCATCTAGTGCAAAGGTTAAAGGGTAAAGCTATACCTCTACTCCCCCTTTGGGCCATCATGGCCTGTTCAAGGGTGAACTTTACCTTTACCATTACGTTTATCCACTGACCTAGACAATCGATTTAAATGCTGAAAAGTTAAGGGAGAAGAGACTGGGAACTGAATGTTCAAAATCATCAGATGAAGGAATCTATGGCATATATCCTTGATGTGATTGAGTAAGTCAGTGGGTCAGTCACCCTGGTTGCCCTCCTTGTATGTTCTCTGTGGGGTACACACTCTTGGCAAACAAGAAGTACTTATAATTCAGATAAAGTGTTACTGAGAGGTATGGGCTGACGGTAAAGAAACAGTGGAGCATTAAGCATGTGGTACAACAAACCACAACCAAATTGCAGCACTCTGAAATATAAACTTAACAGTTGGGTTGGTGTAAGAGCAAAGAAAGAAGCCACACTGTGGCCTGTTAAATGATGAGCTGCAGTCAAGTAACTACAACAACTATCAAACACTCAGGTTGAGTACGACCCAGAATTTTGAACACTATAAAAAAAAGTCTTTACACCTTCCAGAATGAATTTTAGTAAAGCTTGAGCTTTTGTAACCTTGGCAGCTCAGCATGACTGAGCAACTAACTGCTTACATCCAGACATTACTACACTAAACAGAAGTATACATGGATTCAAGTCTAGGATGTGGCAGTCTTTGGGTGTGTGGATCCTGCCTTCACACACACACACACACACACACACAAGCCACCAATAGCCATTCATCCCAGCCTCCTTCACCACACTGCAAACATCACAGCTTGTCAACTGTTCATGCTCAAAGTGAATGCCACCAGCAAGCCTAATTGTTCTTTGCAGTAGAATTTCACCATTAACTCGTTGCACTGTAATCAATCAACCGTCCTGCTTATGCATACTCTAACAAATCAAAACTGCATGCATGAAGAAACTAATGGCAGATTAAACTGAGGCCTGCTAAAATTCGGTCCAGAAATGTCTGCCTTCCAGTTTGATATCCCAAAATATGAAGATGACAATATACAGATACAGAACTATAATTCTGCTCATTGTTTCATGTGGGTGTAAAGCTTGGTGTCTCACACTAAGGAGGAACATAGGCTGAAGCTGGAAGACAATAGGCTGCTGAGAAAGTTATTTGGTCATACAAGGGAGGCAGTGAAAGGTGAATGGAGAAAACTGCATAAGTAGGAGCTTCATATTTTATAATCCTCACTAAACAATATTAGGGCGATCAAATTAAGAATGAGATGGGTGGGACACGTGGCAGGTATGAAGGAAAATAGGAATACAAACAGGGTTGCAGGTGGCAAAATCTGAAGTAAGACAACCACTCTGAAGACCCAGGCACAGAGAGGAAAATAATATTAAAATGGACCTTGAAGACATGGGATGGGACAGCACAGACTGAATTCATGTGGCTCATGATAAGGACTACTGGCGGGCTTTGGCAGGCAGCAGTAGCAGCAGTACCAGCAGCAGCATACTTTAGAAGTAACCACACCCACTTAGTGGCACAGTTTCTTTTTTCCAGAATGCTATCCTGCTCTTCACTTCTTTATCAGACTATAAGTCTGTGTGTGTGTGTGTGTGTGTGTGTGCGCGCATGCATGCACAGATGCTTAGTAACCAAACTATATTGGAGTTTGGACAGCACAGCTGGTGTACTGATTGTGCTGTGGGCTGTATGTCTAAAGCATCAGCTCCCTTCCTAGCACAGGTAACAGATTTATTTTTCTCTTCCACAAAGCATCCACACCAGCTCTGGGGCCCACCCAGCCTCCTACTGAAGCAGGACCAGGGCATCTTTCCCTGGGCACAAAGCAGAGAGGGTGTGAAGCTTACCACTCACCCCATCTAACGCAAAACTTAGGAATGAGTGTAGCTATATCTTCACTACCCCGCCACATCCTTTCATGGCACATACAGAGATGACTTGACACAAAGGGGTAAGGTAAAGGTAAAGGTCATCCCACAACAGGCCTGAACAGGCCCAAGGGGTTCCGAGTCAGTTAAGGCCCCAAATTTTCTTGACGTTTGGCACTACAAGGGTGGTAGGTCAGCCATACGCACCGGCCACCTTTACCCCAGGAGAAACCCCTGGTACTCATTTTCAGAGGCTGAGTCGACCCCAGGGCACATGGTTCTGTCGGAGCCACGGAAAAAATCCCCAGCGACACCACCGGGAATTGATCTCAGGATCGTCCGACTAGTAGCACATTGCCTTAACCACTATGCTACCCCAGGCCCTGACACAAAGGGGTACTACATAAAATACTTGGTTAATCAATCTGAATTTTCTCTACAAGAAACAAACTCAAAATAAAACTATCCCCTGAAAACACAATTACAGCCACAAGCTGCACCATAAACATATACTCCAGTTGTTACCTGCACATAACTGTTCCCTGCAGGATCATCCAACACAAGTGTGACTTCCTTATTTCCTTCCAGTACCATACCCAGTTCAGCTACAAATTTTGCAACTCTGTTCTTCACTTCATCATCACCAGTGTCTACAAACACTGATCCCTGTGATGTCACTTGCTCTTTCATAGCTACCAAAATACCCTCCACAGTAGTAAAGCGACCTCCTAGAGCATATGGTCCAACTGTCAGTTCCAACTCTGGAATCTCCAGGGAGCATGTCTCAGACTGGAATCAAAATTATTCTTCACTAATAAATCCCTCCGAGCAACACGCACTTTTCTACTAGGCCTACAGCATGTGCTGCTACATGTGCACTTATACAGTATCAACACTCAGGATTTTGACCTTTTATGATCTATGAACTACTGTGAATGGTTCTAACAAGCTGCAATGAACATGCAAGTCTTCTGGGATGTGGCACTCTGTCACTGGGCAAGGAGTTCTTTGATGCTTGATCGTGAAGATGAAAGCACTGTGATCCTTCAAAATGTCAGGACCCACTCACTAAATAACAGTGCTATATCACAGAGGAGGTGAATTGTCAGCAGTGCCTGTGTGAGAACCTCAAACCTTCATATCAAGTTGAGGACCATGTGGCTGGGAAGGCAGCTGCCCCCAAAGTCCTGCTATTGTGCAGATCACTCTCAGCTCAGTCAGTCTCTGTCTTCCATTAAGTGAGGCTGACTGTTTCCATGCTTTATGCAATGCAACTTGACTTCAAACATGCAATGTATTTTATGCTTCCAAAAAATATCTGTATTAGAACTTTTATACTTTCTACACTTATGTGGTTATTTTACATTTTTAATATTGCTATTTCATATGTTCTCACAACCAAATTGCTGTTTTGAATTGCAAATGGATTCTAATGGCAGTGATGGCTGTACTAGTCCAAACCAATTACAAATGAGACTCTACTGCATGTGTTGTTCATGTAACAGGAACAAACTTGCAGATACTCCATAACCATCTGGGGGCAAATAAATTCACAGATCTGTCCCTGACACCCAGATGTATGCAGCAGAGCAACAGTTTTGATAATCATGGAATATAATGCTGCAAAATGTAATTTTCAAATGTGAGATATAAAATGCTTAACATGTTATGACACAACTATATATATTGCTTAAAAATTGAAACTGTTTTTGAAAAATTATGCTGGAAAGTACCCTGAAGTATAGTTTGTACCATCTAAAACGCAACACAAAGATCAGATGTGAATAAATACTGAAACAATTACATCAGACGCTGCCCCTCTGCTGTTATGAACACTTCCAACATTTGCCGCGTCATTCGGCACAAGTTCACTGCCTTATGTCAGTTTCATTGGCTACCAGTTGTGATGTAATTCTGTAAGCTGTAACGTGGTTCATTTTACAAGAAGGGGTTCATGTGCTAGACAATTTGAAGTTTACAGACAAAGCATGGTTCCACTTGTGTGGATACATTAATAATCAAAACAGCACTAAGGACAACCAAAAACTCAAAGCACTGCACAGAAATTCTTTCCATTAGTCAAAGACTGGTATTTGCTGCATAGTGTCTCAAAATCTAATTGTGAACCGAACTTCTTACAAGGCAGACTTACAACAAAAAGTTTTCAAAATCTTTTGAATCAAATAACTGCTTTGCTGGAAGAGAACAAACAGGAATCCAGGTTTCAGCATGATGCAGCAGCCACCCATAGTGCAAAAACCACAACAACTTACTTGCAGGACTTCTCCAGTGATCACATTGTCAGGCATACCATTTGGCCACTGCCATCTGCAGACCTTATGCCACCTGACTTCTTTCTGTGAAAATTTCTTGAAGAAACAGTCTACAGCCACTATGTAAGTAGCCCAAATAACCTCAAACATAACACTGAACTGACTGTTGGTGGCAATTACCAAAAAACTCTTTGAAAAGTTGCAAGAGGCAATGCAAAAAGGGTGAATGTTTGTCTTCAAGAAGGTGGAGGACATTTTCAGCATCTGCTGTTATTACACATTGTTTATCACATTTTTGTATCTCTGAAAAAGTAAAGATAAAAAACAAAGAGTTTAGAGCAGTGCTTTTAAATCAGTGGTACACATACTGCGGTTGGTTTGCAGACGGTCATCTGGTGGTGTGTGACTTTGTTGGGAATTATAATGTGTCTCGTAATTCAGTTTTAAAGATGTTAATCACATTACCAAAACTGTTTAAATGTATTTAAGTGAAAAGAAAAACACAAAGTATTTATGAAGTTAAAACTAGAAAAGTATAAACTGTATGTTATTAATATCTGCGGTAATTGATGGTATGCATAGACCTTTTTTTTTTCATGATAGTGATACGCAAGGAGAAGAAGGTTGGAAAATGCTGATTTATAGTATTGGGCTGCGTCTTATATGGAACACACTAACAGATGTGGAAAACTTGTAATTTTTCAACACAAAAAAAATTTTCACACAGTTCTCTTCAAAAAATAATGAGGATAGAAATTTGGTACTTTCCAAAAAACCCATTATGGTCTTCAAAATGTGCAATATATTTCAGCACACTCAAAACAACTCAGGATTCAAAATGAGGATAATTTCCTTGTCAGCAGCACTAGACATACTTGTTTCATGGTAAAAGTCAAATTTGATACATTCACCACCTGAGGTACAAACTGCCTAAAATATAAATTTAAAATTCACTGATTAAGAGTGGCTTCTTCTGAGATGCAATGATATAATACTGTATGTAGCTAGGTGGCAAGGCACCAACATTTCAGATGAACAAGCAGCAAAACTCCTTTAATCCACCGTATTATAATCCAGCAACCCTTATTATCCAGCACTTGAGAAGAGTCCCAAGACTGGAAGTTTTGTCAATGTAACTTCTGGTATGTGTACTGTTTCCATGATTTTATAATGGATTATCTGGATGTTACATTGCCAACACAAACTTTCTCTCCAAGCAGAATACTTTTAAGTTTCTATAAGCTAGATCCCACACACTGGTGGCACTGCAAGCAACTAGCGGGTCACACTGCCTGTTTGGTGCAACCAGTAGTGTTGCTGTGAGTTTTACTTCCATTGAGCTATGCAGCAGGTTACTGAATGTTTGTGTTATTACAATGGTTAAAAAATTCATACAATTCCACAGAAACTGTAAATAATTAGGATGACTGAAAGTGGTGAAAGCTGAAGAGATGTTACAGATTTACAGCTTCATAAATCAAATAGTCAACTGTCTACAACACGAAAAAAGGACACTGACAGAGTCCACGTACAGAAACTATAACAAAAATTACCAGTAAGATCTTAGATCATTGTAGGTTTTGTCTGATAACCTGGAATATCAGACAATCTGGCACTGTCCAGTTGTATTGTATTCTACCTACTTATCCACCTGCCTACCTAGCTACATGACCATTCATGCCCCAAAAAACAAACATTTGCAGTCACCATAATGAGAACCTCATATCTGAACAAAAATCTTCAATATCCTGCACAGAATGCTAAGAACAGTTAACTAATATAAGACAAGAAGTTTTTCCTAATTCATCATCTGAAAAATGGAGATTTCCTTATAATTGTGCACAATGCTATACATTGCCATATAGCTATTTTCCTGGAGATTTAAAATTGTAAAACGAAGTCAAATTATTTCTTTTTAAATAACCAACCAGATGCACTAATTATCCAAATTTATTGTTATAAAACTCTACATGTTTCACGCATTCTCTCTGCATTCCATCCTGACTCTGCTTGGACACAGCCATCTAAAACCTGCATGAAACTTACCAGCGCCGAATGTATATTAGAGAACTCCTGATGATGGGCAGACAGGATGCCTGAAACATGTAGAGTTTCATAACAAAATAATTTTGGATAATTAGTGCGACTGGTTGGTTATTTAAAAAGAAATCTATTACGATGCACAGTAACACGAATGAAAAGAAGTCATCTTATATGCAGGGGCATCACACATTAGGGTAAATAGGGTACATGTTTGAAATAAGTCAGGGATTTAAAGAAATGCTCTCACCTTCAAAACATCTCGACTAAAATCTTCTCTACTCCTGACTTTCACCCCAAACCGTATTCCCTTCGGCTCAATGCCACCACCTGATTTTACTTCATTGCTCCGATGCCCACACATTTCGCAGTTCGTTGCCATGATAACAACTTCTTTGAAATGGGGAATGTCTGTTTTATAACGTTCAAGAAAATATTTTTGCAGTGTTCACTTTCACACAGTAGTGTAGAGTTACGGTCTGCAGAGTGTCTTATCATTATTACCAACAAGAATGAGCAGCAACAAAACAATGCGGATACTGAATACTATGTCACTGTTCATTATTACTACTGATAATAACTAACAGTAGAATGTTATGTTGCTGTCAAGTGTCACTCACTGTCTGAGATACCTTAGTGCTACATCTGTTACCATGTACTGATCAATACACATGTCTCCACACACAAAAGCATAAAGGACAACGAAGTTTGTTATACATATATATATATATATATTTGAGATATGTTTGATTTTGGGGAAGTTTCAAGGGCTTGATGCACCCAGCTGTCTGAACATTATACACAGACACTTTAACAACAGAAACTTGAAGCACCACTACTTTTGATAGCAACTGAATCTCCAAACCAAATCCAAAATAACGGAAACATTCAGAAACACAGAACACATAATATTAAAAATACAGTACAGAAATAATTTTTACGGTACAAGAAATTTATGTACATACCCACACTGTAGCTGTTCATGATTATGGTTGATGTCTCAAACCACAAAATAATGTAAGCCTTAGCAATACCACTTGCCCACTGATACATTATCTCCCAGATGATACTCTGTACTGATCAAAACATGCTGGGGATTCAAACCTAATTATGTGTGCTGTGATGGTGTTCTTTTACATACAATACCTTAGGTAGAATCAACTTAGGACTGTGTCAGTTTCATTGCACCCTGTCACTCTTGCTGCACTTCATAAAGGATACTTGTAACCTTCATGTTCGTCTGGCACTCTGTTCCACAGTGAGGGCACTGGGTTGTGAACTGCAGTACTTCACCATGAAGATCTTCCAACGTAAAATCCCCTACCTCTATTTTTCTCAACAGTGTTGGGCATGAACTCACAGTCACAGGCTCAACGCCAACTCCACTGGATGCATAGATTCCTAAAACATGATCCTGATCGACACTACGAACAAATGTTACCACTTCTGTTCCAGGATCCTTTACAGGAGCACAAGGATTCTCTACGAAGCTGTTTCCACTGATATCTTCAAATACCTGTTCAATAAGCACAAATACATGCAAACAATAAACTTCAGCAAGAATATAACATACACAGTGTCTCATTTATTGTGCTGTTGAGCACAGCAGCCCTTTCACACACAACACCAATATTTGCTGGGACATCTTGTGACGGTTACAGTGCTCAGGTACATGGCACAACAGACACGATGTAGTTACCATTAACATTGCACAGCTATGATTCATTCATTCTCTTCAACAGTTTACTTATTCCCCTATACTGTAACATGTACCAACTGCTGAAGTTATGTAACAATCAATCAAATACAAGTTGATGATAATGACTGCTACACTCCATCTCAAACTTACATGGTGCAGCATCACCATCATCACCACCACCACCACACATTGACATAATCATTGCATAAACATTAGACATTACTAGATTCTATTGAAAGGGTCATATTCATGACAAATTAACAAAATAACATATACTTTCTTATTTCAGCCATGATTACTTATGCAAGATGTTATGCTTCATCCTTGTAAGGCACAGTCTAACAACATTACAGTTACTAACACTTTACTGATTTTGTGAAGGATGGTATTAAAATTCTTACCAGGATCAACACATTGGAGATCTTGTTGGACAAAACAGGACTTTAAAAAAGAAAACTCTATATATTCTCTTTCATTGAACAACACCTTACTTACCATAGTAAATGGGCTCTTCACTGATTTTAAGTTCTGTAATTTGGTTAGGAATTCACCAATCTGTACAGCCATAGCGGGATCATGTATGCTTCTGAAGGGCTGCTCTTGCTCAAGACCTGCTATGGCACGCTGAATTACTCCCTCGACTGTCGTGACCTCTGCAAAATATCAAACACTCAGGAATATTCAAAGTCTGAAGGTTAAAAACCTTCACACAATATAACTTGCTCAGAAACCAAACTCAAAATACATGTTTAACACAAGTATTTCCATACATATCAAGAAAATTGCACAGTAAATATGCACTTACAAAAACACATAAAAAAAATAAATGTCAGGAAACAAAATAACCTTCATGGATCAATCAAGTAAACAATCAAACTGTGTCTCCTTCTTTCTTCCTGTAATCACTGAATATAAAGTAAATACATTCCATGTAAATGCTCTCATATTATTCTCAATTTGCAAGTAAACGTGTCACAAAAAAACCTTGAGACTGTTTACAATCAGAGTTTACTATACTCAGTTCTCTATGATATAGACTAAGAAGAGCCACATAATCTTACTGTCATGCATTTCCTAGTCATGAAAAAGCCACTTTTTTTTGTTTTGGGTCACAATTTACTTTTGATTTCCCCTTACACTCAAAACTCTTGTACCTTCACCAACACCATTTTCATACACACATTAAGTCATTACTTCACATATACATGTATACGCGTAAGTGCAATAAAACAGTTTGAAACAAGGAGTGTATTGCCATTACGTTTCAACTTTCCTTTAGAATATGTCATTACCAGGGTTAAGGCAAACCAGAAGGGCATGAAATTCAATGATACATGCTGATAGTGTTAAAATATTCCACAGAAGCGCCCACACCATAAAGAAAGAGAAAGAAGCTTTATTAGGTTCTGGTAAGGAAATTGGTATAGAAGTGAATGCTGAGAAAACTAAGTAACAGATTCATGTTCTGAGAATAACAAAAAAATAGGTAATACATCCCTTGACAGGATGGAACAGTTCAAATATTTGTGAACAACCCCAACAAATGAAAAGTCCATTCATGACAAAAGTAAGAGCAGACCAAACACAAGGAATACCTGCTGTTATCATTTGGTGCACCATCTTTTGTCTGCTTGTTGTTTTGTATGGGTGTGAAACTTGGTCTGTCACACTGAGGGAAGAATATAGGCTGATGGTGTTCAAGAATAGGCTGCCGAGGGATATTTGGGCCTAAGTGGGACGAGGTAACAGAGAACTGGAGAAGACTACAAAACCAGGAGCTTTATGATCGGTATTCCTCAACAAATATTAATTGGCTGATCAAATAAAGAATAATCAACTTGGCGGGATATGCAGCATGTATGGGGGAGAGGACAGGTGAATACAGTGTTTGGTGGGGAAACCTCAGGGAAAGAGAAGACTTGAAAGACATAGGAATAAATGGGAGGATAATGTTAAAACGCATCGTCCAGTTGGATGGGGGTGGCATGGACTGGACTGATCTGGCTCAGGATATGGAGAGGTGGCAGACTCTTGTGATGGCAGTAATGAACCTTCGGGTTCCCAAAAAATGCGGGGAATTTCTTGACATGCTGAGGACCTGTTAGCTCCTCAGGAAGAACCATGCTGCATGGAGTTACACAGTTTCATTAGGTGCAGTAAAATATTTTGCTGTGGACCTTCCATAATAACAACAACAACAACAACAATAACAATAATAATGATAATGATATAATAATAAAATTAAGATGATGATAATGGTTATTATTATTATTATTGTTGTTGTTATTACTGCTATTATTATGAAGGAGGAGGAGGAGGAGAAGAAGAAGAAGCAGAAAAAGAAAAAGGAGGAGGAGGAGGCCACGAGGTACTGGAAGACAAGTACGTGCCTACATACAGAAGGGAAGATAATTGAAACAGAAGTTACAGAAACACAACGTGAAATATTTCAAGCAGGCACATTGTCACCACCGCTATTTTGCATTAGCTTAATCCCCCTCACAGAGCAGATGAACAAGCTGAACACGAACACACAACAACAAAAAAAGTATCACATTTACTGTACACGGATGATTGGATGCTGACAGGGACAAAAGAAGAAGAACTCCAAAAACAGATGGAAGCAGTTAGAACCTACAGGGAAAATATCCATAAGGAATTTGGACTTGACAAGTGTGCAAAGGCTGTAATTAAGAGAGGAAAATTAGATCACTCACAAAATTTAATACTTGACTTCAACCGAAAAATAAAAGAGCTCAAACGGGGAAAAATATACAAGTACCTAGGGCATGAAGAAAGTGAGGGTAAACAACATCAACAGATGAAAGAAACATTTCAGAAGGAACACCAGGAGATTAAGAATTATAATGAAATTCGAGCTGAATGCCAAGAATAAAATAACAGCAACTGGTGTATTAGGTGTTCCAGTATTAAGATACAGTCTTGGTATTATCAGTTGGAGATTACAAGAAATAAGAAACACTGACAGAAAAGCTAGAAAGGTACTAACAATGTATAAAATGTATCACCCAACAGCTGATGGAGATAGACTATATGTGAAAAGGAAAGAAGGAGGAAGACGCCTGTTACAAAATGAGGCAACTTATTAAGCAGAGACAATCAATACTGCAGAGTATTTGAACACAAAATATATTGAATACCAGTTCACAAATATAGTTAACAGCCATGAAAGAAATCAACCAAATATGAATTCAACAATCAAAGCGGCAGCAAAGGTAGCAGAAGAATTAAACCAATCAAATGAGAACAGTGACACAAAATGGAAGGCATTCAACACATAAAAGCAAAATTAGAAGAGTCCTTAAAGAAAAAAATGGGAAAGCAAATAATGCATGGCCAGTATATTAGAAGTATGGATAGACAGCTTTCTAGTGTAGAAAACACGTCGAGGCTGTCGACTGGAGTCCTGAAAGGGGAGACTGGAATTGAAATAATAGAAGCATAAGATCTGGCATTACAAACCAATTATCATCATGTGACAAAAATATTACACACAGAAACCGATAGCAAATGGAGACTCTGTAAACAATTTGATGAGACTGTGGAACATATCATATCAGCATGCCCAATATTGGGAAAAGAGCAATACAAAAAGACTTAAGACAGCGTGTGCTGGATTACACTTTAACATATGCAAGGAAATAGGGGTAAAATAATACAATGAACACTGGTGTGACCATGTACCAAACACAGTCAAAAAAAGTCATGAAGGTGAGGTTACTATATTATGGAACCAACAAGTGCAAACCAACAGAGCTCTTCCTAACAATAAACTGGACATCATAATCCACGATAATAAAAAAGGAACATGCACGTGAATAGATTTTCCAATTCCTGGAGACAGAAATGTGATCAAGAAAGAAGCCCAGAAGATTTTAAAAATACAAAGACCTCATAATAGAAATTCAGCACATGTGGAATTTGAATGCAAAAGTGATACTGGTAATAATTGGGGCAACTGGAACCATTTCAAAAACATTCAGACAATACTTGAGCAACTTACTGGGAAAGCTCAAAATTAAGGAACTACAAAAAAAGTCATATTTGGCACTGCACACAGACTGGGGGAAGTGCTAATATACAAGCACAAAACATATTTCATATGTGAAATAACATTACATGCAGCACAAACTACATATAGAACAGCTGCAACACTATATACCCTAGAAACATGGTTTGTTTTAGGTATACAATTGTAAATACCCTGCATAAAGGTGAAAAAAAATGATGATGATGATGGTAATAATAATAATAATAATAATAATAATAATAATAATAATAATAATAATAATAATAAACCAAAGTCAGATGTAGCTCGCTGGTATGTTCCCAGAAAACAGGGAGGAAGGGGTATGATGCAGTTAGAAGCAGCCCACGCAGTAGAAATTACAAAACTGGTGGAATATGTAGACAGGAAGGAAGACCCACTAATACAGGTCGTCAGAACACACCAACACAACACCGACTCAGCAGTGTTACAGACAGCTAGATGCCACAGGACAGAAGTACAGAGAGAAACAAGAAATATGGACAGCATAGCGGAGAAAACAAAAGAAAGATGGCACAGGAAGAGGATGCATGGACAACTGCCACGTAACTTAGATGAAAAGCTGGTGGATATTGAACAGTCATATCCCTGGCTAAAATCTGGCGACATTAAGGGAGAAACAGAAAGTACAATAGTGGCAGCTCAAGACAAAGCAATTAGTACAAACTATTTTAACCCTTAGCCGCCGAACGACGTATATACCCGTCGCGCTGTGAGGTCTTTAAAAAGCCGAACGACATATATATATGTCGCAACCAGTGTGACGAAGTTTGGAGCAATTTTCTTCACTCCTATTATGCACACTGCGGAGTTCTGCTTTGCTGTGGACTCTTAAAGGTCATGGCTTCCTTGTGTAGCCACAGTGGTCCCACCCCCCCTTTGCCCCCTTAACCCCTCCAACAAGCCTCTCTTTTATACCTCAACACATACCAACTGTGCATTTATCCCAGCTGACTAATACGGTTCCAGACACAGCACGTCTTGTTTATGGCTC
>JGI24700J35501_10930460_pt1 | contig 14377 bp, 7 predicted proteins | sample TergutTh196P1_FD_35501 | JGI IMG/M metagenome (IMG submission 35501) | reverse complement strand
TCTTGTACCCTTGCCACTCCGACGTGCAGCTGTATCGCCCAACAAGTGTAGTCGAAATGGCCGCAATTACAATCGATATGATCAGAACTAACCACAGTTCCACAGACAGTATTCTAAAGATGCTGCTCAATCTTGGATATTTGACAGAACATGGTACATACCAGCGGATACTCATCATGTAGTGGGGATTGGTGGAATCAATATATGATAAAGACAGAGAATTTGTTCCAAAACCACCTAAAGTTATATCCGCTTTCTTTGTAGCCAAAGCACGAATTAATTTATCTCCCGTCTCTAACTCCATTCTAAACACTTCTGTTGAAGGTACATTACGAAACGACATATTCATTTGTTTCAAAATGACCTTTAGCAAATCAACCTCCAAGCCTCTTATATACGTCCTGACACTCCTATTGGAATCATTGTAGTGAACATATTGCGTAGCAAATGTCCAATTACAGTCTTTTACAATTGCTTTCATAGGACATCCGTTGAGCCTGTTACTGATCTTGCTTGGAAACAAGTCAGTGTTCTTGGTGAATTGACCATGTCCAGAAATAACCCAGCTGTCCAGTAGGGTGATATCATTCACCTCAGTACAACGGTCTGAACTCTGATATGGGAACCAAGTGTACACTCCCAATTTCATTCCTGCGTCTGCGTCATTAACTTTTATCTGTCTGCTATATACTTCGTTTAATACAAAATTCTCCTGGCTTACGATAATGCAATTATATATTCTAAATTTTGAGAAATGATAAAATATATCCCTTTGTTGCGACATTGAGAATTCATTTGCTCCAGCCACAATAAACCGAGCTTCAGAATTCCATAGTCTTTTGTATCCGTGTGGTCCTTCAGCTAGCCCATTAATTTCAGCCTTAAAACTCTTGATATTCCCATCTGGTGTTAATATAATATAACTGCCATCTCTATCTATGAAGTCCGATTTTTCGGGTTTGCTAATATTACCATCTACAGTAATAACGACAGGTCAGATAGCAGTTCTGTGAACCTCTGCAATCAGTTCCTTTTGCACATCTCGGTAGTTGGCGATGATATCACCAGAATTCTTCCAGGAGCGAAATATCGGTGGCTGATATATGTCAGACAGCGTACCAAGTGGATTTCCTGTAAAGTAAGGGACGTAGGTGGCAGCAGTGTTCCATTTGTAATGGCGTTGAAGAGAATTATCAACATCAGGATGTCCAAAATTTTTTCATTCTGAAAAAAAACACAACACATCCTCAGTAATTCATTACCGAACATTCCTCTCTTTATTGAATGATGTTTTATTCCTTTAACAGAGCAAGTGAAAATGACGCTCTCTGCCAATATTGCAACATCTAGTATCGCATATATTCCTTTCTGATTTTCTCTTATTATTTTATTCCGTTTATTATTATACATGATTCTGTAGTTATTCCCTTGTTGATTCCATAATTTGTTTACCTTCTCTTCATTTCTCTATTGTACTAATTATGATGCATTTTCATACTGAATTTTTTGTAGTGTAATTTTACCCAGTTTCCTGCCATGTGTTAATTTGTAGTTAAGTCGCCCTCTATTTTTTTTCCTAATGCATAATTCTATTGTCAGTGAAGTGTATGCTGATAATAAGTTTTGTACTGTGTCGTCAAATTCTTGTCTTTGTTCAGTCTTTGCTCTGGGTTTCTGTTTTTAATATATCTGTTTCAAGATATTTTGATTGTAACGCCTGATATTATTCTGCTATTATTTCATTATTAATCTCTTCTTTCACATTTTACTATACCCGCTTAATTACATACATTTTATTAATTATTAGTAAAATAATTATTTCGTCTCAAATTTTAAATAGGAAAAATTACGTAAATTTCACTAAACAGGAGCCCACAATCGCCGAGCTTTTTGCTCGATAAATATTCATATATTAAAAGCACGTGCAGCTGGCTCAAGTAAGATAAGCAGCCTGCTGCATACTTACACTTCTGTTACAGTTCATTTTTGGAGCAGAAACAATATCGAAACCTTTCCTCTTGCACAAAATCTGAAGTTCTGCTAACATTTAGAACATATTCAGAAACAACCCGTTCCGCTCTGTGTCTAACTTATCAATTATTCATATGAGGCTGCATGACAAGCTGTCATAATAAGGCAAAATATGAAAACAAACAGTGGTTTCAAGAAATAACATGCTGAGAAATCGGACGTCCTTCAATAAACACAAATTCTGTTATAAAAATTTCTTTCCTGCTTTAAAATTATGGACATAATCAATAAAGAATTGTGGATAAAAGAGATAAATTTTTCTAAATTACACTGAATTATCACCACTTACGCATAGAGACGTCACTATAATAGGTTTAATTTTTTTATGATTTAGGTGTATCTGCCTATACATTACTATTTAAAGAAATATTTACTACTAATTTAGTTCTGTGTCTGACAGGACGTGTTAGGTTATAGTCATGACCCGCTACTTGTTTTTAGGCGTGTTCAGAAATTGCGATAAGCGACTCTTAGCACTGTCATGTCACTCCGTCTGTACGGAACAACTCGCTTCACACTAGAAAAATTTTCATTAAATCAATATTAGAGGATCTTCTGAAATCAATTTAAGAAAATTCAGTTTCATTAAAATATTACAAGATTAATTTATATATTTGTTTGTAGTTATGGATATTAATAAAAATATTTGTTTATAACAATGGATATTTATAAAAATATTTGTTTAAAACTATGGATTTTTATAAATATATTTGATTATAGCTATGGATATTTATAAAAATATATGTTTATAGCTATGGGTACCGGCCCGAGCGGCCTAAACGACCGTTGGCGACTTGTACAGCATTTGTAGTGAGGGCCCACGATTCTACAACTAGTGCTTCCCCGGTTATGGGCACGACCTCGTGTGCTCAACATGCAAATTTTAAGTACAATGTATTTTTTTATACATACGTACTGGACGGTTGTGTCATAGAAATCTTGTAGACATCAGGTTTTCTTTCCCCGACCGGCCTTCACTGGCGCCCATACAAACACATTACAAAGAGAAACGGATCTCTTTACTGGAGTAAGATGGCCATTGCGTGGCCTTAATCATCCACCATCATCTAGCACGGAGATTAAAGAAAGAGCAGAGCCATAACTTTACTCCGCATTCTGAACTTTCATGTCTTCTTTAGAACAAAATTTGATTTTATACTTGTGAAGCGTTTTATAGTATTACTGAGAGAAATTTATGTTTCAATTAATTTTGTAAAGAATATAAACGTACAAATTTTTATCTCTATTGCTTTAAGCTTATTCACGTCTTAGAAAATTAATCTTATGGCAGTATGAATTTTTAACTGAAACCCACCCAATTAAATACCAACAATTACTTGTACAAGTCTCCAGAATAAATCACAAAGCGAAAGAAAATCTCAAAACACAAGTCGCTTTGTGACACAGAGTAGAGATACACAAAGGTTTTATTGAATAGTACGAGGGAACTGCGTGATTTCAAGAGAACCTGATCGCTGCAAAGGGAGTGGAATGGAATGAATCAGCAAAAGAGCATGTTAGTCTGGCTGATGCCTTCTAATAATTGTCATCTTTACATGACACGAATTTATTGGGCACAGAGCATTTCTGAAACTTTATACTTTACATTATCCTAAGAACATGGCCGGCCTACGTGTTAAAATAATGTATTTCAATTTTGCTATAACAAGGTAAACGCCACAAACCGGTATATAACATTTTGTTGTGTTTTTCTTCCACATTGTGCTTCTTTATTTTATCAACCCCTCTTATTTTATGGGGCAGAAATTTGGGTCGAATATCAAAATTAATTATTAGAACTTCATATTTTTAATATACATAAAATTGATAAATATAGAATGTAACTTAATATACTTTTGTTTATAGTCTACCAACACTCTGATAACCCAGTCTGTAACGCTATCTAGCAGAATATGAGGCCGACCATCATAGAGTGAAGGATTTTCAAGTGAGATATTCCAGTTGTGTTTCAATAGTATAATATGGAAATATAAATTGTCTAAAATGTAGTTGTATAGAACTGCTTCAAACTCTCGATCAAAAATTTCATTAAATCGCCACATCAGTGGGTTTGCATAAAACATTAGAATTGTTAGGTCGGTGCTTAAAATTGTCTCGTCTTCTAACCTGCACAACAAAGGTTCAGAGTTCTCACCAACAGAGACACAATTAACAAAATCTGTTTTATCCAGAGTTAGGAAAGGAAATTTAATATTGTGCTCGATAAGGCGGCAAGAAAATTAGTGTGACCTACATGGTAATTGTCCGGAATTTTGGATTTCAAACTCGCTAAAAAGACAAATTGAAAATGGTTGTAATTACATGTTTATAAATATTAGGAAAAATTGTAGTAATTTTGATAATAAAAACAAGCTATTTGATTTAGCAGTTTCAAAGGCGGGTAAAGTAAACCCGGGATTTCATGTAGTAATCCAGTGCAGATAAATTAAAATCCTCAGTACGTAAACAAATATCAGGTTAGCTTCAAAACAAGACTGATTTACTACATCTGTTTAGATATCTGTTTATCTGTTTAGATATAGACATATCAATGGTTATTCGATAAATAATTATTTCATCACAAATTTTAAATAGCAAAGATTACGTATATTCTAAAAAACAGGAACACACAATCGCCCAGCATTTTCTCGATAAATATGTATATATTGCACCCACGTGTATTTGGTCTAAGTAATATGAGCTGGCCTCGGAATACTTACCGTTCTGTTAGAGTTCATTTCTAAAGCAGAAACAATATCGAAGCCTTTCCTCTTGTACAACATCTAAATTTATGTTACCACTTAGAACATAATCAGAAAGAAATCGTTCCGCCGTGTGTTTCACGTATCAATAATTCATATGTGGCTGCAAGTCAAGCTGACCTAATAAGGCATAATACGGAAACAAAATAGTGGTTTCAAGAAATAGCATGCTAAGATATAGGATGTCCTTCAACAAACACAAACTGTGACATCACAATTTCATTCCTGCTTTAAAATTATGGACAAAATCAATAAAAAATAATTGTGGATAATAGACATAAATTTTTCGAAATTACCCTGAATTAATGCCACTTACACAATTTCACGTTTTATGTTTTACGTGTATCTGCCTATACATTAGTCTTACAGAATATAATACTACTAATTTAGATGGTGCCTGACAGTACGGTAGGCTATAATCTTGACCCATGACTTGCTGTTGGGCGTTATCGAAAAATAGATAAGCGACTCTTAGGTTTGTCATATCTGTCCGCCTGCACTGAACAACTGGGCTACCACAGGGAACATTTTTTAACTTAATATTTGAAAACCTTCCAAACATTTTTGCATAAAATACATTATCTTTAAAATTAAAAAACGAATAATTGAAATTTTTTATTATAGTTAACCACATTTATGAAAAAATTCAGCCGATTTCTTCTCAGAATGAGGAACATTTGAAAAAAAACGTAGTACAGAAAATCTATACACAAATTTAATGCTCAATGTCTTTCGTCACAAACTGCTGACGTTTAAAAGAAAAACAATACGTTACATTCAGATTGGCTACAGATGACAATAAAATACCGCGCAATCGCTTTGCATATCATATGATTAATGCTACAGTCACCCACACTAACTAATTATTTATGTATCTCCACGCTGAAAATCGTTGCATATACCATTTATTAAATTCAGTTCTGTTTGACCGAAGTGCTTGTACTGTTGTTTTATTCACTTCACTGTTGGCTGTAATACAGCGAAATTTGCAAATGTGCTGTAAGACTCGATAGGTATCTTGCCACAACATCGCTATGATGGGGGTTTGAGAAGTCTGGTCTTATACAGCAAGAAAAGTACAGGGTTTTTACAAGACGCCAACTCACGTCATGAAGTTCCTGCAACAGAAATGCGCTATTAATTTCGAAAGCTCAGCAAGTTGAAAAATTGACAGAAAAAAACTAAGCTATAAGAAGGACACAATAATTGCCTTTTCCGGACATCCCACGCTCAATAATATAGAGTGCTAAAGTGATCTCCCATGCTGCAGGCCGACATGTTGACCAGCCTTATTAATATAAAACATTAATTAAAGTGACTTGACTTATATATGGGCGATAATTTAAAATTTATATTATTCTCCCATATTTGTGTCTTCTTTTAACTGCCCACTATTTACTGTTCATATATGTGTTCATTGCTGAGAGTCTATAATAATATATCATACACAAATTTGTGTTGGGTTTTCAAGCACATACTGTGAACTGATTATTGTGACATACTGTAATAATTATAGAAATGTATCTATTGAATCCGATTATTTTCCTTTAGAATTAAAACATCAGTTACTCTTCAAGCTTTACGAATTTTAAACAGGTTAATAAGAGATTATGTATATTCGGTGGAGATGAAAATACCATACTCGAACAGCCCACACTGAGGTCAATTCAACATCCTGTACAAAGGGAAACGGATAACGTCCCGGGGGTAAAGGGATCAAGGCGTCGTTTTAATCACCCACTTCCATTTAGCGGCGAGAATAAACAAAAAGTAGAGCTATAAATTTACTTAAATTACTGGCGGCTTTAATGGGCTCTTATAGGCTGAATTACTTTGTACAAAATTAAAGAAATTTATTGCATTATGAATATAAATTCTTGTTTCACGTAAATTTGTAAATTATCTGATTATACAAATTTTTATCCTTATTGCTGTAAGCCTATTCACTTCTTAGAAAATTAATCTCTTGGTAGTATGAATTTGAATTTGAATACCAATCAAATAAATTCCGATAATTACGTTTACATGCGCCCAATAATAATAATAATAATAATAATAACTTGAAGGAACTCTACAAAGACAGGTGGCTTTGTGACACTGTGTAGAGATAAATGAATGTTTTACAGATTAGTAGAAAGGAACTGCGTGATTTCATGAGACCGTGATCCCTGCAAGGGGAATGACCTGGAATAATTCAGTAAAGTAGCATGTTTAATGTTGCTGACACTGTCTGATATCATCAGACAGCAAGTCAAAATTCTCCTTAGAATTTCCATCTTAAATCACAGAGCTTCGAGACTGGTATATCAGGATTAATACTACAAATCCTACAACTTCAGGAACAGGTAACTTTAGTCAGTCTAAACTTATGGTATATGTCATAAGAATGCGCGAAATCGTGTGCGCGTAGATCAGTGTGTTTTTGCAGACTGTTAGAGACGCTAGTTGCCAGTCTTCGTCTGCTTACACAGTAGCTGCTAATCATGTGCCTGAGATAGGAGTACCGTAATGGTTGTGACACTCGCGTTGAAGAATGTAATTTACAATGACGGGGTCTTTGAGATGTAATCCTAATGTACACTGGTCTTTATCCATATTGATCCAATCGGTTTCGACAGCGACATTCTGCGGGCTCCTGCGATGAGACGCCGTTTGATTTGGTAGAAGTTGATCGGTATGAGCCATTATACTAGAAGCAGAAAAATTTCCCGAACTATAGAAGCCCTTTTTAAAGAATACACATCATATTTCCTTTGATAATGTTTTCCAAATTAGACTTTATTTACGAAGATGGAATCCATGTCAATCCTTTGTTATGTATGTTGCCAAATAGATGGGAATAATTGTATGAGAATGCAGCATTAAACTTCCCTCTTACCTATCAATATCACAGTGCACAACAGCGTACTGCTGAACAGCAACACCGCCAATTGTGCATTTATACTGCATCGTGTTGCGTATTACGTGAAGACCATCAAAATGTCATGTGACTGTTATTAGGTAGGGCTAATCTGAAACAGTTCCTTCTGACAGACAGTTAACTTTTCACAAAATTACCTAAGCAGTTATTACGTAACACATGCAAGAAATTGTTTGATACCTGCAAGTGTTCCACATTAAAATTTGACAGACATAATACTTGAATAAAATTTAAATATATATCTGTTGATGTCAGCATTCATAAATATATTTTTAATCTCTTCTTTCAAAAAGGTAACCTGTTCTTGTAAACAAACTGTTCTTATTGTCTGTTAGAAGTAATCAGTTGAATGAAAATTGACTTTATTTATGAAAGAATTGTCAAAATTGTCTTTTCAAACACGGCGAGAACAAAGAAGGATAATGTACCCCTCTGACGTAAAAAGCGCCAAATTACAAAAATAATGTCACGTGTTACTTTATCATAAAAAGCAATTCATTTGTTTTATCGTGTCATTATACGTGAGTTTGCGATATTTCAGAATATGTCTGTACTGAGGATAATTGAATGTTACTCGTTTCTGAGTCACGTTGTAGCACAGACAGAAACACGTTCTCAGTATCTTCCTATGACTGACGTTATCTATTAACTGATAGTGCACACAATAATAAGATTTTTTTTATTTCTCACATGATCGGTCCAACTGATCATTCATCACAACTTCGTTTAAATTATCTTTGAATTAAAATCATATAAAATGAATGTAGAATAATTTTAAATAAAAATTTCTTCATTTAAAAATTGATAACCTCCTAAAAGAAGGAATCACATTTTTCAGACTTTTTGTAATCTCTTTCTGTCTTTTCTTGTATTTAGATTAATATAACGAATCTCTTTGTGTTATGACCCAATCGATAATAAATTGTCAGTCGAAAACAACTTATATGCCCAATCATATACCTCTGAATGAGAATTTAAATTGTTTTCGAAAATAAATTACATTCTACATTAGATGTATCTGATAGAGAATGTAAGTTGTTTTGTGCTGAAAGTTTATTATTTTTTCTTGTGTATTTAGATTTATGTTTATATAAGAAGGCAAGAAAAACAAAATTAACGCTTCGAAATTTGAAAATTTTCCCTCCATAATAAATAAAGAAGAGTTTCGGTGGGCTTTTGGACTTACAAGAAGACATAATTAACTGTATAAAGAAGTTTTCAGTATTGTGATTGGAGAAAATGTAGTAATTCTGGAGTTTTCTCGAAACAGCTTTTAAAACTTGAAAAATTCTTGATAAATTTTAATAAATATTGAGGGAAAAGCAGAAGAGATTATTATTGGAAATAACAGTTGCATAGAGCAAGTTGATAAATACATTTGTTAACATATTTTGTAGACAAACATCTACACCTCAGACTTGCAATATATAAGACTGAAATAAGGAGGTTCGAAATGGACGAAAATTTAAAGAAAAAGCCATCGAGAAAGACAAAGCTCAAGATGGTTTTTCCAAACCAAAGTAACAAGAAACATCTGGCAAGATATAGAAAATATAAATCAACATTAATACAACCCATAAATTACTGGTTCCAAAAATTCCGTGAAATGAGATATGTTTCAGTATATTGAAGTGCTTGTTGTAATATTAAGAGGAGGAATTGGGACAGTCATTATTGCATTCGCATATGCGTAGTTGCGATAGGATAAATCAAGCAAACGTTACCAATTTTTGTAAATAAAAAGCCATTTTTCTTCCAATGTTCGATCCTGAAGATATAAGCCATATTCCGTTGCGGAAAGTTGTATTTTCCAGTTAAAATATTGCCAAGTTCCACAAGGCTTGAATCAGGAAATCCAAACTTACGTTTCTTTCTCACCGCTTACAACTAAACAATATGACAGATACGTGCTCACAGATGAAACAATTAATGATTAATTTGTATGTTTGGAGGCCTGTCGATATGTATATTCGAAAAATATAAATTGTAGTTATCACTCTTCAAAATTCGTGACATCCAAATTAACAACTGATAGACAGACAGAATTCAGTCACACATGTTAGTCCCTTCTGTATGTAAAGATCGCAGATCTACCACCGGTTGCACAGTTTCTTAAATTGTTGCCAGCGAACGTCGAATTATCTTAATTTACTGAGTATCGAATGCATAATAAACGGAAGATACTTTGACAGATGTAATATGCATCAAGTGAGTTAAAGATAGCTATCTTCGGAGAATATGATTTGCGTGCTTTCATGGTCATAGAAATTCAGTAGTTGTATAGATGTGCTTCAACCACACAATGAATTGTTTCATAAATTCACCTCAATAGTGGGTCTCTATGAAACATTATCATTGTTAGGCCGGTGTTAAAAACTACCGCGTCTCCTAACCTGCTAAAAAATTGTTCTTGTTTCTCGCCAACATAAGAACTTCTAGCCTAATTATCTTCAGCAATTTATCAAGCAAAAAAATTGACACGTCTTTCTGATATTTTGCCCAGACAATACAAACTTCAAACGATGGACAATTCACACAAATTCCTTGTAGTTTTGACAGTTCGGTTTCGTCACCATTCTCGAAAATGAAATTGTATTATGCTGGGTAGACAAGCTTAATACATGAGGCGAAAAGTTCGTCTATGTTTTGAATTGGTGTTATGTACCCGGAGTCAATAAGAAACTTTGTGAGAAATTCCCGGAAAACTGTGCTTAATGCCACAGATAAATGCACCCAGGCGAGGAACAGCGAACGTAGTGACGGTTCGCATGGCATCGTTGACACTGACACCATTAGAAAGACAGCCTAGAGGTTTGTCAACAAACTTGTCAGTGTCTTATACCTTTGCCACTCCGACATGCAGCTGTATCGCCCAATAAGTGTAGTCAAAATGGCCGCAAACACAATCGATATGATGAGAAATAACCAGTTCCACAGACACTATTCTAAAGATGCTGCTCAATCTTGGATATTTGACAGAACACGGTACATACCAGCGGACACTCATCATGTAGTAGGAATTTGTGGAATCAATATATGATACAGACAAATATTTTTTTCCCAACCACCTGAAGTTATATAAGCTTCCTTTGTAGTCATGACACCAATTAATTTATTTGCCCAATCTACCTCCATTTCAAACCCTTCTGGTGAAGATACATGAAAAAACGACATATTCCTCTGTTCACAAACGAACTTTAGTAACACATACTCCAAGCCTTTTATACATCTCTCAACATTACCATTCGAATCCTTATTTTGAACATAATTCACAGTAAAATCCCTATGACCGTCTCTTACAAATTCGTTCATAGGACATCCGGCGAGTCTTTTACTGATTTTTCCTGGAAACAAGTAGGTGTTCTTGGTGAAGTGTCCTTGTTCAGAAATAACACAATTGTCCAGTAGGGTGATATCATTCACCTCAGTATATCGACCCCTACTCTGATATGGAAAACAAGTTTACACAATCAATTTTATTCCTGTGTCTACATCATTAACGTTTATCGGCTTCTCTATTACATAAAGTTCTTGGCTTACGATAATGCAGTTACATATTCTCAATTATGAGAAATGATCAAATAAGTCCTTTTGTTGCGACATGGAGAATTCATTTGTCCCAGCCACCACAAACCGAGCACCAGAACTCCATAATCTTGTGTTATTGAGTGATTCTTCAGCTAGCCCATTAAATTAAACCTTAAAAATCTTGATATTCCCATCTGGTATTCATATAATTTAACTGCCATCTCTATCTATGTAGTCTGATTTTTCAAGTACACTAATATTACCGTCAGCACTAACGACAGGCCTTATAGTAGTTCTGTTAATCTATGCAATACGTTCCAGCAGCACATCTCTGTAGTTGTTATGCGATGATATCACCAGAAATCGCCCCGGTGCGAATTATCTAAGGTTGATATATGTCAGACAGCGCACCAGGTGGATTCCCAGTAAATTAAGGGACGTAGATGGCAGCAGTGCTCTATTCTTAATTGCGCTGAAGAGCAGTGTCACCAACAGGATGACTTCAAATTTTACATCCTGCAAAATAAAAAACACACTTTCTGTTGCTCACTAACGAATATTCCTCTATTTATTGTAGGATTTATATCCCTCTCCCAGAACCAAGAATTTAACGGTGGGATTGAGGTTAATTATCGAGTGTTTTTCCTTCGCTATACAGTGGTTTTTCAATTTTAAACTTTTCCCATCAAAGTGTCTCTTTCGCACTCCTAAATTAAGAAAGTCTTAACTTCTAGTTCATAGAGCAATTGCTCTGAAGTGAATTACATGTTATTTTCACTTTATTGAATGTATCAAATTAAAAATTTGTCGCAGCATATGAAAGTGTTAATTGTAATATTACAATTAGGGATTTTGAAATTCGTTATGGGATGTAGAAATAATTTTTAGAATTTGATAAAGCAAGCAAATTTTACCCTTTTTTTGTAAATAAAAATCTATTGTTCTTCCAATGTTAATTCCTGCAGATGTAAACAATATTCTCCTGCGGAAAGTCGCCTTTTACCAATTGAAACAGTGCCACATTCTACAAGGCTTGAATCAGGAACTTCAAAATTTACCTTCCGCTTCCTTTCACTCAGCTTACAACTGAACACTGCGATCGATACTTGCTCACTGTTTCACAGATAATTGATACATTTATATGTTTGGAAGACTGTTGCCATGTAATGATAATGGAAATTTTTATTGATATTGAACAATAATTTGCAGGAATCAATACAAGAACCTGATATTGACGTAGTGCCGCACGTCACTACAAGATGTCACTAGAGAGCAGAACCACCTACGCTGCACATCCACTTCACTGTTCCACCGTCCTTATCTCCAAAATAACAATTGTTAGAAAGACGGGTTTCATGCACATTTGTTAATACACAATGTGTGTAAAGTGCGCATGTCTTCTGACGGCTGCAATAGTTTGTTAAATTGTTGACAGGGAACGTCGAATGAACTAAATTTATGGACTGTCCAGTGCATAATAAACGTTACAAAAGTCGACAGATTTTAGACAGGAGAGGACCCGAGATACTTTTGCTTCACACATTACCACGGATAAGTTGACACCTAAAAGCTGTCGGAAAAATGATTGAATAGTGTAATTCAGCCTCCGTTCTTTGTCTGACCTCTCAATAGCCATCTATTTTATAGTCCTTGCCGTGAAAACAACTCTCAGACATAGAATATATTACAATGACTAGTAACTAAAATGATAGTAAGAGTACATTGTACAATGAAAATAATGCAATTGTCTAAACTCCAGAAGCAACTGAAAAATGATGCATCTGAATGTCGGAATTGAAAGTAGAGACCATTATAGAAGTAGAGAATTATATGTGTTAATTCATAAGCAATATTTTGTCGTTTTTAGCGTAAAATAAGAATCACAAATATTATTAAATTACTGCATTCTGAGACCTCAGTTCTAATTACTCAGTGAAAGTGTACGGTTAATTCATTCATTCACGAGTTCCTTTAAATTATTGTGGGATTAAAATCATATACGATGCTTTGTTCAACTCTTCTTGATGAAATAGCATAAATCAACACATACAACGTTTAAATGAATGTATTTTTAGAAAGGAGGGTTTCTGGTGCAGCGTGCATTATTGACCGGTGTGTTACAATGAAATTTCTGCTGTCGAAACCTACAGGGAGTAGTTGGGTGTGTTTTTGTTGGAAAACAATGATATTTAAAAATTTGATAATGAAAGCACAATAAATATTGTTGCAAATCAGTGCACTTAAAGTTGTGTGTGAAGCTTCAAAGTTTATCATATTAAGCTTAAATGGATTGTGTAGACTATTTTAATACATTTTAGTGTTTAGATAGAACAAATCATTAATTGATTTTCTGAGATTTCGAGGTTATTCTGTTTGGTAATAAAAAAAATATTATCTTAAAAAAACTAAAGAAAAATGCAACTAACTGCATAATTACCAACATAACTACGTAAAACTTGTCGCAAAAGAATTAACTTGTAAAAATATTTCAAACAATTCGATTTCTACAAAAATTAATAATTGTAAGTTTAAACAGCTTTTATATTTATTTTAGATCTAGCAAAAATAGTGGCCTACAGGAAGTGATTAAGAATTTCTTACAATTAATATTATATAAACGTGACTTTAAAATGTATGTTTATTTATTAATATTAATGAAAGTACGTAGAAAAATTTCTTAATTAACTTTTTCCCACTAGAAATTTGAAGAACTCCTGAATTACAGGAATTTCAATTTTCAAAATTTGGAAAATTATTTGGGTAATTTTGTGTATTTAGATTTATAAAATTTATCCCGAATTTTTATGGCTGAATCGATAAAGAAATTTCAATGGAAAAAATCTTTCATTCCCAATGAGACACATCAGACTGAGAATGAAAGATATTTTCGAATACACCTTATATAAGATGTGTTCGAAAAAATAATGCATTCCGAAACAGATACATCTAATTGTGAATTTAAGTTAGTTTTGACTGAATGTTTATCATCTTTGTGTATTTAAATTTATGTTTAAATAAGCAAGCAAGAAATAAACAAAGAAATTATCGATATATTACGGTTTCGTATCCAAATTATACAAACGAGTTTTGATGGGATATTCGTCTAAACAAACGCCCCCCCCCCTCCTGATGGTAT
>JGI24700J35501_10930461_pt1 | contig 14379 bp, 9 predicted proteins | sample TergutTh196P1_FD_35501 | JGI IMG/M metagenome (IMG submission 35501) | reverse complement strand
ATCTTCAGGAGTATTAGGTTGTATATGTATTTTACTACTGCATATGGTGTTCAGCACTAGGTGTTGTGGTTGAGGTTCTGAGAAGCCGGTGTGTGGTCTTGTGCACTGTTGTAAGTCGGATACAAACTTACACCAGTGCACAAGACTACACACCGGCTCCTCAGAACCTCAGCCACAACACCTAGTGCTGAACACCATATGCAGCAGTATAATATGTATACAACCTAATACTCCTGAAGATGAGCATATAGATGCCTGAAACATGTAGTTATTTATAATAATAAATAAATTGTTGCTTCAAGTGGGTATCTCTCGTCATTTTCATATGTGGTGCACGGACACACATACATCAAATATTCATTGTATGACAGAAATACTTTCAGCTCTCTGTGTGTGTGCGTGCGCGCGCGTGTGCGTGTGAAATTTTTCTTTCTGCCCCCCCACCTCCCCCAACCAGTCAGGCTGTCACCTCCACACACCACACATTCCCAAATCTGTGGGTACAATAAAGGTAAACCTATCCCATTACAGACCTGGACAGACCCTTAGGGCTGCAGGAGGTTGAGGCTCCCAGAATTTCTAGACAGTCGGCACATGAAGGAACTAAGGTTGTAGCCCTACACATTGGTTGCTTTTACCCCAGAGGAGACATCCCTGGTACACTCCTGCTAGAGGCTGAGTCGACTCCCAGGCTGTAGTGCAGCCGGTAGGATTAAGTCAATGAAAAATCTCGGTGACCACTTTGGAACCCATAACCTCCTGGCTTGTAGTGCAGTTCTTCAACCAACTATGCCACTGTGTACCCCCTACATATATAATGGTCTGCGATAACTCCGACTCCCTCACTCTAAAAATAGGATATGTAAAAAAAATCTTTATTTTTGTATGTGGCCCATTCCTTAAAGCTGATCCAAGTCATTTCATCCCAATTCCAAATTCATGAGATTAAGGAGAAGTGAATTCTATTGCTGTTCAAAGTGGTAAGGAGATGAAATGTGGCAGATATGATTTGGAGGCGAAGTACCCGCACACTGAGACTCAGAGTAGATGATGGTGAAGATTTAGGGAGCAGGTCTTAGCACTAGTTCAGATATGCTGGTAGGTAATGTCAGAAAACTATCATCCACCTTCAGTAATTACATCTTACCATTATTCTGTTGAGGGTTAACAGCATGCTCATTTTATTTGTTTGTATTGCTTATTTACCTCACTATAAGACTATTGTTCATTTACTTATGTATTTATTTAATGTTGGAGAGTCACTTTATATCCACATACCAAGAAAAGTGTGTTGAAAAACACATGCTTGAATTTTTTTTGCAGGGGGTGGGGGTGGGACTGTACACCTCAAAATGAGGTGTATTGCAGAATTTATTTGTCCATAGGGTGTCATACTGATATGGAAGAGTTTTGAAATGCATGGGTCATCAGATTTTTGGTACCATTTATTGCCACAGTTGGGTCAGATTTATCCAGTTCTGTGCACTGTCGTGCTGTGACTCATCTGCAGGTGGTAAATCCACATGTCAATATCTTTTCTTTGTAACCTTTACAACATTGGTGAATTTACTTGTACTTGATTTTACTTGGCTTCTGTTATGTTTGGCAGGAAGGTCTAGATATGAGGGTCAGTCAGAAAATGGGTGTACATTTTACATTATTTAGTAACTAAAGAATGTGCCCTGATTGTGATTGTGTTGGGAATTTGTTGCCAATGATTGTTTCATCACTGAAGTAAAATCTTGGTGGTCACAACTTTAAATATGATTGTGAGGTGGAAACAGAGGTGTCACAGTGGCTGATAACACAAGACGTAGACTGCTGTCAGCAGGGAACAGAAAAGCTTGTACAACAATATGAAAAATGCCACTTGTACGATGGGGACTGTCTGAAAAAGTAGTGAGATAGCAGTGCAGTTAAATATGAACTGTTTGTGTTAGAGATGAAAATAAAGAATCCAGAATATGTACATAGTAAATATATTTAATGGCAGACACTCTTGTGTGGGTGCATAGGTTTCTGAACAGTCATGGCTGTCAATAGAGTAACGTTATTTGAGATGCCAAAGTTTGATACCAAGGCAATCCGTGTGGGATTTATGATGGAGCAGAGTGGCAGTGCACCATACTTTTCTCAAAGTATTTAATTTTTTTTGTCCTTGTCATTCCAACGGTACTCCATACTCATATTGGTTCATTTGCCATGAGCGCTGTATAATGCCTTTGGTGCCTAACATCAGGTATATCCGTCATGCAGTATGCCGCTCAAAATGCCAAACTGTGTGTATATATGATGGTCTGTCATGGCGTTTAGTATATGGCCACCGTTTAAATTCTGGTTTGCTGCTCATCAAACCAGGCCTTTAATTCTGGTGAGCATATTTGTCACTAAATAAGACAGTTACAGAGCACGATATTTTGTCTAGACTGCATGAAGATGGGAATGGTAAGCAGAAAATTTAATAGCAACAGCTAAGAAAATTTACTTTGTCAGCTGTGTCATTCATGTTGTGCTGGTGAACATAAATATGGTGAGGTAAGAAGTAATTTGTCATTTTCTGTTTAGAGGTAGTTTATTTAGGGAGACTAAAAAAACTTCAGGATGTCTGGTCTTGTGGCCAGGATTTGAACTGGGTGCCACTTATTATGAACATGTAGTGTCAGTCATTACTCACTCCATGGTGCTTGATACTGATGCATTTCTTATTGTTGGAAACAAATGTTTCTTTTATTTTTCAGACTGAAGGTGGAAAACTGTTAAATGAACTGCTGGCAGACATTTGGGTTCAGATTGATGCCATCACCTCCTCTAAGAGTGCCCATGACTGTCTTTTCAGCCCTCAGCATGTATCCAATTCAGTTTGTCAGAATTATTTTATGTTTATTGGACGGCTTTGTAAATGTAGTAAGGGGTTACGGATGCTGGATAAAGCTGGCATTTTTCAGCAGTGAGTATTAGACTGTAACGATTACTTTGTGAGCAGGAACAGATAACTGGTCATACTACTATACTAGTAGAAATAGAATCCTGATCTATTGGATTTAAATCACTTAATTTGTGTAGTATCCAGGGTTTTAATTTTATTCATAACAAGACCAGGGGCTGGTGAATGTACAGGTATGTATGAACAAAATGGTTACCTCACCCAAAACCTTTCCCATTATGCTTTATACATTGTTTTATGGTGTTTTGATATTGTATGACCTAGTAATGGAGAGAAGTACAAACTACATATTTTTTAGCCTCTTTGTTGAAGTATGGCTTATTTGTGCTTTTTATTGTGGTAAGGTGAAATTGATTGGATTTTAAATGTTCCATAATTATTCATGTTTCTATCCTACCATTAGCCTCAGCGATAGACAGTAGTGTCAGTACCATGTGTGGATGTTACCTATTGTTGCAGTATGTTAGAGACAGTATAATAGTTCCATTAATTTCTATTATTCAAAATGTGTGCTAGAGTGCTAATGTATCCTACAGGTACATGACTGAAGGTACCCTACCAACATTGAAAGTATGCTGACATAGTGTAATCAGGTTCAAACAAGAAATATGTCCAGAGCAATAACTACAATGTACTTTACAACATATATCAGCATGTAACATAATTTTAAGAAATTTTAATTTTATGGAATTTTAACTTCATGGTCCAAAACTGTTATACTACAGTATTTTACTTATCAAGAATGATTTTACTTACAATATCAATATTCAGAAAATAGCACACCACCTGGAAAGTAAATGTAAAACAAAAGGAGGAGTATTACATCTACAGCAAGTAAAAATCGTAGTTTTAATCAGTACTGGTGAAGTATAAACTGTAAGATAAAATATTTATGCAGCAAGTCTATAAGATGAAGGCAATTTGCAGTACATCAGCTTGTAAGGAATGAGATCACACTTCATTCAGTAGTCACATGACATCTATATGTATATATAATTGTATATTTTCACATTTTTATCTACTCAGATTAGCCTGATTCTGACAACCAATGTCGAAACATGGTGTTAAATTGATTGACACATTATTTTATCGAAATAAATTTATGTTGACAGTTTTCAAGTACTGTTCATTATTTATAAACATGGATTTACTGGGGCAAAACATAAAATCACTATACTTTTCTCTTAAAATTTCTAAAGTAACATTATATAATGACAGAAGTAGTATATGTGTAGGTTTATGGATTTTGTATGTATATATTTGTGTTTGATTTCCAGGCTGCTTCATTTAGTTGTATCAACTAACCATGACTGTTATGTGAAACTTGTTGTCTCTGGCCTGGACTATAGCATGGATGGTATGCCCAGGTATGCTAATTGCAGAGCTAAAATATTTGTTCTGAAAGGTAGAGTGTTTGACATGCACTTATGTTTTTAAAGTTGTTCTTGACCTCTGTAACCAGAGCAGTTGTCATACTCTAGAATCTAGTCAGGCCTTAGTCTCATAAGATGGCCTGCTGTAGACTAGACATTGCGTAATCTGTCAGAATTGCATTTTGTACAATGTATACAGCGTATAATCTCTCAGGAGGGCCTTCTGTACAATCTAGACAGTCTCTAATCTCTGAGGATGGCCTTCTGTACAATCTAGTCAGACTGTAATCTCTCAGGATGGCTTTTTGTACTATCTAAGACATACTGTAATCTGCAGGATAGCCTTCTGTACTGTTTAGCCTGTTGTTGATCTCGCAGGATGGCCTTCTGTATGATATAGACAGTCTATAATCTCACAAGGTGGTCGGTCAGCTGTAAAATGTAGGAAATTTGTAATTTGCTGAGGTCTGTTGTGTAATCTAGACAGTGAAGGATCTGTTGAGGTGGTCTGCTGTAGAATCTAACAGTCTGTAATCTCTCAGGTTGGCCTCAGTAGCCTCCTGTTGAATCACAACAGTCTGTAATGTCTGGATGTAATACTGACTGTAAGTATAGTCTTCAACCTGTCAAGGTGGCCAGCTGTAGAATCAATACAGTCTGTAATCTCAGGATGTTTTGCTGTAACTACTTAAGGCAGTCAGTAATCTCACAAGGTAGCCAGCAATACAATACAAGTAATCTGTCTCACAAGAAGGCCTGTTGCAGCATCTAATCTGTAATCTTGCAGGATGTGCAGTAGGTCAGGGGAGTGACTAGTTGGTGGGGTATCAGGGTTCAATTCCTGACAGGAAGAGATTTTTCTGTTTATAATTCATCCACACCACCTCTAGGACTCACCCAGCTTACTACTCATTGGGTACTTGGACCCCCCACCCCCTGCAATGAGTGTTGCATTCTCACAGCCATGTGCTGCTGAAGACGTGAGAGGAACTTTTGTTTAGTATCCACCTTACACTGATGTACAGCTGAAGGGAAACTGTGGGGAATGCTATGAAGCCCCAAGTAATCAGCATTCCAATATACCTGGATTTTGTTGGTAAGAATGACAGAATTACCTGTAGTTATGGCATAATTCACAGGATTTTTGGCAATAACTGAAAAGTGCCATATGTCAGGCAGTTAGTCACTGATCTCTTACTATGGAGGCTTGGGTTTAATTCCAGTGTAGTCCTTGTGGGATTTATGGTATACAGAATGTACCAGAAAAGGTTTTTCTAGGAGTATTGTGGTTTTTCTTTGTCATTATGATTCCATCTATGTTCCATATGCATTCATTCATCTGTCACTGATACTGTATAATTTCAGTGAGGGACAGTGTGTTCTTGCATGCGTGTATGCATACGCACACAGGCGCGCGTGCCCACACACACACACACAGACACACACGTGTTGTTCTGTTGAATGGCCATCATATTTGTGTCATTGAAATATGAATGTATGACCCATGATGTTGAAGTAATGTTCAAATGATTAAATGATGAAGAATGGGATTGGTTGGGGATTTAGAAGGTATGAGGAAATGTAAACAATGTGTCAGTAGGGAAATCTCAAGGTGCGCCACCATCTGGTTGCTGTAGAATAGATGAGGGGAGATATTAAAATGGATGTTATAGGAATGATGAGTACTAGATTCAATTGCCAATGGTGGGATCCACTGGCAGGTTTTTACCGTCAGTGTTTGAATTTTGTAATAGAAAATCTGTAATGAAACCTGTCAACTACTGGAAGCAAAATATGTCATTTGGTTGACTGGATTTAGTTTGACTTTACTGTAATGCATATGCTTGACCACTATATTCATATAGTGCTAGAGAAGTAACAGACGCAGCACTGTTTTCTTTGTAATTGTGTTTTTTCTTCTATAGACCAGCCTAGAAACCTGAAAATTCCCAGGGATGCAGCTGTTTTTCTTTTTTATAGTTTTATATAAGTTTACAATTGGGTATTTTTCTTTCTAAAATTTTTGTTATCTTCCCTGTTGTAATTTTTGAAGTTTATGAAGATTTTTTTATTGGCAGGATAATTCTGAGCAAGGTTCTCACAGCCCCATCAGAGTCTTCCCGGCTTTATGCAACTCAGTTCCTATTGGTTCTTCTTCGTGCCAGATTACCAGATTTCCAGAAGTGGGGGATAGAATTGTTAGTGATGCAGTTATATGACCAAAGTAAAGCTGTGTCATTAGCAGCCATTGCAATTTTGGGGGAAGCCACAGAAGAAAAGGTAAGTGTACGAATATTAACATCAAATACTGTTCATTGTCTGAGGTGCAGTTGATGTGACATTTCTGAACCTTACTGTGTGTCTGTCAACAGATAGAAGCAACATTGTACAAGACAGGCAGTGTACATATAACGTAACGTTGAGACATGTCTGTGCAACCATCGTTACCACAGAAAAGCAATAAGCATTACATATTCTGAATGTCTCTGTGTAACCTTAGTTATCCAACATGCAATGCACATGCACCATATTATATTGTCATGTGACCTGCCCGGCTCCACCACGTTTTTCAACATTATCTCACATACAGCATAATTTTAAAAAAAAATTGAACGTAAAGTGTGTGTTTTGAATTTCTGTATAACTTTTGTCTGAAACATTTCTGAGTCTAGGAAGAATTGAGTGAGAGGTATGATCAAAAATGTATATTGATCTCCATCTGAAATACCCGTTATTCTTGTTTGATTTTAATGAAACATAAATTTTAAATTTTCAGAAAGTCCTTAAATACCAAATTTCATGAATATCCATTCATTTGGAGCTGAGTTGTTCCATGTAGATGGACACACAAAGAGACGGACAGCCTAAAACCTGTCAAATAATACAACTAACATTGTACACATTCATAGATACCCAGTGTATTTAATATCTTGCACAGGTTTCACCTTTCTTGGCTATCTTCAGGGACACCATTTAATACTGTAAGAATGCTGAAACATGTAGAACATATTAATGGAGAGGCAATCAATGAATGTGTTCCGTGTTAGTTGTATGTGATAAAATTTGTGTAAATGTGTTACAGAATTATAAAACCTACTGTGCTAGGTTCATTAGCTGAAAGTAATCTCAATCCCTGGAAATGTAACTTTTCATGAGCCATTAAATATTTTGGTAACTTCAAATGCTGTTTCTTTGATTACATAATAAATGTCAGTTAAACCTTTGAGTTCCAGATTCATTCATTATCCATGCATATTTGAAGTTCAGTACGTTACATTGTATTTGTTGCAAGGTATATTTGGATGCTGTCATATCATTGCGGCCATCACTGCTTCATCTTGGGGATAAAGGCCTGCTGCTTCTCATCAGGTTCCTCTCAACTACTAATGGCTTTACCTTCCTACACGATGCAAATTTTGTAACTACACAGTTGGAAAGATGGGCAAGCAACTACAACTACAGGTAATAGAGAGACATTTTTTCCAAAAACTTCTTTGAACCTCAGAATGTTAAAAATGAAATTTATGAAGGTTTTCATAACAGGCATAAGATGTTCTTCGTGATGTGCACTTTGGCTGCAGTGTTGCTGGAAGTCTGTTTACCAATCATAAATATCCTGAGCAGTATATTGGTTCTTAATATTTTAGTAAACATGATGCTAGATTGTTGCTCAAGCCATGTATATGAAATGTAAATTTGTTAATGAGCTCAGTTTATTGTGGTTAAAAGCTTGTTCATCCTTCTTGTTATATGTTTCTCAATATTTAACTGCAGTTGTGCTGTTCACTTCTGCAGGTATGTGCGTCTAGTGGAAGGAGATATTCATGATTCAATGACTTTGCATCAGTCTAATGAAGATGGTCGATACAGTCGGCGTGTCACCAGTACAAAGCATCATGTGCGAGACATCTTCATCCCACCACATTTGTATGGACAGTTGGTTCAACATGAAAAGGGCTTCCAACTTTTGGTGAAAGAAGGAAAGCTGCATAACCTTTTCCAAGTAAGAACATTTTACAGCCCAGCTGCTTCAGTCATGTTCATAACATATCTTGCACAGTTTATTGTTCATGAAGTCTGTTGGAGAGGTATAGTTATTATTGTCTTCATTTGTCTGATTGGAGTGAATAAACAGATTCCACTCTGACAAGTGCTACAGCTGTATTTCTTTTTTACCTTCCTTGGATAGAATAATTAATTTATATTTCAATTAAATGCCATATTTATGTAATACAGTTAACACCTTAACTGTTTTCCCATAATATTTCTTAGGTCAAGAAGGTGCCATACTGTTTTTGTCGTGATATTTAATTTTAATTGATTGCTTCAAATTTTGTCTGTTATTGCTATAATATTTTGTTTGGAGGAAGACCTCTTGACAGCCTCTGCACACTACAAGAAGAAATGGAGCTAAATGAGCAGTTTCTGCCTGCTTCAAGCAGACAGTGGTTGACAAAAAAAAAAGTCTAGCATGTTCTCATTTTTCTGTTGTGGAGATTTTGAGGAGCCAGGGGAATTAGAACAGTGGGGGAGGTTACTGCTGTTCAAGTAGAAATAGTTATGGAGTTAAAAATCATATCTGCATTTTTAACAGTGACATAACTGCATACCTCAAGAGACAGTATGAAATCTTCCAAACACTGGAAAATGAATATTTGCCGTGTTGTACCATCTTCCAAATACCTTATTTAAAAATGAGTTTGTGATGTCAGAACTTCTGTGCAGTGTGTTGTCCCTGTGTAATGACAGGCCAGTGGTCTGAAAAGTGCCATACATTGCTGGCATAATTACATTTGTTTAACAAAGTGAAGAAACAAAGATTTGGGGGAATTTTTGCATTATCAAGAGGTATTTTGCTGAAGGCTGTTTTTTGAACCTTCTAAAAGTGTGTGTGCATGTGCACGCACGCACGTGTGTGTGTGTGTGTGTGTGTATGTGTGTGTGCATGCATGGAAGTATTCACTGCCAGGAATACTTCAAATCCTTTAAATGTACAGTCAGTGAGAGCACGTGGTGTTGAACTAGAGGATACATATATGAAGCATTGCCGTCATAAAATTTTTTTGGTGCCATCCTGTAGGTATACAAAATTCTGTACATGTGTGTGCAAGGAATAGTCTGCCATGCTGTGTGATAGATGGTGCTCATGGTTAACCCTTATGAATCACTTGTATTTAGTATTGTCCTTTTACATGCTTGTGGGTCATTAGTGTGCTGATGAACGTGTCTTGCCCATGAAATGAATACCATCATTAAATTAGACACTGTCCATAATCTGTATTCAGCCAGAGAGAGGTGGGCTGTTTGACAGCAGCTGTTAATAACACAGGTCATTGGATACAGTGTTCACAGATATCTTGGTCTGAATAGAATACCGATGTGGGATAAGGCTGGCTGTTCTTACAACAGAGCCTGAGATTCTGTTTTGGTTAGGTAGTTACACAATTCAGAAACATAGCTTCTCCTTATAAATAATTGTGGCTGTTGATGTCTTAGACATTTAAACCATGATATTTATAGCCTGTTAAATGTAGCATGTGCATTTAGAAGATAAATCAGAGAGATAAGAAGGAATTTAAACTGTTTCTAGAAAACATAATAAGGGAAAGGAACCTCTTGGGTATAGGTAAAACCACATGAAGAGGAACATGTGAGTATTGTTAGAGGAGTTACTGTGGTGTGGGGCAGGGTGTATAAAACTGGGGTGTGGGATGTCCTCTTTAAGTGCAGAATGGAAAGTGCCAGGTGGGAGGAACAGTTGGTAGTTTGTTTTTAAACCTTTAATTTATATTGGAATCTGTATTGGATATGAATACAGAATATCGGGCTTAAATGGACTGTAAAAATTTGGATTGGGTTTAACTGGTTTCATTTGTGGTCCATTGGCAGGCTTTTGATGTATTATTCTCCTCTTCCTCCTTGTCCTCAGGCACTACAGTCTAAGGTGGACCTGCGCTTCCAGTACCATTCTCCATTGCTTCTGGTCTTTGACCACTGCAGGCCAATTTCTTATTCCCACCATATTCAGATTCTTTTCATCTGCATCAATCCATCTTTTCTGTAGTCTTCCTGCTTTCCTTATTCCTTTCTTTTGCACTGTGACTGTTTTGGCAATCTTTCATTATTCATCTTTTCACTAATCTGAGTGATTTTACAGATTTCACAGTGTAATTCCCCTTTTAATATATTCTGTATCTCCTTATTTGTTCCTTTTGAAGTATTAATGCTTCATAATATCAGGAAATTAATTATACTGTTGGTTAGTGATACGGAATTACGGCCTTCTGGTTTTATGCAGTTGAACTTAGTATAATTTTATGGTATGCATTATTCAAAGCATTTTGTATGTAATAAATTCATGTACACACACTCACACACACATGTGCATGCACATGCATTTGGTATGTGATATATTTTGAATATTTTAAGTTTTTAAAATTCTTGCCAAATTAATGTCATTACTATTAACACACATGTAGCATTCATCATAAACTTTAAGCAGAAAGTTTTAATATGTCATTCAGGTAGTGAATTTCCTAGAATTTGACATTAAGATATCAGTTTTCTGTAGACATAATCAGGAGTCTGTATGATAAACTCTGATTGTGTGATGTGATGCAGCAGTTTTGTATCAGAATATGACACCTGTTCACCCTTCACTATAATTGTTTTCTCCTTTTGCAGTGTGTTCATAATGGACATTGTAGTTCTGAACGAGAAATCTTAGAGTTAAAGGCAGCACTCTGGGGTTGTGGTCATGTTGCCACATCTCCATTAGGAATTTCCCTCCTCGCAGAACATGGAGTTGTACATGCAGTGCTGCATCTGGCACAACATTGCCTGGTCTACTCTGTACGGGGAACAGCTTTCTACACACTTGGGCTGGTGGCAACAACTTTTGACGGCGCTAATCTTCTGAACAGACTAGGTTATATGGTTATGTATATGGCTGCATTTTGTGATTTATGTTTGTAATTTCAGTTCATGGCTTTTGAAGAAAATATGTTTATGAGTGTTCATACTTTCTTCTTTTACTTTTTAGTACCTATTATTTTTGGTTTACAAAATCTTGCACTGGCATACATGCAGATACTGCATGTTGTCTTTGTCCTGTGACCCTTTCGATTGTGTGTTTGTACCAGTATGATTTATGATGAGAAGTGCTGTGATTTTATGTTGTGGTCTGTTGAGGTTTGACACTTTGTTATCTTTTGGTAGGAAAGGTAAAGGCAAAGTTGACCTCTACATGCCATGATGTATATGGGGTGGGAGAGTTATAACTCCATATGTTCTTGCCCTTGTCACTGTTTGGAGGTGTAGTGTGAGAGGTATTTACCAGTGTTTTGGAGGAATGTATTCTTTCCATTGTCAGTGATGAACAGCAAAGTGGCAGGTTACACAGAGGTTATTTTAAAGAAACCAGTCACAGAGCCAACAGTTGTGAAGGGGAAGTGGAATCCCAGCAGGCTAATGATAATTGTGGTCCAGACTAAAACATGGCATAATTAAATGAAGTCCTATGGTTACCATATGCCTGGCCTGGGTTATATCCTCCCCATCACCTTCTGAATCTGTGGTTGGCAACTTGTTTACTGTGTGACCTTTCTCTCTCTCGTACCTGTACACAACCTGTGACCATCGCAACATTGCTTCCATTTTACCCTGAAGCTGGAGGCTGTACATCTGAAGCATTGATACTAACCTGCCATGCTGCAGCACAGTGTCATAACCTGGAAGATCATAATATGAATCTTTGCTGCAATGAAAACTTTAAACCTTAAAGGCATGCTGTGAATTTCAGACAGAGAAGTAAACATGATATCTTCCCCTTTCTCCTGTTGCACTTTGCTTTGTTACTAATATATTTGCAGTTGCAGACACAGTGACTGCAAGTGATTTGTGATGCGGAACATGTAATTTAAAATGTTATTTTGGATTATACAGCTCTTATCTTCATTCCTCATTCCCCATAAAGGTAACATTGTTTCTGTGCATCCCATGAAGGCATGTGGGTAGTGGGGGTATAGCTGCACTTATTCTTAGCCTGGCATTAATGGGCTGAGGTGACAGCTACATTACATGTCCACTCAATTTCTGCGGAAATAGCCCCCTCCCACCCATTACCAATTGAATGGAAGGCTGAATGAGCCCCAGGGGCCATCTGGAATTGAACTGTGATCTGTGTGACACCCAATCAATTGCCTAGTCACTACTGTGCTGCTGTGGCTCCTCATGATTCTTCAGTCTTAATTTAACCTGGACAGATGAAGATGTGATCATAATCCAATTAAGTTTTTATATACTTATCATTATAATAAATAATGGGCTATATGACACTGGGAAATGTATCCAGAAGAAACAGGAAGTGGGGGTGTGGACTGAATTTATCTGAATCACATTAAGAGCCAGAAGGCCTACCGATAAAATTTAGCTTTGTCAAATGTGCCTACATGAGTAGGCCTCATTTGCCATCCTTCTATGAGAGGACAGAGAAGAAGCAGTGTGAAATGTCATGTTCTTAGAACACTGCATTTTGCAGGATTTCATGCTTCTGTGGCAGCGTAAATTAGATCTGCACTTTTTTGGAATTTTACGCAGTGTAAATTGTTAGTGTTGTTACTGACTTTTGGGACAACCTGTCATTCCCATTTTCATTGTTCATCCTTGATCTTGGAAGATGGGACTGATAGGTTGCCATGAAATGTCACTCACAAAGTACACATATGTGCTGCATGTAATTCCTCAAGGGTGCAGATCTCAAGTTGTATTTTTATTAGGCAGTGGACATAGTCCAATTGAGAGCTGTGATTTATGCTTAAAACTTACTTCGATGTAAATAATTGATGTGTTTAAGGTTGGTTATGCATCCGGCATCATCGTCATGACCGTTGGCCTGTAATCACAGATGATGACGATGAAGGTGATGTGATGTCGTCTGATGCAGAATTGTTGCAGCAGTCTGGATTTCATGCTGATGGTGATGGCATCTCATGCTGTAGTCAGATCCCTTCTGGTTGGGATTCAAATTGCAGTCCTGTCACACAGCATAGGCCTTCCACTGTTGATAGCACTCAAGAGTCAAATTCTGGTCAATTCTACATCCCTGGTGATGATGACGATGATGATGGTGATGTACACAGCATAAGAAGTGGTGATGATGAGGGATTTCATTTGGATGAGACAGTCAGTTCAAGAAAGTGGAGTGATATGTCAGGTTTGTTTATTGCTCTTTATAAAGACTGTTTTTATATATACTATGAGGGTGATACACAAAGTTCCTGTAATTGTTAGCAAGTGGAGAAAGTTGCTGATGGTGACCAATAATTTCGTAAATGCCTGCAGGGTTCACCGAGCTTATGCAGTACTCTGCTATTATCTCGTAAATAGACATTATAAAAGTGTGTTTTGAATCTGTGGTTTATTTACCAGAAGGGCTGAAAGACACTGCTGTACAAGATGTTATTTCCACTGCTGTTATGCATGAATATTAACATGTGCCTTATTATTTGTCTTATTTAAGTTCAAGAGGAGCAAAAATGGCAAAAACTAATCAGAATGTTGGTTTTGTGCAGTTGATGTTGCTGTGTAAGCGGCAAGTCCGTGAGGGAATGTAAAAGTTAAAACATTTAGTTTTGAGTAGATGTTGTGAAGCTTGCTTGCCTATTGCAGATCTCATGTCCTGGACATTTTGTGTTGTGAGTGTCTATAATCTGGGTCATGTAAATTTATATCAGTGAAATGCAAGTTTACTTTATGGTCTAGCATACTGGACTTGTGTCATATGATTATCATATGATCATGTCGGCTGTTTAGATTATAAGGTGCAAGGAGAAGCACATGTGTAAACATCCAATGCCATAAGCCTCTGTTTCATTATAGAGCCCAGAGGGTTTAATTAATATTACTGATATATATGTACTTAGCCCTTTGGTACTGAGTGATACATACTCTGCATTGCAAGGTGCTGGGTTTAATTCCCGAATGATGCAGCATATGCTTTGGCCAGTTGTGGTCATTCTTGTGCAGCCTTGTTGGGATATCTACTGTTTCCTTGGCCCCCCC